>JADEYI010000116.1_pt1 | contig 151997 bp, 146 predicted proteins | sample 8542331 | NCBI WGS metagenome assembly JADEYI01 (sample SAMN16510988, study PRJNA670497) | mine drainage metagenome | isolation source: biofilm near Copperflume 1 | place: Germany: Marsberg coppermine Kilianstollen | collected 2018-02 | reverse complement strand
GATCATCCAGTCGTCCATGTTCTTCAGCCAGTCGAGCTCGCGCGCGAGGCCGAAGCCGGGGATCCAGCGGATCTGCCGCGTCACATCGGCGGTCTGGTGGCGGAGCTCGTCCATGCTGATGAACCATTCGTCGACGAGCCGAAAAATGAGCTCGGTGCCGCAGCGCCAGCAGACGGGGTAACGGTGCGGGTACTGCTGCGTGCGGTACAGCACGCCCTTCGCGCGCAGGCTGTCGAAGATGGCGTCGCGGGTGCCCGCGTCGGAGACGGAGCGGCCGCTCAGCCAATCGAAGCCGTCGACGTACACGCCGTCGTCGTCGGTCGGCGCGATGACGGCGAGCCCCTCCTCCTTGCTGAGCGCGAAGTCCTCCTTGCCGCAACCAGGGGCGATGTGCACGATGCCCGTGCCCTCCTCGTCCGAGACGTCCCTCCAGGCGATCACACGATGCTCGACGCCCTCCTGCGGCGGCAGCTCGTCGAAGGGACCGCGGTAGTGCAGGCCGACGAGGTCGGCGCCCGTCACCTCGCCGACGACCTCGTACTCGCCGCGCAGCGCCGTCTTCGCGGCGCCCTTCGAGACGTAGAGGACGTCGTCGCCCTGACGCACCTTCACGTACGCGAGCTCCGGATGAGCCGCCGCGGCGATGTTGCCGGCGAGCGTCCACGGCGTCGTCGTCCAGACGAGCAGGGATTCACCCGGGCGCTCGACGATGGGCAATTTCAGGTAGACGCTTGTGTGGGTGATCTCCTTGTAGCCCTCGGTGACGATCTCGTGCTCGGAGAGGCCGGTGGCGCAGCGCGGGCACCAGGGCATGACGTCGTGGCCCTTGTAGAGCCAGCCCTTCTCCCGGCACGTCTTGAGGAAGCCCCAGATCGCATAGTTGTTCTCGTCGGAGTTCGTGTAGTACGAGTGGTCCCAGTCCATCCAGTAGCCCAGCCGGACCGACTGCTCCGTCTGCACGCCGGCGAAGTGCGCCACGCGCTCCTTGCACTCCTGCACGAACCGGCCGATGCCGAACTCGAGGATGTCCTTCTTCGAGGTGAATCCGTGCGCCTTCTCGACCTCGACTTCGATCCACAGGCCCTGGGCGTCGAAGCCGTTCTGGTAGCGCTGCCGTTCGCCGAGCATCGTGTGGAAGCGCTGGTAGAGATCCTTGTACGTGCGCCCCCAGGCGTGATGCACGCCCATCGGGTTGTTCGCCGTGATCGGCCCATCGATGAACGACCAGCGGCGGTTGGAGGCGTCGTTGCGGTGGATGTAGCGCTCGATCATGCGGCGCTCACGCCACCAGTCGAGCGTGCGCCGCTCGAGTTGGACGAAGTGCGGTCGGGTCGGTACGGGACGCATGCGCGGATTCCCTCTCACTCGGTGACTGCCCGTGCGGACGGCGGGCCCTCAGCCCCGCTGCCCCTAGTGCGGACGGTGCACCCTCATCCCCCCGCCTCTCTCCCACAAGGGCGGCGGGTGGCGTGTGCGGGTGTGCTCGGACATCGAGCGGATCTCCCGCGTCGACGCCACCCTCCGCCACGAGAAAAGCCCGTCCCTGGAATCCAGGGACGGGCTCGACTTCGATCCCGCGGTACCACCCTTGTTGCCTTGCGGCCGCTCTTCGGGCGCAACCACGCCCTGCCCTGCTAACGGGGGCATCCGGGCGCGCTTACCGGCCGTCTGTTCGCACCGCTATGCGGGACGACCGCGGCGTTCAGCGCGCCGGCTCGGGAGCGATTTTCCGCCGCGTGCGCTGCGTCCGGCTCACACCATGCCCGGATTCGCTCGGCAGCCTGTCGCGGTGTACTCGTCTCCGTCGTCGCCTGTGTACGGAGTATACGGCGCTCCGGCAGCCGACGACAACGGCGCCGGTCGCAGCTCCATCGTCCGTTCCTGGTACCGCCGCAGATCACCCCGGCGTCTCGCGCCCATCGATGAGCGTGCGCACGAACACGGCCGCGGGCGCGCCGTCGCGCATGCGGACGACGTTGATCGACTGCGCCAGGTCCGGCGAGCCGGAGTAGTACGCGACGTGCGGGTGGGCGCCGACGCGCTCGCGCCTGTCCCAGTGCCCCAGCGCGACATAATCCGCACCGAGCGCGGCGATATCGCCGTCGCGGATCAGCCAGGCGCGGTGCAGGTCGCCGGGTCCGGCAACGTAATGTCCGTGGGCAACGACGACCGCGCGGACGCCCGCCGTCTTCGCCGGCGGCGCTGCCGTCGGCGCCGGCAGCGGGTGCATGTCGTCGTACGTCTCGTGCGCCTTGCCGCGCACGACGAGCGCGACGTCCGGCAGCTCGATGATCGCGTCCGGCAGGCCGAGCACGCGCAGGTTATCCGTCGCCGGCAGACGTCGGTACGGCGACGCGTCGATCAGCGGGTCGTGGTTGCCTGGCAGGACCACCGTGGTGAAGGGCGCCGCGTCGAGCACGCGGGCGAAGGTGTCGAGGAGCGCCGGCGGGCACGCGGCTGTGGTCGAAGATGTCGCCGGCGAGCACCAGCACCTGCGCTCCGGCCCCGGCAGCGGCGCCGACCACCGCCCGCAGGCCGCCGATGCCGCGGTCGCCGCCATCGCGGCCGATGTGCAGGTCGGAGCTATGCGCGACGACGAGCTCATCGGTCATGCGGGCGGCGAAGCGTGCGTTCGCGGCGGGCAGGCGCGGGTGCGCGGTCGCGCCGCTGTCGGTCGACGCTGGCCTGCCCGCATATTAATTGCCGAAGTCCCAGGACTCGCCGGCGTGGTAGCGCCCGAGCACGTTCTTGGCGATGAGGATCTTGTGCACTTCGTCCGGTCCGTCGGCGATGCGCAGCGTCCGCGCGCCCTCGTACATGGCGGCCAGCGGCAGGTCGCCGGAGACGCCGGCGGCGCCCCAGACCTGGATCGCGCGGTCGACGACGCGATGGTAGGCCGCCGGCACGAAGATCTTGATCGCGGAGATCTCGGTGCGGGCGTCCGCTTCGCTCTCCATCCGCTCCGCGCAGTGGATCGTCATCAGCCGGGCCGCCTGGATATCGATGTACGAGTCGGCGATGAAGCCCTGGATGAACTGCTTCGTCTCGAGCAAGCCGCCGTGCACCTCGCGCGTCATCGCCCGCTGCACCATCAGGTCGAAGGCGCGCCACATCTGGCCCACAGAGTTCATGCAGTGGTAGACGCGGCCGGCGCCGAGACGGTCCTGCGCCGCCTGGTGGCCGGTGCCGGTCTGCCCGAGCTGGTTGGTGACGGGCACGCGCACGTCGTCATAGATGATCTCGCAGTGGTCGCTGTCGCGTCCCCAGACCGGGACGCCACGGACGATGTTCACGCCGGGCGTGGCCGTCGGCACGATGATCTGCGTCATCTTGCCGTTGCGGTCGGCCGGGCCGTCGGGGTCGTCCGTCCGGCACATGACGATGAGGAAGTCCGCGCGCTTGCCGTTGGAGGTGAACCACTTGTGGCCGTTGATCACCCACTCGTCGCCGTCGCGCTTCGCGGTCGTGCGCAGCGAGCGCGGGTCGGAGCCGGGCTGGTCGGGCTCGGTCATCGAGAAGCCGGACTCCATCGTGCCTTCGATGAGCGGGAGCAGCCACCGCTTCTGCTGCTCTTCCGTGCCGTATTTCAGGAGGATCTGCTGATTGCCGGAGTTCGGCGCGACGACGCCAAAGAGCGATGCGGCGCCGACGGCGTACGCCAGCACCTCGTTCATGTAGGCGTGCTCGAGGAAGCTCAGGCCGGCGCCGCCGTACTCCTGCGGCAGGTGCGGCGCCCAGAGGCCCGCCTGCTTCACGTGCTGCTTCACCATCTCACGCAGCCGGCGCGACTCCTCGCGCTGCGCGGCGTCGTCGCTGCGCCAGGCCCAGAGCTGGTTCTCGTTCGGCAAGATGTCTTCGTTGACGATCTTCGCCGTCTTCAGGCGGATGTCATTGATCCGCTCGTCGAGCGTCGGGATGGGCTGGACGTTCATGGCGGTCTCCTCTCGCACATCGGGCCGGTGCCATACCGATCATAGGCCATCATGGGCGTAGGCGCAGCCGCGGCCGGCGCGCGGAGACGCGTTCGAACGGGCCTACTTCCCGCCGCCGGCATCCTGGCGGCCGCGCTCGATCAGCCACCAGCGGCGCCGCACGGCACGCGGTCCGTACTTCAGCCCGAACTCGCCGAGCGCGACGCTGCGGATGTGCGCGACGGCCTCGTCGACGGAGTCCGTGAGCAGGAAGCCGCTGACATCGGCGGGGTCGAGTGTCCCGGCGGCGAGCAGGGTGTCACGCAGGAAGGTCAGCATCGGCGTCCAGTAGCGGGTGTCCATGAGCACGACCGGGAAGTACTTGATCTTCCCCGTCTGGATCAGCACCGCCGTCTCGAAGATCTCGTCGAGCGTGCCGATGCCGCCGGGCATGGCGACGAAGGCGTACGAGTACTTGACGAGCATCACCTTGCGGACGAAGAAGTGTGTGAACGTCACCCAGACGTCGAGGTAGCGGTTGGGGCGCCTGCTCCCGTGGCAGCTCGATGTTGCAGCCGACGCTGCGGCCGCCGGCGTCCTTCGCGCCGCGGTTCGCCGCCTCCATGATGCCGGGGCCGCCGCCGGTCATGACCGTAAAGCCGGTCTCGGCGAGCCGCCGGCCCATCTCGCGCGCGAGCGTGTAGTAGGGATGGTCCTCGGTGAAGCGCGCCGAGCCGAAGACCGTGACGCAGGGGCCGACGAAGTGCAGCGCGCGGAAGCCGCGGAGGAACTCGACGAAGATGCGCAGCGCGCTCCAGAGCTCCGAGCCGCGCCGCCGCGGTCCGGAGAGCAGCCGCCGCTCCTGCTCGTCCGCCGGCCGCTTCCCCCAGTCCGCCATGCTTCGCCTCTCCTCCGGGCGCCAGTGCACCGTAGCGAATGGCCGCCTGGCCGTCGATCGCGCGTCGCGCGCGGCTGTGCGGCCGTCTGTCGTCTGCTTGAAATTCGCCTCGTCACGCACGCCCATCCACCGCATGGGGCGGACCTGGGAGAGGGAACCCGGGCGAATCGCCCTGTTCGTCAGCCCGCGTCCTGCTCCTGCGGACGGTCGTCCGCCGTCTGTCGTCCGTTGTCTTCCGTCGCCCGGTTGACAGCCTCTTCCCGCAGGATGTACCATGCAGTCACATACTAACAAAAAGTAAGACGAAACGGAGATCAGCATGCCCGCCATCACCGCCGAGACCCTCACCCTCCCGCGCATCCCAGCGCTTTCCGAAGGGGCGACGGCGTGGCGTCCGGTCGCCAGCGTCGTCACCGCGCACTCGCAGGCCGAGGGCGAAGGCTTCATCGTCCGGCGCCCGTTCCCGAGCGCTGCGCTGTCGCTCGCCGACCCCTTCCTGCTGCTCGACCACATCGGCGCCGTCGAATACGCGCCGGGCGAGGCGAAGGGCACGCCGTGGCACCCGCACCGCGGCTTCGAGACCGTGACCTACATCATCGATGGCGCCTTCGAGCACCAGGACACCACCGGCGGCGGCGGCCTCATCACCGACGGCGCGACGCAGTGGATGACGGCTGGCGCCGGCATCCAGCACATCGAGCAGCCGCCGGAGCAGCTCGTGGTGAGGGGCGGGCTCTTCCACGGCACGCAGTTGTGGGTCAACCTGCCGGCGGCGCAGAAGTGGGTGCCGCCGCGCTATCAGGACATCGAAGCGCGAGACGTGACGCTGCTTGCGAGCGCCGACGGCGCGTCGCTGGTACGGATCATCGCCGGCGAGCTGGCTGGCCACCGCGGCCCCGGCGCCACCTACACGCCCATTGCCTACGCCCACGCGACGGTCGCGCCCGGCTCGCGGCTGCAGCTCTCTTGGCCGCGCGACTTCAACGCGCTCGCCTACGTGCTCGCCGGCCAGGGCTACGCCGGCATCGACGAACGGCCGCTCGGCGAGGGTCAGCTCGCCGTCTTCGGGCCCGGCGATGCCCTCAGCCTGCGTGCCGCTGACGGCCAGCCGGCGGCGGCGGCGCGCGGCTGGGAGATCCTGCTGCTCGGCGGGCTGCCGATCCGCGAGCAGGTGGCGCGCTACGGGCCGTTCGTCATGAACACGCGCGAAGAGATCATGCAGGCCGTCGAAGACTTCCAGGCGGGCCGCATGGGCGTCATCCCCGCGTCGCGCTTCCCGCATCGCACGGCGGCCGACCTTCCGGTCGACGCGCGCGGCTCGTAGGTCGCCCGGCGGGCGAGCGATCGCTCGTCGATGGTCGGCGGGCACCCAGGTCGCGACCGATGCCGCATCGCCGCTACCATGCCCGCATGACCGCCGCCGGCCCGAGTCCCAACAAGATCGCCGAGGGGCGAGAAGCCGAGATCTTCTCCTGGCGGGACGGGACGGTGCTCCGCCTGCTGCGCGATCCTGACGGCCGGGCGCGCCTCGAGCGGGAGGCGGCGGCGATGCAGGCGGCACGCGAGAGCGGCGTGCCGGTACCCGCCGTCCATGGCATCGAGACGGCGTTCGGACGCGACGGCATGGTGATCGATCGCGTCGACGGGCCGGACCTACTGACCGAGATCGGCACGCGTCCCTGGCAGCTGCTGCGGGCGGCGCGCGTCACCGGCGACCTGCAGGCGCGGCTGCACGAGGTGCCGGCGCCGGCGTCACTGCCCGGCCTGCGCCCGGTCATCGGGCGCCGCATCGCCGGCGCCGGCCTGCCGGCGGCAGCCGCCGCGGCCGCCCTGCGCATGCTCGACGCGCTTCCGGACGGCGCCCGGCTCTGCCACGGCGACTTCCACCCGGGCAACATCATCGACACCCGCGCCGGGCCGATGATCATCGACTGGCCGAACGCCACGCGCGGCGACGCGGACGCGGATCATGCGCGGACGCTGCTGCTGCTGACGCTCGGCGAGCCGCCGCCGGGCGCGCCGCTTCTGGTGCGATACCTGACGGACTCCTTCCGGAAGCTGTTCGCCTGGCGCTACCGTCGCGCTTACCTGGCGCGCCGGAGCGCGAGCGGCCTCGGCCCAGTGGACGCGGGCGTCCTCCAGCGCTGGTTCGTCGTGAACGCGGCGGCTCGTCTCGCGGAGGGCATCGACGGCGAGCGCGCGAAGCTCCGCACGATCGTGGATCGCGGGCTGGTGGGCTAGCCGGGGTGCGTGGGACGGTGCTACCGCGTGGTCATCGCGATTCGGTCTTGGGCGACTGGCAGCGGGCGGCCGTTGAATTGCACGACGGTCTGCCGAGACGCCTGCTCGGCGGGCCGGACGGTTCTGCTGCGTGGTCATGCGACTGCCCGACGGTCTCCCACGCCGCGTGACACGTCACATCGCATCGGGCCGTTCCCGGAAGCCGCAACGATCACCGATACACCGGTACCAGTAACCAGTAACCAGTAACGGTACCCGGTCATAAGTCAGCAGGCCCTATTCGAACGTCCAGCGGTCGGTGTCGCGCGCCCAGCCGACCGGCGGCATGTCGCCGAAGAAGAGCGCGATCTCGCGCCTGGCGCTGGCCGTCGAGTCCGACGCGTGCGTGAGATTCCGCCCGCGCTCGAGGCCGAAGTCGGCGCGGATGCTGCCGGGCGCCGCGTCCGTCGGCGACGTCGCGCCCATCGTCTGCCGTGTGGCGGCGACGGCGTTGTTGCCTTCGAACACCGCGGCGATCACCGGCGACGACGTGATGTAGTCGACGAGGCCGGGGAAAAACGGCTTCCCTTCGTGTTCGGCGTAGTGCTGCTTCGCCAGCGCCCTGGTCACCTTCAGCAGGCGCAGGGCGACGATCTTCAGCCCGCGCCGCTCGAGCCGCGAGATCACCTCGCCGGCAAGTCCGCGCTGCATGGCGTCGGGTTTTATGAGGACGAGCGTACGCTCCACGGGCGCTCCCTTCGTTCGCAACAACAGACGACAGATGACGGACAGGCGACAGACAGCGTACGGCTGAGATCAGAGCCGGCTCTCGTCGCGACGACGCGGCCACCCGCCGCCGCCTACCCCGCCGGCCGGGGGCCGATGGCCGGCCCGCGCAAGTATAGGGGCACGAGCGTCGCTGGATCATCCTCCGCGCCGGCGTCGAGCCGCCGGCGTGCGAGCGCGGCGAGCGCGACGACGCGGTGCTCCTTCGCAGCGACGGCCTCCGCCCCCACGGCGCCGACGATCGCGGCGACCTCCGTGTCGACGTCGCCGGTGACGACGTCGCCGGCGGCCAGCGCCGCACGCAGATCGTGCGGCGTGTCGAAGCGCGGCGGCGATGTCTCGCGCAGGGCGTCCCCCTCGCGCTCGTACGCCGCCCAGGCGATGTCGCCGCGGCCGGCTCGATGCAGCGCGACGATGCGCCGCTCGCCGGCGACGTCGGCGACGAGCTGCGCATCCAGTTCGAGCCGCCCGAGCCCGACGATCGGGACGGCGAGCCCGTGCGCGAGCGCCTTCGCGATGCTGACGCCGACGCGCAGGCCGGCATAGCCGCCCGGACCGATGTCGACGAACACGGCCGCGACGTCGTGCTTCGCCAGCCCGGCTTCGGTCAGGAGCCGGTCGATGTTCGGGAGCAGCGTTTGCGACTGCCTCTGGTGCGCGTCCCATGCCATCTGACGCGTGATGGCGCCGGCCGTCGCGAGGGCGACCGCCGTGTCGTCCGCGGCGGCATCGATCGAAAGGTCGCTCCGGCGATCAGCCACGGATGCCACCGATCGTCATAGCGGCCCGGCATGGTGGCTCGGAGGACGCGAGCATCCTTGCCCCCGGCCTCTTCCCGCGGCAGTCGAGAGGAGCGACGCGTCCACGACCTGTGTCAACGAGCACGCCGGACGCCGGCGCCAGACAACGGACGCTGCCCTCGACATCCGGCTCCGCGATCCTTCCCCCGATATCCGACACTGCGGTCCCGTCCCGTCTCAGTAGCCGCGCGCGGGGTCGACGACGTTGCGCAACGGCTCGCCGCTCAGGTAACGGCCAAGGTTGTCGGTGAAGATCTCCACCGCCCGCTCGTTGTAGATCTCGGTGCCGCCGGAGATGTGCGGCGAGACGATGACGTTCTCCATATCCCACAGCGGGCTCTCGGCCGACAGCGGCTCCGGGTCGAAGACATCGAGCGCGGCGCCGCCGATGCGCTTCTCCTGCAGCGCCCGAACCAGCGCCCGCTCGTCGACGACGGCGCCGCGGGCGATGTTGATGAGCACGGCCATCGGCCGCATGCGGGCGAGCTCCGCTTCGCCGATGAGCTGCTGAGTCTCCGGCGTCAGCGGCACGGCGAGCACCACGTAGTCGCTCGTTTCGAGCAGACGCGGCAGGCCCGACGGCGGCAACAGCTCGTCCGCGATGCCGTCGCCGGCGGGCGCGACGACGGAGCGACGCGTGGCGATGATCCGGCAGCCGAACGCCTTCGCCAGGCGCGCCACCTCCTCGCCGATGTGGCCCATGCCGATGATGCCGACGGTCTTGCCGCGCAGCTCTGTCGGCATGGAGCGCAGCCACTCGTGGCGCTGCTGCGCCCGCAGGATGTTCGGCGCACCCTTCGCGAACATCAGCATCACACAGAGCACGTACTCGCCGATCGGCGTCGCGTGCAGGCCGCTGACGGTCGTGACGACGATGCCGCCTTCGATGAAGCCGCTGCTGAGCAGGCGGTCGGCGCCCGCGCTCGTCAGCTGGATCCAGCGCAGGCGCGGCGCGACGTCGACGATCGAGCCGGCGTCCGTGAAGGCGCGATGCAGCTCGGCGCCCCAGAAGCCGAAGACGACGTCGGCGTGCGCGAACGCGCCGTGCAGGCCGGCGGCGACGTTCGCGCGCTCGCTCGCGCTCGGATACTGCACGCCGCGCAGCAGGCGCCGCTGCTCGCTGCCCAGCACATCGACATCGATGCGCGCCGGGTCGACAGCGCGGATCCGCCCGACGAGCTCCGGCTCGATGGCGAAGGTGATGAGGATGCGGAGGCGCGCGTCGTCAGGCATCAGCCGTCATGCTCCGTGTCTTCGCTCCCCGGTCTCGTCTCACTCGCCCCAGACGTCGGTGGTGAGGAGGTCCGCGTACGTCTCGCGCCGCCGGATCAGGCGCCCGCGGCCGTCGCGGACGACGACGACGGCCGGCTTCAGCGCCATGTTGTAGTTGCTGGCCATGCTCAGGTTGTAGGCGCCGGAGGCGGGCAGCGCGATGACGTCGCCCGGCTGTGTGCGTGGCAGCCGCGCGTCCTTCACCAGCAGGTCGCCCGACTCGCAGTACTTGCCGGCGATGGTCACCGTCTCCGATGCCTCGTCGTCCGCGCGGTTGACGACGACCGCCTCGTATTTCGCGTCGTAGATCGCGGGACGGATGTTGTCCGCCATGCCGCCATCGACCGAAACCCACGTCCGCAGACCCTCGACCTCCTTGCGCGCGCCGACGGTGTAGAGGGCGACGCCGGCGCGTGCGACGAGCGAGCGGCCCGGCTCGACGAACAGTCGCGGCGGCGGCAGATCGTGGTCACGGCAGCGGCGCAGGAACGACGAGGCGATGGCCTCTGCATAGGCGTCGACGGGCGGCGCCGGCCGCTCCCGCACGTACTGAGACGCGAAGCCGCCGCCCGGGCTGTACTCCCGCAACTCGAAGCCGTGCTTCGCGCGCATCTCGGCGGCGAACGCCAGCATGACGGCGTTGGCCTCGTCGTACGGCTCGAGGGAGAAGAGCGGCGAGCCGAGATGACAGTGCAGGCCGACCAGCTCGACGCCGTCGGTCCGCAGGGCGTCGACCACCGCCTGGCCGGCGGCGCCCGTCGAGATCGGCAGGCCGAACTTCGTATCCAGCGTCCCCGTCGTCGTCTTGGCGTGCGTGTGGGCATCGACGCCCGGCGACAGGCGCAGGATGATCGGCTGCCTGCGGCCGCGCGCGCGGGCGACGGCGGCCACGAGCTCGAGCTCGCCGAAGTTGTCGACGATGATGCGGCCGATGCCGGCATCGACGGCCTCGTGCAGCTCGTCCTCGGCCTTGTTGTTGCCATGGAAGTGACATCGCTCCGCCGGGAAGCCCGCCGCCATCGCGACGGAGAGCTCGCCGCCGGAGACGACGTCGAGCCCGATGCCCTCCTCGCGCGCGAGCGCGGCCATCCAGCGACTCAGGTACGCCTTCGATGCGTACGTGATCGTCGTCTCGCGGTAGCGCGAGCTGAAGGCGGCGACGTATTCGCGGCAGGTCTCGCGCAGCTCCGTCTCGTCGAAGACGTAGAGCGGCGAGCCAAACTCGCGCGTCAGCTCCTGCGCGTCGCAGCCGCCGATGCTGAGGCGACCGGCGGCGACGTTCGCCGTGCGCGGGAAGATCGAAGCGAAGGCGGGATCGAACGGCATGGCGTTCGAGTATACGCAGCACGCGCGCTTACCGGCAGATGTTCGCTCGGGCCCGATGCGATGGTGGCGCCTCGCCGCATCCGACGCGAGCGTCGTCCGGGCAAGTGAAGCGCCGGGCCCGTCGAGCCGACGCCGTGCGGCGACAGCGGTCAGCGCGCCTGGTGCAGCGGACTGCGGCCGCTGCCGGCGCCTGCCGGAGCCGGCGCGACGGCGTTCGCCGCGCACCATCGCCGCGCTCGTTCGGGCACTCGCATGGCGCGGAGCGACCCGTAATACTGACATCGGAGGATTCTTAGCGTGGACTCGCGTCCGCCGCGCGACCGTGGACGAGACGAAGACGAACCGACGCATCTGCCGCCAGCGGACGCGCCGGAAGGCCATCGTGCGATCCGCCTCTCGCGCGTCACGCGACCTCACCGCGCCGATGGCGCCGGCGAGGCCGCCGAGGGTCGTGACGGCGCGGCGCCGCCGCCACGCGAGCAGTCGCCCGGCGCGCAGCCGGCGCCCGGGCCGCCTGCGTCGGCGCCGGAGCAGCCGGCGCCCCGGCGCGGCGACGGGCAAGCGGAGCGCGCCGGCAGAGCGTTGCCGGACAGCCAGACCGAGATCCACCGGGGCCACCTGCCCGGTTCCCGCTACGCGCGGCTCACCCGCTCGCGGCAGCGCACCTTCGAGCGCGGTGACCTCGAGGGGACGGTGCGGGCGACGCCGGTCGCCGATGTGCCGCGCACGGCGTCGGGCCGGCTGCTGCGCGACGTCAAACGGCTGATCGTCGGCCGGCCGCTGGCGTCGTCGCGGCTGGCCGAAGAGAAGCTCGCGAAGACGAAGGCGCTCGCCATCTTCGCCTCCGACGCGCTGTCATCGACGGCCTACGCCACGGAAGAGATCCTGCTCGTGCTGGTCCTCGCGACGACCGGCGCCCTCACGGCCTCGATCCCGATCGCCCTCGCCATCGCGGCGCTCCTCGTCGTCGTAGCAACCTCATACCGTCAGACGATCCGCGCCTACCCTCAAGGCGGCGGGGCCTACAAAGTGGCGATGGAGAACCTCGGCGTCACGCCGGGGCTGATCGCCGGCGCGTCGCTCGTCGTCGACTACACGCTGACGGTCGCCGTCAGCACGGCGGCTGGCGTCGCGGCTGTGACATCGGCCGTGCCCGAGCTGCATGGCGAGCGCGTCATCCTCGCCGTCGTCTTCGTCGCACTGATCACCGTCGGCAACCTGCGCGGCGTCCGTGAATCCGGCAGCATCTTCGCCATCCCGACGTACATCTTCCTCGTCACGGTCGCCGTGATGCTCGTCGTCGGCTTCGTGCGGGTGGCACTCGGCGACATCAGCGCCGTGCCGCAAAATGACGCCATCGCCTTCGGTGGCGGGCCGCTCACCATCTTCCTCATCCTGCGCGCGTTCTCATCGGGCGCGACGGCGCTGACCGGCATCGAGGCGATCTCGAACGGGGTGCCGGCGTTCAAGGACCCGGCGCCGAAGAACGCGGCCACCACCCTCACGTGGATGGCCGGCATCCTGACGGTGATCTTCGTCAGCCTCACCGTCCTCGCCCACCTGCTGCACGTCTACCCGTCGACGAGCAAGACGGTCATCGCGCAGGTGGCCGATGCATCGTTCGGCGGCGGCCCGCTGTTCTACCTCATGCAGGCCGCCACGGCGATGATCCTCGTGCTCGCCGCCAACACCAGCTTCGCCGGCCTGCCGGCGCTCGCCTCCGTCATGGCGCGCGACCGCTACCTTCCGCACATCTTCGCCTTCCGCGGCGACCGGCTCGGCTACTCGAACGGCATCATGGTGCTCGCCGCCGCGTCGATCGGCCTGTTGGTACTCTACGGCGCCGACACCACCCGCCTGATCCCGCTGTACGCCGTCGGCGTCTTCGTCGGCTTCACGCTCTCGCAATCGGGCATGGTGCTGCACTGGCGGCACTCTCGCGACGCCGGCTGGAAGCGGGCGATGGTCATCAACGGCTCCGGCGCGGTGGCGACCGGCGTCGTCGCCGTGATCATCGCCTCGACCAAGTTCGTGCACGGCGCCTGGATCAGCTTGCTCGCCATCGCCGTGCTGACGGCGCTCTTCGCCGCCACCGGCGGCTACTACGAACGCGTCAAGCGCCGGCTTGCCATCGCCAGCGACGAACTGTTCATCGACATCGGCGCCCGCCGCAACAGCCAGCTCGTGCTCGTGCCGATCGACGACCTGAATCGCGCGACGGTACGCGCCGTGTCCTATGCGCGCTCGCTCTCGGACAACGTGACGGCGATCCACGTCACAGACGACCTCGATGAGGCGACGCATCTCCGCCGCGAGTGGGAGCACCACCTCGTCGACGTGCCGCTCGTCATCGTCGAGTCGGAGTACCGCTCGCTGGTCGGCCCTGTGCTGGCCTACGTCGACGCGCTCGACCGCCGCGACCCGGACGACGTGATCACCATCGTGCTGCCGGAGTATGTCGCGCGCTGGCCGTGGCAGCGCGTGCTTCACAACCAGTCCTCCGGCCGACTGAAGAAACACCTCCTGGCGCGGCCAAATACCGTCGTCATCGACGTCCCCTACCACGTCGGGTAGGCTTCGGCCTTCGCCTGTACCCTCGATGTAACAGCGCGCTACGATGAGGAGATCCAGGCCGTGCTTCGGGGAAGAGGAGCAGCGAGACGGCGCGCGCCGACGACGCCGCAGAGCGCCGGACTTATGCCAGACCGACAACCGCAGGACGACCACGATCCGGCCCAGCCGAGCCGCACGCCGAACAGTGGTAACGACCATCGCAGCGTCCGCCTGCCGCGCCGGGCATCGGCGCTTCCCGGCGTCGAGCAGGCCGCTGTCGTCCAGGGTGCGAAGCCCGGCTCGCGGTACGCCCGCCGCGTCCGCGAGCGCGAACGGCGGTTCCAGCCGGGCGAGGCCGGCACGATCCGCGCCACCGAGCGCGCCAGCGAGCCGCGCACCGGTGCGCAGAAGTTCTGGCGCCGCGTCCGGCGCGTGGTCGTCGGCTCGCCGATCTCGTCGGAGGAACTCGAGCACCAGCGGCTATCCAAGCTCAAGGCGCTCGCCGTCCTCTCGTCCGACGCCCTCTCGTCGAGCGCATACGCCACGGACGCCATCCTGCTCGCGCTGATCACCGCCGGCACCGGCGCCCTCACCAAGTCCATCCCGATCGCCGCGGCCATCGGCCTGCTGCTGCTGATCGTAGGCTTCTCCTATCGCCAGACGATCAAGGCCTACCCCAGCGGCGGCGGCTCCTACATCGTCGCGCGCGAAAACCTCGGCGACATCCCCGGGCTGAGCGCCGCCGCGGCGCTCTCCGTCGACTACATCCTCACCGTCTCCGTGTCGATCGCTGCGGGCGTCTTCGCGATCACCTCAGCCGAACCATCGCTGCACCCGATCGCGATCGAGCTTTCGGTCGGCTTCGTCGCCCTGATCACGCTGCTGAACCTGCGCGGCATCCGCGAGTCTGGCACGATCTTCGCCATCCCGACGTACGCCTTCATCATCGGCTTCAGCATCCTGCTCATCGGCGGCTTCGTGAAGCTGGCGATCGCGCCGGGGAAGGTGACGCCGCCCAGCGACCACGTCGTCGTCGGCACCGCCGGGCTCTCGGTCTTCCTGCTGCTGCGCGCCTTCGCCTCCGGATGCGCCGCGCTGACGGGCGTGGAGGCGATCTCGAACGGCATCCCGGCGTTCAAGAAGCCGGAATCGCACAACGCTGCGGTCACGCTCGGCTGGATGATCGCCATCCTTGGCGTCTTCTTCATCGGGCTGACGATCCTCGCGCACCAGTTCGGCGTGCTGCCGTCGCAGAAGGTATCGGCGCCGGCGCAGGTCGCCGGGTTCGTCTACGGCCGCACGCCGGTCTTCTACTACATCCAGGCGTCGACGGCGCTGATCCTGATCCTCGCCGCCAACACCAGCTACGCCGACTTCCCGCGTCTCGGCTCCATCCTGGCGAAGGACAAGTTCCTGCCGCACCAGTTCACCTTCCGCGGCGACCGCCTGGCGTTCTCGAACGGGATCATCGTCCTCGGCGTCGTCGCCTCGATCCTGCTGGTGATCTTCAGCGCCAACGTGGACCGGCTGATCCCGCTGTATGCGTTCGGCGTCTTCGTCGCCTTCACGCTCTCGCAGTCCGGCATGGTCGTCCATCACCTCCGCCTGAAGGAGCAGGGCTGGAAGCAGAGCATCGTCATCAATACGGTCGGCGCGATCACGACCGGTGTCGTCGCCGCGATCATCGGCGCGACGAAGTTCAGCGGCGGCGCCTGGATCAGCATGACGGCGATGCTCATCCTCGGCCTCACCTTCATGGCGATCCACAAGCACTACGCCGGCGTGCGCCAGAAGCTCGACGTGCCGCCCGGCACCGTCGTACTGCCGCACATCGCCCACGCCCAGGTCGCGCTCGTGCCCGTCGACGAGATCAACCGCGCCGTCCTCCGCACGCTCGACTACGCGCGCACGATCTCGCCGCATGTGACGGCGCTGCACATCACCGACGACCTCGCCGAGGGGCACCGGCTGCGCGAGCAGTGGGACGAGTCGATCGATGACGTCGAGCTCGTCGTCATCGACTCGCCCTACCGTTCATTCATCGCGCCGGTGCTCTCGTACATCGACGCGCTGGACCGGGCGGATCCGGCGGCGTACGTCACCGTGGTGCTGCCGGAGTTCGTCACCGCCTGGCCGTGGCAACGTTGGCTGCACAACCAGTCGGCGCACCGGTTGGGGAAGGCGCTGCGTGACCGCCCCAACACGATCATCGTCGAAGTGCCGTATCACCTGAACGCCGAGTAGGCGCGATGCATCATCACATTGGAGCGGCGGCGCGTAACCGGTAAACTACGCCCGCGATGCTCACCCGCCTGCGGTCGCTCAAGTGGAACATCATCGCGCCGGTGGCGCTCATTTCGCTCGCGCTCGTCGCCGTCCTCGGCTTCGACCTCGCGTACAGCGGCGAGGCCGAGCCGCCGCCGCTCGTCGGCGCTCTCGGCACGCCCATCCGCGGCACGCTCGTCCCGCCCACCGCGACGCCGGTCGGCGCCGGCCCGACCGTCGCCCCGCGGCCGACGGTGCCGGGCTCCGTCGCCGGCACGCCGGCGACGCGCGACGGCGTCCGCCGCAACTCGCTGCTGATCGCGCTCGACGGCTTCCAGAAGCTCAAGCAGCGGGATGGCAAGTTTCCCTCGACCACGGGCAACATCCAGACGCTCTGCGCCTTCAAGGACCTCGACGTCGGCTGCAAGCTGAAGGACGTCATCCCCGGCGGCGCCCCCGCCGACCCGCTCGGCAACCCTGTCGAGGACGGCTACTGGTACCAGTCCGATGGCAACTACGTGAAGCTGTACGCGGCGCTCGAAGAGGACATCCCGGCCGACCAGAAGTGCCCGACGGACAACGTCGACCTCAAGAAGAAGCCCAACCTCATCTGCATCCTCGGCCGGTAGCGGGCCCGCGGCTCAGCGCAGACACCCGTGGAGCGGCGGATATCGTCCCGGTGCGGCGAACCGCTCTTCGTCCCTCGAAACGGCGCGCGCCGTCCGTCGCCCGCCGGCACCGCTGCCATCGCTGCAGATGCAGCTTGCGGTCAGCGCGGCGTGCCGGGGATCGGGTCGACGGTCGGGTTCTTCGGCGCGCTGTTCGCGGGCGGCGCCGGCGTGCTGGTGGCGCCGCCGCCGGCGACCGGCATCGCGCCGGCGGCGTAGTACGCCCGCGCCTTCTGCTGGAAGAAGCCGCCGTCGTCGTCGGCGCTGATCGACGTGCCCGTGTTCCCGTTCATCGGCGGCGGGTTCGTCGTCCCGTCGTCCGCGGCGTCGCAGGCACAGGTCGCGCCGTCCGCGCCGCGGCCGAAGAGGAAGGCGATGACGCCGGCGTTCACGTACGCGCGTAGATTGCGACGCGAAGCGTCATCGAGCAGCCACTCGACGCGATTGTCCTGGTAGTGATCCCAAGTGTTGTTCATCGCGCGCATCTTCGTGTTGCCGAGGGGGATCTGCCACATGACGATGCGCGTGCGCGACCCGGCCGAGAAGTCGCCGAGGAAGCGCGCCAGCCGCGCGAAATCACCCGCATTGAACCACGAGGCGCCGTCGTCGCCGTTCTGGAACTGCTTGAAGGCGGCGTCGCGGTCGCTGAATTCGGCGAACGAGATGTCGAATCTCGTCCCCAGCGACAGGTAGAACCTGGATGCCCTCGCCGCCAGCGCATCGATCGTGGAGTTGCCGGGGTCGCTGTAGGTGATGTCGTTGCCGGTGCCCCAGCCGCTCATGTGATAGCCGATGAGGACGTTCGGGGCGTAGCTGTCGCGCAGCTTCTTGATCGCCTGTGCGAAGCCGGCGGCGTTGTCGGGAAGCCCCGACAGCTCGCTCAGCCCGGTCGCTGCGACCTTCGCCGGCACCGTCGCCGCATCGTCGCGCGACGACTTCTGCTCGATGTACCCCCAGAGGTCGGGCTCGACGTGCAGCACGACGGTCGTGTTGGGGAATGCGCCGGCGCGCTGGAAGAAGAGCTTCAGGTCGTTGAAGTACGCCGTCATCGTCGCCGTATTCTGCAGGTTGTCGGCGTTGCCCTTCGCCTCGCTCTCCTTGGCCCCCGGCAGAGATTGGCGCATCTGGTAATACGTGAACACCGGCACGATGCCGTTGCTCAGCGAGTCCTGGATGTACGTCGTGACGAAGGCGCCGTCCGGGGTCCACGTCGCCCAGCCCTCACCCGTGTTCACGCCGGCCGACAGGTACTGGTAGCGGAAGCCAAACGCGGCCCGCTCCTTCAGCGCCGCCGCGCCGCCCGGCGAGTCCGCCATCCCGAGTTGGACGGTCGTCGCCGGCCAGCCCGGCGGCAGCGGCGGCAACGCCTGCGTGCTCACAGGCGTGCCGGTCACCGGCGCGCCCGGCGTCGGGCGGTCAGAGGCGAGGGGCGGCTTCGCGCTCGACGAGCTACAGGCAGACAACAGCATCGCCGCGGCGATGACCCAGCGGCCGAGCCCCGGCGGCTCCCATCGACGCCACATATCTTCCCCTCACCCGGAACGCCGCCGCGGGCGTGACACGCGGCCGGCGCCGGCATCTGCCGTTCTCTTCCAACCCGTTCCGTGCCGTATGCCTTCTACCCCGGCCGTGGCAGAATGAAGGCGCGTCCGCGGAAGTTCGATTTTCGCACGAACGCGAGGTGCGCGCATGTCCCTGGAGCCGGTGCTCGGCGACGCCGACTACTGTTATCTGACCACGACGGGACGGGTGAGCGGCGAGCCGCATACGATCGAGATCTGGTTCGCGCTGCTCGGCGGCTCGGCCTACGTGCTCGCGGGCGGCCGTGAGCGGTCGGACTGGGTGAAGAACGCGCGGGCGAACTCCAGCGTGCGGCTGCGCATCGGTGACCGTCAGCGCGGACCGGTGTTCGACGCCCGCGCGCGCACCGACGTCGGCGGCGACGAAGAGGCGCGGGCGCGTCAGGCCGTCGCCGGCAAGTACCGCGCGCGTGGGCACGACGGGCTCGACGAGTGGGAGCGCGAGGCGCTCGTCGTCGCCATCGACTTGCAGCGCTGATGCCGAGCCCGCCCCCGCGCGGACGGCGGGCGGCGCTGGCGACGCTACTGCCGTTGCTTCCGCCGCCTGCGACCGACGTAGGGGCACACACTCGGGGCGCGATGCTACACTCGCGCCGGACGGAATCGCGCGGCAGCCGAGCCGGGTCGCTCGGGCACGCGGCGCGTTCGCCGTAGCGGGAGGCAGTGATGGCGCGCGTACGCCTGAACGAGACCAACGACCTGCCGGAAGACCAGCGCTGGCTCTTCGAGCGCATGGAGCAGCGTGGACCCGTCCTCAACATCTTTCGGGCGATGTCCCATAGCCCGGTGGCGATGCGCCACTTCATGCGCCTCGGCAGCTACTTCCTCGAAGAGGGGAAGCTCGACGCCGCTCTGCGCGAGCTCGCGATCCTGCGCGTCGGCCACGAGTGCGCCGCCCCGTATGAATTCGGGCAGCACATCGCCCTCGGGCGGCGCGCCGGCCTTACCGACGCCCAGATCCGCGGCGTCGGCGCGCCCAACGGCGCCCTCTTCGACCGCCGGCAGCTCAGCGTGCTGGCCTATGCCGGCGAGCTCACGGCCGAAGCATCGGCGTCCGATGCCACCCACGGCGCGGTGGCGTCGTTCCTCAACGACGAGGAGATCGTCGAGCTGACGATGCTGATCGGTTACTACAACCTCGTCTCGCGCACGCTGAACGCGCTCGAGGTCGAGCCGGAGGCGCGCCCGCAGGCCGACCTCGACGCCATCGGCTGGCCGCTGGAGCGCGGCTGACGCGAGCGGTGGCGCCGGAGCGTGATACCGCCTCCGGTGCTCTCACGACGCATGACGCTACTTCGCCGTGGGGCGCGTCGTCTCTCGCGTGCGCCGTGTCTCCATCCGGCGTCCAGGATTCATTGTGCGTCGTCGCGGGACGAGGATCGGGGATCGGCCGGAGCGTCGGCGAATCAGCGGGTGAGGAACTCCTCCGCGGCGCCCGGGGCGATCACGCCGGGCAGGACCGGCGTCGCCGTCGCCGGCGCCGCCGGCGACGCGCGCCCGGCGAGCGCGAAGAGCGCCGTCGCCAGCTGCTCGATGCTGTACGAACCGTGGCTGCGGTGCCCCAGCAGGGCCGAAACGTCGACGCTGTAGACGTTTCGGCGGCCCTCTTTGCGCCGCGAGATAATCCGATCCTCCTCCAGCGCACGTAAGATCGAGAGGGCGGCGCGCTCGGTGATGCCGACGTTGCCGGCGATCTCCCGCAGGGTCGACCGGCGATGCTCCGTGATGTGGATCAGCACGAGCGCGTGATTGGTGAGCAGGCCCCAGCGTGTAGTCACTTCGACGCCTCCCGGCGGGGAACGACGTTGTTGACAGGCCGGTAACTATAGAAATACAATACTAGTAATTCGATTCTGGAAACGAGGATGTTACGATCTGGTTCCAGCTTCCTGCGTCCGGCATTCGAGTTCCTAGTTAGCCCGAATCCGGCCGTACTGTCAAGCGCCACATCGGATCTCACCAGAACGAACTTGGATGATCGCGCGCAGCAGCCGTACTGCGCGCCCGGGGAGCGATAAGGCGGCGGGCCGCGCCTGCGGGCGCGAAAGGAATGCGAGCAGGATGCTCATCTTGGTACGCAAAGTCCAACAATCCATCTGGATCGAGGGCGACATCTACGTGAAGGTGCTCAGCGTTGAGCGCGACCGTGTCAAGCTCGGCATCACCGCGCCCGACCACGTCAAGGTCATGCGTGAGGAGCTCTTCGGCGACGGCGATAGCCGCCAGCTGGCCGGCGGCCAGACGAACGGCACGCACCGGGCTGCTTCGTAGGCCGACGCGTACGCTGGCCGTGACCGGCGGCGCGCACAGTCGCGACGGCCGCCTGGCAGGTGAAGCGGAAGCTGGCTGGCTTGAAGCCCGAAGGCCAGCACGGGGGCTCGTGCCCCGATCAGCTCCGTGACGCGCCGTCCTGCCGCCGGCCCGAACGGACGGTCTCCACTCCCCACGACGTGGAGACGCGCCGGGAGAGAGTCTTCGCTCGACCATCGGTGCCCGGCACTTGACCGCGGACGGCGGATCACTGCTGCTCGACGACGGCGATCCCGAGCATCCCGGGGCCGCCGTGGACGCCGAGCACCGGGCCGAAGCGCCCCGTCATCAGCCGCGCGTCCGGCCGCGCCTCCTGCGCCCGCTCCGCCAGCTGCGCGGCGTCGTCGGGCGTGGTGGTGTGCAGGATGGCGATCTCGCTCACCCGCTCGAAGCGCGTCGCCAGTGCCACCAGCTCGTCGAGCGCCTTCCCCCGCGACCGCACGCGCGTCAGGGGATGCGCTTCGCCTTCCTGGACGGTGAGGATCGGCTTCAGCCGCAGCAAGCCGCCGACGAACGCCTGCGCCCGGCCGATGCGGCCGCCGCGTCGGAGGAAGTCCAGCGTCTCGAACGCCACCGCCACGTGCACCCGCCGCGCTGTCGACTCCGCCGCCGCCACGCACTCGTCGCGCGACTTCCCTTCGGCCGCCGCGCGCGCCGCCGCCAGCACGCACAATCCCATCCCCATCGAAGCGGAGCCGCTGTCGACGACGCTGATCCGCTCCGGCGCCACTTCGGCCGCCGCCGCGCGCGCGGTGTTCACCGTGCCGCTGAACTTGTGCGAGAGATGCACCGAGACGACATCGCCGCGCGACGCCAGGTGCCCGTAGGCGTAGCGGAACAGCGCCGGCGGCGGCTGTGACGTCGTCGGCAGGACCTTCGACTGCCCGAGCCGTGCGTAGAACTCGTCCGCGTTGAGATCGATGCCGTCGCGATACTGCTCGCTGCCAAAGGCGACCGTCAGCGGCACCACGTCGATTCGCAACTCCTCAACGGTCTCGCGAGGGATGTCCGACGTGCTGTCTGTGACGACCCGCACCGCCACTACTCGACGCCGATCAGATACGGATACTGAGGCTGGCCGCCGCGCACGACCTCGACCTCGCATCCATGCGCCTCGCGCAGTTGCGCCGCCAGCGCCTCCGCCGACGCCTGGTCGACGTCGGCGCCCCGGTACAGGGTGACGAGAGCGTCGCGGCGACCGGCGATCATCCGGGCGACAGCCGCCCGCGCCGCGGCGCCGATCTCGTCCTCCACCGCCGCGAGCACGCCATCGACCAGCGCGATCGCCTGGCGCGCGCGAACGGCGCGACCGTCGACGTTGGTTGTGCGCACGGCGCGCGTCACCTCGGCGCTGCTCACGGCATCGATCGCCTCCATCATCGCCGCGATCGCAGCGTCGGCCGGCGCCTCGCCGTTGAGCGCGACGAGCGCGGCGACGCCCTGCGGCACGGACCGCGCCGGCAGCACGTCGGCGCGTACGCCTCGCTGCGCCGCCGCCTCGGCGGCCTGCCGCGCCGCCAGCACGATGTTGGGGTTGTCCGGCAGCACCACCACGCGCGCCGCACCCGTCGCCACGATCGCCTCGGCGATCTCACCGGCGCTGGGGTTCATCGTCTGGCCGCCGCGGACGACGGCGCCGGCGCCGAGCGAGCGCAGCAGTGCTTCGATGCCGTCGCCGGCGGCGACCGCGACGACGGCGATCCGGTCTGCGGACCGCGCGTCGGGCAGCGGCGCCGACGAGCGCCCGGCGAGCGCCTCGAGCTGCGCCTGCATGTCGTCCGCCTTCTCGTGCGATACGGCGCCGAGCGTGCGCGCGTAGGCGAACAGCGGCGCTGGGTCGGCGGTGTGGATGTGGACGCGCGCGGTCGTCTCGCCGCCGATCACGAGCACGCTGGTGCCCATCGTGGAGAGCGAGCGACGCAGCGCCTCACGGTCGACGACCGGCGCGGTGAGGACGAATTCGGTGCAGAAGCCGGCGCCGCCGTCGCCGTGCAGGCGCCGCTTCGCCGCCAGCCACGAGGCATCGATGCGGCCGCGCGCGATGGTCACGTCCGCCGGTTCGCCGTGGAGCGCGGCCGCCATGCCGGCGAGCAGCACGTAGAAGCCCTGAGCGCCGGAGTCGACCACGCCGGCTTCCTTCAGCACGGGTAGCAGGTCCGGGCTGTCGGCGACCGCTTGCCGCGCGGCCTCGGCCGCCGACGCCAGCGCAGCAACCGTGGCATCGCCGGCGGTCGCGGCGCCGCGCGCCGCCCGCGCGGCCTCAGCCATAGCTGTCAGGATCGTGCCTTCCCTGGGGGCGGAGATCAGGCGATAGGCGCCATCGCGGCCGCGCTCGAACGCCGCCGCCAGCGCGACCGCGTCGAGCGTCTCGTCGTCGGGCATCGCGGCGAAGCCGGCGAGGAATTGCGAGAGGATGACGCCGGAGTTCCCCTTCGCGCCCATCAGCGCCGCGTCCGAAGCCGCCCGCGCGACCTCGCGAGGGCTGCCGGCGGCCGCGGCGACGGCAGCGCCGGCGGCGGCGCGCATCGTCATCGACATATTGGTGCCGGTATCGCCGTCTGGCACCGGAAAGACGTTGATCACGTTGATCGCGTCGGCCTGCTCCGCCAGCGCTGCAGCGCCGCGCGCGAGCGCGCCGGCGAGTGCCTCGCCATCGATCGTGGTGACGGGCCGCGAGGACGCCGGGCCGGCGTCCTCTGGGGCGGAGCGAGGTTGGGGAAGCGCCATCGGGAGCGGGTTGCCTCTGCTGCGATACGCCCGTTATAGTGACGTGGCCCGATTCTAACACGCGTAATAGCGTCACAGAGGTAACGACAGCATGCCTGCGATCTGCGCAGTCTGCGGCAAAGGCACAACGTTCGGCCGCAACATCCGCCACCAGCACTCTGGCCGCTGGGTGCGCAAGGCGCCCCGCACCAACCGCACCTTCCGCCCGAACCTCCACAAGCAGATCGTCCATGTCGGCGGCGATTCCGTCCGCATCAAGATCTGCACCCGCTGCCTCCGCAGTCAGACCAAAGCCCGGGCCTGACCTTCGCCGCGCCGCGTTGTCGGCCGGGAGAGACCCTTCGCTTCGCGTGAGGATGACACGGCACAGACGCTCCCTCTGAGTCGACCTGCGGCTCCCATCGTCCCCGACCGGCATCCGGCCTCCGACCTCCATCACTCCGCAGTTGCGTCCGTCTGCGGTGCAGCGCGTCCTTCAGCTACCGTGGATCTGCCGAGCGGAGCCGCCACAGCTGCGCCAGCGTCAGCACCACCAGCAGCACGACGAACAGCGCCAGCACGATGATGCCGGCCAGCTCAGCCGGCCCGCGGATGGCCTTCCAGTGTGATCCCAGCAGGGCGCCCAGCGCCACGAAGGCGGCGCACCACACGAACGACCCGGCGAAGGTCACCGCCAGGAACTCCGCCGGCGGCACACGCAGCACGCCCGCGACGAAGCCGACGTACGTCCGCACGACCGGCAGCATGCGCGCGACGAACAGCGCCAGCGTCCGATGCGCGCGCATCCGGCGCTCGGCCGCGTCGATGTCCGCCTCGTCGATCAGCAGATAGCGGCCGTAGCGGCGTACCAGCGGCCGGCCGCCGCGCCGCCCGGCGGCGTAGAGCAGCCCGGATCCCAGCGTGTTACCCGCGGCGGCGATGGCGCTGAGAGCGAGCACGCCGGGCACGCCCAGGTGATGGTCGCGCACAACGAGCCAGCCGCCGACCGGCAGGATCACCTCGCTGGGCAGGTGGATCGCCATGCTCTCCCCGGCCATCAGGCCGAAGACGAGCAGCCACTGAACTGGATAGTCCGCGCGCCGCAGCGGATAGTAGACGGCGACGACGCCGGTGCCGCCGATCAGCGTCGTAAGGCCGACTCCGGCGAGCCCGACCGCCAGCCGGTACAGCGCTGCCTGCTTCACGGCTCCGGTGGCGTTCGCCTGCTGCGGCGCATCGGTCACAATTGAGGCTACCGAATCGCTACGGAGGAGACGACCAGCCGATGATGCGCATTGGCCTCATCAGCGACACCCACTACCCGGAGGCCGGACCGCTCTGGGATGACGCCTATGAGCGCCTTCGCGCGTCCGACCTCGTCCTGCACGCCGGCGACCTGCACGTCGTCGAGGTGCTCGACTGGCTCGAAGAGCGCTGCGGCGTGCCGGTGCTCGGCGTGCGCGGCAACGGCGACGACGGCGGCGGCGGCCGTCCGCTCTGCGCCGCAGATCCGCGCCTCAAGCGGGCGCAGCTGCTCGACGCCGAGGGCCTGCGCATCGGCATGGTGCACGATGGAACCCTGCCCGAGTGGCCGCCGCACCGCACGCTCGAGACGATCATGCAGCATGAGTTCGGCGGGCCGGTCGATGTCTTCGTCCACGGCCACACGCACGTACCGGTCGTCGAAGAGCTGCGCGGCGTCCTGCTCGTGAACCCCGGCAGTCCCACGTATCCCCGGAACATGGATCGCAGCCCCGGCACGATCGGCTTCCTCGAGCTCGACCGCGGCCGCGCGCGGGCGTGGATCGAACAGCTGGAGTAGCGTCGACGACGCTACGCCGCCGGCTGCGCCCGGTCGCCGTAGCGCGCCCGCAGCGCAGCGATGTCCGCCTGTGTCAGCTGCTGCGGGCAGCTCGATGTCTCCGCTTCCATGATCGCCGGCGCGGGCAGATGGTTCAGGCCCAGGAAGTGCCCCGTCTCGTGCAGGAGCGTGCTGTACAGGCAGCGCTCTGAGCGGAACTCTCGCGGCGCCGACTTCTCGATGATGATGTCTGCCTCGACCAGCTTCACCGGGTCCTCCGGCCGGCAGTTCGCCCGGCACTCGGAGTACGTGGTCTCCGTCAGGCCGGCCTCGGTCACGCGCGACCCCGGCGGCGGCGACCCCGGCGGCGTGCCGAAGCCAATCTCGTTCACCTCATCGCCGTCGACGATGCCGTCCGTGCAGGTGCCGTCGTCGACCGTCGGCACGCCCCACGCCGCGAACGCGCGCTCGACCAGCTGCTGAAACGTCGCCACGTCGACGAACCCGTCCTCGCCCTGCGCGATACAGTAGCGCACCGGCAGCTGGGCCCATCGACGCAGCGCCTGCGGGTTCGGCGGCAGCTCCGGCGTCGGCGTCGCTGTGGGCAGCGGCGACGCTGTCGGGGTGAAGGTCGGGCCGGGGGTCGCCGTCGGTTCGCCGACGATCGCGTCGCGCAGGGTGCGTGCGTGGTCGAGCGCCGGGCCGCCGAAGCCGAGCGCAAGGGCGACGACGCCGAGCGCGACGCTGGCGACGGCGAGGAACCGCATCACGCGGACACGCGCGGCGCTGCGGCGGCGCTCGCAACCCGACGTTGGCCCTCCGGGCAGTGCGCCAGCAGAGGGCAGCGCGCGCACGAAGGGACCGCGCGGCAGCGCGCCTTCGCGTGCAGGACGATATAGGCGTGGTAGCGCCGGAAGTACGATGCGTCTTCCGCCGGAAGCGCCTGCTCGAACCAGCGCTGCCAGACCGCGTAGGCAGCCCCCTCTGGCCCCAACCCGAGGCGCCTGAAGAGGCGCTGTGCGTAGGCGTCCACCTGGAACACACGGTGTCCCGCGCCGTAGAGCGCGATGGCATCCGCCGTCTCCGGGCCGATGCCGTGCGTGGCCAACAGCAGTGCGCGCAGCTCGGCCGCCGGCCGCGCGTAGAACCGGTCGAGCCCGCCCGCCTCGACGGTCAGCGCCGCCAGCGCGCGCACCCGCCGCGCCTTGATCGTCGGCATCCCGCTGACCCGCACGAGCGCGACGAGCGTCGCCTCCGGCATCGACGCGAGCGTGGGGCCGTCCAGTGCGCCGGCCGCGCGCAGATGCGCCAGCGCGCGCTCCGCGTTCCGCCACGTCGTGTGCTGCACGAGCACGGCGCCGACCGGCACATCGAACGGGTCCCGCACGCGCGCCGCCGACCAGTGCCATGCGGCGTAGTCGTAGGTCTGCGCCAGCATCTCGAAGACGGTGCGCAGCCGCTCCGATGACGAGCGGCCTGCCGCGCTCGCAAGGGCGCCCGGGCGCAGTCGCTCGCACGATCGGACCGCGGGGGCTGTGACCTCTGCTCTCGGGCCTCCCGGGGCCATGGCGCTACGGCGCAACACCGGCGTACGTCCAGAAGCTCGGGTCGACGTTCTGTCCCCCGGCGACCAATTCCCAGTGCAGATGCGGCCCCGTCGAGAGGCCGGTCGAGCCGGCGGCACCCACCTGCTGCCCCTGTCGCACGCCCTGGCCGACGGCGACGTCGATCCGGGAGAGGTGGCTGTAGGCCGTGAAGACGCCGAGGCCGTGGTCGATGATCACCGTCAGTCCGCGTGCATAGAGGTCGGCTGCGTACGCCACCCGCCCGGACGCCGCGGCGCGCACCGCCGTGCCGGCATCGACGGCGATGTCGAGGCCGCTGTGGTGGCTGCCGACGGGGCCGCCATTATAGCTTCGCGCCCCGCCAAACGGACTCGTCACGCCGCCGCTCACGGGCAGGATGAACGGCGTCTCCCACAGCTTCTGCGGGATGTACTGGCGAAAGACGCTCTGGCGGATGTTCTCTTCCTTCACGGCGTCACCCGGGTTGAGGAATTGATTCGCGCTGGCTGGCAGGTCGATGTTCTCGACCGGGAAGCTGCTCGCCGTCACGTTGATCGTCGCGCTGCGCGTCGCAGCCACGGCGCCGCTCGCGCCGTACGTCCGCACCGTCAGCGTGTAGGCGCCGACGGGGGTGTCGGCGCTGGCGCCGATCGGCAGCCAGAAGTCGCCTTCGTCCGCCAGCATCGTCGTCGTCTTTCGCAGGAAGGTCGCATCGGCGCTCGCCGCGCCGGCGCGGGGAATGCGCACGATGAGCGTGCGCGCCTGCGCCAGCGTCATGCTGTCGGCCAGGTACGGGTTGTCCGCCGCCGCCGATGGGGGCTCCGGGGTGGGCGTGGGCGTCGGCGGCACCGGCGTCGGCGTGGCAGTCGGCGTGTCGGTGACCGTCGGCGTCATCGTCGACGTCTGCGTCGCGGTGCTCGTCGGCGTCTTCGTCGCCGAGGCGCCGCCGACGATGCCGCAGCCGGTCATCGTGGCGGCGAAGAAGAGCGGAGCGAGCGCGAAGGTCAGGAGGCGGAGCGCGCGAGGCACGGCGCAGTATATCGCCCGGGTCCGCTGACGCCTCATCAATCTGTCCGGCCTGCGACGACGCCCAGGGATAGCCCACGACAGGCAGCAGAGGCAGGCGCAGCGTCGCCGATTAGTCCGCGGCCGGCACCGGCACCGCCGCGGGCAGCATCGCCGGCTGGGTCGCGTACCGGCCGAGCCGCCGCCCGCGGCGCGCCTGCGTCTGCTGGTGCGCGACGATGAGCAGCAGCGCCACGAACAACATCAGCGCGGCGATCTTGAAGGGCGCCAGCGGCCCCCAGATGCCGCCGATGACGCCGCCCAAGCCCTGGCCGGCGGCGACCCCCAATCCCTGCAGCGCGGTCAACGCACCCAGCCAGGCGCCGCGCGCGCCCGTGTCCGTCGCGTCGAGCGCGGCGGCGCTCCACGCCGGCACACTGATCGCCGCGCCCAGCCCGGCCAGCACGACCAGCGGGACGACGACCAGCGGGTTCGGCGTCAGCGTCAACCCGAAGATCGAGATCGCCGTCACGAAGAGCCCGAGCATCATCGGCACGTGCCGCTTGAAGCGATCCGCCACGCGCGTATAGCGCCAGAAGACGTACGCCGCCAGCGCCGCCGGCACGGGAAAGAAGATCGCCAAGGTCGACATCTTCACGCGCAGGAACTCGCTCACGTAGGCGCCGATCATCGGTGTGTGAAGGCTGCTCCCCAGCGTCAGGAAGACGACGATGATCGCCAGCGCGCCGATCCCCGGCCTCCACTCGCCGTGGTCCGGCGCCGCCGTCGCCTGCGGTGCGGGCGCTTCCACGCACGGCCCGGCGCGATAACAGCCGCCGCGCGCCACCATCAGCAGCGCGAGCGCGTTGAAGCCGATGCACAGCCAGAACACCGCGCCATACGTCACATAGTCCACCAGAAGGACGCCCGCGAAGGTCCCCAGGCCCACACCGGACATGTGCGCGACGTTCAGCAACGTCATCGTCCGGTTGCGCCCGCTCGCGGGCATCGTCTCGCCGACGTGCGCCATGAACGCCGGCCACATCGTCGCGGCGCCGATGCCGAGCACCGCAGAGAACGCGAGGAAGGCCTTCTCGTTCGGCACGGCCATCATCAGCCAGAGCGCCGGCACGCTGATCGCCACGCCGAAGAGCATCGTGATCCGCCGTCCGACGCGGTCCGAGAGCCAGCCCGCGGGCGCCTGCACGACGAACTTCGCGATGCCGTACGTCGCCATCGCGTAGCCGCTGTAGGCCAACCCGGCATGGAGCTGCTGGGGCAGGTATTGCTGCACCAGTGACAGGAAGTAGATGCCGACGAACGCCTGCCAGAGGAACATCACGGCCAGCAGCTGGAACAGCCGCCGGCGTTCGTCGCCCATCGCGATCCTGCGAGTCTGCATCATCCCCACTTCCCCTCTAGGAGCGGCCGCTTCCCCGGATATCCGTCGATTGATCTATCGACTTCCGGGAAACGCGCCAGTAGCGTGCGGCGCCGCATCGGCTTCCGCCTGCCGGCTGCGCGCCACGACGATCGCGCCGAGCGCGGCCGCTCTCTCCCCCAACTCGCCTTCGACGATCCGTACGTCCGCATAGGACTGCGCGAAGCTTCGCGCCCGCGCCGTCTCGAGGGCCGGCCCCAAAAGGGCATCGCCCATGTTCGTCAGTCCACCACTCAGCACGATCGCCTGCGGGTTAAAGGCGTTGACGATGCTCGCCAGCCCCATGCCGAGATAGTGACCCGCTTCACGAATGATACCGTATGCCTCCGCCTCCCCCTGTTGCGAAGCCATGAACACGGTCTCCGCGCTCAGCGGTGGGTTGTGCTCGGCCAGCCGCGCCGTCCGTGGCAGCCCACCCTCGCCGATCAGCTCCCGGGCGCGGGCGGCGATCGCCGTCCCCGATGCAAACGCCTCCAGGCAGCCGACATGGCCGGCGCCGCAGGACGGCCCCTTCCGCGCGACCCCGATGTGCCCGACCTCGCCCGCCGCGCCCGATGCGCCCGCGTACAGCCGGTCGTCAACGATGATGCCGCCGCCGATGCCGGTGCTGATCGTGACGTAGAGCAGATGCCGGAACCCGCGTCCGGCGCCGAGGCGATGCTCGCCGACGCAGGCGCAGTTGGCGTCGTTCTCGAGCGTGAACGGCACGCCGGTGCGCTCGCGCAGCAAGCGGGCCAGTGGCACGTCGTGCCAGCCGGGCAGGTTCGGCGGCTCGGTGATCTCCCCCGCGCCGACGTCGATCGGACCCGGCGCCGAGACGCCGCCGGTGGCGATCTGGTCGAGCGCGACGCCGGCGTCCGCCGCGGCCGCCTTCAGCGCGCCGGCGATGCGGCCGATGACCGCTTCCGGGCCTTCGGTCGCCAGTGTCGGGACGCGCTGCGAGCCGAGGGTCACGCCCTCGGCGTCGGCGACCAGCACCAGGATCTTCGTGCCGCCCAAGTCGACGCCGGCGTAGTATCGCCCGCTCATGCCGACGCCTCGCGGTCGCGCGCGATCTCGTCGGCGCGTGCCGTGAGCGCTGCGTCGTAGAGCGCCAGGTACTGACCGGCGGCGCGGTCCCACGACCAGTCCTGCCGCATCCCGCGTTCCTGCAGTGCGCGCCAGCCTGCACCGTCGCCGTAGGCTGCGATGGCGCGCTCGCAGCAGCTGCGGAGTGCTTCGGCGCTCGCGTCCTCGAAGACAAAACCGGTGCCGCGGGTCAGCGATGCATCGGCGTCCTCGACCGTATCGGCGAGGCCGCCGGTCCGCCGCACGAGCGGCACGGCGCCGTAGCGCAGGGCGATCAGCTGACCCAGGCCGCACGGCTCGTAGCGCGACGGCATCAGGAAGATGTCGCAGCCGGCGTAGATGCGCTGCCCCAGAGGCGGGTCGAAGTCCAGCCGCACCCGCACGCGTTCCGGGTAGCGCTCCTGCAGCCGCGTCAGCATGTCTTCGACGACCTGATCTCCCGTCCCCAGCACGACGAGCTGCGCCGCCCGCTCGGCCAACAGCGACTGGAACGCCGCGGCGACGAGATCGATGCCCTTCTGGGCAAAGAGGCGCGTCACCACGCCGAAGAGCGGCGCGCCTTCGTCCGCCGGCAACCCCACCTCGCGCTGGAGCGAGCGCTTGTTCCCGGAGCGCGCATCGAGCGATGTCACGTCGTACGTGCGCGCGATCGCCGGGTCTGTCGCCGGGTTGAATTCCTCGTAGTCGATGCCGTTGACGATGCCCGAGAGGTCATCGGCCCGCGCGCGCAACAGCGCATCGAGCCCGGCGCCGTACTCCGGTGTCAGGATCTCGCGCGCATAGGTCTCGCTGACGGTGTTGATCTTGTCCGCGTGCAGGATGCCCTGCGCCATGCCGCTGTACGCCGTCTCGATGTCGATATCCGGCGGCAGCGCCAGTTGCCCGGCGCCGATGCCGTAGTGTTCGGCGAAGCCGCGATCGAAGTCGCCGCGCAGCGCGAGGTTATGGATGGTGTAGACGCGGCCGGCGGCGTCCCAGACGTGCGGCGCCGCGGCGAGGCGCGAGAGCAGCATCGCCGCGTGCCAGTCCTGCGCATGCACGACCTCCGGCCGGAAGCCGAGGTGCGGTGCGCAGGCGAGCAGGGCATCACAGAAGAAGAGCGTGCGGTCGCGGTCGTCGTCGTAGCCGTAGACCTGCGGGCGCTCGAAGTAGTGCTCGTTCTGGATCAGGTACACGGGCACGCCGCGCAGCTCCGTGTACCACAGGTCGACGCGCTGCTCGCTCGTCGCCCAGGGCACCTTCACATCCGTTAGCACGCGCTTCGCATCGAGCCGCTTGCGGTCGATCGCGCCATGCAGCGGCATCGCCACGCGGACGTCGGCGCTGCGCATGCGCAGCGCCCGGGGCAGCGAGCCGGCGACGTCACCGAGGCCGCCGACCTTCGCCAGCGGGCTCATCTCAAACGATGCGAAGAGGGCTTTCAAATCGAGATCCTGCGTGACGCGGATGCGTCATTAGGTGTATCGAATTTGGGCCGGGCGCGGCAAGCGAACGATGCGCGCGGAGTCGTCAGAACGCATGATGCCGCGACCGGCGCGCGACGCGACGGACGCCATGCGCTGCGCCTCGCGTCACATCACCAGCACGCCGCCGCCCTCTTCGACGCGGCCGATCACCGCGCCCGGCAGCCCGTCTGCCGCGAGGCGCGCCACCATGGCCACGGCCGCCGCCGGCGGCAGCGCCACGAGCAGGCCGCCCGATGTCTGTGGGTCGTATAACAGATGCTCGAGCGCCGGATCCAGTGCCTTCGCGACGGCGACTCGTCCCGCCAGCCCCTCGCGGTTCCGCCCGCCGCCGCGGGTCACGATGCCCTCGCCCGCATGCGCGAGCGCGCCCGGCAGCGCCGGCACCCGTCCCGCATCGATCACCACGCGCACGCCGCTCCGCGAGGCCACCTCGCTCGCATGACCGAGCAGGCCGAAGCCCGTGACGTCCGTCATCGCGTGCGCGTTGGCCTCGCACGCCAGATGCGAGGGATGCCGGTTGAGGGCGAGCATGCTGGCGACGGCGGCATCGAGCTGGCCGCGGGCGTCGCGGTCGTCGCGCGCTGCCGTCAGGACGATGCCCGTGCCGAGCGGCTTGGTCAGCACCAGCGCATCGCCCGGGAGCGCGCCCGCCTTGGCGATGACGCGGTTCGGATGGACGCTGCCGGTGACGGCAAGCCCGTACTTCGGCTCCGCATCGTAGAGCGTGTGCCCGCCGGCGATGACGCCGCCGGCCTCGGCCACCTTCTCCGCGCCACCGGCGATGATGCGCGCCAGGATCGCCGGGTCGAGCTCCTCGGGGAAGGCGGCGATGTTGAGCGCCAACAGCACCTCGCCGCCCATCGCGTAGACGTCGCTCATCGCATTGGCCGCGGCGATGCCGCCGAACTGCCGTGCGTCGTCGACGACAGGCGGGAAGAAGTCCACCGTCTGGACGATGGCCAGATCGTCGCTCAGGCGGTACACGGCCGCATCGTCCGGCCCGTCCAACCCGATGAGCAGGTCGGGGAAGGCGGAGGCGGCGAAGGTATCGGTGATCGGACGCAGGACCTGCGCCAGCGTGGCGATGCTCGCCTTGCCGGCTCAACCAGCGCAGGACGCCAGGCTTGTCAATCGCACCTCATCGCGCGTCACGATGCATCACCCCCGTTCGGCGCCGGCGTGGCGCAGGGGCAGCGTATCGGCAGCGGCGCTGCCCGTCGATGCGCCGCGGATCGGCGGCGGAGGTGAGGATCGGCCCGCAGATTCGGACTCCACATAATCAGCCGACTTTTCGGCCAGTCGCGGCGCAATTGTTATGCGCAGGGGGTTCTCACACGGCGCCGCGCAGTGTAGGGTAGGCGACGGCCAGCCATGAGCGGCCTTCGAGGCACCGGCAGCGCTACCCCGCCGCGCATCTCCCATCGGTGCCGCCAGCCATCATCGTCGCAGACGCCGGCGCCAATTGCCGCGCCCTGGCAAAGGAAGCTGAACGATGCCTCATCACGCCCGCATGGACCCGCGACGACCCGGCGTGACATCGCCGCGCGCCGCCTTCGTGCCCGCGTCCCTCGCGCCCGACATCTCTTGCCTGCGACGCCAGATTTCCACGCGGGCGCCGATTCTGAGCACAGAGGGGAGTTGGTAGCCATGACACGCATCCGCCGCATCCGTCGCATCCGATTAGCGCTGCCGTTGCTCGCGCTGCTCTTGCTCGGCGGTCTGGCTGTCTTCACGGCCTGCACGCCGGAAGCGAACGCCGAGCTGAAGACCTACAGCGGCATCAACGCCATCCGGGTCAAGAACGGGTTGCCGCCGCTGACGCCCGATGCCGCGCTCGTCAACGTCGCGCGCATCCGCAGCCGCGACATGGCGGCGAACAACTACTTCGGCCACGTGCCGCCGAACGGCTGCAACTACGTCTGCCTGATGGACCAGAACGGCGTCGCGCGCGCCTGGGCGGGTGAGAACATCGCCTGGAACACCTACGACTGGGCGCAGACCGCGGACGTCGCCGTACAGATGTGGGGGACGAGCCCGCCGCACCTCGAGAACATCCTGAACTGCCACTACACGCGCTTCGGCACGGGCGTGGCGAAGGCAGCGGACGGCAAGGTGTACTACACGATGATCTTCGAGGGGAACCGCGCCTGCTGAGCGCGCCCTGAGCGCTGCTTCGAACAGCACGGAGGCCGCCCCGGCGAGGGCGGCCTCTGGCGTACGCACGCTGCCGCGTCGCGGACGCGGTCTCGCCCGGCGCGATGCTCGTCGGGCGAGCGGGGATCCGACGTGCCCGCGCATCCGTGCACCGGTCCCGTCATCGTCGTCCGGAGTGGGGCCTTCCAGCTGCCGGGCCAGCCCGCCCGTTCGACGCAATCGCCGCCGCCTGTCACACTGCCAGCGATGCCCCCCGATCAGCGCACGCTCGACCACCTCTCGCTCTCGCGCGACGAGTACGCGCGCATCGTCGACCTCCTCGACCGCGAGCCGACGGATGTCGAGCTGGGCATGTTCGGGGCGCTCTGGTCCGAGCACTGCGGATACAAGAACAGCCGCCCGCTGCTGAAGACCTTCCCCGGCGACGGTACAGCCGTACTGACCAAGGCCGGCGAGGAGAACGCCGGCGTCGTCGACATCGGCGACGGGCTCGCCGTCGCATTTAAAATCGAGTCCCATAACCACCCGTCGGCGATCGAGCCGTACGAGGGCGCGGCCACCGGCGTCGGCGGCATCGTCCGCGACATCTTCGCGATGGGCGCGCGGCCGATCGCGCTGCTCGACTCGCTGCGCTTCGGGCCGCTGCAGCCGGATGCCGAGACGCCGCGGGAGGTGGCGGCGCGCAACCGGCACCTCTTCACAGGCGTCGTCGCGGGCATCGCCGGCTACGGCAACTGCATCGGCATTCCCACGGTCGGCGGCGAAGTCGGCTTCTCGCCGTCGTATTCCGGCAACCCGCTGGTGAACGCGATGTGCATCGGCGTCGGGCGGATCGACCGGCTCGTCAAGGCGCGCGCCGATGGTCCGGGCAATCTGCTGATGCTCGTCGGCGCCGACACCGGCCGCGATGGCATCCACGGCGCCACGTTCGCCAGCGTCGAGCTCGATGAGTCGTCGGCGGAGCGGCGGCCCGCGGTGCAGGTTGGCAATCCGTTCCTCGAGAAGCTGTTGATGGAGGCGTGCGTGCAGCTCACCGGGGAGCATGGCGACTGGATCGTCGGCCTGCAGGATCTCGGCGCGGCGGGACTGACGAGCGCGAGCGTCGAGTGTGCCGCCAAGGCGGGCACCGGCATCATCGTCGATGTCGCCAAGGTGCCGCGGCGTGAGTCCGGCATGACGCCGTACGAGGTGATGCTGAGCGAGTCGCAGGAGCGTATGCTCGTTATCGTCAAGCCGCAGCATGAAGCCGACGTGCGGGCTCACTTCGAGCACTGGGAGCTGCACTGCGCGACGATCGGCATCGTCACCGACGACCGGCTCGTCCGCATCCGCGACGGCGACGTCGAGGTCGCCCGCGCCGAAGCGCGGCTGATGACGGACGCCCCGGCGTACGTGCGCGACGCCGAACGGCCGCGCTGGCTGTCGGACTTGCAGGCGTTCGACTTCGCGACGCTACGGAACCTTGGTTCAGGAGACGGCCGTGTTGACGGCGCGAAGCCGCATTCTGGAAGCTCGACTCGAGGAGCGTCCGGGCCAGCAGGCGGCGTCCGGCGCACAGAATCCGGCCCGGGCCCGCGTCCAGACGACGTGCTGCTGGCGCTACTCGCATTGCCGGAGATCGCGTCGAAGCGCAGCGTCTGGCGCCAGTACGATCATCAGGTCGGCACGAACACGGTCGTCGGGCCGGGCAGCGATGCCGCGGTCATCCGGATCAAAGGCACGGCGAAGGCGATCGCCGCCAGCACCGACGGCAACGCGGCGTACACGTACCTCGACCCCTATGCCGGCGGCGCGATCGCCGTCGCAGAGGCGGCGCGCAACGTCGCCTGCAGCGGCGCGCGGCCGCTGGCGATGACGAACTGCCTCAACTTCGGCAATCCGGAGAAGCCCGCAGCGTACTTTCAGCTGAAGGAGGCGATCCGCGGCATGGCCGATGCCGCCCGCGCGCTCGCCGTGCCGGTGATCAGCGGCAACGTCAGCCTCTACAACGAAGCGAACGGCGAGGCGATCTGGCCGACGCCCGTCGTCGGCGTCGTCGGCCTGCTCGAGGACGCCGCGCGCGCCGTGCCGTCGCGCTTCTGCTGCGAAGAGGCGCTCGTCTTCGCTGTCGGCGCCGAGCCGGAGACGAGCGACCTCGCCGGTAGCGAGTACCTGCGGCTGACGCAGGGCCGCGTCGCCGGCCGGCCGCGCATCGACCTCGCCGTCGCGGAGCGGCTGCAGCGGTTGCTGCTCGCCGCCGCGTCGGAAGGACTGCTGCGGTCGGCGCACGACGTCTCGACGGGCGGCCTCGCCGTCGCGCTCGCGGAGTGCTGCCTCGGAGGCATTGGCGTCGCCGGCGACGACGCGCTCCCGCTCGCGCGGCGCCTCGATGCGGCGCTGTTCGGCGAGACGCAATCGCGCGTCGTCGTCTCCTGCGATCCGGCGCACGCCGGGCGCGTCCGGCGGATCGCCGATGCGCAGGCGCTGCCGCTCGTCCGGCTGGGCACGACGGGCGGCGATCATCTGCGCTTCGGGCCGCTCGACGTCGCCATCGACGCGCTGAGCGCGGCGTATGAGGGCGGCCTCCCGGCCGCGCTCGGGTGAGATCCGACGGGCGAAAAATCCGGCGACACCGAAAGCGATGACGACACATACCGCAGCTGCATCGCGCCACTTCACCATGCGGCGTCGGTAACAGCGAACGCCAGCGCCTTCGACGACGAGCGCGGCTTCGGGATCCGGCCGCTACCTCGGCCGCCGCGACCACGGCCAGGACGGGCAGCGGCGATGGATGCTGCGCAGGACGCTGCGCTTCCTCGAAGCCCACGCCGGGACGAGCACAGCGTGCAGGGCGACGGTCGCGGCGACGTGACGTCGCCGATCGCCGGCGTCGGCGACGGCTCCTAGACGAACACCATCGTCTTGCGCTTCTCCGGCTGCTCCGCCGCGCCCGTCTCGATCGCCGCATGGGCGACGTCGCGGGCGACGTTCTTGAAGACGGTCGGATGGAACACGCTGGGGATGATGTACTCCGCGCTCAGTTCGTGCTTCCCGACGGCGGCGGCGATCGCCTCGGCCGCGGCGATCTTCATCGGCTCGTTGATCTCGCGCGCACGCACATCGAGCACGCCGCGGAAGAGGCCGGGGAAGCAGAGCACGTTGTTGATCTGGTTGGGGTAATCGGAGCGGCCCGTCGCCATCACGCGCACGATGTCGCTGCATTCTTCGGGCATGATCTCCGGCGTCGGATTGGCCATCGCGAAGACGATTGGGTCGCGGTTCATCTTCTTCACGTCGTCGACGCTGAGCATGCCCGGGCCGGAGAGGCCGAGGAAGAGGTCGGCGTCCTCGATCGCGTCGCTGAGACTGCCACTGACGCCTTCGAGATTCGTGTTTTCCGCGAACCAGTCCTTCATGTAGTTCATGTGCACGCCGCGGCCCTTGTAGATGATGCCGGCGCGGTCGCAGCCGATGATGTTCTTCACGCCGACGGACATCAGGATCTTCGAGCAGGCGACGCCCGCGGCGCCGACGCCGCAGACCACCACCTTCAGATCCTGCGGCTCCTTCCTCACCAGCTTCAGCGCGTTGAAGAGCGCCGCCAGGACGACGACGGCCGTCCCGTGCTGGTCGTCGTGGAAGACCGGGATGTCGAGCTCCTGCTTCAGCCGGTCCTCGATCTCGAAGCAGCGCGGAGCGGAGATGTCTTCGAGGTTGATGCCGCCGAAGCCCGGCGCGATCTTCTTGACGACGCTGATGATCTCTTCCGGGTCTTTCGTATCGAGGCAGATCGGCCAGGCGTCGACGCCGCCGAACGCCTTGAAGAGCATCGCCTTGCCTTCCATCACTGGCATCGCCGCCTTCGGCCCCAAATCGCCGAGCCCCAGGATCGCGGTGCCGTCGCTGACGACCGCCACCGTGTTGCCCTTGATCGTCAGCGACCAGGCGGAATCCGGCTCCTTGTCGATCGCCAGGCAGACACGCGCGACGCCCGGCGTGTACACTACCGAGAGGTCGCGCCGGCTCGTCACCGGCACCTTGTTCCGGATCTCGATCTTGCCGCCACGGTGCGTCAGGAAGACGCGGTCCGAGATGTTGCGGACGATGATCCCCTTCGCCGCCTTGACGTGATCGACGATCTCCTGGGCGTGCTGGCTGTCGCGCGCCTGCACGCTGATCTCACGCACCATCGTCGTGCCGGTGGATCGCACGACGTCGATGTCGCCGATGTTGCCGCCGCAGTCCCCGACGGCGGAGGCGATGCGGGCGAGCATGCCGGGCTTGTTGGGGTACTGCGCCTGAAAGCTGAATGTGTAGGTTGCGGCTGGAGTGCTGCCGTTGCGTCCATTCCGGCGTGCCATCGACGTCTCCCTCGGTCCTGCTCACCGAAGATGGTGTGTGGGATGTATTCTAGGCGCGATACTTCGTTTTGGCTAGCATGTGGACCCTCCTCCCCGGCGATTCGAGAGCGAGTGCGCGCTGGAACTGTGTTCACGGCCCGACCGTTTCGAGCTCTGCGCGGCGGAGGCGGCGTCGAACACTTCGATGGCGTCCTCTTGACCGTCGTCGGTTGGCCACGGCCCGGCCGAGCGACGCAGCCGCAGGCGCGGGTCCCCGGTGCGGGGGACGGGCTACAGGCGTTCGAGCGGCGCCAGGGACAGCAGCAGCCGCTTGATCCCCGCCTCGCCCTTGAACGCGACGGTCAGCTCCTGGTCGCCGTTCGCCACCCGGCAAGAGACGACGATGCCCTCGCCGAAGCGGGGATGGCGCACCTTCTCGCCGCCGCTGAAGACGGCATCCTCCGGGACGAGCGGCCGCGCATCGACGCGCGCCGGCTCCCGGTAGCGCCCGGCCGTCGTCGCCGGGCTGCCGTCGGCGAAGGCGGACCTCTGGGCGATCAGCTCCGGCGGGATGTCCTTGAGGAAGCGTGACGCCGGGTTGTGCTGCGATGCGCCCATCGCGTACCGCTTGAACGCGCGCAGCAGGTAGAGCCGCTCTCGCGCGCGCGTCATGCCGACGTAGGCCAGGCGACGCTCCTCCTCGAGCTGCGCCGGCTCGTCGAACGACCGGACGTGCGGGAGCACGCCCTCCTCCATGGCAATCATGAAGACGGCGCGGTACTCGAGGCCTTTTGCCGAGTGGAGCGTGATCAGCGTCACGCGCCCGGCGTCCGGCGCGTCGTCCGGCGCCTCCTGCAGCGTATCCTGGTCGGAGATCAGCGCGACGTCCTCGAGGAATGAGACGAGGCCGTTGCCTGGCGCCAGCCCGTCGTACTCCGCAGCGACGTTCCGTAGCTCTTCGACGTTCTCCCAGCGCTGCTCGCCGTCGTCGAACTCGCCGTACAGGTAACGGCGATACGCCGTCCGCTCGACGACGCCATCGAGCAGCGTCGAGAGGTTGTTCTTCGCCGCCACGTCCATCAGCTCGTCGAGCATCTCGACGAACTCGACGACGGCCTTCGCCTGTCGCGCCGCGGCCGGATGGCGCGGCGCCTGCGGTGGCCGGGACTGCTGCTTCTCCGGCGACTCCTGCGCGACCAGGATCTGGAGCGCGGTGTACAGCGGCACGCCGAGCGCCTGCGCCCAACGCTCGAGCTGCTGCACGGTCTTCGTGCCGATGCCGCGGCCGGGCACGTTGAGGACGCGCGCCAGGCTGACCATGTCGTAGGGGTTGTGCACGAGCCGCAGGTAGGCGAGCACGTCCTTCACCTCACGCCGCTCGTAGAACCGCGTGCCGCCGACGAGCTGGTAGCGGATGCCGGCGCGGATCAGCGCCTCCTCGACGGCACGCGACTGTGCGTTCGTGCGGTACATGACGGCGAAGTCACGCAGCGCCCAAGCCGGCTCGCCGGGGTCGCCGGGGCCGGCCTCGACACCCGTCAGGCGGGCGATCTCGCCGGCGATGAAGTCCGCCTCTTCGCCCTCGTCGTACGCCTCGAAGACGACGATCGGCTCGCCGTGGCCGCGGTCGGTCCAGAGCGACTTCTCCGTCCGCTGCCGGTTGCCGGAAATGACGGCGTGCGCGGCGTCGAGGATGTGCTGCGTCGAGCGATAGTTCTGCTCGAGCAGGACGATGCGGGCGCCGGGGAAGTCGCGCTCGAAGTTGAGGATGTTGCGGATGTCGGCGGAGCGCCAGGAGTAGATCGACTGGTCGGGGTCGCCGACGGCGCAGATGTTGCCGTGGCCGCCGGCGAGGATGCGGGCCAGCTCGTACTGCGCGAGGTTTGTGTCCTGGAACTCGTCGACGAGGACGTGCAGATAGCGCTCTTCGTACTTCTCGCGGATCGATTCGTGCTCCTGCAGCATCGTCACCGCCTTCAGGATCAGGTCGTCGAAGTCGAGCGCGGCGTTCTCCGCCAGCAGCGCCTGGTAGCGCTCGTACGAGCGGGCGACGATCTCGGCGAAGTAGTCGCGCGCCTCGGCGGCATAGGTGCGGGCGTCGACGAGCTCGCTCTTGGCGCGGGAGATCGTCGAGAGGATCGCCCGGTCGGAGAACTTCTTCGGGTCGATGTTCAGTGCCTCGGTGACGCGCTTGATCACCGCCATCTGATCGGCGTCGTCGTAGATGTTGAACGAGCGCTGGAGGCCGATGCGCTCGCCTTCGACCCGCAGCAGCCGGGCGCAAATCGAGTGGAAGGTGCCGAGCGCGACGTCGAGGGCGCGGTCACCGAGGTGCGCGAAGACTCGCTGGCGCATCTCGCGAGCGGCCTTGTTTGTGAAGGTGACGGCGACGATCCGCCAGGGCGCGACGCCCTCCTGGTCGACGAGGTAGGCGATGCGGTGCGTGATCACGCGCGTCTTGCCGGAGCCGGGTCCGGCGAGGATGAGCAGCGGCCCTTCGACGGCCGTCACGGCCTCGCGCTGCGGCGGGTTCAGATCCTGCAGGATGTGCTCGGTGGCAACCATAGCGGCGCTTGCATTGTAGCGGCTGCCCGGGCCGGCGCCGTCCGGGCGGCCGGCTGGCGCCGGCAGCCTACGACTCGCCGGTCGCCGCGCGCGCGACGGTGATCTGCGCGCCTTCGCCCTGCAGCGCGAGCTTGCCTTCGGACTCCAGCTTCCGCAGGTGCGCGATGATCTGGCTCGTCGCCATGCCGCGCAGCCGCTTGTCGAGCTCCGGGTAGATCGCCTTCAGCAGCGACGGCACGCTGTCCTTCCCCTGCCCGATGAGCGCGACGATCTGCTCCTCGCGCTGCTGGCGGTGGTCGATCAGCTCCTGCATCTTCCGCCGCGGCTCGTGCACGGCGGGGCCGTGGCCGGGGAGCAGCAGCGCGGCGTCGAGCGCCTGCATCTTGCGCAGCGAGCGGATGTACTCCGCCATGTCGCGCACGACGCCGGTGCCGACGCCGAGCACGTTGTCGCCGGCGAAGAGCGCCCGCTCCTCTTCCAGGAAGACGCAGAGGTGGCCGGCGGTATGGCCGGGCGCGTGTACGGCCCGCAGGTGGAGCGCGCCGACGGTCAGCACGTCGCCGTCGGCAAGCCGGATGTCGGGCGTGGCCTTCGCGGCCTCCTCGCGCCACTGTCTCGCCTGCTCGCGCGCCGCCTGCTGGTCCTCCGGGATCTCGACGTCGCCGCTCTCCTCGTCCGGATGCAGCAGCAGGTTCTCCTCGTCGCGATGGACGACGATGCGCGCGCCGGTCGCCTCTCGCAGCCGGCGGGCGCCGCTCGCGTGGTCGTAGTGGTGATGGGTGAGGAAGATGTACTTCAGTCGCTCGAAGCCGCGCTCCCGCAGCGACGCCGTGCGCTGCTCGAACGACTGGTCGTCGCCGAAGCCGCTGTCGACGATCGCCGCCTCGCCGGCATCGTGGACGAGGAAGACGTTCGGCGGGTACGGCTGGGGGAACCATGACAGCTCGACGTGCAGGCTCGTGATGTGCGGTGTGATCTCGTCGGCCACCTATCGCCCTCCCGGCTACGGGGCGATGGTACCACGGCGACCGCATCGGGTCGGCGCTGCACGCGAGCACCGCGTTGCGGCGCGGGCGTGCAGCGGCGGATCGCCTGCCGACAAGGACATCGCGGCGATCGCGCTTCCGGGTGATATGCCGGCCCCAGGACGGGCGCATCGGCCGCCACTGCGAAATGCGCGCGCTACAGGCGGCGAGGCCCGGCCGGCGCGCGCGCAAGCCCTCATGCATACGCCTGGCATCATCAACACGCGCCGGAACGTCGGCCCGTGTAGCGTCTGTCCCTCACATCGACCCGGTGCGCGACGTTCTGTGCGCGTCCTCGCACGGCGGAGAGCGAGACATACGGCTGGCGTCCCGCAGCAGCAGGAGGTTCGTGATGACCGTCCCAATCACCCGCCGATGGCGCGCGTCTTCAACGTTACTTCGTGAATCGTCCACCAGGGGGCGCGCCGGCACACGCCGGCGCGATCCGCCCCGCGGCCGGGATGCGTTCGATCCTGCCGCCGGCGCGTCGCCGCCCGCCCGAGGCGGTCACGGAATCGGTTGCGCTATTCGTAGCATTTGGCGTCGCTACCCGGTGCAATCCGCAGCCTCGGTGCGACGCGTTGACGCCGCACGAGACTTAGCGTTAGCATGACACTAACTCGGAGGTGCCATGTTCACCGGGATCATCGAAGAGGTGGGCGTCGTCCGCAGCGCCGGCGAGGGCGACGTGAAGATCGGCGCAAGGAAGGTGCTCTGGGGGACGAACCTCGGCGACAGCATCGCGGTCAACGGCGTCGACCTGACGGCGAAGCACTTCGACGAGGACGGCTTCGAGGCCAACGTGATGCCGGAGACCTACCGGCGCAGCAACCTCGGCGACCTCAAGCCCGGCGACCTCGTCAACCTCGAACGCTCCCTCCAGCTGGCCGGGCGCGTCAGCGGCCACCTCGTCCGCGGCGTCGTCGAGGCGACGGCCGTCCTTGATTCGTTCACGCCCGAGGGGGAGGCGATCATCGCCCGCTTCGACGCGCCGCCGGAGATCCTGCGGCACATCATCGTCAAGGGCCCGGTCGCGATCGACGGCATCAGTCTGACCGTCGTCGCCAGGGACGCGCGCTCGTTCGCCGTCTCGCTCGTCCAGTACACGCAGGAGCACACGAACCTGCACGCGCGGCGCCCGGGCGACCGTGTCAACGTCGAGACGGACATCATCGGCCGCTACGTCGAGCAGCTGCTGGAGGACCGCCGTGAGAGCGGCGTGGCGTGAGCCGAGGCGCCGGTCTGGACCGGGAGGGGGACGTGCAACCGGAACTGCCGAAGATCAGCGAGAAAGAAGCGAAGCGCGCCCGCGGCCTCGCCTCGGTCGAGGAGGCGATCGAGGAGTACCGAAACGGCCGCTTCGTGATCATCATCGACGACGAAGATCGCGAGAACGAAGGCGACCTGACGATCCCGGCGCAGTTCTGCACGCCAGAGGCGATCAACTTCATGGCCCGCTACGGCCGCGGCCTCGTCTGCGTGCCGATGACCGCCGAGCGCCTCGAGCAGCTGCACATCCCGATCATGGTGAGTCACAACGACTCGCAGTTCGGCACGCCCTTCACGGTCAGCGTCGAAGCGCGCCACGGCGTCACGACGGGCATCTCCGCCGCCGACCGCGCCCGCACGACGCAAGTGCTGATCGACCCGAAGACGCGCCCGAACGACCTCGTGATGCCGGGGCACATCTTCCCGCTGCGCGCGCGCGAGGGCGGCGTGCTGGTGCGCGCCGGTCAGACGGAGGCGACGGTCGACCTCTGCAAGCTCGCCGGCGTCTACCCGGCCGGCGTGCTGTGCGAGATCATGAATGACGACGGCACAATGTCGCGGCTGCCGCAGCTGCGCCGCTTCGCCCGCCGGCACAACCTGAAGATCATCAGCGTCACGCAGCTCATCCAATATCGCCTGCACAAGGAGAAGCTCGTCCGTCGCGTGGCGGAGACGGTGCTGCCGACGGAGTTCGGCGACTGGAAGTGCATCGCCTACAAGGCGCTCACCGACCCGGATGAGCACGTCGCCTTCGTCTTCGGCGACATCAGCGGCGAAGAGCCGGTGCTCGTGCGCGTGCACAGCCAGTGCGTCACGGGCGACGTCTTCGGCTCATTGCGCTGCGACTGCGGCGAGCAGCTGCACCTCGCGCAGCAGATGATCACGGCGGCCGGCTGCGGGGTCATCGTCTACATGCGGCAGGAGGGGCGCGGCATCGGCCTGCACAACAAGATCAAAGCCTACAACCTGCAGGACGGCGGCATGGACACCGTCGAAGCCAACGAGGCGCTCGGCTTCCCCGCCGACCGGCGTGACTACGGCATCGGCATGCAGATCCTCGTCGACCTCGGGCTCCACGACCTGCGGCTGATCACGAACAACCCGGAGAAGCGCGCCGGACTCGAGGGGTACGGCCTGCGGATGGTCGAGCGCGTGCCGGTGGTCGCCGAGCCGAACCCGCACAATCTGCGCTATCTGGAGACCAAGCGCACGAAGATGGGGCATTTGATTTAGGGTCGGAGGCGGGGAGGTAGGTGGCGCCGGGCGTTCCGGGCGCTCACCCGCTTCGCTCGTTGCCTGCGTCAGGGTCGGTCATGCCCGGCGGACGAGTCGACGTCGACGCGCCCGCGCTGCCGGTTCATCTCCTGCTGGATCATGCGCTCTTCGGCCTCGCGTCCCCACAGCGACGGCGCGACGAAGTTGGTGAGGAACCGCAGCAGGAGCACGCCTCCCCAGATCGCCGCCAGCCACTGCACCCACCAGCCGCCGCCCGTCGCCCAGTCGATGAGCGCCAGGATGCCGACGACTGCCACGTAGTAGCCGACGTTCCGGTAGAAGTTGAGCCGCCTTCGCACGCGTCGCCGCGCCTGACGATAGTCGGCGTCGTCGCTGTCGGCGGCGAAGCGGCGTCCCATGCGCACACCTCCTGAACCGATCCGGATGCCTCCCCACGGCCCGTCGATGTCGATGCCCTCGAAGTCGTCGTTGTCACGCGCCATGACGCTCGGCCTCCGCTCGTCATCAGCATACGCCGAATCGGCCCGCCGCCGCATGCGGGCCGGCTGCGGAAACCGCAGACGGCCGCCGAAGCGACGCGGCCGGACGCGCGAGCTGGCGTCATGACGGCCGCCGCCCGTCCTGAACACCCGGGCTTCGCCCCTGCGCTCGGCAGCCCCGCGGTTCCCGCCTGCGCGCGGCACGCCGCGCCTGGCCGCCCGCGTTCCGATACCCGCCTGACCCGCGTCCGATCTGCCGCCTGGCGTGTATAATCGCCGCCAGATGGTGTTCTCGCCGCCGGTCCGCAACGAGAGTTCGACGCGCGAAGGCCTCTTCGGCGCCGCCGATCTGATGCAACTCGTGCTCGAGGCCGTGCGCCCGTCGCTCGGCTTTGACATCGCTGTCGCCGTGCTGTGCGATGACGGACGCCACGTCGTGCCCGTGTTCACGTCGGGCACGCTCACGCCGCCGGTGATCGAAGGCGTGCACGTGCAGGCTCTGGCCGCCTTCATCGAGCTCGCCGGCGAAGAGCAGTCGGCGTGGCCGGCCGAGGACCCGAAGCTGATCCCGCTCGGCACGCCCGGAGACCAGGCAGTCAGCGAGCCCGAGGCGTACGAGGACGCGCCGCTCGTCGTCGGCGGCCGCGTCGTCGGCATGCTGCGGATCGAACGCCGCGGCGCCCTCTCGCGCGGGCAGCTCGACCTCTACTTCGCCTTGGCGCGCGACGTCTCCAGGGCGATCGAGCGGCTCGATGCGCAGCGCACGCAGACGCGCCTCGTGCAGGAGCGGCTGCTGCAGTCGGAGAAGATGTCGAGCATCGGCCAGCTCGTGTCGGGCGTCGCGCACGAGCTCAACAACCCGCTCACGGGCATCACCGGGTTCGCGCAATTGCTGCTCCTCGGCGCGCTCGACGAGACGGCGCGCGGTCAGGTGGAGACGATCTATCAGGAGGCCGAGCGGGCTTCGAAGATCGTCTCCAACCTGCTCACCTTCGCCCGCCGCCGCCGCGCGCAGAAGGAGCTTACCAACCTCAACACGCTCGTCGAGCGCGTGCTCGAGCTGCGGAACTACGACTTGCGTGTCCGCAACATCGAGGTGGAGTGCGCGCCCGATGCGTCGCTGCCGGACACGATGCTCGATGCGAACCAGATCCAGCAGGTGATCCTCAACATCATCATCAACGCCGAGCAGGCGCTGCGTGCCGCGGGCGACGGCGCGAGCGGCGCGCTGCGCATCCGCACCTGGTCGGAGGCGCGCACGGTATCCGTGTCCTTCACCGATAACGGTCCGGGGATGAGCGCGGAGACGCTGCGCCGCATCTTCGACCCCTTCTTCACGACGAAGGAAGCCGGAGAGGGCACGGGGCTGGGACTGACGATCAGCTACGGCATCATCGAAGAACACGGGGGCCGCATCTGGGCCGAGAGCGCGCGCGGCCGCGGCACGACGTTCACCATCGAGCTGCCGCTCGTCACGGCCGGCGCCGCCTCGCACGCTCCTGAGATCGCGCGGGACGAGCCGCCCGCGCCGGCGCTCGAGCGCCGGCGCATCCTCGTCGTCGATGACGAGGCGAGCATCCAGAAGCTGCTCACCGGCGTGCTGGAGATGGACGGCCACGAGGTGCAGATCGCGACGAACGGGCGCCAGGCGCTGGACCGGCTCTCACGGGAGCCGTTCGACCTGGTGATCACGGACATCAAGATGCCGGTGATGAGCGGGCCCGACCTCTACAGGCAGTTGCGTGAGGCCGGCAGCCCGCTCGCCCGTCGCGTCATCTTCATCACCGGCGACACCGTGGCGGCGGAGACGCGCGGCTTCCTGCAGTCCGTCGAAAACGACGTGCTGGCGAAGCCCTTCCGCCTCCGCGACGTGCGGGAGATGGTACGCCGCGCGCTGGCGCGCTGAGCGTCGCGACGCCTCGCCCTCCGTATCCGGTCGCCGCAGCCCGCCTTCCGCGTCGAGCCGCCCGCCTGGCGCCCCCGGCAGCGCATCGGCGTGCCGCTCGCCGCGCTTCCTCCGGCAGGGCGTGAGGGTCCGCCGCGCGAGACATCAGTGGTGGCGGGCGCGACGCCCCAGGACTACGTCCTCGCGTACGCGCATCAGCTCCTCGTCCTGCGGGCGCTCGTGGTCGTATCCGAGCAGGTGCAGCACGCCATGCGCGAGCAGGTGCGCCAGTTCCTCCGCGAGTGGCTGCTGCGACTCCATCGCCTGCAGGCGCGCGGTCTCGACGGAGATCACGACGTCGCCAACGTGGCGCGCCATCCCCTCGGCACGTGCGAACTCCTCGCCTTCAGCCTGCGCGAAGGACAGCACGTCGGTCGGCTCGTCGATGCCGCGATACGCCCGGTTCAGCCCGCGCACGGTGGCGTCGCCGGTCAAAACGACGCTCAATTCCGCCGGCGGCTCGACCTGCTCGACCGACAGCGCGCGCTCGGCGAGCCGCTCCAGCGCCGGCAGGTCGACGCCGTCGATGGCAACGTCGGCCTGGATCTCGATCTGATATGGGGCCATCGTGCCTGTCTTCGTCCTCATACGCGGATTCGCCCTACCCGGCCATCGTAGACGATACTGTCATCGCCATGACCACACTTCCCGACGCGCTCGGGCATTTTGGGCCGTATGGCGGCCGCTACGTCCCGGAGACGTTGATGGTCGCGCTCAATGAGCTGACCGCGGCCTACCACGAGGCGCGCGACGACGAGACGTTCCGGATCGAGCTCAACGACCTGCTGAGGACGTACGTCGGCCGGCCGACGGCGCTCTCCTACGCGGAGCGCCTGACGGAGCGGCTCGGCGGCGCGCGGATCTACCTCAAGCGCGAGGACCTGGCGCACACGGGCGCGCACAAGATCAACAACGCCATCGCCCAGGGCCTCCTCGCCCGCAGGATGGGCAAGCGGAAGATCTTCGCCGAGACGGGCGCCGGCCAGCACGGCGTCGCCACAGCGACGGTCTGCGCGATGCTCGGGATGGAGTGCACGGTGTTCATGGGCGCGGAGGACGTCCGCCGGCAGTCGCTGAACGTCTTCCGCATGAAGCTGCTCGGCGCCAGGGTCGAGGTCGTCGAGAGCGGCTCGCGCACGCTGAAGGACGCGATGAACGAGGCGATCCGCGGCTGGGTGACGCACGTCCGCGATACGTACTACCTCATCGGCAGTGCCGCGGGGCCGCATCCCTACCCGGAGCTCGTGCGCGACTTCCAGTCGGTCATCGGCCGCGAGGCGCGCCAGCAGATCCTGGAAGCGGCGGGACGTCTTCCGGACTACGCCGTGGCGTGCGTGGGCGGCGGCAGCAACGCCATCGGCCTCTTCCATCCGTTCGTCGAGGATCAGGAGGTGCGGTTCATCGGCGTCGAGGCCGCTGGCGAAGGGCTGTCGACGGAGCGCCACGCGGCGACGCTCTCGAAGGGACGCCCGGGCGTCCTCCACGGCTCGAAGTCCTATCTGCTGCAGGACGAGTGGGGGCAGGTACAAGAGGCCCACAGCATCTCCGCCGGCCTCGACTATCCCGGCGTCGGGCCGGAGCACAGCTTCTACAAGGACACCGGGCGCGCCGAATACGTGGCGATCACCGACCGCGAGGCGCTCGACGGCTTCCGCCTGCTGAGCGAGAGCGAAGGGATCATCCCGGCGCTGGAGCCGTCGCACGCGATCGCCTACGTCGCGAAGTTCGCGCCGACGTTGCCGAAGGAGGCGATCCTGCTGCTCGGACTCTCCGGCCGCGGCGACAAGGACATCAACACAGTCATCGAAGCGCTCGGGGTGGGCTGAGAGCTCCCGTCTGCGCGTGCTCGTCCGGGCACCCCAGACGCAGGGTCGCGACGGAACAATCGGCCGGTTGCCGCCGTCTTACGATGCGGCGAGGCATGTCTACAGGAGGACGGGATGACCTTCAGCGCGACGCGGATCGGTGGGATGACGATGCTGGTGGGCGCGCTCGCGCTCCTCGCGGCATGCGGCAGTGGCGGCGGCGGCAGATCGACGGCCACGCCCGCGGCGAGCGTCGCTCCGGCGACTGCAACGGCCGGAGCGAGCAGCGTCGCCAGTCCGACGGCGGCGGCTGCCGCCGGCACGCCGGCGTCGGCGGCGACGGGGACGCCCGGTGTCACAGCAGCGCCGTGCGCGAGCCGGACCTCACTGGAGGGCGCGCCGCTCGTGCCGGGCGTCTCGTTCTCGCTCAATCCGTCGACCAGGTGGCAGATCTGCAACGGCGGCGCGGCGGCCGGCAGCAGCGAGAAGTACCTCTTCCGAAGCACGGACGGCGGCGATACGTGGACGTTGATCAGCCAGACGACGCTCGGCGCGCCGACGCCGCAGGCGGGCGTCGGCGCGATGCCGAACGGCAACGGCGTCACGGCGCTCTTCTTCCAGGACGCGAGCAAGGGGTGGCTGGGGCTGAGCAGCCCCGGCGCGAACTTCTACCGCTCGCAGGATGGCGGCGTCAACTGGACTGAAGTCGCGGGCGTCGTGCCGCCGGCGGTGCCCGTCCGTTCGATCAGCTTCTCGTCGGCGACGGACGGCGCCGTGACGACGGCCGCCGGCACCTGGACGACGACGGACGGCGGGACGACGTGGACGAAGGCGCCATAGGCGCGGACCGCGCCCGAGGCGTCGCCTGTAGACGCACCACGGTGCGGATGCACGACGCTCCCCGCTGCCCTCAGCGCGGCTGGCGGGCCAAGAGCGATTACGGCGCCCCAGCGGCGGCCGCCACCGGCGCCCCGCAGGTGGTGCAGAATCGCTGCGCCTCGCCGATGCCCGCACCGCACGCGTCGCAGCAGCGGCGCGCCGTCGCTGCCGGCACGTCAGCCGTGGGTGCGATGACGTCGGCGGCGGCCGCCGGCGGCGTCGGAGGCGGCGTCGCGTTCGGCCGCTCGTCTTCCTGCGTCGCCTTGCGGAACTCGCGGATGCTGCGGCCCAGCGAGCCGCCAATGTCTGCAGCCTTCCCAGGGCCGAAGAGCAGCAGCACGATGGCGGCGATGATCAGCAGTTCAGGTACGCCCAAGTCAGGCATGATGCACCTTCTTCGTTGTCGCGGAACTCCTTCAAGATAGCGCGTCAGGAGAAGAGCTTCGAATCAAACGCCCGTGGATTGAAAAGGTTTAACGCCGCGCCGCCGGCCTCTCCCGCTGGACGCGCCGGCGCGGCCCCCGTACGATCAGCATGCCTATGTCCGACGCATCCGCCCCGATCGGCATGTTCGACTCCGGCGTCGGCGGCCTCGCGGCGCTGATCGAGACGCATCGGCTGCTGCCCGGCGAAGACATCACCTACATCGCCGATTCCGCCTGGTTTCCCTACGGCTCCCGCCCGCCCACCGAGATCCTCGATCGCGCGACGACGATCACGCGGCTGCTCGTCGAGCGGGGCGCGAAGCTTATCGTCGTCGCCTGCAACACGGCCACGAGCGCCGCCGTCGCCGACCTCCGCGAGCGCTTCGACGTGCCGTTCGTCGGCACCGAGCCGGCACTCAAGCCCGCCGCGCAGCGGACGCTGGCCGGCCGCGTCGCGCTGCTGGTGACGCCGCAGACGGCGCGCGGCCAGAAGCTCGCCGCCCTCATCGACCGCTTCGGCTCGGAGGTCGATGTGCGCACCATCCCGGCGCCCGATCTCGCCGAGCGCGTCGAGGCCGGCGAGCTCGACGCCGCCGGCACGCGCGCGCTCGTGCGGTCGTACGTCGCCGCGGTGCGCGATTGCGGCGCCGACGTGCTGGCGCTCGGCTGCACCCACTACGCCTTCCTGCGCCCGATGATCGAGGAGGAGGCCGGCGAGGGCATCGTCGTCATCGAGCCGTCCGCGGCGGTGGCGCGACAGGTGGTGCGCGTGCTCGACGCCCGGCGGCTGCACGCGTCGCGCTCGTCCGGCGGCCGCGTGCTGTACCTTACGAGTGGAGACGCCACGTCGTTCGCCGCCGTGCGAGCGCGGCTGGTGGTGGCGGGCGCCGACGTGCCGGCCGGGGCCGACGAGCCGTGGACTGTGACGGAGGAGAAGGGAAGGGCGAGATCAGCACCGTGACCTTTCGCCAGAAGCTGGATGCCGCCTGGGAGCGCAGCGGGAGCCTCCTCTGCATCGGCCTCGACCCCGATCCGGCGCGCCTGCCGGTCGACGACGTCGCCGCGTTCAACATCGCGATCATCGAGGCGACGAGCGACCTGGTCTGCGCGTACAAACCGAACCTCGCCTTCTACGAGGCGCTCGGCCCGGAGCGCGGCTACGCGGCGCTGCGCAAGACGATGGCGGCCATCCCGCCGCACCTGATCACGCTCGCCGATGCCAAGCGGGGCGACGTCGAACACACGGCGCGCGCCTACGCGCACGCTATCTTCGACGACCTCGGCTTCGACGCGGCGACGGTGAACCCCTATCTCGGAAGGGACGCCCTGGAGCCGTGGCTCGCGCGCGCCGAGAAGGGAGCGGTCGTCGTCTGCCGCACTTCGAACCCCGGCGCCGGCGACCTCCAGGACCTCAGGATCGGGGATTCGGCCGAAGCCGCGCGGCCTCTGTACGAGGCCGTCGCGCGGCAGGCGGCGGAGTGGGACCGGCACGGGAACGTCGGCCTCGTCGTCGGCGCCACGTACCCGCGCGAGATGCGCCGCCTGCGGGAGCTGTGTCCGGCGATGCCGTTCCTCGTGCCCGGCATCGGCGCGCAGCACGGCGACCTCGCGGCATCCGTGCGCGCCGGCGTCGATGCGCGCGGCTGCGGCATGCTGATCAGCGCCTCGCGCGGCGTCATCTACGCATCGAACGGCCCTGACTTCGCGGGTGCGGCCCGCCGCGAGGCGCTGCGCCTGCGCGACGCGATCAACGCAGAACGCAGCGCGATCGCGACGTCGGCGAGCGGCTGAGCGATGGGAGAGATCGTCGACTTTCGGATGGGCGACGTCGTCCGCCTGCGGAAGCCGCACCCGTGCGGCGGCTTCGAGTGGGTGGTGGTGCGGCTGGGCGCGGACATCGGCCTGCGCTGCCGGACCTGCGGACATCGCGTGCTGCTGGCGCGGCGCGTCGTCGAAGGGCGGCTGAAGGACTTCGTCAGCCGAGGTCCGGAGCCTGATCCGGAGCAGGTGCGCATCGCCCTGGAGCGCGACTGATGGCCGACACGCGCACGGCGATGATGCGGCTTTCGGCGCTCGTCGGCGAGCGCGCGCTGTTCGAGAACGAGGGCTACCGGCGCCTCTGGCTCGCGCGCCTGCTCTCGGCGACGCCCGTGAACGCGATCGTCTACACGATGCTGATCCTCGTCGTGAACGAGACGGGGAAGAGCTTCTTCAGCAGCCTCTTCGTGGCCGCCTACATCGCGCCGACGGCGCTCCTGGGCACCGTCTCCGGCGTCCTCGTCGACCGCATGCCGAAGGGGGTCGTGCTCGCCGGCTCGAACCTGGCCCGCGCCGCGCTGTGCGTGCTGCTTGCGATCTCGACGGGCAATGTGCTGACGATCTACATCATCGCCGTGCTCTTCGCCGTGGCGTCGCAGCTCTCCGGCCCGGCCGAATCGTCTGCGCTGCCGGCGATCGTCGATGCGCGCGACCTGACGGCGGCGAACTCGCTCAACAACCTCGGCGGGCTCATCTCGCAGGTCGGCGGCCTGATGATCCTGCCCGCGGTTTTCCTCAAGACCGTCGGTCCGGAGGCGCTGGCCGTCCTCTGCGCGGCGCTGTTTCTCATCGCCGCGTTCGAGTTCCTGCTCGTCCCGGGACTTGGCGGCGCCGTCGGTCAGATCCCGATCTCGATCGACGACGCGCGCGAGCGATTCGCGGAGGCGTGGGAGCGGCTCGCGGCCGATTCCGTCTCGTACATCGCCGTCGTCATGGTGGTCCTTGCGAGCACGACGTCGCTCGTCGTCGTGACGCTCCTGCCGCGCTACAGCACGAGCGTCCTCGGCGTGAACTCGGAGAATGCGATCTTCCTCGTGACGCCGGCGGCGGCCGGCATCTGGTTGGCGCTGCGCTTCGTGCGGCGCGTCGCCGGCCGGTACGCGCCGTCGAAGACGATCGGCCTCTCGTTCGCCGCGCTCGTTGGTGGCGTCATGCTGCTCGCGTTCATCCGGCCGCTGGGGGCGATGCTGAGCGGCGCGAACCCGCTCGGCCTCTTCGATCCCGGGCCGTTCGGCGAGACCAGCGCGCGGATCGTCATCACGGGCTTCGTCGCCGCCGGCCTGGCGTTCGCCTACACGTTCCTCAACATCGTCGGCCGGTCCGTCGTCAACGAGCGCATCCCGCGGGAGATGCAGGGGCGCGTCTTCGCGGCGCAGACGGTGCTCACCAACCTCGCTTCGATCCCGCCGATCTTGCTCGCCGGCCTGCTCGCCGATGCGCTGAGCGTGACGGTCGTCTTCTTCTTCGTCGGCTTCGCCTGCGCGCTGCTGGCGCTCTTCTATGCTGCGCGAAACATCGCCTCGCCGGCGCGGGTGGCGTACTAGATGCCCGACGGTTCGCCGGTGACGCTGCGGCGGCTGCCGGCCGCGAAGCCCCGACCCGTGCTCGCCAACCGCAACTTCCTGCTGCTCTGGCTGGCGCAGTTGATCTCGCAGTCGGCGCAGAACGCCATCCTCTTCACGCTGCTCGTGCTGGTGACGTCGCTGACGCACAGGTCGACGTACACGTCGATCCTCGTCCTGGCGTTCGTCATCCCGTCGGTGCTCTTCGGCGTCTTCTCCGGCGTCGTCGTCGACCTCTGGAGCAAGCGCCTGCTGCTGGTCTACACGAACGCCGCCCGCCTCCTGCTCGCGGTGCTCTTCCTGATCTCGCGGGACAACGTCACGGGCCTGATCCTGATCAGCATCTTCTTCTCCACGGCGAGCCAGTTCTTCGGCACGACAGACGCCGTGACGGTGCCGTTCGTCGTCGACCGCAGCGACCTGATCGCCGCCAACAGCATGTTCAGCCTGGCGGTCACGGGCTCGCAGCTGCTGGGCATGATCTTCCTCGGCCCGATCCTGCTGCCGACGGTCGGCTCCGTCGGCGTCTTCGTCCTGGCGGCGGTGATGTTCGCGGCGTCAGTCGTCTGCGCCTGGCTGCTGCCGCCGCTCGAAGCGGACGCTGCCCACGGCGAACGGACGCTGCCGACCTGGCGCGAGATCCGCGAGGCGGGCGGCGACTACGTGCACACGCTGCGCACGCTGCGCGACGACGCCATCGCGACGCTTGCGCTCGTCCACTACGCGACGGGCAGCGCGCTGGTGCTGCTCTTCGCCGTGCTCGTGCCGCGCTACATGCAGGCGATCCTGAAGGTGGCGCCCGACAAGGCGGTGACGATCTTCGCGCCCGTGGGCGTCGGCGCGATCATCGGCCTGCGGGCGCTGCCGTTCATCGTCGCGCGCCTGGGCAAGAACCGCACGGTGATTCTCGGGCTCTCCGGCCTCGCCCTCTGCCTGATCGCGCTCGGGCTGATCGAGCCGCTGGCGATCCTCCTGAAGCACACCGAGTCGCTGAACCCGTTCGAGGGCTCGCGCGCCGGCGGCCTGTCGATCCTCGTCGTGCTGACGATGGCCTTCGCCGGCCCGCTGGGCTTCACCTACGCGCTCGTCAACGCCCCGGCGCAGACGGTGCTCCACGAGCGCGCGCCGATCGAGATGCGTGGGCGGGTGTTCGCGGCGCAGGTGGTGCTGGCGAACGCGGTCGGCATCCTGCCCCTGATTGTCGCCGGTTCGGTTGCCGATATCTTCGGTGTCAGCCCGGTGCTCTTCGCAATCGCCGTTGGTATGGCGAGCGTAGCGGGCGCCAGTGTCTACTTCGAAGCGAAGTGGTCACGCGAGGGACGGCCGCCGCCCCCGCCAGGTGCCACAACGCTCTAACGGACGGCAGCGGCGCTCGTTCGTTGACACCCGGAGCGAGCCGTCGCTAGACTGAATTCGTATTGGCGGAGGTACGGTGGCTTTGGTTGAGATGACGATCGAAAGCATCAGAGTGAGCCTGATGAATTACCAACGGGTGGTGATTCTGAAGGAAAAGTCATCCGACCGCTACCTCCCGATCTGGATCGGCCCCGCCGAGGCCGATGCCATCGCCGTCCAGCTCCAGGACGTCGCCGTCCCCCGCCCGCTCACCCACGACCTGCTGCGCTCCGTCATCGACACGCTCGGCGCCCACGTCAACCATATCCTCGTCAACGACCTGTCGAACGACACCTTCTACGCCCGCATCGTCCTCGACGTCAACGGCGATTCGATGGAGATCGACTCCCGTCCCAGCGACGCCATCGCGCTCGCGGTGCGGGCGAAGGTGCCGATCTTCGCCGACGAGGGCGTGCTCTCGAAGGCCGGTGTGATGCTGGACAAGGACGGCGATTCCGTCGAGCGCATCGAGCAGACGGCGAAGATTGACCCGGCGGAGCTCGAGCGGATGTCGGCCTTCAAGGACTTCATCGAGAGCCTCGACCTCGACGACTTCGACAAGCGCAAGAGTTAACGCGAATCGTCACGCCTATCGAAACGCTGCCGGGCGCCGGTGGCCCGGGGAGGCGGTGCGCGAATCACGTCCCGCTGATTCGTTCGCCAGCCGCCGAGGCGCGTACCCGGCGCGCTCTCGGCCGGCCAAGGTAGCGGCGCCGAAGCCTCAGCCGGGCGGCCGCAGCCGCTAGAATCAGGCGACGGGCCCGTAGCTCAGCGGCAGAGCACCCGGCTCATAACCGGTGGCGCGCAGGTTCGAACCCTGCCGGGCCCACGCTTCCAGTCTCCAGACTCGATCCTTCCGCCTCCGGCATGGGTGCCCGCCCCCCTGTCTGGCGACCGCATCTCCGACTCCAGCAGAAGGGCTCGATGCCTGCCGATACATCTGTGGCGGATGGAGTACTGCCAGTCATCACAGGCATGTCTCGGCCAGCCGGAGGAGAGCGGCGATGCTGATTCTGACGCGGAAAGTGGATCAGGGGATCGTGATCTCGGGGAATATCCTCGTGCGTGTGCTCGGCGTCGAGCGCGACCGCGTCAAGATCGGCATCAGCGCGCCGGGCGAGATCACCGTCCTCCGGCAGGAGCTGTGGCGCGACGACGACCCGGGCCAGCCGTTCGAGCGTCGGGGTACGCGTCACCAGATCTGAGGTTGCATCGGGCCACGGACGCAGAGACGACCGCCGGCCGGCGGTCGTCTCCCGTTTCGGCGCGACGCGCTACGGCAGGAAGCGGGCGAGGAGGAAGCCGCCGATGGCGGCGCCGGCCACGGCCTGCAGCGGATGCCGCTTCACGTAGCCGCGGAAGTCGTCCAGCATCTCGCCGGTCTCATGCTCGTGGAGGTACTCCGCCGTCTTGTCGAGCGTGCCGGCGACCTTCTCGCCTGCGGCGCTCGCCGGCCCGCGCTGGGCCTGGCTGCGGATCTGCTCGGACGCTCGCTCGATGCTGCTCGCGGCCTTCTCCTTGCCCTGCTCGGCGCGCGCATGGAACGAATGCTGCCCGCTCTCGCCCGCGCTCTCGTGCCGCGGCGTCGATGCCGGCGCAGCATCGCTGCGCATCTGCTCCTGCGCGCCGGCAAGCACCGCACGTTCGCGGGCTTCATCCGCACGCACCGTGGCGCCATCGCCGCCGTAGCTCCCACCGTTTGTCGGATTGTCGCGTCCGGTCGTTGGTTCGCGTTCCACGCGTCACCTCCTGCGTTCTGCGTTGGTTACAAGAGTGTGGCATGGTGGACGTTGCCAGCCGGTAACGCCGCGCGCGATTGATCTGTCGCTCTCGTGCAGAGCCAGCAGCGCGGCGAGTAGCATGCCCGTGCGGCAGGCCGGCATTGACGCGAACGAGGGTTGGATGGGCGCGCCGACGCAGGCGGTCGACTCCGCGCGATTAGAGATAGCTCCAGTCGGGCTGCTTGCGGTCGTAGTCGCTGTCGAGCGTGAACCCCAGTCGCTCGTCGTAGTCCTTGATCTTCGGGATCACGATGTCGTGGCGGAGCTGACAGCGGCCGTCGAGGTGCGCCTGGAAGTCGTCCGGGTACGACGCGAGGATGCTCGACGTGACGAGCGACGTGGACGTCGGCAGGTAGCAGCGGCCGCCATTCGTCACCCAGGTCGCCACTTCCTTCATCTCCTCGACGTCGTGCTCGGTGGCGTCCCCCGCCAGCAGCTGCTCGAGCCAGCGCGTGATCTTGCGCGAGCCCAGCTTGCAGGGTGGGCACTGGTTGCAGGACTCGACGTACAGGAAGTGCACGAAGCGCTCGGCGACCTTCACCATGCAGACGCTGTCGTCGTAGACGATGAAGCCGCCGGAGCCGAGCGCCGAGCCGGCGTTCCGCATCGAATCGAACGCCAGCACGGAATCGAGCTTGTCCGGCGTGATGACGGCGTTCGCCAAACCGGGGAAGACCGCCTTCACCCCGCGGTCGGGCGCGACGCCGCCGGCGATGTCGTCGATCAAGCTGCGCAGCGTCAGGCCGAGCGGCAACTCGCGGACGACAGGCCGCCTGACGTCGCCGAGGACGGTGAAGATCATCGTGCCCGGCGTGTCGGCGTTGCCGTACGACCGGAACCAGCCGGGACCTTGGGCGATGATGTGCGGCACATGCGACAGCGTCTCGACGTTGTTGACGTCTGTTGGGTTGCCGTCCGGTCCGCCGTAGGCGCCGGCAAACAGACCGTGCATGTACGGAGGCAGGACGCGCGGCAGCGGCAGGCCGCCTTCGACGACCGAGCACAATGCCTTCTCCTCGCCGAAGAGATACTCGTCCGGGCCCCAGACGATCTCGATGTTGTCCGCCACGTCCGTTTCCGCCTGCAACTCGGCGAGCGCGCGCGGCAGGCCGGGGAGCATCGGCTCGAAGATGCGCTTGACGCAGAAGAAGGCCGCTTCGGCGCCGATGATATGGGCGGCGATGGCCAGCCCCTCGAGCGTCTGGTACGGGTTGTGCTGCAGAAGGAAGCGGTCCTTGAAGGTGCCCGGCTCACCCTCGGCGCCGTTGCAGCAGACGAACTTGCGAGCGGCCTCGGCGTCGCGCAGGCCCTTCCACTTCAGCGCCGTCGGAAATCCGGCGCCGCCGCGGCCGCGCAGTCCGGCGACGCGCAGCAGCTCGATCACATCTTCGGGATCCATCCGCCTCGCCTGCTCGTAGGCCTCGAGGCCGCCGAGCGCGCGGTACTGCGCCAGCGACGTCACAGGCTCACCAGTGAGGAGAAGCGTCCGTTCGTGCTGCGTCTGGATACTCATCGCCTCATCCTTCCATTCGTGCACGATTTCACGATCAGTGTGACGCCTGCCGGACGGCCCCGTCCAGCGATGGAGCGCAGCCTTGCCCAGATGTTGGAAATTCGATCCGCGTTTGCGACGCGAGCACTGGCACAAGGGCCGGGTCTGATGCGCGTTCGCGGGGCGTCCGGAAGCGGTGGCGCCAGCGCCGGGGCGGCTTTTATCCGCGCTGCCGGTCCTCTCGCTCCCGCTCCGTCGCCTCTCGGCGCTGCTCGGCCTCCGTGGCGTCGCCGACCTGTGCCTCGCCGGCCTCGACGTCACGCTTGACGTCGGCCGGCTGCGGGATGCGCGCTTCCAGCCGCGCGGCGGGGACGGCGTAGAAGTTGAGGCCGAGATACTGCAACGGCGCCTCTTCGGCGTCGTGCAGCAGCCACGTCTCGTCGAAGGCGTCGCCCTCCGCCTGCGCGGCGATGACCTTGCCGACGAACAGCGTGTGGTCGCCGATCGTGTAGGCGTCGTGGACGCCGCACTCGATCCAGCCGATGCAGCCTTCGAGCAGCGGCGCATCGATGCGCCGGCCGCGGAACGTCGGCAGGCGCGTCAACTCCAGCTTCGCCAGGTCGATGCCGCTGACGCTCCCCAGGTACTGCACATGGTGCAGCAAGGCGCGCGTCGGGACGCTCAGGGCGAACTCCTCGCTGAACTTGATCATGTCGTGGCTGTGGCGCGAGGGGTGGACGGCGACGCCGATCAGCGGCGGATCCATGCTGAGCGGCGTCACAAACGCCGCCGGCATGACGTCCTGATTGCCATGCCACGATGTCGACACCAAGACGACCGGCCCGCCGCCGAGCAGTCGTCGCGCGTCCAGGTCTGATACCACGCGTCGCACGTCGCGACCTTCCTCCTGCAGGGTGGAGATGGGCTGACGCGGGCGTCCGGCCGTCTCGTGGGCGCGGCTGGCAGGCGGAAGATCCGTATCTGCGCCGGCGCGCGCCTAGGTGCCGCGCGTCAGCCCTTCGTACCGCTGCTGCTGCTCGATTTGCGCGTCGCGCGACGCCCGCTGCCCCTCGCGCAGCGCGCGGCGCAGGCGGTGGCGCACCTTCGCCATCAAGCCCTGCGGCTCCGGCTCGTCTGCGAGCTCGACGGCGCGATACTCCGGCGGCACGCGCTCGAGCTCCGCGGGCTCGCGCGCGAACAGCCAGACGGCGACTCCGGCGGCGGCGGCGATCAGCCCGAACACGGCGAGGATGACGAGCAGCTTGCCCATGCCACCACCGCCCTTGACGACGACCTCCTGCGCGCGCGTGCCGGCGCGTGCGTGCGCGGCCTCCTGTTCGGCGCGCCTCGCTGCCTCGGCCTCCGCCTTCGCCGCCTGACGCTCGGCCTTCTCGCGCTTCTTGCGGTCGCGTTCCTGCTTCTTCGCCGTCGGCTCCAGCTCGAGCTCGAGCTTGCCGAACGGCGTCATGAATTCGATCTCGTGCTCGGCGGCATCGTCGTCGTCGTGCTGCTTCTTGCGGCCGCGGCCGAACCAGCCGCGCTTCGGCTTCTCGTCGTCGGCGTCGTCGCGCCCGGCGACGAGGACGTCCGCTTCCTGCTCGTTCATGACACCCTCCCTGGATGATGCACGCACGTGGCGATGGTGGCTCAGCGCTTCGGCGGCGGACCGCCGGCGCCGGTCAGGCCGGCGATGACGCCGACGGCGCGACGGACGCCGGCGACGACGCCGTACGTGCGGACGACCGGCGTCACGGCGGCGCCGGAGAGGAAGCTCGTCGTGCCCTTGACGCGGTCCGCGGTCTGCTGGGCCGTGCCCATCAGCGGCTTCACGCTCTCATCGAGCAGGGACGACACCTTGCCGAGCAGCGCCTTCGCGAGCAGCCCCAGCACCACCGTGAGGATGAGGAGGACGAAGAAGAAGGCGCCGATGATGATCCCGGTGACGATGATCACCCAGTCGCGAAAGGCGCCGACGAACAACAGCGACGGAAGGTCAAGCACGGCTCAGGACGCTCCTCTCGTGTGGTTGCGCGCATGATATCACGCGCGATTTCGGGGATGTACCCCCCATGCCGACGCGGAGGGCCGCCAGAAGCCCCACATGCGCCAGCAGAGCGTCACGTAGCTCATGCCGGCGACCACCACCAGGGCCCAATACGCCTCGCCGACAGCCGCGCCGATCGCCAGCAGCAGCAGCCGCACGTCGCGCGAGGCGAGCCCGAGCAGCGCCGCCGCCGCGTCCCGCCCGCCGGCAGCCTCCAGCCGGGCACGCGAATACGACACCATCAGCATGCCGACGGCCGCCGCCATGCCGACGAGCAGCGGCTGCGGCAGCGAATCCTGCCGGTATGCGTGCCATGCCATGCCGGCGGCGATCGCGACATCGGCATAGCGGTCGAGCACGCTGTCGAAGAGGGCGCCGAAGCGGCTCGTCATCGACTTGGCGCGCGCCAGATCGCCGTCGACGCCATCGACGACCGACGACACCTGGACGAGGACGCCACCGGCGATCGGCGCATCGGCGGCGATCAGCGCGGCGGCGGCGAGCGCCAGCGCCAGCGCCACGATCGAGACCTCGTTCGGGGTGATCGGCATCGGGCGGAGAACCGCGGCCAGCGGGCGCGAGATGCGCCGGTTCAGGTGGCGCGAAACCGGCCCGTCAAGCGAACCGGCCATCTGCTTCCAGCATCGCTTCCGCGCGCCGCAGATCCGCGGGCGTGTCGATGTCGACCCAGCGTTGGCCGCTGACGTCCACGGCGTCGAGCGCGCCGGCACGCGCGATGGTCGCAAAGGCGTCGGCGAGCTCGCCGTCGCGACCACGCGCGTCGATCGCCTCGAAGATGTCCGGGGTACACCAGAACGTGCCGCTGTCGAGCGCGTCCCACTCGCGCAAGGACTTGCCGATCTCGACCACACGGCCGTCGCGCACCCGCACGCGCGTCGCCTCCCCGGCGCGCGGGTCACCGGGGCCGGCGCGATCGACTGCCAGCCGGCAGCGCCCGTCGGCTCCAGCGATCACCGCCCGCGTGATGCCGGGCGCGACGAGATGGTCGCCCATCGCCAGCAGGAAGCCGTCCTCCATCCCGTGCCGCGCCGTCCAGAGCGAGCGTGCGTTCCCCGCCGCGTACGCCTCGTTCTCGACGAAGCGCAGCTTCAAGCCCTCGCGCGAGTGCGCTCCCAGCGCATCCCGCAGCTGGTCCGCGCGATAGCCGACGACGATCGTCGTCTCGTGGACGCCGGCGGCGAACAGGCCACCGAGCACGTACTCGATGATCGGCCGGCCGGCGAGCGGCAGCAGCGGCTTCGGCAGCGCGGCGGTGTGCGCGCCCATGCGGTCGCCGTCGCCGGCGGCGAGGACGACGGCGCGCAGCGTGAGGTGGGTGGGCGAGCGGAGCATCTCCGTACAGTATGCCGGTTGGGATCCGGCGCGCCATCGCGCAGGAGGAGCGGCAATCGCGGCCGCGAATGCACTGCTGAAGCGGGGACTTGACAAACATATGTTCTACTCCCTATCCTGCGCCGTATCGGGAACCCGGCCGGGAGTGTGAGCGATGCCAGACGTCATCTTCGAAGAGATCGCCTGCAAGACGGCGCTCAATCGCGTCAATGTGCACAACCTGCCCTTTCGCTGGACGCTGAACCCGTATCGTGGCTGCCAGCACGCCTGCACCTACTGCTTCGCGCGCGCCACGCACGCATACCTCGGGTACGACACCGGGCGCGACTTCGAGACGCGGATCATCGTCAAGGTGAATGCTGCGGACGCGCTGCGGCAGGACCTCTCGCGCCCCGGCTGGCGAGGCGAGATGATCGCCGTGGGCACCGCCTGCGACCCCTACCAGCAGGCGGAGTTGAAGTACTCGCTCACCCACCGCATCCTCCGCGTGCTCGGCGACTTCGCCAATCCCGTCAGCATCACGACGAAGTCACCGCACGTCGTCCGCGACGCGGACCTGCTCGAGGCGCTGACGCGCGTGGCCGACGTCCACGTCAACTTCAGCATCGCGACGCTCGACGAGACGGTCTGGAAGCGGACGGAGCCCGCGACAGCGAAGCCGCAGAAGCGTCTTGAGGCGATGCGTCTCCTCAGCGAGGGCGGCATCCGCTGCGGCGTCCTGCTGGCGCCTGTACTTCCCGGCCTCACCGACGACCCCAATGGCCTGCGGGCGGTCGTCGCCGCCGCGCGCGAGCATGGCGCATCATACGTGCACGACAACGTGCTCTACCTGAAACCGGGCACGAAGGAGTGGTTCATGCCGGCGCTGCGGGAGGCATATCCGCACCTCCTCGAACGCTATGCGCAGTACTATCGCGGCGCCTACGCTCCCCGCTCCTACACCCAGGAGGTACACCGGACGATCGATGCGCTGCGCCGCGAGTACGGCCTGATGCCGTCCGGCCGGGTGGCGGCGACCGTGGGCCAGCTCCAGCTGGCGATGTGACGCCGCTGCGACGGTCGCCCGCGCGGCGCTTCGAGCTTGCGTCCGCCGATTCCCCGATTCCGCGGCGGCTGCGCCCCGATGTTCGCCCGCTAGAGGTGGACGCACGCATCTCCGCGGCCGCGGCTGCCGATGCTTAGCGGAGACGCCGGCGCACGGATGCGCCGAGCCTCCTGCTGGAGGTGAACGCCGTGGCACCTGCGGAAGCCGCAGTCCGAACCGACGAGGCCCTGATCCTGCAACCCGCCATCGACGGCCGCCCGCCTCATCCGCTGCCCGCCGTCGCCGCCCAGCGCGCGGCGACCATGAGCACGCTCGACGGTGACGTCATCACGCACGGAGTCGCCGCCCTCCGCGGCACCGCGGAGGCCTGGACGGCGACGCTCGCGCACCTCGACCAGCCCGGCGCGGTGGCGACAGCGTACTTCGCGCGCGGCATCCGCGAGGTGATGCTCAGCCTGAACGACGGACGTGCCGCGCGCGCGCGCTTCGTCGGCACGAGCTTTGCGCCGGGAGCAGACCGCACCTGCGAGCTGCGCGGTCTCGAGCCGCTCCGGCACGCAGCCGCCGCATAACGCCGGCTGGCGCCCGCCGGCGCTGGCTGTTGGGGCGAATCGACCGCCGGCGTCCTCCCCGGCGCTGCGTCCGCTGTCCGCTACCGCGGGCACGAAGACCGGCGGGCCGTCGTCGGCCCTTCCCCGCCGCACTCCGCGCCCGATGCTGGCGTCGTGGACGTTCGAGCGTAGCCTCCGGAGGCACCGTTGCGCGACGCCCCGGCCGCTTCGGGCGTGCGCCGGCGCGTGGGAGTGGATACGCTCCGGCCATGCACCGGCTGCAGAACAACATCGCGATCGTCGTCGGCGCCGGCCAGACGCCCGGCGCGACGGTGGGCAACGGCCGCGCGACGGCGATCACCTTCGCGCGCGAAGGCGCGACGGTGCTGCTCGCGGACCGTGATCTGGCTTCGGCCGAAGAGACGCGGGCGGCGATCGAGGGGGAAGGCGGGCGTGCGAGCAGCATCGAGGTGGACATAACGCGCGAGGACGACTGCCGGCGCCTCGTCGCCACCTGCCTCGAGCGCTACGGGCGCATCGATGTGCTGCACAACAACGTCGGCATCGGCGCCCACGACGCCGGCGTCACGGGCACCGAGGTCGAGCACTTCGAGCGGATCTTCCGGGTGAACCTCGAAGGCCCACTGCTGACCTGCAAGCACGCGCTGCCGGCGATGCGCGCGGAGGGCGGCGGCGTGATCACGAACGTCTCGTCGATCGCGTCGGTCGCGGCGGCGACGGGGCTGGTCGCGTACAAGACGTCGAAGGCGGCGCTCAACGCGCTCACCCAGACGCTGGCGCTGGCCAACGCGCGCTATGGGATCCGCGCCAACGCCATCCTGCCCGGGCTGATCAACACGCCGATGGCCATCGAGGGCATCAGCGCCGCGCGCGGCGTCGACCGCGAGCAGCTGATTGCGCAGCGCGACCGGCAGGTGCCGCTGGGGAAGATGGGCACGGCCTGGGACGTCGCCGCTGCGGCGCTCTTCCTCGCGTCCGACGAGGCGAAATTCATCACCGGCGTGCTGCTCGCCGTCGACGGCGGCCAGAGCGCGCGCATCGGCTAGCGGCGAGTGCAGCGCCCGGCGCGGCCGCCGAGGCGGCGTGAGCGCGGCGAGCTACCCGCCGTCCTTGCCCGCAGCTGCGAGGAGTTCGTCATCAAGATCTGCTTCCTGATGTACCACGGGTCGATGCAGTCGGGCGGGCAGGGGGTGTACCTGGCGAACATCACCCGCGAGTTGGCGCGCCGCGGGCACGACGTGCACGTGATCTCCGGTCCGCCGTACCCGCAGCTGGACGGCGCCGTCCGCCACCATCGCATCGCCACGCGCAGCTTCCAGGCGATGCTCCTCGACCGCCGACGCTTCTTCCTCGCGGCGCCGCCGCTCGCGCACCTGCAGCCGCTGGATTTCTTCGAGTTCGCGAGCACGCGCTTCACCCTCGCTTCGCTGATCAACGTCTTCACGCTGCGCGCGCTCGGCTGCCTGGCCGCAATCGAGGCGGCGTCGGGGCCGTTCGACCTCGTCCACGACAATCAGTCGCTCGGCTACGGGCTGCTGCTGATGCGCGGGCTGCTCGGCCGGCCCGTGGTGGCGAACGTCCATCACCCGCTCGACGTCGACGCGCGCAACGCCGTGCGTCACGTCAACAGCCTGCCGGAGAAGGTGCGGCGCATCGTCTGGTACCCGTGGCTGATGCAGCGCGTCGTCGCGCGCCGGCTCGATGCGCTGATCTCCGGCTCACGCGCCTCGGCGGGGCTGATCGAGCGCACGTGGTCCCTGCCGGCGGGCGCCGTGCGCACGATCTACGACGGCGTCGACAGCGAGCGCTTCCGTCCCGGTGCGGCCGACGAGCGGCAGAGGGGCACGCTGCTCTTCGTCGGCAACGCCGAGGATCACAACAAGGGCATCGTCTATCTGCTGCGCGCGCTGGCGCTGCTGCCGGCGATCCGCCTCGCGCGCCTGTATGTCGTCGGCGGTCCGGCGGCTGCATCGCGCCTCGTAACATCGGAGGCCGCGCGTCTCGGTCTGGCAGACTGGGTGACGGTGGTCGGCCGCGTGAGCGAGGGTGACCTGGCAGCGTGGTACCGACGCGCGCAGGTCCTCGTGTCGCCGTCGCTGTACGAAGGCTTCGGCCTGCCCGCGGCCGAGGCGATGGCGTCGGGCACGCCGGTGGTCGCGACGGACGCCGGCGCGCTGCCGGAGGTCGTCGCCGACGGCGAGACGGGCGTCATCGTCCCCGCCGCCGACCCGCGCGCGCTCGCCGACGCGATCGCAACCCTGCTCGCCGATCCGGCGCGCTGCCGTGCCTACGGCGAGGCGGGCCGCGCGCGCGTGCTCGAGCGCTTCACGTGGCAGCAGCACGTGCGCGGCCTCGAAGCGCTGTACGGCGACGTGCTGGCGGCGCGCGGCGGCGCTTCGATGTAGAGCGCGCCGGCTGCGGCCTACGCGCCGGGCGTCCGGCGGATGCTCTCCGCGTGCCGGCGCATGTACGATGCCCGGAATGCCGACCGGACGACCGCTGCGCATCTGCTTCCTCATGTACCACGGCTCGATGGAGTCCGGCGGCCAGGGGATCTACCTCGCGCACGTCACGCGCGAGCTGGCGCGCCTCGGCCACGAGGTCCACGTCATCTCCGGGCCGCCGTACCCCGCGCTCGACCCCGCCGTGCGGCACCATCGCATCGCCACGCACAGCTTCCAGACGATGATGCTCGACCGCCGGCGCTTCTTCCAGACGCCGCATCCGCTCGCGCACCTGGCGCCGCTGAACCTCTTCGAGTTCGCGACGACGCGCTTCACGTTCGCATCGCTGCTCTTCACATTCAGTCTGCGCGCGCTCGCGCGTCTGGCCGAAGTCGAACGGGAGTACGGTGCGTTCGACCTGATCCATGACAACCAGACACTGAGCTACGGCGTCCTGCTCGCGCAGCGGCTGCGCGGCCGCGCCGTCGTCGCGACGGTGCACCATCCGCTCGACGTCGACGTCCGCAGCGGGCTGCGCGCGCTCGGCTCCGCCCGCGAGCGGGCGCTGCGCATCGCGTGGTACCCGTGGCAGATGCAACGGACCGTCGCGCGACGGCTCGACGGCCTCGTCTTCCCGTCACGCGCCTCCGCCGAACTGACGACGCGGCTCTGGAAGCTGCCCGCCGGGCGCGTGCACGTCATCCACAACGGCGTCGACAGCGAGCGCTTCCGGCCGGCTGATCAGCCGGCGCGCGAGGACCGCGCACTGCTCTTCGTCGGCAACGCACAGGACTACAACAAGGGCGTCGTCTTCGCGCTGCGAGCGCTGGCGCTGCTGCCTGCGGACTGCCGCGCGCGCCTCTACCTCGTCGGCGGCCCCGGCGGTGTGCCCCACGTCGCGCTGAACGAGGTCGCGCGCCTCGGCATCGGTGACCGCGTCTCGCTCGTCGGGCGCGTGGACAGCGACGAGCTGGCGGCCTGGTATCGACGCGCGCAGATCCTGCTGGCGCCGTCGCTGTACGAAGGCTTCGGCCTGCCGGCGGCCGAGGCGATGGCGTCGGGCACGCCGGTGATCGCCTCGGACGCGGGGGCGCTGCCGGAGGTCGTGGCCGACGGCGAGACGGGCGTGATCGTGCCCGCCGCCGACCCGGCCGCACTCGCCGCCGGGATCGAGGCGCTGCTGGCCGACGCGGACCGGCGTCGCCGATACGGCAGCGCCGGGCGGGCGCGCGTGCTCCAGCGCTTCACGTGGCGCGGGCATGCGATCGCCTGCGACGAACTCTATCGCCAGGTGCTGGCGACGCGCGGGCGGGCGTGAGACGGCGTCGGAGCCGGCGGTCGGTTACGCGCGCCTGTCGCCGGCAGGGCGGCGCCGCAAGGAAGCGGCAGCGGTGCTGCAAGCCGAGGCTGCGCCGCAAGGCGCGCCAGCGTGGCACGACGGCGCGAGGGATTGCCGCAGCGGCGGCTGTGCCGGCAAGATCGCTGCGTCCGGCGCGGGACGCGGACGCCGTCCTGGCCGATGGATCGAGGTCGGATGGAATATCGCGTCCGCTTCATCGAGCTGCGGGGATCGCCGGAGGAGCTGCGGGGGGAGTTCGAGGCGGTCTGCAGCAAGGTGGGGATCGAAGGCTTTCGGCTCGTCCACAGGGAGCTCGGCCTCGTCGCCGCGACGCACGGCATCTACCTGTTCTTCGAGCGCTCGTGACCGGGACGGCCTGCCGCGAGCGCTCGCAGCGGGCGCGATCTGCGGCGGCAGCCCGTCGTCGAGCGCCGAGGCGCTGTCGCCGCCGGGATACTACTGAAACATGATCATGTCGGGCGCCGGCTGCATCGCCAGCAGTTGCTGTTCGGTGGGAAGCTGCGTGTCCTGCCTGAGGAACACGGTGTACGACCGGCGCTGCGCCCACGGCGCGCCGGCGAAGTGCTGGTACATCGCGAGCTTGTCCGCCGGCGCGCCGATGCCGTCGACGTTGAGCACGAGCGTGACGTTGGGGAACGTCTTCGCCGCCGCCGGGTCGGCGATCGTCGCGTCCATGTACTGGTGGACGATGAGCATCTTCGGCGGCAGTTTGCGCTGCTGCACGAGGTCGCTCAGGTACGCCTGCGCCCGGTTGAGGTCATCGCCGGTGATGCGCCCCGGGTCCTGGATCGGCACGCCCGCCGGCCCGACGGCGTACTCCGGGTCGATCGCCACGTGCACGCGCGGGTTCGTGAGGTACGGCGCGACCTTCTTCACCTCGTCCAGCACTGTGCTGCGGCCGATCTGGAGGTCGAGGATCACCTCCTGGTTCCGCTGCGTGGCGGCATCGATGTAGGCGCGCGTCGTCGCGTCATCGAGATAGGAGACGTAGATGCCGCCGGGACCGGGGTCTGCGGTCACCATGCCGTAGACGATATCCATCGCTCCCTGCGCCTTGCGGGGGCCGTTGAGCGAGTCCACCAGCGCGGTCTCGCCCTGCAGGCTGGTCGCCGCGGCGGCAGGTGAGTCGAACGTGCCGAGTATGCCCATGCCCGGCGAGTTCGGCTTGCCGTAATAGACGACCATCTGCGTGTCGCTGAGCAGAGGCGTCGGCCCTGCCCAGACCTCGGCCGGGGCCATGCCGGTGAGAAGCGGCGTGAGCAGGGCGGCGCCGGCGAAAAAGGCCGCAAGGAACCGCGGCGGGCGAAGTGCCCGGAGTCGTGAAATCAAGACGAAATGCTCCTGGTGCGAATGTAACGTTGCTGTAGCGTCTGTTGTCACGGTACCGGCTGATCGCGCAGCCCCGCAACGGCAGCGCAACGCATCGAAGGGAACTGCAATGCTTTTGTTACATCCGTTGCTTGCGAGCGATCGCGCGCATCAGTGCGCTCGTCGCTGCGTTCACGAGATGCCGCCCGGACTCCGTCTACTGCAGCGGCGATGCGTGGGTGTTACGGATGCGGGGCGCGTCTCAGGACGGAAGGACAGGATTCGGCGTTCCTGCGCGGTCGTGCGGGGACGGGCGTATCCCGGAGCGCCGAGGCCAGGCTGCGGCACGGACGCAGTTCCGCCCCGCCTCCTTCGCCGCATAGAGGGCGCGGTCGGCCGCGTCCACCAGCGCCGCCTGAGTCCGGGCGTCCTCGGGGAACATCGCCAGGCCGATGCTGACGCTGGCGCCGCACGTCGCCGCTGCGCCGCGCAGGCGTTCGGCCAGCCGCAGCGCGTCCGGAAGCGCGGCGTGGGGAGCGACGACCGAGAACTCGTCGCCGCCGAAGCGCGCGACGACGTCGCCGGCGCGGGCGGCCGCGCTCAACGCCGCTGCCACGTCACGAAGCTTGTCGTCACCGGCCGGGTGGCCGTCACGGTCGTTGATCTCCTTGAAGTGGTCGACGTCGATCAGCATGAAGGCGAGCGGTTGCCGGCGGGCGAGCGCCTCCTGCAGCGAGCCGGCGAACGCCGTTTCGAGCGAACGGCGGTTGGCGATGCCGGTCAGCGAGTCCGTGCGGGCGGCGATGCTGAGGACGTCGCGCAGCCGTTGTTCGCCGCCCGCGAGCACCGTGGCGTTCGCCCCCATGCCGGCGATGATCAGCTCGATCACGCCGACGTATCCCCACGGCACGGCGTATCCCATCAGTTCGCTCGTCACAGCGGCGAAGAAGAAGTTGGCCGCCGCCCAGACGACGTAGAGCGCCATCTCGCGCTTGCTGACGAAGTGGGCGATGCCGACGAGCGTCAGGAAGTACACGGCCCAGATCGGCGTCGTCACCGTGTGCATGGCCACGAGCACCGTCGTCGTGCCGACGACGTCGGCGTAGCGGCTGACCTTCGTGACGATGGGGTCGTTGCCGTGACCGCTCACCTCCGCGACGGTGAGGACGCCGAAATACGCGGCCAGCATGCTCGCGCTCACAGCGAGGGCGACGTGGCCGACCGCTAGCGCGCCGATCAACGCCAGCGGCACGTAGGCGGCGAGCAGCGCCCAGCGGACGCCGATGAGCGCCGCCCCAAGCTTGGCGTCCTTGATCCCGGCCTGCGAACGCTGCGTTACGATCACTCGTGCCATCGTCCCCGAAGCGAGCATTTCGTAGGTATCGGCCGGCCGGCGGGCCGAGTTGAGCCGCCGCTGCGGCATCGATCGTCTGACCGGTCGGGCGCTCAAAGCTGCCGCCTCGTCTCCCGATACACTTGGCTCCGGCTGGTGGAGGGTTCGGCATTTCGGAGGAACGACGGCGCTCGATGCTCGGGCGAACCGGCGCTCAGCCGGGCGAAGCAGCGAGGCGCCATCATCGAGTGATGACCGGGTCAGGAGGGCCGACAGTCAGCGGTTACGCCGCCGTCCGCACACAGTTGCGGCCGGCCTCTTTGGCCGCATACAGCGCCTGATCTGCCCGCGTGATCAGCCCGTCGTGGGTCGCGGCGTCGTCGGGGAAGAGTGCGAGGCCGATGCTGACGCCGATCTCGCAGCCTGCAGCCGCCGTGCGCAGGCGCTCGGCGAGACCGAGGCCATCGATCCGGTTCGTATCCGGCGCGATGACGATGAACTCGTCGCCGCCGTACCGCGCGACGACGTCGCAGCGTCGCGTCGCGTCGCCGAACGCCTGCGCGAGTTCGCGCAGCTTGTCGTCGCCGGCGGGATGACCGCGGCTGTCGTTGATCTCCTTGAAGTGGTCGACGTCTACCAGCATCAGCGTCAGCGGACGCCGGTCGCGCATCGCCTCGTCGATGCTGGCGGCGTAGATCTCCTGGAAGCAGCGCCGGTTGGGCAGGCCGGTGAGCGAGTCGGTGATGGCGACCTTCGCGATGACCTCGCGCAGCCGCTGCTCGCCGGCGGCGAGGAGCACGGCGTTCAGGCCCATGAAGAGCAGCAGCACGCAGACGACGGCGACGTACGCGACGGAGACGTCGCCCGAGAGCGCCGTCACAGCGACGGCCGCGCCGACGTAGCAGGCGATCGTCCAGACGACGTACCGCAGCATCTGATGCGGCGTCATCAGGTGGGCGACGGCGACGATGCTGACGAAGTAGACGGCCCAGACGGGGCTCTCGATATCACCCAGCGCGACGAGCACGAGGCTCGTCATGACGATGTCGGAGTAGCGGATCTGCGTCAGCACGCGCGGGTGCTGTTCGCCGCTCAGCCGCACGCCGGTGAAGGCGGCTGTGTACAGGAACAGCAGGCCGCCGCTCCAGAGCAGCCCGCGCTGGCTGACGGCCAGCGCACCGCTCGCGCCGAGCGCCAGGTAGGCCGCGGTGATCAGCCAGCGCAGCACGATGAACGCGCGGCCCATTGCCGCGTCGTCGATGCCGTGCTGTGGGGCCGGTGCTTCCGCCTGCATGCGCTGTCCCGCTCTCCGCCGTGAATTGAAGATGTATCGGCGGCCCGCGGGGCCGGGCGCATAGCCCCATCCCGCCAACGCACATATGATGCCGGCGGAAGGAGTGCCCATGCCCTCGCCGTTCGAGCAGCTTGCCGACCAGTACATCGCCGCCACCAACGCCTGGCAGCCGGTGGGTGCCACCACCCGCGGCTTTCACGACCACGACGCCGAGCTCGGCGACCGGAGCGCCGCCGCGATCGAGCGCCGGGCGCAGGCCTTGCGTGGCTTCGCCGACCGCCTGCGCGCGCTCCCGGCGCCGGCGCTGGACGGCGATGAGGCGTACGACGCCGACCTGCTCGCTCGCCGCATCGCCTGGGAGCTGACCGACATCGAGCAGGTGCGCTCGTGGCAGCGGGCGCCGGGCGGCGTCCTCGGGACGATCGGCGGCGGCTGCAACAGCCTCGTCATCCGCGACTTCGCGCCGCTCGACGAGCGCGTCCGCGCCCTCGTCGGCCGTCTGCGCGCCGTACCCGATCTCCTCGAACAGGCGAAGGCGAATCTGCGCGACCCCACCCGCTACCATGTCGAGACGGCGATCGAGGCCGGCGGCGGCATGCGCCTGCTGTTCGAGCGCGACCTCACCGCGGCGGCCGCGCTCTCGACGGACGCGGCGCTACAGCACGAGTTCGCGGCGGCCAACAGCTCGGCGCTCGCCGCGGTCGATTCGTATGTGGCTTGGATGAAGAGCGACCTGCTTCCGAAGGCGACCGGGGACTTCGCCTGGGGCGGCGAGCTCATCGCCACGCTGCTCTCGCAGGCCGACGCGGTCGACGAGCCGATCGACGCGCTGGTCCGGCGCGGCGAGGATGACCTGCGCGCACACCAGGACCTGCTGCGCGAGATCGCGGCGAAGATCGACGCGAGCGCCGAGCCGGCGGAGGTCGTCGATGCCGTCGCGCGCGACCACCCGGCGCCGGACGATCTGCTCCCCCAGGTGCGCGACCTGCTCGAGGATCTTCGCAGCTTCAGCATCGACGCCGGGCTCTGCACGATGCCGACGGACGTGCGCATCGCCGTCACGGAGACGCCCGGCTTCTCGCGCGTGACGACGCAGGCGGCGTGCAGCAGCCCGGGGCCGTTCGAGACGAAGGCGACGAGCGCGTACTACTACGTCACGCCGGCGGATGCCGGCTGGCCCGCGGAGCGCATCGAGTCGTACATGCGCTTCTTCAATCGCTGGAGCATCCCGGGCGTCACGGCGCACGAGGCCTACCCGGGCCACTACGTCCACCTGACCTACCTGAACCGCGCCGCGAGCAGCGTCGGCCGCTACCTTCTGACGACGACGACGGTCGAGGGCTGGGCGCACTACATCGAGCAGGTGATGACAGAGGCCGGCTACGGCGGCGGCGACCGGCGCTTCCAACTGATGCAGCTCCGCGAGGCGCTGCTCCGCCTGTGCCGCTACCGCTGCGCCTTCGGCATGCACGTCGAGGGATGGAGCCCGCAGCGCGCCATCGACTTCTTCGTGCGCGAAGGGTTCACGTCGCGGGTGATCGCCGAGCGGGAGACGCGCCGCGGTATCCTCGGGCCGAACTACTACGCCTACACGCTGGGGAAGCGCCAGATCCTCTCGCTGCGTGCGCAGCTCCGCGAGCGGCAGGGATCCGCGTTCGACCAGCGCGCGTTCCACGACGCCTTCATGCAGCTCCCGTATCCCGTCGCCACGATCGAGCGCATCATGCTCGCCGACGCATGAACGTCATCACCGGCTCCATCTCGACGTACGTCTTCACGGTGCGGCATGGCCGGCCGTGCTTCCTGACGTTGCTGCGCGCGCCGCATCTCCTGCACGCCGGCACCTGGCAGGCCGTGCACGGCATGATCGAGCCCGGCGAGACGGCGTACGCGGCGGCGCGGCGCGAGATGGCCGAGGAGACGGGCCTGGCGCCGGCGCGCTTCTTCCGCACGGACTACGTGGAGACGTTCTACAGCGACGCGACGGACGCGGTGCACCTCGTGCCGGCGTTTGCAGGCTTCGTCGCCGAGGCGCCGGCGGCGACGATGTCCGAGGAGCACACGGCGTACGAGTGGTGCTCGCTCGACGAGACGCTGCAGCGCTTCGTCTGGCCGTCGCAGCGGGAGGCCGTGCGGGTGATCGCCGAGGCGGCGAAGTGGTGGCCCGAGCTGGGCAGCGGGCTGCGCGAGCTGCCGGACCGCTAAGGGGCCGACGGCTGGAGCGGTGCGTTCAGCCGCGGGCGATGCGCCGGCGCTGGGTCGCGTCGAGCACGCGCTTGCGCAGGCGCAGGCTCTTCGGCGTCACTTCAAGCGCTTCGTCGTCGCGGATCCACTCGAGCGCCTGCTCCAACGACAGCTTGCGCACCGGCATCAGCTGGATCGCGATCTCCGACGTCGAGGAGCGCATGTTCGACAGCTTCTTCTCTTTGGTGATGTTGACGTCCATGTCCTCTTCACGCGCGTTCTCGCCGACGACCATCCCCTCGTACACGGCCTCGGTCGGCTCGACAAACATCTCGCCGCGGTCCTGCAGGTTCTCGATCGCGAAGGACGTCACCTTGCCCGGCCGGTCGGCCACGAGCGCGCCCGTCTGGCGATGGGCGATCTCGCCCTGCCACGGCTCGTAGCCATCGAAGAGGTGGTTCAGCAGGCCGGTGCCGCGCGTGTCGGTGAGGAACTGGCTGCGGAAGCCGATCAAGCCGCGCGAGGGGATGCGGAACTCCAGCCGCACGCGGCCGCTGCCGTGGTTCACCATGTTGGTCATGCGGCCGCGGCGCGTCGAGATCATCTGCGTGACGACGCCGACGTATTCCTCGGCGCAGTCGACGACCAGCGCCTCCATCGGCTCGCAGCGCGCGCCGTCGATGGTGCGTGTGATCACTTCGGGTTTGCTGACCATCAGCTCGTAGCCCTCGCGCCGCATCGTCTCGATGAGGATCGCCATCTGTAGCTCGCCACGGCCGGAGACCTGGAAGGTCTCCGCGGACGAGCCCGGCTCGACGCGCAGGCTGACGTTGGTCAGCACCTCGCGATCGAGGCGGTCCTTGAGGCTCCGGGATGTGACGAACTGCCCATCGGCGCCGGCGAACGGCGACGTGTTGACCGAGAACGCCATCGTCACCGTCGGCTCATCGATGACGACCGGTGGCAGCGCCCGCGCGTCGTCCGGGTCGGCGATCGTCTCGCCGATGTTCACTTCCTCGAACCCCGCCAACGCGACGATGTCGCCGGGTCCCGCTTCGGCGACGGCGATGCGTTCGAGGCCCTCGAACGCGTAGAGTCCGCTCGCCCGCGTCCGCGTCACGCTGCCGTCGTGCCGGAGCAGCGCGACGTCCTGCTTCGCGCTGACGCTGCCGTTGACGATGCGGCCGATCGCCAGCCTGCCGAGGAAGTCCGAGTAGTCGAGGTTCAGCACCAGCAGCTGCAGCGGCGACTGCGGGTCGAAGCGCGGCGCCGGGATCGTCCGCACGATCTCCTCGAACAGCGGCTCGAGGCGGTGGTCCTCGCCGTCGGGCGTCGTCCGGCAGATGCCGTCGCGGGCGATGGTGTACAGCACCGGGAAGTCGATCTGGTGGTCGCCGGCGTCGAGATCGATGAAGAGGTCGTAGATCTCGTTCAGGACTTCCTGCGGCCGCGCGTCCTTGCGGTCGATCTTGTTGATCACGACGATCGGCGGCAGGCCGAGTTCCAGCGCCTTCTTGAGCACGAAGCGCGTCTGTGGCAGCGGCCCCTCGCTGGCGTCGACGAGCAGCAGCACGCCATCGACCATCTTCAGCGTGCGCTCGACCTCACCACCGAAGTCGGCGTGGCCGGGCGTGTCGACGATGTTGATCTTGACGTCGCCGAAGCGGACGGCAGTGTTCTTGGCGAGGATCGTGATGCCCTTCTCGCGCTCGAGGTCGTTCGAGTCGAGCACGCGGTCGACGACGTCCTGGTTCTCGCGGAAGACGCCGCTCTGCCAGAGCATCGCATCGACGAGCGTCGTCTTGCCGTGGTCGACGTGGGCGATGATCGCAACGTTGCGCACGTCGTCGCGCACGCCGACGCCCTCTCGGCGCGCCGCCTCTACCGGTTCCTGGATCTGCGTCGATTCCATGGGACTCCTTGCGTCGGTTGTCGTCGTCTCCGCGCCCGCACCGCACCCGGCATGCCCCGAATTCAAGGCGAACCAGGGCGCTCGACGTACGCCAGCCGGCGGCGCACGCGGCCGCCCGCCGCAGCCGCGCATCGTGCCGATGCGCCCGCTCCGTCTCCACCAGTGCCGATGGGATCGGGGGCCATGACAGTATAGCGGACGGGCGGGAGGTGGTCGGGGAGACAGGATTCGAACCTGCGACCTCCTGGTCCCAAACCAGGCGCGCTACCGGACTGCGCCACTCCCCGGCGTCCAAGGACGGTTGCTGGCGCGGCGGCCATCGCTGCCACGCGCCGGCAGTGTAGCCTACGCCATCAGCGTGCAGCGACGGCCGTTCCTGCGGAAGGAGATACGGGCGGGTGTCGCAGCCTCGTTGCTCCGCCGCGCCGCGATGAGCGCGCCGATCGTCCCCGTGCCGCCGTTCTCGCCGCCCGTCCGGTCGGCACTGGAAGCGGCGCGGCTCTTCCTGCGATCGGCTTCGTACGAAGTCTCGGCGGAGAGGCATCTTCGCCGAGGCCCGTTCCCGGTTCGCTGACGCGCCGGGCCACGCGGCGTTATTCCTCCAGCGTGTCAGTGTTGCCTTCGGGCAGGCCGAGCTCCCGTGCCTTCAGCAGGCGGCGCATGATCTTGCCGGAGCGCGTCTTCGGCAGCACGTCGATGAAGTCGATCTCGCGCGGCGCGACGCCCGCGCCGAGCTTCTTGCGGCTGAACTGCAGCAGCTCGCCGCGCAGCCGGTCCGAAGGCTCGAAGCCGTCCTTCAGCGTCACGAAGGCCTTCACGACCTCCATCGCCACCGGATCCGGCTTGCCGATGACGCCCGCTTCGGCGACGGCCGGATGCTCGATCAGCGCGCTCTCGACCTCGAACGGGCCGACGAGATGGCCGGCGGTGTTGATCACGTCGTCGGCACGGCCGATGAACCAGAAGTAGCCGTCGTCATCGATGCGCCCGCGGTCGCCGGTGATGTACCAGCCGTTCGCGAACTTCGACTGGTACATCGGCTCGTTGTTCCAGTAGGTGCGAAACATCGACGGCCAGCCGGGCCGGAGCGCCAGGTCGCCCTCTTCGCCGGCCGGCGCCGGCTTGCCCTCGTGGTCGACGACGGCCGCTTCGATGCCGGGCATCGGCCAGCCCATGCTGCCGGGCTTGATCGGCAGGATCGGATAGTTGGCCACCATGATCGAGCCGGTCTCGGTCTGCCACCAGTTGTCGTGGAAGGGCATGCCGAGGTGCTTCTCGCCCCAGACGACCGCCTCCGGGTTGAGCGGCTCGCCGACGGACATCATGTACCGCAGCGACGAGAGGTCGTACTTCTTCGGCAGGTCGCCGCCGGCCTTCATCAGCAGGCGGATCGCCGTCGGCGCCGTGTACCAGACGCTCACCTGGTGTTGCTGGATGATCTCGTACCACTTGCTCGCCGAGAAGCCGCCCTCGTAGATCACCGAGGTGACGCCGTTCGTGTGCGGCGCGAACATGCCATACGACGTGCCCGTCACCCAGCCCGGGTCGGCCGTGCACCAGTAGATGTCATCGGCATGGAGGTCGAGCACGTACTTGCCCGTGGCGTAGTGCCCGAGCACCGCCTGGTGGACGTGCACCGCGCCCTTCGACTTGCCCGTCGTGCCGGAGGTGTAGTGCATCACCGCGGGGTCTTCCGGCGACGTGTGCACGATCTGGTACTCGGTCGACGCCTCGCGCATCAGGTCGTCCCACGACATCTCGCCGTCCTCGATGCTGTCCTCGCGGCCGTGGTCGGCGATGATGATGTGCTGGAGTGCCGGCAGGTTCGGGCGCATCTCCCGGACCTTCCTCCGCTGCTCCGACGAGGTGACGAGGACGCAGGCGCCGGCATCGGCCAAGCGGTCGCCGGCGGCGTCGGGGCCGAAGGCGGAGAAGAGCGGGCCGGTGATGCAGCCCGCCTTCAGCGTGCCGAAGACGGCCGCGTACAGCTCTGGCACGCGATCCATGAAGACGAAGACGCGCTCGCCCTTCCGGACGCCGAGGCGACCGAGGACGTTCGCGAACTGGTTCGACATCCGGGCGGCATCGGCGTAGCTGTACTGCTCGCGGCTCCCGTCCTTGCCCTCCCAGTCCCAGCAGAGATGATTGCCGCGGCCGTGCACGAGGTGCCGGTCGATGGCCTCGTAGGCGATGTTGAGGGCGCCGCCGGGCAGTCCGTCGAGCTCCTTGATAACGTCGGCGTAGACGAAGCTGCTGCGCACCTTCGCGTAGTCGTCGAGGTTCGGCCGCACGCGGAACTGCTCGATGGGCGGCTTGTCGATCGTCGGATAGTCCATCGCTGCACCTCAATTCTCGCCACGAGCGCCGGTGCCGTCGGGCTCGCATCGCACGCCGCGCATTCTGGTCGCAGTCCGGCGTTGGGGTCAACCGGTCGGACCTCGAACCTCGAAGACGTCCAGCTTCGCGCGAGGCCGCGATGCCTGGCGCGTCGCGTCGTCCGCGCCCTGCTGCTCCATGCGAGAGCGCTGTTAGACTGAAGTGGCATCCATGTTGGGTGCGGTGCGCAGGCAGGAGGAAGGGCTACCGATGCCGAAGAAGGACGAACGTGAGCCGTTCTACCGGGTGGACGTCGCCGAGGCGAAGGAGATGCTCGCCGGCGACGACGTCGCCGTCATCGACGTGCGAGAGCCGCACGAGTACCAGAGCGGGCACATCCCCTCGGCGACGCTGATCCCGGTGAACAGCGTCTTCGCACGGCGCGACGAGCTGCCCAGGGACAAGAGGCTGATCTTCGTCTGCGCCGTCGGGCAGCGAAGCGCGCTGGCGGCAGAGATGGCCGCCGCGGCGGGGCTGCCGGCCGACCGACTGTACAGCCTTGACGGCGGCACCGACGCCTGGCGGAAGGCCGGCGAGCCGGTCGAGTGACCAGGCGACGCGCGCTGCGGCGCCCGCCGGCCGTCATGCTGATCGTGTCCGGCTCGCTGACGCCGGCAGCCATACCGCGGGCCGCGGCGCCTGTTATTCTTGCGCGAAACGAAGAATCTCTCTGGCTCACCACGGCAGCGAGACGGACCGCCCGGTGGTCATCCCGCGAGGCGAGCGGGACGCGCGCGCCTTCGGCCCGGCGGAGACGGCCGGACGGCGTCGGTGTGCCACCAGGTTCCTCGCTGGCGCTTCAGGAAGACAGAGCTGCGCATCATGCCAGAGGCGGCGGCTCGTCCGGGCGGGCTGTCATTCCGGCGAGGCGAAGGACCCCCGAACGCAGCACCATCCGCTGACGCTGCACAGCATCGCACGCCACACCGTCCGCGAATCGGGAGCGCATGACACATGACGCAGGCCGCACCGACGATCGTCCTCTGGGATATCGATAACACGCTGCTCTACACCGGCGGGGCCGGCAGCCTGGCGATGGCGCGCGCCTTTCGCCACCTCTACGGCATCGACGACGCCTTCCGGCGCATCGAGTTCTCCGGCCGCACCGATACGGCGATCTTCAGCGACGCGGCGCGCGCGCACGGCATCGCCGAGGAGCGCATCCCGTCGGAGATCGCGCGCTTCCTCGCGGTCTACCTGCCGCACCTCGAAGAGACGCTGACGGAGGTGACCGGCGGGCGGCTGATGCCCGGGATCGATCGCCTGCTGGAGAAGCTGCACGCCTGCGACGACGTCGTGCAGGGCCTGGGGACGGGCAACTTCCGGCCGGGCGGCGCGATGAAGCTCCGGCACTTCGGCATTGACCGCTACTTCCCGAACATGGCCGGCGGCTTCGGCGAGGACTCGGAGGACCGGGCGCGCGTCCTCGCCTGCGGCATCGAGCGGCTGCGCGACGGCGACGGCCGGCCGCGCCGCGTCGTCGTCATCGGCGACACCCCGCACGACGTGCGGGCGGCGCATGCCAACGGCGCCTGCGCGCTGGCGGTCGCCACCGGCCGCCACAGCGTCGACGAGCTGCGCGCGGCGGGCGCCGACGATGCGGCCGCGGACCTCGGCGACGTCGAGCGCGTGCTCAGGGCGATCCGCGGCTGATGCCGGACGCGCGCATGCCCGCTGCTCGGGGAAGTGGCGGGCATGCGCGAGCGAATTCGGCCGCTGTCGTACCTCGGCGCTCCGAGTGACCGCGTGTGGTGTCAGGTGCTGCCGATGAGGAGGTCCACGATGCGGATCGGGCTGTAGGTCCCGTACTTCGGTGTCGGCACCGGCATGCGAGCCGACGCCCGTCGGAGCCGGCTCGCGGGTTCTCTGCAGTACGTCGCGACAGCCGAAGCTCCGCAAGCACACTCCGCGCGTCGCCTTGAGGCGCCTCGTGCACACCCGGCAGCAGTGGCGATGGCTCTGCCGCAGCCGAGCGGACGTGTGAGCTGCGACCGTCGCGACGCACGATTCGACATGGCGCTTGCGAGCGGCGTTGGATACAATCGCGGCCGTCACAGGAGGATCGAGGTGCCGGAATTCGTACGCGTCTGCAGGTTGTCGGAGATCCCCGAGGGCGGCCTCAAGGGGGTGAAGGCGCGTGGCAAGGAGATCTGCGTCGCCAACATCGACGGCGACGCCTACGCCGTCGGCGACGTCTGCCCGCACCTCCGCGGCCGCCTGCACGATGGCAGGCTCGACGGCACCGTGATCGAGTGCAAGAACCATGGCGCCCGCTTCGACGTCACGGACGGCGGCATCTGTACCTGGGTGACGCATCCGACGTGGTACAAGCTGCTGATGGACGCCAGCTTCCCCGGCTTTCTCAAGCGCGGCGTCCGCCGCTACCCGACGCGCGTCGAAGCTGACGACGTCTACGTCGAGGTCTGAGGCTCGCCGCAACGTTTCCCGTCGCTGGAAGGGTGAAGATTGAGGGCGGACGCGCACCCGCGGCTCCCCCACCGGTTCGCTCAGGACGCTTCACTGCCGGCGCACGGCGCTCGAGGCCGCGCAGGCTCGGCAGATGAAGGTGTGGAGTCGGACGGCGGGGAGCTGCGGTGCGACCTTGTCCTCGCCGGCGCACGCGGCGTGACCGCGTCACCGGCTCATCCCGCAGGCGACCCTCGCGCGCATCTCGACCGATCGAGCCGCGGAGCACGGCGATCTCCCGCGGCCGGCCGACCGAGGGAGGCCGATGGCAGCTGCCGTCTGCGGCGTCGGGTTGCCTGCTGTCAGCCATCCCCGCCCAGGCACTCCGCCGATCACCGCGCCCGGAGCTGCGCCTTCGACGGCAGCTTGCGCGCGCGCAGCTTCAGCAGCCCGCTGCCCATCGTGATCATGTCCTGCGGAAACTTCACGCGTGAATCGGGATCCTCGACCCAGCGCACGGGCACTTCCTTCAGCCGGTAGCCGGCCTTCTCCGCCGTGATCAGCAGCTCGGTATCGAAGAACCAGGCGCCGTCTTCGATGTGCGGCAGCAGTTCGTGCGCCGCCTGGCGCGTGATCGCCTTGAAGCCGCACTGCGCGTCGGAGAACTTCGTCCAAAACAGGAGCTTGATCATGGCGATGTATCCGCGCGAGTTGACTTCGCGCCTGAACGACCGCTCGATTTCCGCCGCGCCGGCGACGCGTGAGCCGTACGCCAGGTCGTACCCCTCATCGACGACCCCGGAGAGCAGCGGCAGGATCTCCGGCAGCCCCGTCGAAAGGTCCACATCCATGTAGCACATCGCGTCGGCCGCGCTCGCCAGCCAGGCACGCTTCAGCGCCCGGCCGCGCCCCTTCCGGTCGAGGTGGATGACACCGACGCCATCGGGATCGGCGGCTGCGAGTTGCTCGGCCACCGCCAGCGTGTCATCCGTCGAGGCGTTGTCGGCGATGACGATGCGCCATGCGTACGGCAAGGCCTCCGCGCACCATGCCCGCAGCCGCCCGACGCTTTCGGCGAGCACGCGCTGCTCGTTGTAGCACGGGATCACCAGCTCGACCTTCTTCATCGCCGCAGGGTAGCGGATCGCCGCGCCAGACAGGCGCCGTCACGCGTGTCGAGCGATGTCACACCCGCAGCGTCTTCCAGCGCCCGACGAAGAATCGCCGTAGGATCAGGGCCGCGCGCGCCCAGTTCTCGAACACGGCGCCGAGCCAGGCGAACGGCGCCGCGAAGCCCAGCGCCAGCACGAACACGGCCGCCGTCGGCACGCGCACGCACCAGGCCGTGAACGTCGTCGTGCGCAGCACGTAGCGCACGTCGCCGGCTCCTCGGAGCGCGCCCGAGACCGCCGCCTGCAGCCCCATCGCCGGCATCGCCAACGCGAACACGCGCAGCAGACGCGCGCCGATGACGACGACGCGCGGGTCGGCATCGAACACGCGCACGATCTGCGGCGCCAGCGCGAACTGCAGTGAAGCCATGGCCAGCAGGGCGCCCAACGCGTAGACGCCGGCGCGGCGGCCGACCGCCTCCGCCGCATCGGCATCACCGCCGCCGAGCGCCTGGCCGACGAGCGCCGTCGCCGCCGTGCCGAAGGCGAACCCCGGCAGGATCGCGATCTCGACGGCGCGGAGCGCGATCGAGTGCGCCGCCAGCGGGACGGTGCCGAGATGCGCGACGATGCGCGTGTAGACAAGGAACGCGATCATGAACTGCGCCTCTTCGAGCCCGACCGGGACGCCGATGCGCGCCAGCCGAGCGAACGAGGCGCGGTCGAGCGGCAGCAGGCGCCGCCACTCCAGCCGCACCTGCGTCAGGCTGCTCGTCGCCAGCAGCAGCGCCAGCGCGCCGCCGGTAGCGCCCGCCGCTGCGTAGCCGATCCCCGATGCCCGTACGCCGAGCGCGAGGGGATAGCCGCTGATCAACGTGAAGGCCACCAGCGCGTTGACGGCGTTGACGACGATGAGGATCAGCATCGGGAGCCACGTATTCCCCATGCCGCGCAGCGAGCCGTTGACCGCATAGAGCATCATCAGCGGCGGAAAGCCGAAGGATCCCGCGCGCAGGTAGCGCACGCCGAGCGACTCGACAGCAGGGCTGGCGCCCATCAGGCGCATCAGCCACGGCGCGAGCGCGAAGATGACGATCGTGCAGATCATCCCCCAGACCGCGGCGCCGACGACGGCGGCATGGAGACCGAGCCGGACACGCGCGTGGTCGCCAGCGCCGACGTCCCGCGCCACCACCGCCGTCGAGCCGACATCGAACGCCAGGGCGCCCGCCAGCGGGATCCAGAACAGCAGCGCGCCGATGCCCACCGCGGCCAGTCCGTCGGTGCCGACGTAGCGCCCGACGAGCGCGGCATCGACGGCGCTGAGCACGGACAACGACAGGCGCTCGACCATCACCGGCCAGGCCAGCCGCAGCAGCCCCGGCAGCGGCGGCGCGGGATGCGGGCGATCGTCGCTCGCGATCGTCGCGTCCGATCCGAACGCCATGCCGGTCACTCCTCTGCGTGCGGCCTGCTGTCTGCGATCAACATCTTCACACAGCGCGTAGGAGTGTGCCGGCGTAGCTGATCAGCGGCGGCTGGACGAAGGACCACCGTCTGCGCCGACGGGCGCCCTGCTGCTACGCGGGCGGAGACGTCGCCGCGCCAGATGGATCTTGCCCGGACGTGGGCGCCGTCGCCGGCGCGGGCGGGGCGGTCGGTGTGTCCGGCGGGGTGGTAGGCGTCGCCGCTGTCGGGGTCGATGTCGCGGCCGGCGTCGGTGTATCCGTCGCCTGCGGTGTGGGCGTCGCGCTGGCAACCGGCGTGCTCGTGGCCGTCAGTGTCGCGCTCGCCTCCGGCGTCAGCGTGGTCGATGGCACCGCCGTCGGTGTCGTCGTCTGGCTGGGCTGCGCCGTGCCGATGGGCGACGCCGTGGCAGTCGTCGGCGGCGGTGGTGGCGGCGCTTCCTGTAGCATCGGATATTTCGGTCTGGCGACGGGATTGAAGACACGCGGCACGCGACGCGGCGTCAGCTTCACCGTCTGTGCCTTGCCGCCGCCGAAGTTCTCGGAGACGTACGACTGTCCCTCGCGCGGGACGCCGTTGGTCGTCGAGACGTCATCGAACGCGATCGGCAGCGACTGCGTAAAGTACTGACCGGGCTGCGTCCGCTCGACCTGGAGGTGCAGATGCGGGCCCGGTCCTGTCCCATCGGCCGAGCAGGTGACGCCGGTCTCGCCGGAAACGGCGATCGGCTGCCCCTGCTCGACGAGGTCACCGGGCTTCACCAGCACGCCGCGATAGGCGAGGTGCATATACGCCGCCGAGGTGCCGTCGCCGTGGTCGATCACGACGTAGTTCGTCTGCGACGAGTAGCTCGAATTGCACCCGCCGCTGTTCGAGTCGGCCTTCACCATCGTCACTTTTCCCGAACGGGCGGCGACCACGGTCTCGTAGTTGAGGTCGAAGTCGAACGCGTAGGCCGCCGCGCCGTTATGCGTGAAGCTGGTGTCCTCGCCCTGGGTCACGCCGTGGATCTCGCCGCCCGTCCACGGCAGCAGGTACCCCGGCGGCGCCGGGTAGAGCGAGGCGTGAGGAGCGTCGGGCACACCGGGCACATGGAGCGGCGGGAGCAGGGCGGCGACGATCGTCACCGATGCCACGAGGGCGGAAGCGAAGAAGGGCAAATTACGTCAACCTATCAGGCTGGCGGCAGGGGTGTGACGCCGTTGTAACCGATCCGCCAGATCAATTCCATACACCCCGGCCCACCAGGGACCAGAAGCGCCGGCTTTCCAGAGTGTCGTCTGAAATCGAACTTGACAGGATCGGGGGAAGCCCCTGCTGGCGGGCGTCGTCTTGGCGCTGTGGTTAGCCTGAGGACTGGCGCGTGGCGGGGCTCAGTCCGCGGTCAGGCCCGCGACGCGAGGAAGCTCTTCCCCTCGACCAGCTTCGCGAGGAAGATGCCCAGCACGTACAGCACGAGGATCGGCAACGCCACCACGGTCTGGGTGATCGGATCGATCGACGGTGTGACGATGGCCGCGACGACGAACGCCAACAGGACCGCGTACCGCTTCCAGGCCCAGAGGCGCCGCGACGACACGACGCCGATCTTCGCCAGCCCCATGATCACGAACGGCATCTCGAAGACCAGGCCCGTTACCAGCAGCAACCGCGTCACGGTGTCGATGTACGTCTGCACGCCGATCGTCGCCTGCACGTCGGTCGTGTTCGGCTTGAGCAGGAAGCGCAACGCGGGCGGCAACTCGACGTAATAGCCGAAGGCCATGCCCAGTACGAACATCAGTGACGCCCCGCCGACGATGGGGTAGAGCCACTTTCGCTCGCTCTTCGTCAGGCCGGGCGCGACGAACGCCAGGATCTCGTACATGATCACGGGCATCGCCAGCGCGATGCCGAGCAGCAGCGATACGCGAAAGTAGGTGCTCCAGTAATCGAGCAGCTGGAACTGGTTCAGCTTGAAGCCCGGCAACTGCTGCCGGGCCGGGATGATGAGGAAGTGGATGACGTACTTCGTCAGCGGCCAGATGCTCACCAGCACGCCGATGATCAGCGCGATCGCGCTCCACATGACGCGCGTCCGCAGCTCCTGCAGATGCTCGATGATCGTCAGGACCTTGCCGTCGTCGGCCTGCTCGATCGGCGGCGCCGTCGCGGTCATGGGGCCTCGTTCGCGGGCTCACTAACGGTGTGTGGTGGGTGATCTGTCACCGTCGTCGGATCGCTGGCCTCCGCCGCGGTCAGCGGCGCGGGCGCCGAAGCGGGCCCGTTCGGCGCCACGTTCCCGGCGCTCGTTGGCGCGACGATGGCCTCGCCGACGCCGATGCCGGTGCGCGGTGCGTCGGTGGGAGCCGCCGGCGCGCTGCCGTTGGCGCCGTTCGTCGCCGGCGTCATGCGCGTGGCGGCGCTGGCCGGCGCCGCCGCCGCCGCGTGCGCTTCGCGGAGGGCGTCGCTCACCGACTTGGTAGCGTCGGTCAGGCCCTGGCCGATCTCCTTCCACTGGCTCCGGTCTTCGGCCGTGTCCCGCTCGAACTCCTGCAGCACCTCGCCGAACTCCGCGGCGATGCTGCCCGTGTACTTCCGGATCTCGCGGATCGTGCGGGCGATGTCCGCCGCCAGCCGCGGCAGTCGCTCGGGTCCCACGAACACCAGCGCGACCACGAGGATGACGATCAGCTCCAGTGGGCCGACGCCGAAGAAGTTCATAACGATCGAATTGTACGACGTTGCAGCGCCGGATCCCAAAGCTCCGTCCGGGCGAGGCGCCGGATCGACGATAGATCCTGCGCGTTGGAGCCGCGTTGGAGCGACGCGGCTCAGGGCGCCGCCGATGCCCGGCGGGTGCCGGGGCTCGCGCCTGGCAGCAAAACACCCGCCACGGCGGGTGTTCGAATCTCGTCCCTGGGTCGCCGCCTACTCGTCCTCGACGCCGAGGTCCTTCAGGTAGTCCACGGCATCCTGTACGGTGGCGATCTTCTCCGCATCTTCGTCGGAGATCTCGAGCGTCTTGCCGTCCTTGGAGAACTCTTCTTCCATCGACATGATCAACTCGACGAGGTCGAGTGAGTCTGCGTTCAGATCGTCGACGAACGACGCGCTCGGCACCACCTGATCCTCTTCAACGCCGAGCTGGTCGACGATGATCTTTCGCACCCGTTCGAACACCGTTGCCACTGGTAAGCTCCCTCTTCTCCGCAACCGGGCGGGGTGAGTACGCACGCGTTAGCCAGCAAGTGACAGGCTGACGGATCCGAGCACGCCGTTGACGAACTTCGCCGAATTGTCGCTCCCGTAGATCTTGGCGAGCTCAACGGCTTCGTTGATGGCCGCCCGAATGGGCGCCCCATTATTCATCAGGATCTCCCGTATCGCAAGACGCAGGATGTTCCTGTCGATGGCGCTGATCTGCGCCACCGGCCATTGCGGCGCCGCCTGGCGGATGACGTCATCGATCGCCTCCCGCTTCTCGATCACCCCCTGGAGCAGCTCCTCGGCGAAGGCCCGTTGCGCCTCCGTCAGATCCTCCTCGGTCGAGAGCCGCGCGAGCGCCGCGCGGGGGTCGTGGTGCGAGACGTCGCCCTCGTACAGCGCCTGGAGCGCCGCCACCCGGGACTTCCGTCGTGCGTTCACCGCCATCAGTGCATCACCAGCCCGCCGTCCACGGTCAGCACGTGCCCGGTGACGTAGGCCGCCTCGTCCGAAGCCAGGAACACGGCCGCTGGCGCGATGTCGTCCGGCGTCCCCGTCCGTCCCAACGCTACCATGCGCATGATCTCGGCGCGCTGCCCTTCCGTCAGGTCGCGCGTCATCTCCGTGTCGATGAACCCGGGCGCGATCACGTTCGCCGTGATGTTGCGCGATGCCACTTCCTTCGCGATGGACTTCGTGAAGCCGACGATCCCGGCCTTCGCCGCGGCGTAGTTTGCCTGCCCCGCGTTGCCGACGATGCCGGCGACGCTGCTGATGCAGATGATCCGTCCCCAGCGCTGCCGCACCATCGGCCGCAGCGCGGCCTTGGTCACGCTGTAGGTGCCCTTCAGGTTGGTGTCGATGACCTGATCCCACGCATCCTCCGACATCCGCAGGACCAGGTCGTCGCGCGTGACGCCGGCGTTGTTGACGAGGATATCGATGCGCCCGAATGCAGCGATCGTGCGCTCCACGAGCGCCGCGCCCTGCGCCGGCTTGGCGATGTCACCGGCGAGCGTGACCGCCGCGCCCTCGCCGCCGATCGCCGCCGCCGTCTCGTCCGCCGCCGCCGCGTTCGTCGCGTAATTCACCGCCACGCGGGCGCCGTGCGCGGCCAGCGCGAGCGCGATCGCCCGGCCGATGCCGCGGGAGCCGCCGGTCACCAGGGCCACCTTGCCCGTCAGGTCGAAGAGTCGATTCATGCTCGTCACGCCGTCACGCCGTCACACCGTCTCGCTGTTGATGCTCTTCGTTTCGGCGCGCGGCGCGATCCGCTTGATCAGTCCGCTGAGGACCCCGCCGGGGCCGATCTCCACGAACGTCGCGATTCCGTCCGACGCCATGTGCTCGACGCACTGCACCCATCGTACCGGGTGCGTCAGCTGGAAGAGCAGCTCCTCGGCGAGCGTCGAAGCATTGCGGACGGGCAGCGCGCGATCGTTGGCGATCAGCGGCACCGGCGAATCGCGGAGCTGCGCCGCCGCGATCTCCGCGCGCATGCCCTCGACGGCCGGCGCCATCAGCGAGGTATGGAAGGCGCCGCCGACGTCGAGCGGGATCGCCCGCTTCGCGCCGCGCTCGAGTGCGAGCTTGCATGCCCGCTCGACGGCCCCAGCGTGGCCGCCGATCACGATCTGCGCGGGTGAGTTGATGTTGCAGAGCTCGGCGCCCGTTTCGGCGCATATGCTGGCGGCGGACGCTTCGTCGAGCCCGAGCAGCGCCGCCATCGTGCCGTGCGTCGCATCGGCTGCCGCCTGGGTGAGGCGCCCGCGCGCTTCCACGAGGCGCAGCCCGGCGTCGAAGTCAAGCGCGCCGGACGCCGTGAGGGCGCTGTACTCACCGAGGCTGTGGCCGGCGACGCATGCCGGCGGCTCCTCGAGCACACGCGCCTCACGCGCCGCCTCCAGGGAGGCGATGCTGACGACGTAGATCGCCGGCTGTGAGTTCGCCGTCTTGCCGAGCTCCTCGGCTGTGCCCTCGAAGCACAGGCGCGAGATCGCCCGGCCGAGCACGACATCCGCCTGCGCGAAGACGGCGCGGGCTGCCGGCGACCGCTCGGCGAGGGCGCGCCCCATGCCCGGTTCCTGCGACCCCTGGCCGGGAAACACCCACGCGACGCGCGGCTCAGCCGAGGACATGGAGCGGCGTGGCGCCGCGGGCGGGCGGCGCAGACTGAGCGCTACTCAGCGGTCTTCGGCCGATCGACGGGGACCGCCTCGGCGCGGCGATAGAAGCCGCATGTTGGGCAGGCCGTATGCGGAAGGCGCGCGTTATGGCACTGCGGGCAGCGGCTGAGGCCGGTCGGCTTCAGCGCCAGGTGGCTGCGGCGCTTCCCCTGCCGCGCCTTCGGATATTTGCGCTTCGGAAGTGGTGGCAAGCGGCATCGCTCCTTCTCTGGATGTCGCGCCAGTCTAACAGACGCGCCCGGTTCGGTCGACCAGATCGGCCGTCGCGGCGGAGTGCTGCCAACGATGGTCAGAGCCGCAGCTGGGCGAGCTTCTGCCAGCGCGCGTCGATCTGCTCGCGGCTGCACGGGTGATCCGGCCCGATCTCCTCGCCGCACGCCGGGCACAGGCCGGGGCAATCCTCACGGCATACGGGCGCGATCGGCAGGGCAAGCGCCCAGTACTCCTGCGCCGCCTCCCGCAGGTCCAGCATGTGGCGCTCGCCGATGCGGTACGCCTCTTCGTCGCCTTCCGGCAGCGTGATGCGGGCGCCCGTGTTCACGTCGACCGTCGGGATGTATTCCTCCTCGATGTCGAGCACGATCGGATACGCGACCGGCTGCAGGCAGCGGCTGCACTCGTCCTGCATCTCGCCGGCGATACGCGCCCGGACGAAGACGCCGTCCGGCGTGCGGTCCATCCGCACATGCCCCCGCACATGATGCGTCACCCCATCGACGAGGAGATCGTCGTCCACCTCGTACTCGCGGATGGCGCCAGTGTGCTGCTTGAGAAGGGAGGAGACATTGTATTCCACGGTCCACCTCCGTTGTTTCAGGATGTGTCCAGCGTAGCGAACCCGCCTCACCGTCGACAAACAGACGGGCGCTGCCATGTACGCACAGCAGAGCGATCGCCTATAATCGCCACGTTCACACCACCCGCACGGCGATGCCGTCCGTCTGCTGATGCTTCGGCGGCGCGCTGCCGGGCCGGCGTCACGGGGAGCACCCATGCTGGCAGAAGGCACGATGAGCCTCATCGCAGATCTGTGGAAGCTGCAGGAGACCGACGTCGCGCTCGATGCCTTTCGCGCTTCGCTCGAGGACGCGGAGTCGCGGCTCGGCGAGACCGAGGACCTCCTGTCCCTCCGCGCCCGCGCCGCCGAGAGCGATGCGGCGGTCGCGCGCGCGCGGTCCGAACAGCGCGACATCGACCGCGAGGCAGAGGACGTCCGGGCGAAGATCGCGCCCGCCGAACAGAAACTCTATGGCGGCAGCCTGCGCCAGCCGAAAGAACTCGCGGACCTGCAGGCTGATATCGATCAGATGAAGCGCCAGCTCGCGGCCATCGAGGATCGCGACCTGGAAGCCCTGAGCGCCGTCGAGCGGGCGGAGTCCGAGGCCGTCGTCGTGGCGTCCGAGCGTGACGCGGCCGACGCCGCGTTCAGCGACGACCAGACCGGGCTGCGCGGGCGAATCGCGCAGCTCCGGACGGAGATCGCGGACGCGGAGGACGAGCGACGCGAGCAGGCCGAGCGCATTCCCGCCGAGGAGCTCAAGCGCTACGCCCGGCTGCGCGCGGCGCACAACGGCCGTGCGCTGGCGCGGCTGGACCGCACCCTCTGCACGGGCTGCCGTATTGGATTGCCGCTGAACTTGGTGACGAGAGCGAGGTCGGGGAGTACGCTCGTTCAGTGTCCGAACTGCGAGCGTATCCTCGTGACATAAGCCATGAGGGCGTACGGCTACTTCAGCGAAGGCGCAGCGGGTGGCCTCACCGTCGCCCAGCAGAACAAGGCCTTCCTCGATTACTGCAAGCGCGAAGGGCTGACGGCTTCGGACACGTTCGTGGAGCCCGCGCCGCCCAACGGCCGCGCGCCGGGATTCCGCCAGCTCATCGGCCGCGTGCGGACCGGCGACCTCAAGGACTGCCTCGTCGTGCTGCCGTCGGTCGCTGCGCTGGGCGTCGAGCGCACCGAAGCCCTCTTCCGCTTCCTCCAGCTCGAGTCCACCGGCGTGCGCATCACCAGCATCGAAGACGGCGCGCTCGATAGCGAGACGCAGCTGACGGCGTGGCTGCGCGCGGACGACGGGGAGAGCCTCGGCGACCGGGTGCGCGCGGCGATGCGACGCAAGGCAGTGAAGGGCGAAGTCCTCGGCCGTCCGCCCTATGGCTACAAGGTCGGCAGCCGCCGGCGCCTCGAGCTGATCCCGGAGGAAGCGGTGGTCGTCCGCTACATCTTCCGCCTCTACCTCAACGAGCGGCTGGGGATCCGGCTGATCGCACGGCGCCTCAACGAAGAGGGGCTGAAGACGCGGCGCAGCGGCAACTGGAGCATGGTCAGCATCCGCGACATCCTGCGCAATCGCGCCTACTTGGGCACCTACGCGCGCTTCGGCGTCCGCGTGCCCGGCAGCCATCCACAGCTCGTCTCTGCCGAGGACTTCCGCAAGGTGCAGGATCGCCTCAACACCCGGCGCACCAGCTTCGCGCCGCGCGTCGCGTCGCAGTTCCTCCTCTCCGGTCTGGCACGCTGCGGCTACTGCGGCAACAAGCTCATCGGCGTCAGCCGCAAGCAGTCGTGGACGCGACGCGACGGCGAGTCGCGCTCGAACTCCTATCGCTACTATCAGTGCGAGTCCCGCACCAACCAGAGCGTCTGCGGCTATCACACCCGGCGCGCCGCCGCCCTCGAAGCCGAGGTGCGCTCGGCGCTGGTTGTCGCCCTCGCCGAGGCCGCGCAGCAGCCGCAGCTGCCGCCGCGCGCCTTGGCCGCCGCCGGCGCGGGGGACCTCCGCCGCTTGCAGTCGCGTGCCCGCGCCGTGTCACGGCGCTTCGAGGGGTACCTCACAGCCGTGGCCAGGGGCCGGCTCTCGAAGGACCGGTTGCATGATCTCGCGCTCACAGCCGCCGGCGAGCGGCTGGCGGTCGATGACGCGCTCGAGCGCGCCGAGCGCCAACAGGCCGGCGGCAGCGCCGACGAGGCCGCGACGCCGGCGCGCGAGGGGCGCATCGAACGCCTGCTTGCCGATTGGGAGCATCTGCCCTTCGGCGAGTTGCAGTCCGCCGTCCGTGACGTCGTCGCCGGCATCGTCGTCACGGACGACGACGTCCGGCTCACCCTCGGCTGAGGGCGAGCAGGGCCGGCTCGAAGGGCGGCCTCCGAAACCCGATATTCCACACCTCTAGCGAGCCGCCGCCGGTGCGGCCGTCGGTGATACGGGCGTGAACGCCGGGTCGTAGATCGCCTTCGTCACGACCTGCCAGTAGCGCTCACCGATCGCTGCGCCGTCCGCCCGCGCCTCGTCGAGCCGTGCGCGGTGCAGCCGCTCGAGCAGGCGGTTGGCATCGAGGAATTCGCTACGGTTCGTGAACTGGTAGAGGCGCATGGTGGCGTTGCCGGCGAAATAGCATTGGCCGAGCAGCACCGGCCAGTAGTCCGCACTGCGCGCCTGTTCGGTGTTTGCCGGGGCGCCGCAGAGCTTGACCTCGTTGATGACGGCGACAGGGTCCGTGAAGGCCGACACGAGCGTCGCCGAATCCGGGATCGTCTCGCCGACGAAGCCCTGGCCGACGAGTGCGCTGATCTCCGCCACCGACGGCGCCCGCGCGGCGGTGGGCGCCGGCGTCTTCGGCTGGACGCCGCCGCTGCCGCTGCAGGCGGCGAGCAGCGTCGCCAGCACGACGACCGCGAGACCGCCGCCGATCCTGATCACCACGCGCGGATGATAGCGGGTTCTCGTGTTTGCGGGACCGTTCCGGGCTGTTCGTGATGCGGACGCCGGCGCGACACACGGTGATTCGACGAGACGCGAGCGAAGGAGGCGGGGAACGGGATGATGGGCTTCGCTGCCCGCGACGCGGCGGTCGGCAAGCGAGCGTCTGATGGCCGAGGATGACGCACGCCCACTACGCGTCGGCGAACCTATGGTCGCCGCCTCGAGGCTGGCGGGGGGGGGCGCGGTCGTTCGCCGCAGACCCGCGCGCGCGTGGACGCCCGGCACCTCGACGGTGCCGGAGAGCGTCGTACCGGCCCGCAGGCCGGCGCGCGCGTGGACGCCCCGACGGCCGGTCGAGGGCTGGCGCCGGCGTTCGCCACTGGGCCGCCGGGCAATGCCGGGCCGAGGGCGCGGCTCGACGCTGGTCTCATCGGGTCAGGCGCGGGCGGAACGACGCGTTCCCCGTGGCACGAGAGCGATTTCCCACTACTCCTCCCCGGGTGGTGGGAAGTTCGTGGCCTCAGTTGACGATAAGGATATGTCGCCGACGCGAGGCCGCCTCTACAATGCCGCGAAACGTCCTGGTGAGGCATCCCCTGTCTCGCCCTACTGTGAGTGACAACTGCATACGTGAAGTACCCGATCACCGTGACGGCGGACGGGTGGGACTTCCATCGGCCGCGCGCCGCGGCATGGCTGCTCGCCAGCGATGCGATCCGGGCGGTGCGCCGGCACTGGGGTCTGCTCGCCGCCCTCGCGATCACCGCCATCGTCTATCTCCCGACGCTGCAGTACTACTTCGGTGGCGACGACTTCGTCGTGCTCGGCGATATCCAGTATCGCGGCAACGCGTCGTTCGTCATCGACACGCTCCGGATGCGCGACGTCGTGCCGAACTGGCGTCCGCTCACCGGAATCGTCTATCTCGCGGAGTGGCGCGCGTTCGGCCTCCATCCGATGGCCTGGCGGCTGGTGAACCTGTCCGTCCACCTGTCGTCGCTCGTAGTGCTGTACACCCTCGTCGTCCGCCTGACGCGCCGGCCGGCGGTCGGTGCTGTTTCGGCGCTGATCTTCGGTGTCTCCGGCTCGCACTTCGATACGGTCACGTACATTACGGCGCTTCCCCACGTGCTGGCGATGTTCTTCGTGCTGGCGTCGCTGCTGGCGATGGTGATCTACGCGGAGGACGGCGAGCGCGACTGGCGGCCGTACGCTGTTTCGTTCGCGATGTTCATGCTGGCGTTCCTGGCGAACGAAGGTTCGTTCGTCTTCGCACCGGTCGTCGTACTGGCATACGTCGTCTTCTCCCGGCGCTGGCAGCGAGCGCCGCTGCGGCTCGCGCTGCGGGCGCTACCGTTCGTGGCGCTGGCGCTAGGCTGGCTGAGCTTCTACGAGTGGTGCACCTGCCCGCAACTCAAGTTCGACAGCTACGCCTGGAGTCCGCACATCTTCTCGAACTACGCCGTGTACCTGTCCTTCATCGCCTACCCCGCGCACATGATCCCGCACGAGCCGGACGCGCTGCGCTGGACGCTCGCCGGCGTCGTGGCGCTGGCCGGGCTGCTGATGTTGGTCTTCGGGCCGAAGCTGGCGCGCGTCGCCGTGCCGGGCATCGTGCTGGCGCTGCTGCCGTTCGTGCCGGTCGAGATCTGGACGGCATCGCGCTACACCTACGCGGCGGTCGCGTTCTTCGCGCCGCTCGCGGCCATGCTCGCCTACGCGCCGTACGAGCGCCTGCGCGGGCTGCATCCGCGGGCGCGCGTCCCCGTGAACGTGCTGGCGCTGCTCTTCGTCGCCACCGTCGGGGCGCTCTACGGGTGGCAGACGCACGCCCGTGACGATCGCTCCGGGCAGGAGACGGAGCGCTGGCAGCTGCTGGTGAACGAGCTTCGCGACAACTATCGGAGCGTGCCGCCTGGCACGACGATCTACATCATCGATGGGCCGTGGACGAACCCGATGGAGCAGTACCTCTGGGTGCCATCGGTCGCGCGGGCGCTCTACGGCGATGCGGCGGCGTTCGACTTCCCCGCCGGAACCTACGCGAGCGGCGGCGCGCCGTCGGACGCACCGGCGGTGTACCTCCAGTGGTCGAACGGCCAGCTGCGGCCGGTCACGCAGGAACAGGTGCTGCGCGCGAGACGCTGACCATCACGCTGCACCCGCTGACGCAGCTCTCGCCGAATAGCGAGCCGTCACGCTCGTTCTCTGCGTCGTGTCCCGCCGGCGGCGGTAGGAGCTATCGGCTGACACCGGCGCCCGATACACTGGCGCTCGACGCGCCTCGTTGGCGCGCATGAGGCCCGATTGCACGACCAGGACCACGAGTTCTCGACGCTCTCCAACGGCCTGCGCGTCCTCACCGGGCCGATGCCATCGACGCGATCCGTGGCCGTAAGCATCTACGTCGGCGCCGGCTCGCGCTACGAGGCGCCGGCCGAATCCGGCACGTCGCACCTGCTCGAGCACCTCGTCTTCAAGGGCACGACGAAGCGCCCCACCGCCCAGATCATCTCCGAGGCGATCGACGGCGTCGGTGGCATGATGAACGCCGGCACCGACCGTGAGCTTACGGTGTACTACGCGAAGGTCGCAGCACCGCACTTCGCGCTGGCGGCCGATGTGCTCACCGACATGCTGCGCGACCCGCTCATGGCGGAGGATGAGCTCGAGAAGGAGCGCAAGGTCGTCATCGAGGAGCTGGCGGCGATCGAGGATTCGCCGGCGCAGCTCGTCGACGTGCTGCTCGACGCCACCATGTGGCCCGACCAGCCGCTTGGCCGCGACGTCGCGGGGACGGCGGAGAGCGTGACCGCGCTCACTCGCGAGAGCACCGTCGCCTATCTGCAGCGGCAGTACGTGCCGAACAACCTCGTGGTCTCGGTGGCGGGCGCCGTCGGGCACGCGCAGGTGGTCGAGGAGGTCGACCGGGCGCTCGGCAGCTGGCGGCCGGGCGCGCCTGCGGGCTGGATCCCGGCGTTCAACGGCCAGACATCGCCGCGTGTGGCGGTGCAGTTCAAGCGGACGGAGCAGGCGCACATCGAGATGGCGGTGCACGCGCTCTCAAGCCGCGACCCCGACCGCTTCGCGCTCGACCTGGTGAGCGCCATTCTCGGCGAAGGGATGAGCAGCCGGCTGTTCCTGGAGCTGCGCGAGCGACGGGCGCTGTGCTACGACGTGCACAGCTACACCAGCCACTATCTCGATACCGGATCGTTCGCGGTGTATGCCGGCGTCGACCCGAAGAAGACGGTCGAGGCGACGCAGGCGCTGGTCGAGGAACTGGCGAAGCTGCGCGCGGACGGCGTGACGGACGAAGAGCTGCACAAGGCGAAGGAGCTGTCGAAGGGGCGGCTGCTGCTGCGGATGGAGGACACGCGCAGCGTATCGGGCTGGCTCGGCGGGCAGGAGATCCTGGCGAACGAGGTGATGACGCCGGACCAGGTCGTCGCGTTGGTCGAGGCGGTGACGCCGGCCGACGTGCGCCGGGTGGCGCGGAAGGTGTTCGACGAGAATCAGCTCAGCCTGGCGATCGTCGGACCGTTCAAGAGCGACAGACGCTTCGTGCCGCTGCTGAAGTTCTGAGCGCCCGGGCGCCGCGAGACGTCGGCGCGTCGAGCAGGGATCGCGATGGATGGCGCGCCGCGCGCACGCTACTGAAACAGCTCGCCGACGCTCTGTCCGGTGTGGATGCGCGTGATCGCTTCGCCGATCATCGGGGCGATGGTGAGGGTGGTGATCTTGGCGTCCCGCTTGTACTCCGGCAGCGGGATCGTGTCGGTGACGACCAGCTCCTCGATCTCGCTGCCGCAGATGCGCTGGACGGCGCTGTCGGAGAGAATCGGGTGCACGCAGGCGGCCGTCGCGCTGCGGGCGCCGCGCTCGAGTGCGATGCGCGCGGCGGCGAGGATGGTGCCGCCGGTGTCGATCTCGTCGTCGGCGATCAGCACATGCCGGCCCTCGACCTCGCCGATCAGGCTCAGTGCCGAGACGCGCTCTTCGTTCCCCATCCGCTCCTTGTCGACGATCGCCAGCGGCGTGTTGAGCTGACGCGCGATGTTGCGCGCGCGCTTCGCATCGCCGACGTCTGTCGCCAGCACGGTGACCTGTGAGAGGTCGCGCTCCTTGAAGTAGCGGCTGAGGGTGTAGAGCGCCGTCAGTTCATCGACCGGGATGTTGAAGAAGCCCTGGATCTGGCCGGCGTGCAGGTCGATCGTGAGCACGCGGTCGGCGCCGGCGGTCTCGATGAGGTTCGCCAGCAGGCGCGCCGTGATCGGCACGCGCGGCTGATCCTTCTTGTCGCTGCGGCCGTAGCCGAAGTAAGGGATGACGGCCGTAATGCGGCCGGCCGATGCGCGCTTGAACGCATCGATCATGATCAGCAGCTCCATGATGCTGCGGTTGACCGGCGAGCAGGTGGGCTGGACGATGAAGACGTCGCGCGAGCGCACGTTCTCGAGCACGCGCACGAAGATGTTCTCGTTCGAGAACTCGAAGATCTCCGCCTGGCCGACCGGCATTTCGAGCGAGCGGCAGATCGCCTCCGCCAGGGCCGGGTGCGCCCGGCCGGTGAAGATGGCGAGGTCGGAGTACACGATGTTCTCCATGGTGGTGTCCGTGGCGCCGATGGGCAGCGTTGCCCGCCCCGGCCCGACGCCGCATGATACCACGGGGCCGCGCAGGCGACAGCGCGGGTACGGGGCATCGCCAGCGCGCGCTCCGTTGTCGCTGCGCGCGGGGATGGCGATGGTTCACGTCGCGCGGCCGTAGGCGCATCCGGCGCCGCGGGCCGCGCGCTGGCGAGTGCGACGATCAGCGGTACGAAGGAAGCCTCGCCTCCACGCGCGGCACGCCCTAGACTCGTCGCAGACAGGATCCCCGATCGGACGGCGGCTGCACGATGGCAGGTGGCGACATGACAGCGCGAAGCGTGCTCTGGCTCATCGGCAGTCTTCTCATCCTCCTGCTCGCGGCCGCTTGCAGTTCCGGCGGCAAGGCGGCGAAGACGACGCTGCCAGCCGGGATCGCGTCGCCGACGCCGCTCGCCGCCGTGGCGCCGCGCGCGTCCGCAGGCTGCGCGGCGGCGGCGCCGGCCGGGGGCGCGACGACGCAGCAGATCAGCATCGCCGGCGTGCAGCGGAGCTATCGGCGCTATCTGCCGGCGGCGGCTGCGGGGAAGCCGCTGCCGATCGTCATCAACATCCACGGCCTCGGCAGCAACATTGACCAGCAAGTGGCATTGACGGCGTTCGAGCCGCTGGCCGAGCAGCAGAAGCTCATCGTGCTGACGCCGCAGGCGCTGGGGGCGCCGTCGCGCTGGGACACGGAGCAGCGGCCCGGCAACGTGGACCTGCAGTTCATCGGCGCGATGCTCGACGCGGTCGAGGCGGCGGCATGCGTCGACGAGGCGCGCGTGTACTCGACGGGCCTCTCGGACGGCGGCCTCATGTCGTCGCTGCTGGCGTGCGCGATGAGCGGCCGCATCGCGGCGATCGGGCTGGTCTCGGGGATCCAGCGGCCGGCTGGATGCAGTCCGCAGCGCGCGATGCCGATCATCGTGTTCTGGGGGAAGCAGGACGTGATCTTGCCGTTCTGCGGCGGCCTGGGGCCGGCGCTCACGGCGCTCCTCTCCGGCACGCCGGTGGGCAGCGCGACGCCGGCGTGCCCGCCGGTGAACCAGGCCGGCTTCCCGCCGGTCGAAGACGCCGTCGCGCTATGGACGAAGGCGGAGGGGTGCGACGCGAAGCCGGCCGTGGCGCAGGCCGGCAGTGACGTCGAGGAGCGCACCTTCGCTGGCTGCCGTGATGGCGCGATGGTGCGCTTCTACGTCGTCGCCGACGGCGGGCACACGTGGCCGGGCAGCGCGGTGCTGGAAGCGGTGAGCAAGACGAAGGCCGGCGCGGCGATTTTCGGGTATACGACGGACCAGATCGACGCGACGAAGGCGATCTGGTCGTTCTTCACACGATACGCAGTGGCGCGGTGACGGCCAGGCCAGCCGTCCCGCCGCAGGAGCACGATGACGATCCGTGCGATCTCCTACGACGCCGGGCACACGCTGGTGCGGCCGCGACCGGGCGTCGAGGAGCTGTGGGACTTCCTCGCGCACCAGCTGGGGATTGATATCGAGGCGCAGCATCGAGGGGCGTTCCCGGACGTGGCGACGTTTTTCTACAGCCGGCTCGGCGAAGATGGCCTGGGCGCGTACACGTCGGACGCCGCCGCGCGCACCTTCTGGTCGGAGTACTACGCGTACGCGCTGCGCGATGCGGCGCCGGGCGCGGCGCGGGCGCAGTTGCTTTCGGCGGGGAGCGCGATGTTCGACTGGTACAACGACCCGGCGCAGTGGTACCCGTTCCCGGAAGTGCTCGACGCGCTGCGGGCGGCGCGCGCGCGGGGGCTGGTGCAGGGCGTCGTCTCGGACTGGGGGACGGATCTGCTGCCGATCCTGCATGCGCACGAGATCACGCGGCTGATGGACTTCGTGGTGGCGTCGGCGGTGGTCGGGGCTTCGAAGCCGCATCGGGAGATCTTCCTGTACGCGCTGAGCCGGGCCGACGTGGCCGCCGACGAGACGGTCTACGTCGGCGACTCCTATCTGGCGGACGTGCTGGGGTCGCGCGCGGCGGGGATGCACCCGGTGCTCATCGACCGCGAGGGCGCGGCGCCGGCGATCGACGCACCCGTGGTGCGGGCGCTGACCGACGTGCTGACGGTCGTCGATGCGATCGACGCGCGGGCGGTGTGAAATCGATGCATCGTCGGGCGGACGGCTACCCGCGGCGGGCTGCCGTGGCGGCGCCTGGGTACCCGCTTGTGGCGCCGGTGCTCGATCGGCGCGGTCCGCACGCCGATCCGCAGCACGATGCGTTCAGCGCGCGCCGGCCGCGACGAAGCGCATCGAGAGCGAGTTGACGCAGTGGCGCGTGTCCTTGCCGGTGAGGCGCTCGCCGACGAAGACGTGGCCGAGGTGGGCGCGGCAGCGGGCGCACGCGATCTCGGTGCGGCGGCCGTCGGGGTCGGGTAGGCGGGTGACGGCGCCGGGGATCTCGTCGTCGAAGGCCGGCCAGCCGCAGCCGGCATCGAACTTGTCGCTGGAGCGGTAGAGCTCCGCGTTGCAGCGGCGACAGATGTAGGTGCCGGGCTCGTAGAAGTCGTCGTACTCGCCGGTGAAGGGGCGCTCGGTGCCCTTCTGCTCGATGATGTAGCGTTCTTCGGGCGTGAGTTGGTTGTGCGGCGCGGTGGTCATAGGGCATCTCCAGAGGCGGCGGCTCGGGTGCCGGCGGCCGATCCCAGTATGGCGGATCTGCCGTCATCTTCCCCGGCTTGCGGGTGAGGGGAGATGGTGGCGCGTGGCCGGCCGGCGCGGGAGTTTCGAAACCTGAATGTCATTTCGTTTCCCCACGTGTTCTGTTGTCAGGCGCCGGCGAGGCCGTGGAGGCCGATGCGCGCGCGAGCCGTGCGCCGGCCGCGGCGACGATCGCGAGCGGCTTCGCGCTCGGCATCGCGATCGCATAGACTCGCGGCATGGGATCTGCCGCGACGTCGGGCGTCACCGACGCGGTCTTCCGGCCGGCGAGCGTCGCCGTCGTCGGCGCCTCGTCGAACGCCGACTCGCCCGGGCACGATTACGTCCGCTCGCTGATCGACTTCGGCTTCCGGGGGCCGATCTACCCGATCAACCCGCGCGCGACGGAGATCGCCGGCCTGCCGGCCTACCCGACGCTCGCGGCGGTGCCGGGCGACGTCGACTACGCGATCTCGTGCGTGCCGGCGCCCGCGGTGCTGCCGCTCATCGACGAGTGCCGCGCGAAGGGCGTGCGCACGCTGCACCTCTTCACCGGCCGCTTCGCCGAGACCGGCGACGCCGGCGCCGCGGCGCTCGAGCGCGACGTCGCGCGACGCGCATCCGACGCCGGCATCCGCGTTATCGGGCCGAACTGCATGGGCGTGTACGACGCGGTGGGCGGCATGGCCTTCCGGCCGGACTTGCCGCGCGAGCCCGGCGACGTCGCCTTCCTCTCGCAGAGCGGCAACAACTCCGTCGAGCTGATGCTGCACGGCGCGGCGCGCGGCCTGCGCTTCAGCAAGGTCGTGAGCTACGGCAACGCGCTCGACCTCAGCGAGGCCGACTTCCTCGACTATCTCGCCGATGACGACGATACGCGCGTCGTCGGCGCCTACATCGAGGGCACCGGCGACGGCCGGCGGCTGTTTGAGGCGCTGCGGCGCTGCGCCGGCGCCAAGCCCGTCGTCGTGCTCAAGGGCGGACGCACGGGCGCCGGGTCGCGCACGGCGGCCTCGCACACGGCAGCGCTGGCGGGCCGGCGCCAGGTGTGGAGCGCCATGCTCCGGCAGGCGGGCGCCGTCGAGGTCTCCACCTTCGACGATCTGATCGACATGCTCGTCGCCTTCGCCTTCCTGCGCGTCGAAGCGCACGCGCTCGGCGCCGCCCCGGCGGTCGGCGTGGTCGGCGGTGGCGGCGGCCGCGCCGTGCAGTCCGCCGACGTCTGCGAAGAGGCCGGCCTGCGCGTCCCGAAGCTCCCCGCGGCGATCCGCGTCATGCTGCGCGAGCGCGCGCCGGAGCTCGCGGACTGGGTCGATAATCCCGTCGACCAGTCGATCCTCGCCGGCAGCGCCGTCTCCGGCGCCCGCGTGCTCGAGATGATGCTGGCCAGTCCGGAGCTCGACGGGCTCATCGCCAACGTCGGCGAGGACTGGGTGCTCGGACGGCCCGACGCCGTCGACCGCATGGCGCACCTGGTCGGGCGCTTCGCCGAGATCGGCGAGCGCGCGGAGAAGCCGATCGCCTTCGTGCTCGGCGTCGCCGACTCGCCGGACGAGACGAAGTGGCGCGCGGTCGAAGGCGGCCGTCAGCGCCTCACGGACGCGCGCCTCGCCGTGTACCCGAGCGTCGACCGCGCCGCGCGGGCGATGGCGCGCTACATCGCGCATCTGGCGGCGCAGCAGGAGCACGGCGGCACGCCAGCGGCCGAGGGGGTGCGCCGGTAGCGCGCCGCGCGACCAGAGGCTACCTTCACCGCATGGCGGACTCGAAGCGCGTCTGCATCACGGGTGTCGGCGCCGTCTCGCCGTTCGGGCGCGACGCCGCGTCGCTCTGGGCGGGCCTGAGCGAAGGCCGCAGCGGCCTGCGCGCCATCACCTCGTTCGACGCCTCGTCGCTCGGTTGCCGCGTGGGCGGCGAGGTGCCCGGGTACGCCGCGCGCGAGGACATCGACCCGGAGGCCGCCGCGTGGATGGATCGGCGCGCGCTCTTCGCCGCCGATGCGGCGATCCAGGCGCTGATCCAGAGCACGCTGCCGATCACGAGCGAGAGCACGGCGGCGATCGGCGTCGCCGTCGGCTGCGAGCTGCCCGGCGAAGGCTCCGTCTCGACGGCGATGACGATCGCGCGGACCGTAAGCGCCGGCGGGCCGGTGAGCCAGCTCCAGAACGCCGCGCCTTCGGGGCTGATGGCCATCGGCCAGGCGGCGGAGTGGATCCGTGGCGAGCACTGCGCCGCCGCCGTCGCCGGCGGCGCCGAGTCGCCGCTCTCGCCGCAATGGGTGGCGCACTTCGACGGCCACGGCCTGCTCACGCATCGCAACGACGACCCGGCGCACGCTGTCCGACCGTACGACGCGAGCGCCGACGGATTCGCGCTGAGCGAGGGCGCGGCGATGGTCGTGCTGGAGGATGAGGAACTGGCGGTGCGCCGCGGCGCCCACATCCTCGGCTACATCGAAGGCTACGGCGCGACGTTCAACCGCGCGCCGGTCGCGCATGCCGCCGCGAACCCGACCGATATCGCGCGGGCGATGCAGGCGGCGTTGCGCTCGTGGGAGATCACGCTGCAGGGTGAGATCGACGTGATCTTCGGCAGCGGCGGCGGCATCGGCCCCACGCTCGACGCGCTCGAGGGTCAGGCGATCAACCGCGTCTGGGGCCCGAACAAGGACCGGCTCTGGGTGACGTCGATCAAGGGCGCCCTCGGTCATGCGCTCGGCGCTTCGGGCGCGTTCGGCGTGCTTGCAGCGATCTTCTGCCTGCAGTCCGGCCTTATCCCGCCGACGCTGAACCTCGAGCAGCAGGACCCGGCGTGCGGCGGCCTCGAACTCGTCGCCGGCGACGTCCGCCGGCTGCTCGGTTCGAAGGCGATGGTGAACGCGTTCGGCCTCGGCGCCAATGCCTCGCTGATCATCGCGCGACCATAGGCGCCGGCGCAGCCGCCTGACCGCCGCCTGCTGAACGCCTCCGATCAGCGTCCTTCGAAGTGCGGCTCGCGGCGCTCGATGAATGCCTGCACGCCCTCGTGGAAGTCGCGCGAGCCGAACAGCGGCAGCAGTTGCAGGTAGACGTGATGCACGCTCGCCTCGAACGTCTCTTCGAGCGCCAGGCGCATCATCCGCTTCGTCGCCTGCACCGCCAGCGGCGCGTTGCGGGCGATCTCGGCCGCCATCGCGCGCGCCTCATCGATCAGCGACTCCGCCGGGACGACGCGGCTGACGAGCCCGAGCTCGAGGCATTCCTGCGCGCCGAGCACCTTGCCGAGGAACGCGATCTCGGCGGCCTTCGACCAGCCGATGAGACGCGGCAGCAGCCAGGCGCCGCCGCTCTCCGGCAGCACGCCGCGCTTCGTGAACACCGCCGCGAGCTTCGCCTGGTCCGACGCGATGCGGATGTCGCAGCCGAGCGCGAGGTCCATGCCGTAGCCGGCGGCGGCGCCATTGAGCGCGCAGATCACCGGCTTGTCGGTCTGGTGCAGGACGATCGGCGGGCTCGACGCGAGGTCGAAGCGCGCGGCGCTCGACGCCGCCTCGGCGCCGTTGACGCCGTCGCGCGAGGAGCGCTCGCCCTGCTCCTTGAGGTCGAGCCCCGAGCAGAAGCCGCGGCCCGCGCCCGTGATGATGATCGCCCGCACGTCGCGGTCGTGGTCGGACTCGCGCAGCGCGTCGGAGAACGACGCCAGCATGCCGCCGGAGATGGCGTTCAGGCGTTCCGGCCGGTTGAGGGTGATCGTGGCGATGTGGTCGCTGACATCGAACAGCAGATCCCGGTATTCCATGTGCTCCTCGTGCTCGTCACTACGCGTCCGCAGCGCTTTGTGGCCGTGGGCGCGGAGGCGCCGCTCAGGCCGAGGCGTCGTCTTCGACGATGCTGATCGCGCGCTCCGGGCAGTTCTCGACCGCGAGCCGCGCCTTGTCGCGCATGTTCTCCGGCACGACGCCGTCGTTGCGCTCGGTGGCGTAGCCGAACTCGTCGACCTTGAACAGGCCGGGCGCGAGCGCGTAGCACCGGTTGTGCCCCTGACACTTTTCGCTGTCTACGTGGACCTTCATGACCCCCACACCAATGCCATCTTCCGCGGGCCGCGCACCTGGCCGCCCGCCCATGTTACCTCGTCGGGCGCCTCCAGCCGGAACTCCGGGATGTGCTTCAGCCATTCCTGGATCGCCACCTTCATCTCCATCCGCGCGAGGTTCGAGCCCGCGCAGCGGTGGATGCCGACTCCGAAGGCGATGTGCGGGTTCTTCTCGCGGTCGATGATCACCTGGTCCGGGTTCTCGAACACGCGCGGGTCGCGGTTGGCGGCGGGGAAGTTCATCAGCACCTTGTCGCCCTCGTGCATCGGGCAGCCGGCGTACTCCGTCTCCTCGGCGACATAGCGCGCCATCGTGACCGGCGAGTAGGCGCGCAGCAACTCCTCGACGGCGCTGTCGATCAGCTCCGGCTCGGCGATGAGCCGCGCCCGGTCCGCCGGGTGCTGCGCCAGGTGCCAGATGGCGGAGCCGATCGAGCTCCAGGTCGTGTCGATGCCGGCGACCATCAGCAGGAAGCAGGTGCCGAGCACGTGGGCTTCGGGCACCGGCTCGCCGTCGACCTGCGATGTCAGCAGATAGCTGGGGAGGTCGCCCTCGCGGAGGTTCTGCTTGCGCTCCTGGATCACCTCGTTCATGTAACTGAAGATGCTGATCGCTGACGACTGCCGCATCTCCGGATCCGTCAACCCCAGCTCGAGAAACCCGCGCACCCAGCCGGTGAACGTCTCGGCCTTGTCCTTCGGGATGCCCAGCATGCTGGCGATGACCCGCGGCGGGATCTGCTGCGCGTAGTCCGCCGCACCGTCCGCGCGGCCGTTGGCGATGAAGCCGGCGATCAGCTCGGCGCACAGCTCCCGCGTCTCCGGCTCGTAGCGCGCGACCTGCGTCGCCGAGAACGGCGGCAGCAGCAGCTTGCGCGCCCAGGTATGCACCGGCGGGTCGGCCGTAATCGGCGGCGCGCCGCCCGCGGTCTGCGACGCCGTCTGCACCTCTGCGGGCACGCCCTCGGGGTCCTCGCCGTAGGCGCTCGGCTCGAAGTCGGCGACGAGCACGTTACGCGACGAGTACGTCTGGATGTTGCGGGCGATGTTGAAGAGGTCCTCGTAGCGCGTCGGCATGAACGAGCCGCCCCAGCGCTCCGTGTGGGCGATCGGGCACTCCTCGCGGATCTCGTCCCAGATGGGGAACGGGTCGCGCTTGTACGCCGGGTCGAAGATGTCGTAGTCGGTCGTCCAGTCCTTCACGGGCTCAGCCATGGACACACTTCCTCTCCTTGGGCGCAGCCAGCGCGCGTCGGGGGCCGAAACGGTTACCTTAGCGCTCACTAGATTATATCGGCCAAGGGGGGAAAGGGAAGAGGGTGTGCACTCGTGAGGTCCGGCCGGGCATCGGCCATCCCTCGTGGCTTCTGCAGCAGCGGGATGCCCACGCCGCGCCCGCCGTCGCCGCGTTTCTCGCGCCCGGAGGCCGGCGGTACAATTTCGCGGCCGCCGCGATGGCAGACTGCGCGATGGCAGACTGTGCAATGGAGTGCGCATGCCCCCAGCCGCCCGCACACCCTCCCGCCAGAAGCCGCCTGCTCGCTCGGGCGCTGCCGCCGCCGCGCGAGCGCCGCGACGCAACGGCGCCCGCCCTCCGAAGCTGCTGACCATCGAGCAGAAGTGGGCGACGTATGAGCGCGCGCTGATCCTCACCGCGCATCCCGACGACGCGGAGTTTCTCGCAGGCGGTACGATCGCCAGGATGTGCGCGCTGGGCTGGGAGGTGACGATCTGCGTCGCCACGAGCGGCGACAAGGGTACGCGGGACCCTGAGATGCGGCCGCAGGAGCTCGCCGCGATCCGCGAGGCGGAGCAACGGGCGGCGGCGGCCGTGCTCGGCCTCAGGGAGTGCATCTTCCTCGGCTATCCCGACGGCTTCCTGCTCGAGACGCCGGAGCTGCGCGGTCAGGTCGTCGCGCTGATCCGCCGCCTCAAGCCCGATGTGATCGTCAGCTGGGATGGCTACCGGCCGGGCTTCAACCACCACGACCATCGGGTCATCGGCCGCATCGTGCGCGACGCGTTGTACCCGGCGGCGCACGACCCGCTCTACTTCCCGGAGCATCGCGGCGAGGGCATGCTGGCGCATCGCACGGCGGAGCTGCTGCTCGCCGGGACGGACGAACCGGACTTCCACGTCGACATCGAGCCGTATCTGGAGACGAAGGTCGATGCGATCCTCTGCCATTCGAGCCAGATCGACGGCCGCTCGCGGGAGGAGATGCTGAAGGCCTGGCGCGAGGCGGCGAAGCGCGACAAGGGCCGCCGCAAGCGCACCGGCTACCGATTCGCCGAGTCGTTCAAGCGCATCGAGATGCGGCGCCCGGCGCCGCCGGAAGCGACGGCGACGACGGCAGCACCGGCCGGCGCAACGGTGCCCGCTGCCGCCGCGGCGCCGAGGACGGGCGCTCCCGGCGTTGAACGCGAAGCGCCGAGGAAGGAAACGACCGTGCGCGCCGCCATCGGCGAGCCGACGGGATAGCGTGGGAGCCGGCTGCTCGCATGGCGCCCGGACACACGCTGCTGGGTCGCCGGCACGCCCTTCGGCGCATGCCCAGGCGGGCTGCGGTGCTACCCTCTCTGCATGACCCGCACCGCCCGCATCGCGCTCCTGCAGCTCCGCGCGTTCGACGTCGAAGACGCCGCGCGGTCGCTCGAGCACACGCTGGCGATGGTCGACGAGGCGGCGGAGCAGCGGCCGGACATCATCGCGCTGCCGGAGGTCACGTATCCGGCGTACTTCCTCGGCCGCGCGCAGCTCGACCAGCCCGCTGTGCTGGCGCCGGCCGCAGCCGAGGCGCGATTCGCGGAGAAGGCGCGCCAGCATCGTACGCACATCGCCGCCGGCATGGCGTCCGAAGCGCCGGCGGGCGCCTCCGCGCGCTACTGCAACGGGGCGGTGCTCTTCGGCCGCGACGGCGACGTCATCGGCCGGACGGCGAAGTCGTTCCTCTGGCACTTCGACCGGCGCTGGTTCACGGCCGGCGCGGCGTACCCCGTGTTCGAGACGGACGCCGGCCGCATCGGCATGCTCGTCTGCGCCGATGGCCGGGTGCCGGAGATCGCCCGTTCGCTGGTGCTCGGCGGCGCCGAGATCATCCTCGACCTCACCGCCTGGGTGAGCAGCGGCCGCGACGCGCGCGCGCTCACCAGCAGCCAGCGCACGTACCTGATGCCGACGCGGGCGGCGGAGAACGGCGTCTGGGTCGCCGCCGCGGATAAGGTGGGTGTCGAAGCCCGGAGCATCGTGTACTGTGGCGGTTCCTGTGTCGTCGACCCGCGCGGCCAGTACGTTGCCCAGCTCAACTCGACGGATGAAGGCATCCTCCGCTTCGACGTCCCCCTCGACGAGACGGCGACCCCGATCAGGCGGCGCCCGGAGCTCTACGACGCCCTCGGCTGGCCGACGGAGAGGCTGCCGGTCGAGGCGCAGCGCGGCGAGCCGCTGGTCGTCGGCGACTGGGAGCGCTACATCGCCGCCGTGCAGATGCGTGTTCCTGACGACGGCGCGGCGTTCCTCGACCTCGCGCGACGCCACGTCGAGCGGCTGGCGCTGCACGACGCGCGGCTGGTCTTGTTCCCGGCGACACCCGTCCGCCTCCGCGCGGCCTACCGGCACGACGAGCTGCTCGCCGGCGTACGGCGCATCGCCGCAGACAGCGGCGTCATCGTGGCGTTCACCGCGCCGGAGCCCGATGGCGCCGGGCCGCGGGCGATGTACCTCGTCGGCGCGGACGGCGTGCTGGCGCGGCACCGGCAGACGCACACGCGGCCGGGAGCGCGCTTCGAGACAGTGCCGCTCGGCGACGAGCCGTGCCCGGTGATCGAGACGCCGCTCGGCCGCGTCGGCCTGATGGTCGGGGCCGAAGGCTTCGTGCCGGAGGTGGCGCGCTCGCTGATGCTGCGCGGCGCGGAGATCATCCTCTGGTGCGGCGACGACCCGGCGCTGGCGATGGCGCCGGTCGTCCGCACGCGCGCCGACGAGAATCGCGTGTTCGTCGCCTGCGCCGCCGCGCCGAGCGCCACCGGTGCGACGATGATCGTGGCCCCCTCCGGGGCGGTGCTGGCAGAAGCATTGGAAGGGTGCGATCTCGCCGTCGGCGCTACCGTCAACCGCGCGTGGGCGCATCTCAAGGAGCGCGCCCCCGGCAGCGACGTCGTGCTGGCGCGGCAGCCGGGGACGTACGGCGCGCTGCTCCGGGTGACGGCTGCGGCGCCGGCACGCGTGGTATAATCGCGCGTCACAGCACCCGGCCGGACGCATCGCCCGCCGGCCGGCCGCCGACAGGATGGGCCGCTATCGCCACCAACGAGATCGCCATCGCCCGCACCGCGGAACCGCGCGCCGCCGTGGCGAGCCTGCGCGCGCGCATCGGCGGCTACATCGTCGACATGGTGATCTTCGCCGCGGTGGCGCTGGTGATGTTCGTGATCGCGGGCGTGATCATGCTCGTTTCGACTGACTGGGGCGTGACCAACCTGCCTGACCCGGCGCTCTACGGCGCGCTGGCGACGGTCGGCTTCGGCACGCCGGTCGTCTGGACTCTGATGAACCTGCTGCTGCTGGCGCTGCGCGGGCAGACCGGCGGTCAGTACGTCGCCGGCATCCGGCTGGTGCGCGAGGACGACGCACCGTTGACGTTCATGAACCGCCTGGCGTGGTGGTTCCTGCTCAACCCGCTGCTCTTCAGCTGGCCGCTGGGGGCCGTCGCTACGGTCCCGCTCGCCGGCGTGATCGCCGTCGCGCTGAACCGCGCGACCGTCGTCGTCTTCGGCGTCGTGCTCGTGCTGTGCGTGCTGGCGCCGCTGATCGCGCTCGTGTCGGCGCTGCTCGACGGGCAGAGCCGGGCGCTGCAGGATCGCATCGTCGGCACGGTCGTCGTCCCCGCCGGCCGCTGACGCGTGGTTCGCTCCGGCCGTCCGCCGCGCTTCCGTGCGCCCGAGGAGACGGCGGACCGCAGCGCCGCGAAGCTCGGGCTTGGCGTGCTGCTCTTTGTCAGCCTGGTGGGGCTGTTCAGCAGCCTTGTGCTCTTCCAGCTGACGTCGGAAGGCCTCGCGAAGCGAAGCCTGAGCCGTTCCGTCGCCGCGCTGACCGAGATCGACCCGCTGCTCGACCGTAACTACGCGGATCTGCAGCAGCGCGCCGCCGTCGCCGCGCCCGGCGACCGGCTGTATCTGCAGAACTATCCCGTGCCGGTGCCGCTGACGCCGTCACAGGCGCGGACGATCTCGAAGGCCGATCTCCGTGCGCTCCTCCTCGACCGCAGCGCCGACGAGATGTACGCCCGCGGCACGGCGCCGCTGCGGGATCCGGCGACGAAGGCGGGCAGCGTCGGCGTCTTCTCGATCGCCGGCATCAGCAGCCAGGGCCTGGGCTTCCTCAGGTCGCGCAACAACACTGTCCTCCGCTTGCTCACGGTCGTCCTCGCCGTGGTCGCGGCCCTGCTTGCCGTGGCGCTCGCGTTGCAGTGCCGAGGCTTCGGGCGGCTGGGGGCCGCCGGCCTGGTGACGATGCTGGCGGCGCTGCCGGTGCTGGTCGCCGGCGCAGGTGTCTGGCTGTACTGCCGGGCGAACGACGGCGCCGGCAGCGAGTACATCCGGCGCCAGTTCGCGCAGATCGGCGCCGGTCTGGCGTGGATCCCGATCCGCGATGGCGCGGCCTTCGTCGCACTCGGCGCCGTGATGGTGGTGCTGGCCAAGGTGCTCGGGGCCTGGTCGGCGGGGCGGGGCCGCTGCGAATACGATGCGCCGCCATACGTCTCCGGGCGGAGAACATAGATCCGGGGGAGCCGACCGGGAATCGCCGCCAGCCGGCGAGCAACCACCAACCCGCGGGTCGCCCCTGACCAGCGCAAGCGCGCCGTCACCAGTTTCGAGTCGTGGCGCCGTAACCAGTCACCACGCACCGTTCACCAGCCGCAAGTCATCGCGCGCACGAACGCGCCAGACATAACGGCTGACGCGGGGCGCTACCTTCGGGCGCCGGCGCCGCTCACGATGAGCAGGACACCCGTACCCGTCAGGAAGAGCGCCGCCGTGAACAGGCCGACGACGCTCGCCGGTCCGGGTCCGAAGCCGAGACGCGCGATCGCTTCGGCGCCCTGCGGCTGGCGGCCGTTTGGGGCGTAGATGAAGGCGTTGAGGGCGCTGTGCGTGGCGGTCGTCGCCCGCACGACGATGTAGCGAGGGTCCGGGCCGAGCGGGAAGGGGAAGAGCTCGTCGTTGACGTTAATCGGGAAGCTCCAGGTGCCGTCGCGCAGCACCGTCGCCTGCCGCGGGCGATAGAAGGGGCCGGGGTATTGCAGCGGGTCGGCAGCGGTGTAGCCAAGCTCGATGGTGACGGTGTCGCCTGGCGTCCAGCCCGACTGCCCGACGATCTGAAAGCGCGAGCCGTTCCCACCCTCCTGCGGCACGATCAGCGGATCCCTCGGCTGCTGTGCCCATGCCGTGCCGGAGGAGACGACGTACGCGAGCGCGCACGCCAAGGCGGCCACCCAAGCGATCCGCTTCACCACATCCCCGATTCCAGTGCCCCGCCGGAGCGAAGAGTAGCACGGCGCGCGGCTCGCGGTCAGCATGCCCGGGTAGACACCTCGCCGCGTGGATGACAGGTGCGGGCGACACGACGAAGGCCGCTTCGACGGAGGATGATGATCTCACGGTGATCAGTCTCCGGCGTGCGCATGTCGGTCTCGCTGCCGGGCGGGCGAGCGTCAGCGCCCGGGGCGATGCAGGCGACGACGCGCGACGCGCGGCGATGGCATGCGCTTGTGAATTGACCTACAAGGCGGCGAATTGTTACAGTCCCGATGGACTCGGGCAGCGGCGTTTTGTGCAGGTTTGAGCACGACTGCTGCGCCGTCCGGGCGGGAGAGGATCGGTTGCCGTTCCAGACTCTGCTCGATAATTGGCTCGCCGTCTTCCTGGCGGCGATCGTCGGGTTCATCCTCGTAGCGACGGCACTGATCGCGGCGCGCGTCCTCGCCCCGTATTCGAAGGAGCGCGGCAAGGGGATCTCGTACGAGTGCGGCATGCTGCCGATCGGTCGCGCGCGGGCGCAGATTCACATCCGCTACTACCTCTTCGCGATCCTCTTTCTGATCTTCGATGTCGAGGCCGTGTTCCTCTTCCCGTGGGCAGCGACGTTCGCCGCCGCCGGCAAGGCCGCGTTCTGGGAGATGGTGCTGTTCATCGGCATCCTCGGCGCGGGGCTCGGCTACGCCTGGAAGAAGGGAGTCCTGCAATGGAACAAGTAGCCGACGCGACGGAGGTGCGGGAAGTCTCGACGGCGACGCCGGAGACCGGCCCGAAGACCGTCGAGGGAGCGCCGCTCGTCGTTCCGAAGCGCGAGGAGACCAGCGTCGAGCGTGAGCGGCGGCTGCTGACGCCGGTGCCGTACGAGCCGGGCGTGGCGATGTACCGGCAGTTGCTGCCGGGCATTATGCAGGTGCCGGCGGACGCGCTGCTCGCCATCGCGCGCAAGTCGTCGCTCTGGCCGATGACGTTCGGCCTGGCGTGCTGCGCCATCGAGATGATCGCGACGTTCATGCCGCGGCATGATCTGGATCGCTTCGGCATCGTGCCGTGGCCGTCGCCGCGGCAGTCCGACGTGATGATCGTATCGGGCACGGTGACGAAGAAAATGGCGCCGGCAGTGAAGCTGCTCTACGAGCAGATGCCGAACCCGAAGTGGGTGATCGCCATGGGCGCCTGCGCGACCAACGGCGGCCCCTACACGCGGTACGACCGCGTGCTTCAGGGCGTCGACAAGATCGTCCCGGTCGATGTCTACGTCCCCGGCTGCCCGCCGCGCCCGGAGGCGCTGATGGACGGCTTCATCGCACTCCAGCACAAGATCATGGAGGAGCGCAGCAGTTGATGGCTGAAGGCGAGGACGAGCAGCCGACGCCAACGCCGCACGCCAGCGGTGCTTCCGCACCGCCACCGACGCCCGAGGAGGCCCAGGCCGAGCAGGCGCAGGACGCCGGGAAGTCGACGGCTGCCGGGGAGCCCTCGCCGGCCTTCGATACGGCGGCCGGCGGCGGCGGCCGCAAGAGCGATTCGACCGGTCCGCCGACGGTCGCGCCCGAGGCAGCAGCGGCCGCCAAAGCCGCGGCGCCAAAGCCGGCTCGACCGGCGAAGGAAGCTGAAGCGAAGGAAGCGCCGCGGATCGCGCCGCCCGCCGGCAGCGTCAACGAGCTGCTCGCGGCGGCGCTGCCTGGCGTGGCGATGCAGGCGTACCTGGTGCCGGCGCTGCGCGGCGAGGAGGTGGCAGTCGAAGTGGGCCGCGACGACATCCCCGCCGTGCTCACGGCGGCGCGCGACGACCCGCGGCTCGAGCTGACGTACCTGCGCTGCCTGAGCGGCATCGACTGGCAGGAGGGCGGGCTCGAAGTCGTGTACCACCTGCTCTCGATGAACCACGGCCACCAGCTGACGGTGAAGACGCGCGTGACCTACGACGACCCGGTCGTGCCGAGCGCGACGTCGATCTTCCCGGCGGCCGACTGGCACGAGCGGGAGACGCGCGATATGTTCGGCATCGTGTTCGATGGCCATCTGAACCTCGTGCCGCTGCTGCTGCCCGAGGACATGACGGACCACTTCCCGCTGCGGAAGGACAACCCGCTGCAGGAGATCGACGAGTGGCAGGGCGAGAACCTGCGTGACGGCGCGGGCGAAGGGGACGAGTAGCGTGGTGGTGGAGCAGGACGCGCCCGAGATCGTCGACATCCCGATCAACATGGGGCCGCAGCATCCGAGCACGCACGGCGTCTTCCGCATGGTGCTCGTCGTCTCCGGCGAGAAGGTGCTCGATGTGACGCCGCACATCGGCTACATGCACCGTGGGGGCGAGAAGCTGATGGAGGCGATGGACTTCCGGCAGGGCATCGGCTACGCCGACCGGACGGAGTATCTGGCGCAGTTCAGCGCCGAGCTGGGCTACGTGCTCGCGGTCGAGCGGCTGATGGAGATCGAGGTGCCGGAGCGGGCGCAGTACGTCCGCGTGATCCTGACCGAGTTGAACCGGCTCAGCAGCCACTTCATGTTCATGGGCGCGTTCGGCATCGACTCCGGGCTCTTCGGAACGAGCTTCACCTACGCCTTCCGCGAGCGCGAGTACCTCCAGGACGTCTTCGAGGAGGTGTCGGGCGACCGGCTGATGTACGCCTACTTCCGCGTCGGAGGGCTGGCGTGGGAAGTCACGGACAACTTCGTCGAACGGGTGCACGATGTGATGAAGACATCGGCGAAGGGCATCCAGGACCTCGACGACCTTCTGACGCGGAACGAGATCTTCATGGCGCGCTGTCAGAACATCGGCAGCTTCAGCGCGCAGCAGGCGATCGCGAACGGGCTCAGCGGCCCGATCCTGCGGGCGTCCGGCGTGCCGTGGGACCTGCGCAAGGACGAGCCGTACAGCATCTACGAGCGCTTCCGGTTCGAGGTGCCCGTCGGCCACTATGGCGACGTGTACGACCGCTACCTGGTGCGGCTCGAGGAGATGCGGCAGTCGCTGGCGATCATCGAGCAGGCGCTCGAAGGCTTGCCGGAGGGGCCGATCGTGCCGGACAAGATGCCGCGCCGGCTGCGGACGCCGCCGGGCGAGGTGTACGCGAAGGTCGAGTCGCCGCGGGGCGAGTGGGGTGTGTATCTGGTGTCGAAGGGCGGCGACAAGCCGTACCGGATGAAGATGCGCTCGCCATCGTTCTGTAACCTCTCGGCGCTACGCGAGATGACGATCGGCCAGTACCTGGCGGACGCGGTGATGATCCTCGGCTCGATGGACATCGTGCTCTGCGACGTGGACCGCTAGGAGATGAGCATCGAGCTGCTCGCCGCGCCGCTCATCGACCTGCCGCAGCGCTGGATGGCGGCGTTGCTCGCGATCATCGCGCTGACGCTGGTGATGACGTTCGCGGTGATGTTCGCGACCTACTACGAGCGGAAGGTCGTCGCGCGCATGCAGCAGCGGCTGGGGCCGATGCGCACCGGGCCGTACGGCATCATGCAGGCGTTCGCGGACACGGTGAAGCTCGTCGCCAAGGAAGACTTGCGGCCGGCGACGGCGGACCCGGTGGCGTTCGAGCTTGCGGTCTTTGCGATCTTCGTGCCGGCGTTCATCGCGCTGGTGGCGGTGCCGTTCACGGAGGACTGGATCATCAGCCCGATGCCGCTGAGCCTGCTCTTCCTGCTGGCGGTCTCCGGGCTGTCGTTCATTGGCTTCCTGATGGCCGGCTGGGGCTCCGACAGCAAGTACGCGCTGCTCGGCGGCATGCGCGCGGCGGCACAGTTGATCTCGTACGAGATCCCGCTGATCCTGGCGATGATCGGCATCGTCATGGTGACGTCGAGCGTGAACGTCGGCGACATCATCATCTTCCAGGACAAGGTGCCGCTGATCGTCTGGCAGCCGCTGGGCTTCCTGATTTTCCTGACGGCGTCGGTGGCGGAACTGGAGCGGCAGCCGTTCGACATCCCGACGGGCGAGTCGGAAGTGGCGGGCGGCGTGTTCATCGAGTACAGCGGCATCCGCTGGTCGATGTTCCAGCTGACCTCGTACGTGAACATGTATGTCTTCGCGCTGCTGGGGGCGTTCGTGTTCCTCGGCGGCTGGGAGTGGCCGTTCGGGCGCGACATCGGCTGGGGGTACCAGCTCTTCCTGACGCTGGCCAAGATGAGCCTGTTCATCGTGTTCTACCTCTGGTCGCGGACGTCGTTCCCGCGGCTGCGCGTCGACCAGCTGATGTCGTACGCGTGGAAGGTGCTGATCCCGTTCGCGCTGCTGCAAATCTTCCTCAACGGCCTCGTGCTCGTCTATGATTTGCCGGATATCGTGCTGCTGATCACGTCCGGCGCGGCAGCGCTCGCGATGGTCGCGCTCGTGTACCGGGCGGTGCGGGTGACGCCGCGTGTGCCGCTGAAGATGGTCAGCAACACGATGCCGGCGAGGAGTGTGGTCTAGATGCTGGGCATCCTCAAGAGCATGGGCATGACGGCGCGCGCCTGCTTTCGCAAGCCGGTGACGATCGAATACCCGACGACGCACCGTGAGATCCCGAACCGCGACCGCGCCTTCCCGATCCTGATCTGGGACGACGAGCACGACGAGCCGTTCTGCACCGGCTGCCACGCGTGCGAGCGCGCCTGCCCCGTCGAGTGCATGACGGTGGTGATGAAGGACAACCCAAAGCACGCGGCCGGCGAGAGCAAGCGCCGCAAGATCATCGACGAGTTCTGGATCGACTACGGCCGTTGCATGCGCTGCAACATCTGCGTCGAGGTGTGCAACTTCGAGGCGATCGGCATGAACAACACGTGGGCCGGCCACGAGCTGTCGCGCTACGACCGCTCGGAGCTGGTGATGGATCTCGACCAGCTGCTGTCGCAATCGAAAAAGCATCTCGTAGAGCCTGGCCTGCGGGCATGACACAGGCATTCTTCGACCTGGTGGCAGCGGTGGTGATCGTCGGCGCGCTGGGCGTCGTCATGGCGCGGAGCACGGTGTACGCCGCGCTCTTCCTCATCGCATCGCTGCTGGGCGTCGCCGGCGTGTACGTGCTGCTCGCGACCGAGTTCCTGGCGCTGGTGCAGCTGCTGATCTACGGCGGCGCCGTGACGGTGCTGCTGCTGTTCGCGCTGATGCTGACGCACGTGCGCGACCTGCGGGAGCGGGCGCCGGAGCCGGCGCAACGGCTGGGCGCGCTGCTCGCCGGCGGCGGCCTGCTGGCCGGGTTCATCACGATGGTCTACCGGACGAGGTGGCCGCGGGACAACGGCACGATCACGAGCATCGATTTCAACACCATCGGCAACGCGCTGTTCAACCGCTGGGCGGTGCCGTTCGAGATCGCCTCCGGCGTGCTGCTGGTGGCGCTGGTCGGCGCGGTCGTCATCGCCATGCAGGAAGAGGGGGAGCACCTGTGACGAGCGTCCCGCAGGAGATCCCGCTCGAGCAGTTCATCGTGCTCAGCGCGATTCTGTTCTCGATCGGCGTCTACGGCGTGCTGTCGCGGCGGAACGCCGTGCTGGTGGTGATGTCGGTCGAGCTGATGCTGAACGCGGTGAGCATCAACATGGTTGCGTTCGCGGTGTATACGGCGCCGACGCTGTTCGTCGGCATCATCTTCGCGATCTTCATCATCACCATCGCGGCGGCAGAAGTCGGCCTGGCGCTGGCGGTGATCCTGCGCGTGTTCCGGAACCGCGGCACGGCGAACATCGACGAGATCGACACACTCAAGTGGTGATCGAGGTGAGGGAGCCGGCGCGGGCGGGCGAGGAGGGCGGCCATTAGCTTCGGGATGACGGACGCCTGGGTGCTGCCGGCGCTGCCGGTCGCCGGCTTCATCGTGCTGCTGCTGTTCAGCACGTGGCTGCCGCGCAAGGGCGACTGGATCGCCATCGCGCTGATGGCGGCGTCGTTCGCGCTCGTCTTCCCCATCGCGCGCGACGTGGCGCTGTCGATCGGCAACGGCAATTTCCAGGGCGTCGAGCGGAGCCGCGAGTGGTTGAACATCCCGGGCTACATCGAAATTCGCATGGGGACGTTCGTCGACCAGATCACGCTCGTGATGCTGTTCTGCGTCACGCTCATCGCGCTGATCGTGATGATCTACTCGACCGGGTACATGCGGGGCGACAAGCGGTACGGCTGGTTCTACGCCATCGTCTCGTTGTTCGTTGCGTCGATGCTGTCGCTGGTGCTGGCCGACAACCTGCTCCTGCTCTATTTCTCATGGGAGCTCGTCGGCCTCTGCTCGATGTTGCTCATCGGCTACTACTACGACAAGCAGACGGCGGCGGAGGCTTCGAAGAAGGCGTTCATCACGACGCGCGTGGGGGACGTCGGCCTGCTCATCGGCATCATCATCCTCTTCACGCAAACGCACACCTTCAACATCCAGGACATCTTGCGCATGGCGGAGGCGGGCGAGATCTCGCGCCAGTGGCTGACGGCGTCGGCGGTGCTGATCCTCGCCGGCGCCTGCGGCAAGTCGGCGCAATTCCCGCTCCACGTCTGGCTGCCGGACGCGATGGAAGGCCCGACGCCGGTCTCGGCGCTGATCCATGCGGCGACGATGGTCGTCGCCGGCGTCTACCTCGTCGCGCGCCTGCTGCCGCTGTTCGAGGTCGTGCGGGGCATGCCGGAGCTGATCACCGCGCTCGGACTGACGACGACGACGATCGCCGTCTTCTGCGGGCTGGCGCAGCGCGACATCAAGCGCGTCGTCGCCTACTCGACGCTCAACAGCCTCGGGCTGATGTTCGTCGCGCTCGGCTCGGGCGCGGTCGGCGCGGCGATGCTGTACCTGCTTACGCACGCGTTCTTCAAGGCGCTGCTCTTCCTCGGCTGCGGCTCGGTGATCCATGCGACCGAGGAGCAGGAGGTCGACAAGCTCGGCGGACTCTGGGGCAAGCTGCCGATCACGGCGCCGATGTTCGTCGTCGGCGCGCTGGCAATGGCGGGCCTCGTGCCGTTCTCCGGGTACTGGGCGAAGGACGAGATCCTCGTCGGCCTCTACAACGGCAACCTCAATTCCATCGCGCTCATCGTCACGATGATCAGCCTGCCGATCACGGCGATCTACATGGCGCGGCTGGTGATGCTGACGTTCTTCGGCACAGTGAAGGACGCGCACGTGCACGGGCACGCGCACGAGTCCGAGCCGGCGATGAGCTGGCCGCTGCTGCTGCTGGGCGCGCTCGCGGTCGTCAGCGGCTTCGTCGTGTTCGAGGGGGTGGGGAAGGCGCTCGGCTTCCACTCCGGCTTCCTGGGATTCATCTTCAATGCGGCCGAGGGCCCGGAGACGTTCTCGGTGAACTGGGGGCTGGCCGTCGGCTCGGTGGCGCTCGTCGTTACGGGCCTCGGGCTGGGGACGTGGATGTGGTGGGGCGACGCGGAGCCGTCGAAGCGGGCGGCGGCGTTCTCTCCGCTGCTCTACAGGTTGTTCTACAACCGCTTCTACATCGACGAGGTCTACCAGTTCGCGATCGACAAGATCGTGCTCGCCACAGGCCGCGTGGTGGCGGTGTTCGACCGGGCGGTCGTGAACGACTCCGGGGTGAACGGCGCCGGCGAGACGGCGTCGTTCCTCGGCTGGCTGGGAAAGTACCAGCAGACGGGGAAGATCCCGAACTACGCGCTGGCGATCGTCATCGGCATCGTCGTCATCTTCGCCGTCGCATTCGGCTACAGGACGTAGGAGCGCCATGCACTCGGGCTACTGGCTCATCGCATCCATCGGGCTGCCGTTGATCGCGGCGGCGGTGCTGCTGTTCGTGCCGGACGAGCGGCACGACATTGTGCGCTGGCTGAGCGCCGGGGTCGGCGCGGCGCTGTTCGCGATCTCGGTCTTCGTCTTCTTCGCGTACGAGCTGGATCGCGGCGGCGGTTTCCAGTTCTTCATCCGCTGGGACTGGCTGCAGAACACGGCGTTTCTGCGGGCGCACGGCATCTCTCTCGCCTTCGGGGTCGACGGCATCGCGGCGCCGATGGTGCTGCTGACGGGGATCGTCTGCTTCGGTGGGGCGCTGATCTCGTGGAAGATCGAGCACCACAACAAGGACTTCTTCATCCTCTTCTGGGTGCTGGTTGCCGGGGTCTACGGAACGTTCGAGTCGCTGGACCTGTTCTTCTTTTTCTTCTTCTACGAAGTGGCCGTGCTGCCGATGTACCTGCTGATCGCCGTCTGGGGGTCGAGCAGCACCTTCCCGACCTTCACGCGCACGAAGGAATACAGCGCGATGAAGCTGACGATCATGCTCGTCTCGGCTTCGATCCTGATCTTCCTGGGCATCTTCGCGGTGTTCCAGAAGGCGGGCGCCGGCACGTTCGACCTGCAGACGCTCTACGCGGTGCAGTTCGACGAGAACTTCCAGAAGGCGGTGTTCCCGCTGTTCGTCATCGGTTGCGGCGTGCTGGCCGGGCTGTGGCCGTTCCACACCTGGTCGCCGGACGGGCACGTCTCGGCGCCGACGGCCGTCTCGATGCTCCACGCGGGTGTGCTGATGAAGCTCGGCGCCTTCGGGATCATCCGCCTGGGCATTCAGCTGCTGCCGGCGGGCGCGACGTTCTGGATGCCGGGGCTGATGGTGCTGGCGACGGTGAACGTCGTCTACGGCGCCTTCGCTGCGACGGCGCAGCGCGACTTCAAGTACATGATCGGCTACTCGTCGGTCAGCCACATGGGACTCGTGCTGATGGGGCTGGCGACGATGAACACGATCGGCATCGACGGCGCGGTGCTGCAGATGTTCTCGCATGGCGTGATGACGGCGACCTTCTTCGCGATGGTCGGCTCGGTCTACGACCAGGCGCACACGCGTGACATGACGCTCTTCGGCGGGCTGGTGCAGAAGATGCCGTTCTTCGTCTTCTTCTTTGGCATCGCCGGGCTGGCGTCGCTGGGGCTGCCGGGGCTCTCGGGCTTCGTCGCCGAGTTCAACGTCTTCGTCGGCACGTTCCAGACGTACCCGTGGGCGGCCGCGCTGGGCATCTTCGCGGCGGCGATCACCGCGGTGTACATCCTGCGGATGATGTCGATGGCGCTCTTCGGTCCGTTCAACGAGCGCTGGGCGAGCCTGAAGGAGATGACCTACCTGGAGCGCGGCACGGCGTCGCTGCTGCTCGGCTTCATCCTCTTCATGGGGCTCTGGCCGGCGCCGTTCGTCGACCGCATCAGCGAGACCGTCCGCCTGCTGCCGGGGGTGTCGTGATTTGAACTTCGACTACACGCTGTTCATCCCGGAGTTCATGCTCGGAGGCCTGGCGGCGCTCGTCGTGGCGCTGGATCTCTTCATGCCGCAGCTACGGAAGTCGTGGCTGCCGTACGTCGCCGCCACGGGCTTGGCGATCACCGCCGGCGTGTCGCTGGCGTGGGTGAACAAGCAGACGAACTTCGCCGGCATCGTCTCGATCGACAACTACACGACGTACTTCCGCGTGTTCTTCATGCTGATCGCCGCAGTCGTCTGCCTGGCGTCGGGCCGGCTGGTCGAGGACCAGCTGCGGCACCCGGGCGAGTACTTCGGCATCATCATCCTCTCGACGATCGGCGCCATCGGCATGGCGGCGGCGCGCGAGCTGATGACGGCGTACCTCTCGCTCGAGCTCTTGAGCTTCAGCCTGTACATCCTCGTGTCGTTCGCGAAGTTCGACGCACGCTCGAACGAGGCGGGGCTGAAGTACCTGCTGCTGGGCGCCTTCTCATCGGCGATGTTCCTCTACGGGCTGAGCCTGATCTACGGCGTCACCGGCTCGACGTACTACGGCGACATCGCCTCGGCGCTCAGCCGTGGCACGCATGACTTCTCGTTCGCCCTGCTGATGGCGCTCGTGCTGATCATCGCCGGCCTGGGATTCAAGGTGGCGGCGGTGCCGTTCCACATGTGGACGCCGGACGCCTACGAGGGCGCGCCGATCGCGATTACCGCGTACCTCTCGACGACATCGAAGGCGGCGGGTTTTGCGCTGCTGCTGCGGCTCTTCGGCGGCGCCTTCCAGGTGGTCCACGACGACTGGAGCTGGATGATCGCCGGCGTCGCGGCGGCATCGATGATCCTCGGGAACCTCGTCGCGCTGCAGCAGCACAACATCAAGCGGCTGATGGCGTACTCATCGATCGGCCAGATCGGCTACCTGCTGATGGGTGTCGCGGGGCTGTCGCACAACACCGCTTCAGCGCTGGTGCTGCACCTGACGGGATACATGGTGACGAACCTGGCGCTCTTCGTCGTCATCATCGCCTGGTACAACCTGACGGGGAAAGAGGAGATCGTCGATTTCCGCGGCATGCGCGAGCGGGCGCCGCTGCTGGCGGGCGCGCTGGCAGGCGCGCTGTTCTCGCTCGCCGGCCTGCCGCTGTTCGCCGGCTTCGTGACGAAGTTCATCCTGTTCCAGGCCGCGACCGACCAGGGGTACTACTGGCTCGCCGGCATCGGCGTCGTGACGAGCGTGATCTCGCTGTACTACTACCTGCAGGTGATGCGCGAGGCGTTCGTCAGCCAGCCGGCGGAGGGCGAGCGCAAGCTGCAGGTCCCGTACGTAATGCAGGGGCTGACGGTGGCGCTGATGGCGGGCGTCTTCTACGTCGGGCTCTACCCGGCGAACCTCTTCAGCGTCATCGACAATGCCACGCGCTTCCTCTTCGTGTAAGCGCCGCGCCGGCGTCGTGGCGTCCTCTGCACGGCGCTGCTCAACAGCTCGCGCCGACGCTGCGCCGATGTGACGCGTTCCGGTTTGGCCGGATGATCGCGTCTGCTGCCGCATCTGCGGCTCGCCCAGCGGCGCCGCGTCGCGTTCGTCGGCAGGATCACCGTCCTGCACCGCGCTCGATGACCGGCTCACCTAGCGGTGGATCTCGACGCGCGTCCCCGCCGAAGCGAAGAGCCAGAAGTACTGCGCGGCGTGGGCTTCCATGCCGACGCAGCCGTGGCTCGTCGGCTCGCGGCCGAAGACGCTGGACGGGCGCCAGTAGTTGAGGTGGAGCGCGTCTCCCGAGCGGTCGAAGTACTGCGTGAACAGCACGCGCTCGACGTTGTAGGACGCCTGCGCCGGCGAGTAGCCGGCCTGGGCTGCAGTCATCCGCTCGACGGGCAGCCGGCCGTCGGGTTCGATGGCGCGGGTGCCGAGCGGCGTCGGAAAGCCGGGCTGCCCCGTCGAAACGCCGGCGGTGAAGATCGCGGTGTCACCGATCATCGCGCGCGCGGTCTGTGTCGTGACGTTGACGTCGACCCACTTCTCCTTGCCCTGCGGGTCGCTGAGCGGTGAGGGTTCGCCGGGCTGGAGGATGAAGATGAACGGCGCGTAGACGTAGGAGCCGTCGCTGAGCCTGTACCAGAGGCTCGCCCAGTCCGGGGACGTCGAGACCCACGTCTGCGAGCCGACGAGCCAGTTCTCCCCTCGCACCGTCGCGACGATCTGCACCGGCTGTAAGTCCTTGAGCGTGCCGACGACGGCGCTCTGCGTCGTCGGCGCGCGCCGGGTGCGGAGGTCGCCGCCGACGACGATGGCGTTGCCGGCCGAGATCAGTGGCGTCGGCGTGGCGGTGGGTCGCGGCGTCGGCGAGGGGATGAAGAGCGGCGTCTCGGTCGCGGTTGGCGGCGGCGGCGTCGGCGGGGCTGCGCGGCCGGCGCACGCGGCGGCGAAGGTCACCAGCGGCACCATCGCGACGACGAAGCGTGAGCGGCGGTCCACGCGACGATCGTAGCACGAGCGCCGCGCCGATTGCCGTCGGTACGGCAGTCGCCGCCCGTAAGGTGGGCGCCCCGCCGGCAGTCTCGAGGCTTCCTGCGTGCGCTGAACCGGCTGGAATTGACGGTGTGGTTAGGGTCTGGGTTGCCCTTTGAAAACGCGGTCAGAAGCGCGAACGCCGTCCGTCAGAACGGAGGTCGTACATTCGGCGCTATCCGCGGGACGACGCGGGATCTGACACGAGCCCGGGAGCGGGCGTTCACAGGAGGGCAGGGAATGTCGACCGACATGGATGTCGCTGCAGCGGAAACGGAGCTGACGAGGACGGAGAAGATGCGGATCGCGGCGCGGGTGCTGATCAAGCGCGGCGTGGCGGGCAACGGCGGTCGCTGTGGCCTACAGTCGCGGCTGGCGGAACACTTCGGGGTGACGCGGCAGCGCGTCAGCCAGATCGTGCGCCAGGAACTGCACGCCGCCGATGCTGATCCTCGATAAGCAGAAGGCCGTCGAGCACATGGTCGCGCTGACGGCGCAGCACCCGGCCGATGCTGCGGACGTGCCCGCAGCCGCGCATCGTCGGCGCAGGCAGGCGGTGGCGGCGTTCGAGCGACGCGCGCGTCCTCGGGCGAGCGCGTCGCCAGACGTGAGCGCGGCCGCCGCCGCCGCCGCCACGCGCGCGGGCGGGATATCGATGGCCTGAGGTCGATGTCCCGCCCGCCCGGCGTCGCGGCGCGCCGGACGGGGCGATGCGCCACGCCCGGTTCATGCGGCGCCGTACGATCGGGTGGTCGTGTGCCGATCAGGGCTCGTCGGCTGCCTCGATGACCGCGCCGGACCAGCGGTCGCGGCGGGCGATGCCGATACCCTGCTGCGTGCTGTCTTCGGCGAAGCGGTGCACGAAGAGCGCCGCGACGACCGCGGCTCCGGCGGTGACGACGACGGCGACGGTGACGACGCGAAACGTGATGATCTCGCCCGCGGCGCCGCCGCCATTGCTGAGGACGCCCGCCAGCAGGCCGGCGCCGACGATGCTGCCCGTGTAGCGCATCATCGAGCTGGTGCCAGAGGCCGCGCCGGCGGCTGCGACGGGCGCCGCTTCGAGCGCGGCGGAGATCGCCGGGCCGGTGCCGAGGCCGAGGCCGACGCCGAGCACGCCGAGGCAGGCCGCGAGCAGCGGCGCCGGCGTATCGGTGCGAAGCGACGCGAGCAGCGCCAGCGACCCGGCGAGCGCCACGGCGGCGCCAGCGAGCATCAGCGGGCGGCGTCCGAGGACATCGGAGAGGCGGCCGCCCAGCGGCGACGCGAGGGCGACGAGGACGGACATCGCCCCGAGCAGCAGCCCGGAGAGCTGCGTGCTCTTGCCCTGCACATCGCGAATGAAGAACGGCACCATCAACAGCACGGTGTACATCGTCAGGTTCGTCAGCAGGATCCAGCCCGTCGCCGCGCCGTACGAACGCGAGCGGAAGAGCGCCCACTCCACGGCCGGGCGCGTGGTGGTGCGCTGGCGCAGGACGAAGAGCACGCCGATAGCGAGCGTCACGATCCAGCCGGCCACGGTGGCGACGCTCGCGCCATCGCGCAAGCTCGAGAGTTGCAGGGTGACGGCGGTAAGCAGCGCGACGAAGAGCAGGCTGCCGATGCCGTCGAGCGTGGCGCCGGTCGTGCGTGGCATATCGGGAAGGCGAAGCCGCGCGAGCAGCAGCAGCGTCAGGAGCACGAGCGGCACGTTGAGCAGGAAGATCAGCCGCCACGAGCCGAGCGCCAGCGCGCCGGCGCCGAGCAGCGGGCCGCCCGCGGCGGCGGCCGAGAGGATCGAGCCGTTGATGCCGTAGAGGCGGCCGAGCTGTTCCGGGGGCGCCGCCGTCCGCAGCAGCGCGATGCCGTTCGGGATGAGGACGGCGGCGGCCACGGCCTGCGCGATGCGAAAGCTGACGAGCACCGCGAACGTCGGCGCCGCCATCGCGCCGAGCGAGAAGACCAGGCAGCCGACGAGCCCCCAGCGCAGCACACGCTCGCGTCCCACCTGGTCGCCGAGACTGCCACCGACCGGCTGCGTGACGGCCATGGCGATGAGGTAGCCGGAGATCAGCCAGCCGGCGAGCGCGTGGCTGAGGCCGAACTCGCGCCGGATCTCCGGGAGGGCGACCGCGATCATCGTCGAGTTGAGCGGCGCGATGACGGCGCCGAGCGCGGAGAGCGCGAGCAGCAGTGCGACGCCCGACGGCGCGACAGCAGCCGGTGTCGTGGCGGCGACCGGGCGACTCACCGGAGCGTCGTGACCGGGCGGCACTGGAGCAGATAGAGGGTGCCGCGAGCGATCGCGCACTCGACGTCGACCGGATAGCCGAGCACGGTTTCGAGCTGCCACGCGAGCTGTGCCATCTCGAGCACCTGGGCGTCGTCGAGGCTGCTGCGCATCTGCATCTCGGCGGGCACCGGGACCTCCGTCGTGCCGACGTCGCTGAGGACGGTCATGCGCTCCTTGCACGCGAGGTCGCGCCAGGCGACCTGCATGCCCGCTTTGTCGACGACGAACGTATCCGGCGTCACGCTGCCGCCGACGATGCTCTCGCCGAGTCCCCAGCTGGCGTTGATCATGATCTCGTCGCGGCGGCCGGTGACGGGATTGGCGCTGAAGACGACGGCCGAGACATCGGAGGGCACCAGCTCCTGCACGAGCACGCCGATGCGCACGTCATCGACCGGCAGGCCGCGTCGGGCGCGATAGTCGAGCGCGACCGGCGACGATGCGGAGCCAATGCAGCGCTCGATCGCGTCGAGCAGCTGGTTGTGGCCGCGGATGTTGAGGTAGGTGTCGTGCTGCCCGGCGAAGGAGGCATCGGCGCCGTCCTCATCGAGGGCCGACGAGCGCACGGCGACGGCGGTATCGGCGACGGCGGTGCGTGCGGCGAGTTCGATGTAGGCCTCGCAGACGGCGTCCCGGACGGACGGCGGCATGGCGAGGGAGTAGCCGGGCACGGCGGAGAGGGCGAAGCCCGGCGGGATGCGGTGCAGCGCGGCGAGCCGGCTGAGCGCCGCCGCTTTGCCGCCGACGAGTCCGGCGTCGTGACACTGCTCGGCGCCGAGCCAGTGGATTTCCGGCATCGTGCGTCTCGTCAGCCGCGCCGCGGCTTGTCGCTGAGCACCGTCACGATGCCGGCATCGCCATCGACGCGGATGCGCATGCCGTCGCGGAGGACGGCGGTGCCGTTCACCGTGCCGGCGACGCAGGGGATGCCGTACTCGCGGGCGACGATGGCGCAGTGCGAGAGCGGGCCGCCGCTATCGGCGACGACGGCGCCGGCGACGCCGAAGAGCGGCGTCCAGGCCGGCATCGTCATGCGGCAGACGAGGATCTCGCCCGCCTCGAGCTTGCCGGCGTCCTCGAGCGTCGGCACGACCTTCGCGATGCCGGTGACGACGCCGCCGGAGCAGGCGTGCCCGGTGATGACGTTCGTATCGTCCGACGGCACGAGGCCGACGCCGAAGAACTTCGTCACGAGCGGGTCTTCCGGCTCATCAGGCGATGGCGGCGTGCCGATCATGGTGGGCGCCTGGAGCGTCGCCTGGCGCGCCCGTTCGCGGCGCCGCTGGCGTACGCGCGCGTCGAGGTCGCCGCCCTTCCCGCCGGCGGCGATCTCGCGGATCTCGTCGAAGACGAGATAGAACACGTCCTCAGGGTCACCGAGCGTGCCATCGGCGGCGAGCGCCTGACCGAGCCGGAGCGCGGCGAAGCGCAACATCGACGTGAACTTCTGGTCGATCGTGAAGTTGTGGTCTTCGGAAATCGGCAGGAACTGCTGCGCCATCATCAGCATGCCACGGAACTGCGGGCGCGCCGGTTCGGGTAACCGCGCCTCGATCTCCTGCGCGACGCGGTCGCGCTCCTCGGCGTGGCGGGCGAAGACGGCGAACGGGTCGTCGGCGTCCTCCGCGGCGATGTAACCCTTGAGCTGGATGAGCGGCGTCGACGGCTCTTCGCGCCACGTCTTGTGCCCGATCTCCAGGAACATGTCCGAGCGCCAGCCGTACGTCTCGAGGAATTGGTGCCAGCGCCGCTGGAATTCCGCCGTCGCAGGCGTCTGGTCCATCTCGACGGCGCCGGCGCGCACGCGCGCGCCGAGCACGGCGGACTTGAGCGCCGCGTCTTCGCGCACCCAGCGGCTGAGCTTCCAGAGCGCCCGGCCGGTCTCGGTCGACTTGTTCTCGTAGCCCTGCAGCGCCTTGCGTGACTCGCCGAGGATCTCCGGCCCGAGGACGGATGTCAGCATCTCTTCGAGGCCGAAGACAGCGCTCATGACCGGGACGTTGACGCGCATATGGATGTCCCAGGCGTCGACGGCATCGTCGCGAAGCGCGACGAGGAAGCGGGCGCGCTCCTGCGCCGATGCCTGCCCGTAGTCGAAGGAGAGGATCTTGTCGATGCGGCGCAGCATGTCGGGCTCGAACGTCTCACGCCAGTCCTTGAGGACCGTTGGACAGAGCTCCATGGTGATGCGCTGCATCTCTGCCATGCGCTGTTCCATCGCTTCCGGCGGCGCGACGAACGGGATGCGGCTGAGGTAGACGTAGCCGTTTTGCACGGTAACAGCGAGCCCGACGATCGGCATCGAGAGTCGCGCGATGGCCCGGCTGGCGCCTTCGGCGAACGCGCGCTGGTAGAACGTCGCATTCAGCGGCGAGATCGGCAGCGGGCAGTGCATCACGTCCTGGAACCACGGCTGCTGCTCGTCGGCGGGATCCTCCCAGGTGATCGGGAAGGGCTGTTCGGCGGCCTCGATGGTCATCTGTCTCCCCCGTGCGCTGGCGCGTAATGCGTGTATCCTACTCCAACGCGAGTCGTGTGCAACGGCCGCGCGGGCCGCGTGTCTCATGCAGAAGCGGAAGGGACGTGATGCCGGTCGCGATGCGATGTTCTCATTCCGCGCACGCGATGATCCTGTCGTCCCGAGCGCAGGATCGCGTCGGGGCACGAAAGCTCGCTGACCGTCGTCCTCTCCGCAGACGGTCTTGGCCTCGCGCAGAGTGATGCGTCCAACGATCCCTACGGACGTACTCCGCCGGGGTCATGTCGCGCGGCCACGGGTTCCATCGGCCCCTCGCCGCGAGCGAGGAATCACCGCGGCGCGACGAGCGTCAGGTGCGGGGCGGCGTGCCTGTGACCGCCCTGACCGCCGCCCTCGATGACCTCGAACGCCCGGCGCGTCGGCAGATCGCGCGCCGACTCCACGACCACGACGGGCTGGCCGTCGTGCGCCATGGACGCGCGGGCGCGCTCCCACACGAGCGCCGCGCTGGCGGCATCCGCCGCGCTCGTCGCATCGGCTTCGCGCCGCCGTACCGCACCGACGAACAGCTGCGCTGCCGCATCCGTACGCTCGCGATGCTCGCCGACGGGGTGCTCGGTCACGGTCTCGGCCCAGCCGGAGGAGCGCTTCGGGCCGTCGTGGCGGCCGCGCGCGTCGATGCGCAGCGGCGCCTCGCGGTCGAGCGGCCGCAGCACGACGGTGCGGGCGTCGCAGGCGACGACGAGCTCCTGGCGCAGCGCCGGCTCGACGCGGCTGACATCGATGCGCGCGACCGGCCCGCCGTCGAAGGTCAGCGCGAGCATGGCGACGTCGGCGCAGCCGCTCTCGTCGTCGATGCGCGGACTCCACGCGCTCACCGTCGCGGGCATCATGCCGGCAACGGCGAGCACCCGCGCGATCTCCGTGACGACGACCGCGTCGAGCGAGACATCAGCGTGGAAGCCGGTACGCAGCGACCGCAGGTAGCGCGGGCGCCAGAGCGGCGTGCTGCCGGCGGTCATCTTTCGCACGAAGGCGAGGTGCTCGTCGCCGATGACGCCGGCATCGACGAGGACGGCGCGCCCGCGCCGGGTCGCCAGTTCCGCCAGCGCGTGCAGCTGTCCCGCCGACAGGGCGACCGGCCCCGCCGCCAGCACGTGGCGCCCGGCGAGCATCGCCCGCTTCATCGAGCGAGCGAGGTCGGGCAGCGGCGCGATGAAGGCCATGCCATCGACCGCCGGATCAGAGAGGCTCGCCAGCAGGGCGTCTTCGCCCGCGGGCATGCGCACCAGCTCGACGTCTTCGATGCCGCGCAGCGCCGTCGCCCAGCGGGCGGTCTCGTCGTGGTCGCCGGCGAGCGCGATCCTGGTTGGACGGAGCTCTGCCATCACGCGGCGTCCTGCATCTCGTGCGTCATCACCGTGCGCAGCCGGCGGATCGCGCGGTGTCGCAGCTGGGAGGCGCGCGACTCCGAGATGCCGAGCGCGGCGCCAATGCTCTTCAGGGACTGCGCCTTCATGTAGTACAGCTGCACGATCGTCCGCTCGCGGTCGGGAAGCAGCTCGACCGCTTCCGCGAGCTTGACGCGGACCATCGTCTCCTCGGCGACGCTGTCGGGGTCGATGTTCGGGTCTTCGTCCGCCATCTCCCACAGCTTCTCCGTGCTGCCGCTTGCGGCCGTATCGGCGAGGCTGTCGAGCGAGATCACCTTGAGGTTGCTCGTGCGGAGCGAATGCAGGAAGTCTTCCGCCGGGATCCCCATGTGCTCCGCGAGCTCGACGCGCGTCGGCGCCCGGTTGAGCTTGACGTGGAGCGCCGCCGTCGCCTTTTCGAGGTCGCTGCCGAACTTCTGCAGCGAGCGTGGCAGCGGATGCGTTGCGCGGATGGAGTCGAGGATCGAGCCGCGGATCCGGGGCAGGGCGTAGGTGGAGAACTTGGCGCCCTTGTTCGGGTCGAAGGAGTGATAGGCCTCGATCAGGCCCTGGACGCCGCACGACACCATGTCCTCGTACTGCAGGATGCCGGCGCTCGTGCTGCCGACGGCGATGCGGTTGACCGCATGGCGGACGAGCGGCATGTACTCCTTGATCACCCTGGTGAGGTTGGCGTCGGAGAAGAGGTCGTCCTCTTCCGGCAGGGGAAGCTCCGGCGCGTCTTCTTCCGCCTCATCGAGCGCCGGTTCCTGCACCACGGCCGCGCGTGCTTTCGGCATCGATCCTCCACCAGAGCTGACGCCGCGCCGCCGCGGGCTGATTGGTGATGTGGTGGAGTATTGGGCACTGGTTGCCGTGCTCCCATGCGGCGGCGCCCGCGTGCGCACCGGCGCCGGCACGTATTGCCATCGCCAGGCGTGCCTAAGGGAATCGGCGCCTGCCCGCGGCGCGGGCCGAGCCCGCCGCGGAAGCAGGATGTTCGCGGCGATGACGATCTGGGCCGAGCCGCGCTGTACGCATCCCGTCCGCCGTGGCACCCTGTCGTCCGTGCGGGGCACGCAATGGAAGCGAGGAGGTGGCGCATGCACGCCGGCGAACCCGCGATGGCCTTCGACCTCATCGTGCGCGGCGGTGTCCTGTACGATGGCAACGGCGGCGCGCCGTACGTCGCCGACATCGCCGTCAGCGGCGACCGCATCGCCCGCATCGGCGGGCTCGAGGGCGCGCGCGCGGCGAGCGAGATCGACGCGGCCGGCATGGCGGTAGCGCCGGGCTTCGTGAACATGCTCTCGCACTCGTACCTGACGCTGCTCCAGGACGGGCGGTCGCTCGGCGAGCTCAAGCAGGGGGTGACGCTGCAGATCTTCGGCGAGGGCTACTCGATGGGCCCGCAGACGCCGGCGATGCGCGAGCGCGCGCAGAAACGCGCGCGGGAGCAGCCGCTGCCGGTCGATATCGCCTGGACCTCGCTCGCGGAGTACCTGAGCCACGCCGAGTCGAAGGGCATCGCGCAGAACGTCGCGTCGTACATCGGCGCGACGACGCTGCGCGAGTATGCCGTCGGGCAGGATGACCGGCCGGCGACGGGCGCCGAGCTCGACGTCATGTGCGGCCTCGTGCGCGACGAGATGTCGGCCGGCGCGCTCGGCATCGGCTCGTCGCTGATCTATCCGCCGGCGTTCTTCGCTTCGACAGAAGAGCTGATCGCGCTGTGCGACGCCGCGGCGCCGTACGAAGGCAAATACATCTCCCACATGCGCGACGAGGGCAACCGCCTGCTGGAGGCGGTCGACGAGCTGGCGCGCATCGGCCGCGAAGCCGGCGTGCCGGCGGAGATCTGGCATCTGAAGGCGGCGGGCAAGGCCAACTGGTACAAGCTCGATGCGGTGATCGAGAAGGTCGAGGGGCTGCGCGCCCAGGGCGAGTGGATCACGGCGGACATGTACACGTACACGGCGGGCGGCACCGGCCTCGCGAACATCATCCCGCCGTGGTTCCACGACGGCGGCCCGCGCAAGCTGCTCGAGCGGCTCGCAGACGCGGCGATGCGCGCCGAGATCCGCCGCACGATCGAGACGTCGCACGATGGCTGGGAGAACCTGTACGCGCAGTCGCCGGGGCCCGACGAGATCCTCATCGTCGGCGTCCGGAAGGATGAGAACCGGCAGTTCCAGGGGAAGACGCTGCGCGCGATCGGCGACGCGCTCGGCCTGCACCCCATCGACGCCGCCTTCGAGCTGATCCGCAGCGACCGCTCACGCATCTCGACGGTCTACTTCATGATGTCAGAGGAGAACGTGCGCCGGCAGCTGCAGCTGCCGTGGGTCTCCTTCGGGTCGGATGCCAGCTCGACGGCGGCCGAAGGCGGCTTCCTGCGCGAAGCGACGCATCCGCGCGCCTACGGCAACTTCGCCCGCCTGCTCGGGCGCTACGTGCGCGACGAGGACGTGCTCTCGCTGCCGGAGGCGGTGCGCCGGCTCACCAGCCTCCCCTGCGACAACCTGGGGATCGGCGAACGCGGTCGTCTCGCCGCCGGCTGTTACGCCGACATCGTGGTCTTCGACCCGGCGACGATCGCCGACCGCGCCACCTACGAGCAGCCGCACCAGTACGCCGTCGGCGTCCGCGACGTCGTCGTGAACGGCGCCGTCACCCTGCGCGACGGCGACTTCGCCGGCCCGCTCGCCGGGCGTGCCGTCTACGGCCCGGGCCGGCGATAGCAGCGATGTCCGCGATCTCACGCGTGGATGCGCAGATCCGGGGCCGATGAGATGATGCCGTCGCGCTCGAGCGCGGCGACCGCCGCATCGTCGAGGCCGAGGAGGTCGTGCAGCACCCAGCCGTTGTGCTCGGCGTAGCAAGGCGGCGGCACCCGCACGTGCCCCGGCGTGCGCCCCAGGCGCCAGACAACGCCCTCCATCTCCCACGTGCCGGCGATGGCGTGGGTGACGCTCTCCCAGAACCCACGCGCCTGCAGATGCTCGTCCGCCATCAGCTCGGGGATCCGCAGCACCGGCGCGGCCGCGACGCCCGCCGCCTGCAGTGCCGCCGCCGCATCGCGATGCGTGCGTCCTGCCGTCCAGGCGCCGATGATCTCATCGAGCGCATCGTGATGGTGATGTCGCGAGACGACGTCGGCGAAGCGCTCGTCGCGCGCGAGCTCCGGCCGGCCGATCGTCCGGCAAAGCGCCGCAAATGCATCGTCGGAGCCGACGCTGACCGCCACCCACGCATCGGCGGCATCGCCCTCTGGCGCGCACGCATACACGCCCTGCGCGCGCGAGATGTGCCGGTTGGCGATGCTCTCCGGTTGCCCGCCGGTCATGCCGTACCCCAGCACGAACTCGCCGATGTTCGGGATCATCGCCTCCCACTGCGCCACCTCGATGTGCTGGCCCTCGCCGGTGCGCCGTCGATGGTGGAGCGCGGCGAGCGCCGCGGCCGCGGCGAGCGTGCCGGCATTCGGATCGCCGTAGGCGATCGCCGACTTGTGCGGGCCGAGGCCCGGATAGCCGGACAGCGAGGCCAGGCCCGACAGCTGCTCGACGTTCGTGCCGTAGGCGACGTGGTCCGCCTCCGGGCCGCTCTTGCCGTGGCTGGGCATCGAGACGAGGATGATGTCCGGCTTCACCGCGCGCAGGTCGTCGTAGTCCAGCCCGAACGTGCCGATGACGTCGGCGCGGTAGTTCTCGAACACGAGGTCCGACCCTGCGACGAGGCGCAGCGCCAGCTCGCGGCCGCGCGCCGTCTTCAGGTTCAGCGTGCAGGCGTACTTGTTGCGGTTGTTGTGGTTGAAGTACGCGGACTTGTCCCACCAGCGCTCCGTGTCGCCGCCGAGGAAGTGCAGCGACCGCAGCTGGTCCCACGCGCGCGCGCACTCGACCTTGATCACCTCGGCACCCATGTCGGCGAGAAATCGCGTGCCGACGGGCCCCGCCCAGACCATCGTCAGGTCGAGCACCCGCACGCCGGCGAGCGGCAGCCGCGCGTCCGCCGACAACTCCGGTGCGCCGGACGCCATCGCGCCCGCGTCCCCGTGTGGGAGCGGTGTCGGCGGTGAAGGGTCCGGCATCACACCACCCCCGCCGCCGCGAGCCTGACGAGGTCGGCCGGCGCCAGCCCCAGCAGCTCGCCGTACACCTCGACGTTGTGCTCGCCGAGCATCGGCGCGCGACTCGGCGCAGCGGGCGTCGCCGGCATCCGCGCCGGCGCCCCGGGATACGTCAGCCGGCCCGCGAAGGGATGATCGAGCTCGCGGAAGAAACCGCGAGCGCGCAGGTGCTCCGACTGCAGCAGGTCGCCGATCGTGTTCACCGGCGCGATCGGCGCCCGCGTCTCGCCGGCTCGCTCGTAGGCCTCGCGCTTGGTGACGCTCGCGGCCCAGTTGTAGAGCTCGGCCGACAGCTCGTCGTCGTGCCGCAGGCGCGCGCGGTTGTCGACGAACCGCTCGTCGTCGGCCATCCAGCCCGCGTCCATCGCCTCGAGCAGTTGCGGCCAGTTCTTCGGCATGGCGTGGATGCCGATGTAGCCGTCGGCCGCCGGATAGATGCCTACGGCCGCCGAGGCGAAGTTGCCGCGCCGCTTCGACAGCGCCTGCGACTTCCGGTACGCGTAATCCGGCAGGAAGAGTTCGAGCACCGCCGCCTGCGCCTCCATGGCCGCGACTTCGACCGCTTGGCCCGCGCCCGTCGCCGCCACGGCCCAGAGCGCGGCGAGCGTCGCGCCGAAGGCGTTCGCGCCGGCCTGGTACAGCGCCTGGTAGCCCGCCGACTGCAGCGGCTCTCGGTCAGGGTCGCCGGCCATGTAGTGCTGCCCGCCCGCCGCCAGCGCGACGATCGGCGGCGCCTGCCACTCTGCGTACGGGCCACCCTGCCCGAACGCCGTCACCGAGGTGACGACGACGGCCTCATGCCCGGGTGCGAAGTCGCCGTACCTCAGCCGCAGCCGCGCCGCCTCCGACGGACGCCAGTCGTGGACGACGGCGTCGCAGCGCACCGCGAGCGCGAGGAGCATCGCGCGGCCGGTTGCCGTGGCGACGTCGAGCGTGACGCTGCGCTTGCTCGTGTTGAGCCAGAGGTAGAGCGCGCTCTTCTCGCGATGCGGCACCCCGCCCGGGAAGGCGCCGTGCGCGCGCGACGGGTCGCCGGTACGCGGGCGCTCGACCTTGATCACGTCGGCGCCGTAGTCGGCGAGCAGCTTCGTGCACCAGGGGCCGGCGACGTCCGACGTGAGGTCGAGGACGCGCAGATGCGCGAGCGGCCCCCTCGCCGTGCCGTCATGGTGGCTGTTCATCGATGCTCGTCCCGCATGTCCCACGTAGCCCGCTTGCCGGTGCAGACGGCCGTCGTGCGATCGTAGCAGACGACGGCGCGCGGGGCGTCGTTCGGGACGCAGGCGCCGGGAACATCGCGCGCGGTGGCGCCGGTGTGCGACGATGAAGGATGCAAGTTCAGGGCGGCGCTGGCCGCGGCGGCGGTGGCGGCGGCCTCGGGCACACGTTCTTCTCCAACCGGCAACGCCCGCAGCGCAGCTCCTGGGCGATCCTGCGGCGCGTCGCCGGCGTCTTCCGGCCGTACCGGCTCGCGGTGGCGGCGCTGCTGGTCACGGTCACCGCGTCGGCGGTCATCGGGCTGGCGCCGCCGCTGCTCATCGCGCGGATCGTCGATAACATCGGCGGCGCCGGCGGCGGCCCGCCGCGCGCGCGTGCGCTCGACCTCGACGCGCTGCTGATCTTCGTCTCGGTGATCGTGGCGGCACTGCTCAGCGTGCTGCAATCCTACCTCAACAACGGCGTCGGCCAGGGCGTGATGTACGACATGCGGAACCGGCTGTACCGGCATCTGCAGGCGATGTCGCTGCGCTTCTTCACCTCGACGCGCAGCGGCGAGATCCTCTCCCGGCTGAACAACGACGTCGGCGGCGTCCAGGACGCGGTGACGACGAGCTTCACGAACGTCATCTCGAACCTGATCGTCGTGATCACCACGGTGGCGGCGATGGTCGTGCTGGACTGGTGGCTGACGCTGATCGCGGTGCTGCCGCTGCCGCTGTTCATCATCCCGACGCGCGTCGTCGGCGCGCGGCAGCGGGCGCTGCTGGCGCGGACGCAGGAGCGCCTCGGCGACATGAACGCGCAGCTGCAGGAGACGCTGTCGGTGAACGGCGCGCTGCTGACGAAGATCTTCGGGCGCCAGGCGTACGAGTACGGGCGCTTCGACGAGACGAATCGCGACGTGCGCACCCTGACGTTCAGCCGCCTGATGACCGGGCGCTGGTTCTTCATGTTTCTGGGGCTGTTCGGTAGCGTCGCGCCAGCGCTCGTGTACTGGTATGGCGGCCACGAGGTGATCTCGGGGAACATCAGCGCCGGTGAGGTGGTCGGCTTCGCGCTGCTCATCGGCCGCATCTTCTCACCGGTGACGCAGCTGCTCTCGGTGTGGGTGACGGTGCAGAGCTCGCTGGCGCTGTTCGAGCGCGTCTTCGATTACGGCGACTTGCCGCGCGAGATCGACGACGCGGCTGACGCGACGCCGCTCGAGCACGTCGCCGGCCGGGTGACGTACGACCACGTGTCGTTCTCCTACACGAAGGAGATCCCGGCGCTGACCGACGTGTCGCTGGAGATCGCGCCCGGCCGCGTGGCGGCGCTCGTCGGGCCTTCGGGAGCGGGGAAGACGACGCTCACGTACCTGCTGCCACGGCTGTACGACGTCAACGCCGGGCGCGTCATGATCGACGGCCGCGACATCCGCAGCGTGACGCTGGATTCGCTGAGCCAGGCGATCGGCGTCGTGACGCAGGAGCCGTACCTCTTCCACGCGACGATCCGCGACAACATCCGCTACGCGCGCCCGGACGCTTCGGACGACGACGTGCGGCGGGCCGCGCACGCGGCGTACATCGACGAGTTCGTCGACGGCCTGCCGTACGGCTATGAGACGATCGTCGGCGAGCGTGGCTACCGGCTGTCCGGCGGCGAGAAGCAGCGGGTAGCGATCGCCCGGGCGGTGCTCAAGGACCCGCCGATCCTGATCCTCGATGAGGCGACGTCATCGCTCGACTCGCATTCGGAGCGGATCATTCAGCTGGCGCTCGAAGATCTCTCGCGGGGCCGCACGACGCTGATCATCGCGCACCGGCTGAGCACGGTGCTGGCGGCGGACGTGATCTTCGTCGTGGACGGCGGCCACATCGTCGAGCAGGGGAAGCACGCCGAACTGCTGGCGCTCGGCGGGCTCTACGCGTCGTTGTACCACCAACAGTTTGGGCCGGGTCGCGCGCGCCGCGAGGACGCCAACGCCGGCGCCGCAGAGGTCGCGGACGGCGGAGGCGCGCCGGTCGACGAGGAAGCCCGCTGGTCCGTGCGCGCGCCGCTAGTCGAAGCCGAAGAACTCGCGGAGTGACGGAAGCCGCGAGCGCAGCACGCGTTGACGCCGCGTGCGCAGCGCGGACGCCATGGCGAGCCCGGCCAGGGCGAGCGCGACGCCGATGATGACGGCCATGCCGATGCGGCTGTCCGGCCCCTCGCCGAGCGCGCGCTCCGCCCGCGCCGTCATGCGACGGGCGTCGCTTCGGTCCTCTGCCTGGGGGCGCGTCGTGCCACGCCAGCCGCCGGCCTCGTGGCCGATCTCCTCGATGTACTCCTTGAACCGCCGCAGGTCGCCTTCCACGCGCCGGGAGACGATGCCGAGCGCATCTGCGGCGGTCTCGGCGATGCCCTCCGGGTCGTACTCGATGTGCAGCGCGACGCGCGTGTGGCCATCGACCTGGCGGAAGGCGACGGCGCCCGAGTTCGGCTCGCCGCGCTCGGCCTTCCAGACGATGTGGCGGTCGGGGATCTGGTCGATGATCCGTGCATCCCACGCGCGGCGCTGACGACCGACGCGGGCGTGCCAGCGCACGCGGTCGGGCGTCAGCTGCTCGACGCGCTCGACGCCCTCCATGAAGCGTGGGAACTCCTCGAACATCGTCCACTCGTTGTAGACGGTGCGCAGCGGCAGATCGACCTCGATCGTCTTCTCGACTTCTCCGATGGGCATGATCGTGCTCCTTCCAGTCAACGTGCGGCGCCGGCGGCGGCAACTGGTGGCGTCTGAGGTCGAACGCGAAGATCAGCGAGACAACGACGACCAGACACGCGACCAGCGAAGGCTTGCCAGCAAGCGCATGGAGCGCCGCGCCGCACCCTTCGATGCTACCAGCGGCGCCGGCGCGCGACGCGAACGGTGCTGGCAGCGGGTGTGTCAGATCCATCGCGGCGGCGCACCCACGTCGTCCGTCGATTGAGCGGGCGCATGGCTGGCGCTCCCTCGGGGAGAGGCGGTTCACCCGAACGGGGAATGCTCGCTGCGCCGCGCCGCGATGCAGAGTGAACGAGCCGCACGGCCCGGCGCGCCTGCCAGACCCTGACGCAGCGCGGCGCGGAAGGCCACCGCGGAATGCTCAAGACGCGAGGCTGCGGATGCCGGGATGGAGCGAAGGCCTGTGAGCGATGAGTCAGCCGGCGCCGCGATCGTATCTGCAGCAGGCCTTTCGCGGCGGCATGGAGGCAGCGGCCGTCCTCTGGGCGCCCGTCGGCGTCGCCGTCGTCCTCGGTCTCGTCGGGCTGGCGGGCGCGCTGTCGGGGCGGCCGTGGCTGTTTCCCAGCCTGGCGCCGAGCGCGTTCATGCAGGTGAAGGCGCCGCGCCGCCGCGAATCCGGCTTCTACAATGTGGTCGTCGGGCAGTTTCTGGGGTTCGGGTCCGCGGTGGCGGCGATCTACCTCTTCGAGCTGGCGCGCCGGCCGATGCTCGACGGTCCCTCCGTGCATATCACGGCCGCCACGGTGGCATCGGTCGTCGTGGCGGTGCTACTCACGGAGCTGCTCGAAGTGCTGCTGAACGCCTCGCACCCGCCCGGCGGCGCGATGGCGCTGGTGATCATCCTGGGCGGCTACCGGCTGACGGCGACGGATACGCTGTCCATCGTCGCCGGCGTGCTCCTGGTCGGCGTCATCGGCGAGACGGCGCGCCGCCTGCGCGTGCTGCAGCTCGACCGGATCGGCGCGACGCCCAGGTGAGGGCGGCGACGACGCGTGATGCACCGCCGCCTCGTCCCGATGCGCTCGCTCGCTTCTCGCTTCCCGCAGCTCCGGAAGTCCAATACGCCGGGCGCCAACTCTCCGTTGTCACCGCCCGGAGCCCCGGCCGTCATAGCCCCAGCCCGCCTCGCGCTTCTATACTGAACCGCCATGACCACCGCGGCCGACGCACCACGACCGGCGAAGCGCATCATCTATCTCGACCGCCGCGTGGCGTTCATCGAGCCGGATCGCATCAACGTCCGGCCGGCGCTGGCGGCGGCGCTCTTCCCCCTCTTCGGCCTGCTCCTGGGCATCGCCGCCTTCGCCGCGATCGTCCTCTGGCTGGACCGCATCCCGTTCGCCCTCGTGCTCGTGCTCCTGCTCATCGCGATCATCGCCATCCCGCTCGCGGGGATCGGCTTCGTCTACGCCGTCGCCGGCGCCAATGTCGTGTTCGAGCGAAGGAAGCAGTCCGGCGTCTGGCAGCAGGGCTTCCTCGGCATGGGCGTCGGCACCACCGAACTGGTGCCGTTCTGGAAGATCGACGAGATCCGCATCGAAGAGACGACGCGGCAGCGGCAGCAGGGCGCCGTGCAGGACCTCGCCCAGTTCGAGATCGTGCTGATCAAGGTGAGCGGCAAGCGTCTGAAGATCGGCGATGTCGTCGTCGCGCGGTCCATGGTGCGGCAGGGACTCGAAGACGCGCGCATCGTCGCCTCGGCGATCGCCGAGATGACGTCCAGGCCGCTCGTGGCGCCGGAGGTGCGCCGGCGCACGCGCGTCGTCAGCGACCGGCTGATCGGCGAGGCGACCGGCGCCGCCGCGAACGGCAACGCCGACGCCAGGCGTCAGATCCAGGCTGAGCCGCGTTGACGGTCAGCGATACCGCCACCGGCAACCCGGCGCCCGGGCGGGCCGGCGACAGCGACGGCGCATCCACAACGCCGGTCGTGAGCGTGGTCATCCCCGCGTTCAACGAAGAGGCGCGCCTTCCCGGAAGTCTCGCCCGCATGATCGACTTCCTCGCCGCGCAGCCGGGCGCGAGCGAACTCATCGTCGTCGACGATGGGAGCCGCGACCGGACGGCGGAGCTCGTCGCCTCGGCGAGCCGGCGCCGCGCCGACCTGCCGGCGGCGGTCGAGGTGCGGCTGCTGCAGCATGACGCACAGCAGGGGAAGGGCGCGGCGATCCGTACCGGTTGTCTGGCGGCGCGAGGAGACTACGTCTTCTTCGTCGACGCGGACCTGGCGACGCCGCCGGAGGAGTCGCTGAAGGTGCTCGAAGTGCTGCGCGGGGGCGGGCCGGTCGTCATCGGCAGCCGCATCCAGCCCGACGGAACAGACATGCGCGCCAGCCAGCCGCCGCGCCGCCGCCTCGTCGGCTCCATGTTCACGGCGATGCGCAAGGCGCTCCGCGTCCTGCCGGACATTGACGACACCCAGTGCCCGCTGAAGGGCTTCCGGCGCGACGCTGCCCAGGCGATCTTCGCCCGCCAGCGCCTGCGCGGCTGGATCTTCGATGCCGAGGTGCTGCACCTTGCCCGGATCCTCGGGTATCCGATCGTCGAGGTGCCCGTCGCCTGGCGGCACATCGAGGGCTCCCGCGTCCGCGTGCGGCCGCAGCAGGCGTACGAGGTCATGCGCGACCTGCTCTGGTTGCGCTTCGTCCACCGCCGTCCGAAGGCCGCCCTCGGTGTCGACCGGCGGTAGAGGGTGTGTGTTCGCGCGGGGACGCGGTACGCGCCCGCGCTCGATGACCGCGCCGGAACCGAAGAGGGCGGCGCACCCTCGGGCCGGAGGCTTGTCATTTCTCCCCGGCGATGGCACGATGGCGCCAGCAGACACGGGGGGCCGGATCATGACGACGGAAGCGACCGCATCGCCCAGGCAGCGTCGAGACCGCGCGCTGCACTTCCCCCTGCAGGAGAACGAAGGCGTCCTGCTGATCTGCCGCCGCCACTGGATCTACCTCTGGCCGCGCAGCGTACTGATGGCGGCGTTCGCGCTGGCGCCGGTGGCCGCCGCCGGCGTCCTGCTCGCCAAGGCGGGCCAGTTCGATGGCATCGCCGTGAAGGTCTACGGCGTGGCCTCGCTCATCTGGCTCGTCTTTTGGGCCGTGCGCATCCTGCTCCACTGGTATCGCTACCATAACGATATCTGGGTGATCACGAACCAGCGGCTGATCGACAGCACGAAGACGAGTCCGTTCAGGCTGACGATGTCGACGGCCGACCTCGTGAACATCCAGGACATGACGGTCGAGCGCGACGGCGTGCTGCGGACGATGCTCGACTACGGCGACATCATCTGCCAGACGGCCGCCGACGTACAGGAGTTCCGGCTCCCCGGCATCCCCCGGCCGCGCGACGTCCAGCTGCTCGTCGACAAGGAGCGGGACCGCGAGCGCATGCGCTCCGCCTGAGGCCGGCGACGGCCTCGCCCGGTTTCCGCTCAGGCCGAACGGGCCGGGCGCGCCGTGGGAGCGGCGCCGGACTTCGACGCGGGCGGGCAGTCCCCACGCTGCGTGCGTGGGCGTGCGCGCCTCCTATCGTCTGACAACGAGCGCGCTGGCGTCCGGCGCCGCTCGCGGCTTCGGCGTCGCGCCCGACGAGGCGTAGCCGAGCACGACGAACGCCTGCGCGACGAACTCCGGCGGCAACTCCAGCGCGGCGCGGACGGCGTCCGGCGCGAAGAGCGGCGCCGAGATCCAGTACGAGGCCAGGCCCATCGCGTGCGCCGCCAGCATCAGATTCTGCATGCCGGCGCCGACCGATTGCTGCGCCATCGCCCATTCGTGCCGCGCCCGTCGCTCGTCCGGCCAGTCGCGCAGCCCCTCGTGCGTCAGGCACGCCAGCACGAGCGCAGGCGCCGCCACGATCTGCCGCCGCGACTTGCGCAGCAGCCGCTCGATCAGCGGCGCCGGCTGGCCGTCGCGCTCGAGGTCGGCTCGCCATGCGTCGCCCATGCGCGTCGCCAGCAGGTGGCGTCGCTCTGGACCGAGGATCCCGTACCGCCAAGGCTTCGTGTGATGCGGCGCCGGCGCCAGGAGCGCGTTCGCCACCACGCGCTCGACCAGCTCATCCGGCACGGCGCGGCCGCTGAGCTGCCGCAGTGATCGGCGCGAGGCGATCGCCTCGATCGCGTCCATCAGCGGTCCGCCTGCTGCCGGCCGGCGGCTCGCGCGCCTTCGCAGGCGTCAAGCCAGCCGCGCGTCGCCGCCCCGAGCGGCAGCTTGGACAGCGCGGCGACGTCCGCTGGCGCATCGACGTCGAAGCGCAAGCGCTCGAGCTCGATCTCGACCGGCTCGATGCCGGCGGCTTCGGCTTCGGCGCGGTGGGCGTCGGCGCTCCCGCGGCCGAAGCGCATGGCGATCGCCTCCGGCGGCCGGAGCGCCAGCGCGTTCGTCCCGCCGTCCGCCGAACGCACGAGCACAGCGCGCGCGCCGGCGCCTGCGCCCAGCGCATCGACCACGGCGCGGACGTCGTCCGCCCGCGCGAGCGGGAGGTCCGCCGGCAGGATGACGAGCTCGTCAATGTGGACGCGCCGCGCCAGATAGCGCCGGCCGAAGGTGAGGCCGTTGTTCAGCGCTGCGATGCCCGACGGCGGCCGCAGCGTGTCCGGCTCGACGATCGGCCGGGCGCCAAGGTCGCGCGCCCGCGAGCAGACGTCGTTGTCGTTCGTGACGACGGCCACCAAGTCGAAGCACCGGCTCTCGCTGCAGGCGACGATCACGTCGGTGAGCATCGCCAGGACGAGCTCACGGCGCTCGCGCCCGTCGAGCAGGTCGGCGAGACGCATCTTCGCCTGCGCCAGCCCTTTCATCGGGATCAGTGCGGCGCGCATACGGTCATTGAACCGCGGCGAGCACCGCTTCGGCCAGCGCCCGCTTCTCCGGCCGGCCGCGCATCACCGTCTGCGCGACGACGGCGCGCACGCCGGCCGCCTCGATCGCCGGCGCCAGCGCCGCGTCCTCCACGTCGATCACCAGCACATCGAGGAAGTCTTGGTACGCCTCCGCGACGCCCACGGCGCTCGGCACCATACCGAGCGCCGCCATCATGCGGTCCGCCGGCCCCTTCACGGTCTTGCCGGCGATGATCGGGCTGACGGCGGCCACGCGCGCGCCCGTAGCCCGCAGCGCCGCGCGCACGCCCCGGACCGCGAGGATCGGGCCGATACTGACGACGGGATTGCTCGGCGCAACGATGACGACATCGGTCGAAGCGAGCGCGTCGAGCACGCCGGGCGCCGGCGCGGCAGCGTCGACGCCGGCGAAGCGCACGCCGCGCACGTCGTCCTCGGTGCGCCGCTTCACGAAGTACTCCTGGAACGCCAGCACGCCGGCGTCCGTCTCTACGATCGTCCGCAGGCGGTCGTCGGTAACGGGCAGGAGTGTGCAGCCGATGCCGAAGGCTTCGGCGATGTGACGCGTCGCCTCGCTGATCGTCGCGCCGTCACGCAGCAATTGTGTGCGGAAGACGTGCGTCGCGAGATCGCGGTCGCCGAGCGTGAACCACGTCTCGTAGCCGAAGCGGCGGATCGCATCCAGCAGCGCGTACGATTCGCCCGCCAGTCCCCATGCGCGCTCCGGGTCGATGACGCCGGCGAGCGTGTAGATGACGGTGTCGATGTCCGGCGAGACATGCAGCCCGAAGAACTCCTCGTCGTCGCCGACGTTGGAGATCACCGTCAGGCGCTCGGCGGGCATCACCTGCACGAGGCCTTCGAGAAAGCGTGCGGCGCCGACGCCGCCGGCGAGTACCGTCACGTCCATGTGGCTTCCGCTCCTTCCACGATCCGATGTCCCAGGCACGAGCCGCCAGGGCGACGGCGCTTCGTCGCCCGTCTGACGAGCGCAGGCGGGTCAGCCGCGGACGCCGCCTGTCCCACTACACATAAACACCCGCAATCGTTTTGCAACGAAGCGCGGGTGTTCGCTGATGGCGTGCGGCCGCCGCGAGGCGCATCATAGCTGCATGATCGAGCAAACATTCACCCCCTCGCCCGAGCCGCCGCGGAAGCGCCCGACGATCAGCGAGTTGCGCGCCGGGATCGACGACCGTGACGAGACGATCCGGCTGCTGAACGAAGCGCTGTCGCGCGCGCTCGACGAGCTCGAGCGTGGCGGCCGGCTCGCCGCCTGACCTCACGGCACCGCTGCGAAGCGGCCGTCCGTCACCCGGTACAGCACCAGTCCCGCCTGCGCCGGCGTTTCGCCGACGCGGTCGCCCTGCGCATCGAAGCTGATCGCGCCGGTCAGCCCGAGCAGCTTCTGCCCGCGCATCGCCTGCGCGAGCCGCTCCCGATTGATGCGCAGCGAGCCGTCCGGAGCCGCGGTCGCCGCCGCGTCGAGGGCGCCGATGAGCGCGCTGGCGGCATCATACGCCTGCAGCACGAACGCCGTATCCGGCGGCCGCTGGTACGCCGCCTGAAACCGTGCGACGAACGCCAGGCTGGGTTGTGGGCCGCCTGAGATGATCGAGCCTTCGGCCGCCGGGCCTGCTGGCTGCAGGTAGTCACGGACGCTGAAGACGCCATCGGGCGCCATGAAGACGCCGCTGTACTGCTGGTTCCGCAGCTCCTTCACCAGCAGCGCCGCCTCCGGGTTGAGCCCCTCGAAGACGACGGCGTTCGGATTCGCGCTCAGCACCCCCTTCACGAAGGCGCTGAAGTCCGTGGTGCCGCGCTCGATGCGCTCGCGCGAGACGACGCTGCCGCCGAGAGCGGCGAAGCGCGGGGCGAAGGCATCGGCAAGTCCCTTGCCGTACGGCTCGCCGTCGTCGATGACGATCGCCGTCGCCGCGTTCGCCGTCTTTCGCAGGTACGACGCCTGCACCGCGGCCTGCAGGTCATCGCGCCAGGCCGTGCGGAAGAAGTAGCGCTCGCCCTGCTGCGACAACTCGACCCGCGTGGCCGAGGCAGAGACGTGGACGACGCGCGCTGCCTCATACAGCGGGTCGGCCGCCTGGGCGCCGGTTGTGCACATCGGGCCGATGACGCCGGCGACGCTGGCATCGGCGATCAAGGCGCGGGCGGCGCTGGCGGCCTTCTGCGCTTCGGTGCAGCCGTCGTCTTTGCGCGAGACGACGATCTTGTGCCCCTTGACGGTGGCTCCGCGGTCGTTCACCGCAAGCTCGGCCGCGTCGGCGATGTCGCGGCCGATGCCCTGCTGGTCGCCGCTGAGAGCAACCGAGACGCCGACCGTCAGCGGCGCGTTCGGCGGGATGACGATCTCGGCCGTGGGCGTGGGCGCCGACGTCAACGCGGGGACGGCCGTCCGACCGGCCGCCTTCCCGCAGGCGGTCAGCATCAGCATCAGGCAGAGAGACAGCGCGGCGAGCCGCGAACGCATGCACCCATCCTTCGAGAGCGCCCGGCACGCGCCCTATCGTGATCCGGGGGTATTATCGGGGTGGCGGGCGCTTCCGCCAACCCGCTCGCTGGGAAGACAGATGCCGATCGAGAAGGCCTTCGCCATTCACGCCAGCCCGCACGAGATCTACGCCGCGCTTGAGCGCGACGTGGCCTCGGCGCCTCGGGGCGAAGAAGCCGGCTTCGACGTGCTGCGCCGCGAGCGTGACCGCGAGCTCGAGCTGCAGGTGACGATGGGCGGCATCCCCTGCTGGCTGACGTACCGGCTGGAGCCGAAAGAGGGCTATACGGAGGTCGTCGCGCTGCTGACGCCGTTCGGCTTCAGGTACGCGCTGTTTCGCATCATGACGCTGGGCATGCACGACCACGGCTTCGAGGTGGCGCTGGTCCAGGGGCTGGCGAACCTCAAGGAGTCCGTCGAAGGCGCGGCGCCGGCTGCATCACCGCCGGCGGACGACGCCGGACGGGACGAGCCGTAGGCTTGCGATAGACGATGGGCGATGGGCCGGGGCGGCTGACTTCGGCCCGCCCCGCCGGTCAGCGGCTCGCGCGGCGTTCGAGCTCCACTCGGACGAACGGATTACGCTGCCGCTCCTGGCCGACCGTCGTCTGGTCCATGTGCCCGGGGAGCACGACGGTGTCGTCGGGGAGCGCCAGCAGGCGCTCGATGATGCTGCCCATCTCTTGGTCGTAGTCGCCGCCGGGCAAGTCGGTGCGGCCGATGGAGCCGGCGAAGAGGGTGTCGCCGGCGAAGAGCACACCATTGACATAAAAGCTCACACTGCCGGGCGTATGCCCGGGCGTGTGGATGACGTGCAGCTTCAGCCCGTCGACGTCGATCTCGTCGCCGTCGGCGAGCAGGCCGTCCGGCGGTGGCGGATTCTCGATCTCGGCGCCCATCCAGCGGCGGGCGGACTCGGACGTCGTCCGGACGAGGTAGGCGTCGCCGGGATGCAGGAGGAAGCGGGCGCCGGTCGCCTCGCGGACGGCGCCCACGCCGAGGACGTGGTCGATGTGGCCGTGGGAGTTGGCGATGAACTTCACCCGCACGCCCATCTCGCGCGCCATCGCGAGGATCTCGCGGGCCTCGTCGCCGGGGTCGATGCAGATGCCCTCGCCCGTACGGCGGTTGCCGATCACCCAGCAGTTCTCCTGGAAGGCGCCGACGACGATGCCCCGGATCATCACTTCCTCGACCGAAGGCTGGCTCGTCATGCCGAGAGTCTACGGAGTCGTCACGCGAGGGGCGAGATCTGTACCGCGCCAGTGAGCGTACTGATCGTACCATTCCCCCCTGCTGACACGGCGTGGACGGACGATATTTGAACGGGCCGATCGACGCCTTGTTTCGGCCGGATCGAGGCTCTACAATCACGCGAAATTTGGCGGGTAACGACGAGGAACCATGACGTACCAGACACAGGACGAGTCACGCATGAAGCGGGTTCGGACGGAGCAGGCGATCCAGTTCGCCATGCAGAGCCGCTGGGACGATGCCGTCTCGGCGAACCGCGCGATCATCGCTGTCTTCCCGGACGACGCCGAAGCCTACAACCGGCTGGGCAAGGCGCTCAGCGAAGTCGGCAAGATCAAGGAGGCGCGCGAGGCCTACCAGAAGTCGCTCGAGCTCAACCCCTCGAACGGCATCGCCCGCAAGAACCTCGAGCGACTGGCATCGGCGCGGGCGAAGGTCGAGCCCGACAAGGCGCATCAGGTCGGCGCCAGCCTCTTCATCGAGGAGATGGGGAAGACGGGTGTGACGACACTCCAGCAGGTGAACATGAAGATGCTGGCGACCCTGTCCGCCGGCGACGAGGTGGCGCTGAAGCCGCTCGGCAGCCGCCTGTCGATCGAGACGATGGCCGGCGATCACATCAGCGACATCGAGCCGAAGCTGGCAATGCGCCTGTCGAAGCTCATGGACGGCGGCAACAAGTACGCCGCCGCCATCGCCGGCATCCGCGAGCGCAGCGTGCGCGTGATCATCAAGGAGACGTTCCAGCATCCGACGCAGGTCGGCCGCCTCTCGTTCCCGGCCGGCAAGGCGGGCGATGGCATCCGTCCGTACACCCGCGAGAGCCTTGTCCGCTCGGATCTCGATGAAGATGAGGATCTGACGGACGAGACGGATGAGTGGGAGGACGCGGAGAGCGAGCCGGAGTCCGAGGCGGAGCCGCGTGAGATGGGGCTCTTCGACGCCGCGCGCGCGGAGGAGCACGAGGACAGCGACTTCGACGAGTAGGCCGGAGTCGCCGGCCCGCGAGCGCCTGCGCCCGGCCGCCGTCCGCACGTCCGCTGGTGTCCGTGAGGGTGCCCCGCGGCCGTCCGCCATTCGCCGCCGCCGGTCGCTGCCCGTCCCCGGCGCAGTCCGGCGCTCGCGCACGGTCGGCTGCCCGTCGGGCTTCCAGGTAGCAGCGGCGTATCGTGGAGGCGCGGGCCGGCCGCCCGTGCCGGATGTGCGGACTTCAGTGAGGAGGCGTCGCAGATGCGCCGCAGCGGTGAGCCGATCGCATCTCCGGCGCCGAGGATCGGCGTCACGCGCTGGGAGGACGTCGCCGGCGAGTCGGTCGAGCGATACTGGTCGGCCGTGCGCCAATCGGGCGGCCTCGTGGTCGACCTCTCGGAGGCGAACGCCGGCGAGCACGCTGTGGTCGCGCGCACGCTCGACGGGCTGATGATCACCGGCGGCGTCGACGTGGATCCGGCGCGGTACGGCGCCATCCGCCACGAGAAGGTCCGCACGACACATCCCGAACGCGACGCGATGGAGACGGCCTGCATCGACGTCGCCATCGCCCGCGAGATCCCCGTACTGGCCATCTGCCGCGGGCACCAGTTGCTGAACGTCGCGCTTGGCGGCACCCTCCTGCAGCACATCGACAGCGGCGAGCATCGCGCCGACCTGCGCGCCGGCGGCATGCCGTCGCGCTGGCACGAGGTGCGCATCGACCCGGCGTCGCGGCTTGCCGGCATCCTCGGCGAGACGCAGTTCCGCACGAACTCGCGGCATCACCAGGCCGTCCGGGCGACGGACCTGGCGCCCGGGCTGCGGCCCGTCGCCTTCGCCGACGAGCACGGCGTTGAGCTGATCGAGGGCGTCGAGGGAGTCGAGCAGCGCTGGCTCGTCGGCGTCCAGTGGCATCCCGAGCGACCGGAAGTGCAGCAGCGGGACTTCGCTCCGCGCATGCGGCGGCTGTTCGATGCGTTCGTCCGGGAGGCCGCCGCCGCGGCGGAGGGCCGGTCGGCGTCTTACCCGGCGACGCCGTTGGACTGAAGCAGCGCCGCCGCCCGTTGGCCCGCCGCCGGGTCGCCGAACGCTTCGGCGATGATCTGCTGCACCTTCGCCGGCACCAGCAGCTGGATCGCTGCCGTGCAGGAGTTGCAGGGCGTCGCCGCATCGCCCAGCGACTTCGTCTTCAACTGGCTGTCCGGCACGCGCTTCAGCATCGCCAGCACGCCCGCCGACTGGCGAAGGCTCATGTCCGTGCCGATCGCCTTCCCGTAGGCGCGCCAGACGGCCGGCACGCGCAGCAGCGACGACGGCGACGCCGCCTCGTCGAGCAGGCCGGCGGCGATGCGCTGCTGGCGGAGGATGCGGTCGAAGTCCGACGAGCCCTGGCGGATGCGGCCGTAGGCGACCGCCTGGTAGCCGTTGAGGTGCTGCTTGCCGACGGGGAACTGCTGCGGCTTCACGTTCACGTCGTCGTCGGAGTAGTCCGCCTGACCGAACGCCTTCGGATTGTCGATGGTGACGCCGCCCATCGCGTCGATCAGCTTCTCGGAGTCGTACTGGTCGAAGGTGACGTAGTGATCGACCTTGATCCCGAGGTTCCGCTCGATCGTCGCCATCACCGCCTTCGGCGCCGCCGTTGCGTCCTTCGCCGACCAGTTGTAGACGTAGGCGGTGTTGATGCGGTCCTGCGTCCAGCCGCCGCCCGGCTGCGGCACGGACATCATCGAATCGCGCGGGATGCTGAGGAACGCCGCGCGATGCGAGCGCGGGTCGATGCGGACGAGGAGCACGGTGTCCGTCCGGCTCGGGCCCGTCTCGGAGGGCCGGCGGTCGAGGCCGATGACGAGCACGGTGAACGGCCGGTCCGGCAGGCCGAAGATCAGCGGCGCGCCTCCGGGAAGCGGCACCGAGAGCCGCGCCGACGCGATCGGGATCGGCTGCACGGCCGTGACGACGCCGGCGACGATGTAGGCCACGGCCAGCAGGATGAAGTTGCGCAGCCAGTGCCGGCGCTTGCGTCGCCGCGGTGCGGCCGGGAGCGGGAGGGGCGGCGCCGCCGGCGGGCGGCCCGGGAGCGTGCGTTCCTGCAACTGCCCGTAGGCTTCGATGTCGTCCATGACCGGCGTCATTCTAGCGTACGCCGGATCTCTGACCTGGCAGATCGCAATGAGCAGCGGCAGGCTCCGGTCGATGGGGGTGGTCCGGAACCAAACCGCTGCTCATCTGCTTAACTTCCGCAGACGGGCGCCAGTGACGGCTTGCCGGCGAACTTCGCCGATCGCGCGCCGGCCGCGAACGGGAGACCCAGGATGAGCGGTGCCGCCGGTCGCAGATCAGATGACGGAGGGCGGGTGAGCGAAGCGAGGAACCGTTCCGGCGCAGGACGATGCGCGCGACGGGAGAGCGACAGATGCGCACGGATGGACGCAGATGAGGGGTGACTGAGGCCGGAGGGGCGAAGGAGGGCGAGGAGGGCGAAGTGTCGCGGGGAGACGAGGGGAAGCGGAGATGCACGTAGATGCAGACAGAAGGATGAACGGCTGGAGGCGTCGAACGTGAGCGCAGCGGCGACCGCCGTCGTGCCCGCGCACGCTGCGTCGGCTATGATGCCGCGCGAACGCAGGGAGCATCGATGGGAGCGGGCATGCGACCGCGGATCGGCATCATCGGCGCCGGCGTCATGGGCACGACGCATGGCAAATCGATCCACTTCTGCCTGAAGCATGGCCTCGTCGACGGCGAGCTGATCGGCTTGGCCGAGGCGGACCCGGAGCGTCGCGACAGCTACGCCGCCGCCGCCGGGCTCTCGTTCGTCACCGACGACCCTTACGAGCTCATCGCCCATCCCGGGATCAACACGGTCTACATCTGCACGCCAACCGCCTACCATCGAGAGTTGGCGCTGGCGGTCTGCGCCGCCGGCAAGGCGCTCTTCTGCGAGAAGCCGCTCGCCTTCAACGCCGGCGACGCCTCCAGCATGCGCGACGCGGCGGCCGCGGCGGGCATCACCCATCAGGTCGGCCTGGTGATGCGCTTCTCGCCCGTTGTCACGGTCACGCGCGAGCTGCTTCGCGACGCGTCGATGGGCCGGCCGATGACGGCGGTGATGGTGGACGACCAGTACTTCCCGATCCAGGGCCACTATCGCAGCACCTGGCGCGGCGACGTGAATCTCGTCGGCGCAGGCACGCTGCTCGAGCACGCGATCCACGACGTCGATATCCTCGTGTCGTATTTCGGGCGCCTGCGGCGCGTCTACGGCGTCACGCGCCACTTCTTCGGGAAGGAGGGCGTCGAGGACCTGAGCAGCGCCACGCTCGAGTTCGCCTCCGGCGCCGTCGTCAGCCACACGTCGATCTGGCACAACCTGCTGCATCGCGGCAGCAGCCGGCGCATGCTGGTCGTCTGCGAGGACGGCCAGCTGCAGTGGCAGGACAACGACTGGGCGGCGCCGATCGACATCGACGCGAACGCCGCCGCGGAGAAGCAGGAGATCAGCTCCGCCGACGTCATCGAGCGCCACATCGAGCTCGCCGGCCTGGGCGACGAGCGGCTGCGGGCGAGCGTGCGCGCGGAGTACGCCGGACAGGACTACCTGCTGGAGGACTACGCCTTCCTGCGCGCCGTCAGCGATGGCCGCGAGGCCTGGCCGGGGTTCGACGTCGCCGTCTACGCGCACGAGGTGGTCGATGCCATCTACCGCTCGGCTCGCGAGGGCCGCGCCGTCGAGATGGCCTAGGCTGGAGGCGCGCGTGGCCGACTACGACCTCGTCATCCGTCACGGCCTCATCGTCGACGGCACCGGCGCGCCGGCGCGGCAGGGCGCGCTCGCCGTGAGCGACGGGCGCATCGTCGCTGTCGGCGCGATCGACGGCCGCGGCGAGACCGAGCTCGACGCGGAGGGCCATGCCGTTGCGCCCGGGTTCATCGATGTCCACACGCACGACGACGCGGCCGTGATCCGCGATCCCCGAGTCGACTTCAAGATCATGCAGGGTGTTACGACGGACGTCGTCGGCAACTGCGGCGCCGGCGTCGCGCCGGCGAACGATGCCTTCCGCGCCTACTACGCCGCCGGCATGGGCCCGATCCTCGGTGAGAGCGACCTTCCATGGAGTACGACGGCCGAGTACTTTGCCGCGGTCGAGGCGGCGCGCCCTGCGTGCAACGTCGCCGCCTACGTCCCGCACGGCGTCCTGCGCTACAACGCGATGGGCGGCGAGCGCCGGCCGCCTGGCGACGCCGAGCTGCAGCGCATGCGCGAGCAGCTCGACGAGGGGATGCGTGCCGGCGCCATCGGCCTGAGCACGGGCCTGGTCTACGCCCCCGGCGCCTTCGCCCGCACGGACGAGCTCGTGGCGCTGGCGAAGGTCGCCGCGTCCTACGGCGGCATCTACGGCAGCCACATCCGCGACGAGAGCGCGCGCCTGCTCGAGGCTGTCGGCGAGGCGATCAGCATCGGCGAGCAGGCCGGATGCGGCGTGCAGATCTCGCACCACAAGGCGGCCGGCGCGCAGTACTTCGGCATGACGAAGCAGTCGCTGCCATTGATCGCCGAGGCGCGCGCCCGCGGCGTCGACGTGACCATCGATGTCTACCCGTACGTGGCGTCGAGCTCGTCGCTGGCGGCGATGTTCCGGCTCGGCCGCGGCGCCGCGTTCGAGACGGCGCCGGCGATCATCGCCAGCGTCAAGTACAACAAGGAGCGCTACGAAGGCAAGTACGTGCGCGAGATCGCCGCCGAGCTCGACCTGCCGATCGGCGAGGCGATCCGAAAGGTGCTGCAGGACGAAGAGAATACGCCGAGCGTGATCATGTTCATCATGGATGAGGCCGACGTCCGCCGCGTCATCGCCGACGACCACGCGATGATCGGCTCCGACGGCCTGCCGTCGGAGGGCAAGCCGCACCCTCGCCTCTACGGCACGATGGCCGCCGTGCTGGAGAAGTATGTTCGCGAGGAGCCGCTGCTGGCGCTCGAAGAGGCGGTACGCAAGATGACGTCGCTGCCGGCGGGGAAGCATCGCATCGCCGGGCGCGGCATCCTGCGCGAGGGCTGGCAGGCGGATCTTGTGATCTTCGACCCGGCGACCGTCGCCGACGTCGCCACGTACGCGGAGCCGCGGCAGTATTCCCGCGGCATCGACTACGTCATCGTCAACGGCGAGGTCGCCGCCGAGCACGGCCGCCAGACCGGGGCGCGCGCGGGGAAGATGCTGCGGCGCGGCGTGGCGACCTGATCGTCGTGCCGCCAGGCGTCCGGCGTCGCCTTTCCGAACTCAGCCGCAGCGCCGGCTTCGCCTCCTCGGCACCCCACCGCCGGGTTCGCCCGGCGTCTTGAGCCGTAGCCCTCCGCCGCGGCGCGCTGCATCGTCGCGCCGCCGGATCGCGCTCGTCCGCTCCCCACCGTTCGCTCCAGCAGCCGCCCGCGTGCCTCGGCCGGCCTCCGCGTCACGGTGGGCCGGCGTCTCGCCGTCCGGCGCCGCGGTGTGTGAGTGCAGACCGACGATTGCCCGTCGATACTGATCGCGGAGACGTATCGGATGCAGCGGATCTTCTCGCTCCTCGGCCTCGCCCCCGACGCCTCGGGCGACGACATCAGCGCCGCCTACTGGTCGCGCGCCCGCGTCCTTCGCGCCGCCGACGAGACGGGCGCGCTCGCAGAGCTCGACGACCTCAACGCCGCCTACCAGACGTACACGCGGGAGCTCGCGCGGCGGCCGCCGCGCTCGGCGCGCCTGCCGCGACGCCGCTACTGGAAGGCGGCGCTCGTCGCGCTCTGCGTGCTCGGCGTCGCCGTCGGCGCCAGCATCTACCGCGACGTCGTCGCCGACGCCGGCGCCGGCGGCACGGCACGGGCGCAGGATGTCGGCGCGCAGGCGGTCGACTGGCTTCGCACGCGGTTCGCCACGCCGACTCCCGGCGCCCGCTTCCTGCTCGTCGGCCGGACGAACGGCGAGGGCGCGTACCTGCGCGTCGCACCGGGATATGCCGCTGCGCCGGCGGCGGCGGCGCTTCCCGACGGCACAGGCGTCGCCGTGCTCGGCCAGCGGGCGAGCGTCGACGGCGAGACGTGGCAGCGCGTCCGCGCGGCGGGCGGCGCCGAGGGCTGGATCTCCGAGCGGTGGCTCGCGCGGCCGTAGATCCGGACAGCACCGCGGCGGACGCGTTCGCTTCGACGCCCATCGCGCCCGTCCACGCACAGGCCGATGACGGCGACGCATCCCGGCCGGCATCACATGCGTCCGCGGCGCTGCGCCGGACGCGCTTCCCACAGCCGGGCACCCTTGCTTCAATGCCAGCAGCGCCGAGGAGCTTGCTTACCCATCGCGGGTGTTCCCGGCGACCACAACACGAGGGGGTGCCAGTGCCGGTTGGAATTCAGCGCGTCGACCACGTCAGCATGGCCGTCTGGAAGATCGATGACCAGTTGTCGTTCTTCACCGAGATCTTCGGCTGGAAGGAAGCCGGGCGCTTCCGGAACGAAGAGGCGGGCTTCGCCGGCGTCGTGCTCGATGTCCCCGGCGCCGATGGCCAGCGCCAGATGCAGTGGGAGATCCTCGAGCCGATCGGCGAGGAGAGCTTCATCGCCAAATTCCTGCGAGAGCGCGGCCCGGGCCTCCATCATGTGACGCTGCAGGTGGACGACGCCGACCGCGCGGCCGACGCGCTGCGCGCCCACAGCATCGAGCCGTTCGGCGGACCGCGCGTGTCGTGGGACTGGAAGGAGCTCTTCGTGCACCCGAAGTCGTCCGGCGGCGTGCTCTTCCAGCTCTTCGAGCAGCTCGATGAGCCGGCGGCGGACGCCGCGCCGGCGGAGCCGGCGTGATGCCGCTCGCGTTGCAGGCGCGCCTGGCGGCCTGACCGCCGCATACCATTGCGATGATCCTGCAACGTCCGGGCGTCGGCTGTTACGCCTCGTTCGCGAGCGCCGTCATATGATCGCCTCCCCTTCACGCCTCATGCCTTCGCACGGATGACGGAGGTCACATGCTCGCACTCGTCGGGACCGGCATCATCGCCGGCATGCTCACGTACGCCGTACTGGCCGCGCTCGCCGATCCGGAGGGCGCGCGGATCATCTCGATTGGATTCTGACGGCGGGGAGGCGACGATGATCAACGCGCGGCGCGAGCGCCCGTCCGCGCGCGAGGCTTCTTCGTTGCAGCTCGAGGTCATCGAGGCGGGTCTGCGCGACGCGACGGATGCCCTGCCGCTCGTCGATGATGCGCGGCACGGACGATTGTCGGCGTGCGCCGTCCGCTTCGACGCCCACGTCCAGCGCCTGCGCGAAGCACGCGCGGCGCGGGCGTTGCCGCCCGTCGCCTGAGGCCCCGGACGATCGGCGGTGTGTGAGGACGGCGGCCCACGTCCTCGCAGACGAGCAGAGCGGCCCGCATGCGGGGCCGCTCTCTTCGTTGTCTGCTGGTAGCAGCGGTTGGATTCGAACCAACGACCTACCGATTATGAGCCGGTTG
>JADEYI010000115.1_pt1 | contig 152150 bp, 202 predicted proteins | sample 8542331 | NCBI WGS metagenome assembly JADEYI01 (sample SAMN16510988, study PRJNA670497) | mine drainage metagenome | isolation source: biofilm near Copperflume 1 | place: Germany: Marsberg coppermine Kilianstollen | collected 2018-02 | reverse complement strand
TCTGCATCACCATGCGCTGCTTCTGCACGTACTGCTTCACCGGTGTGCACACCGGGCAGCTCTGATTCACACACTTCTGGTGGTGCTTCAGCAGCTCCCGGCTCGTCAGGCACCTGCATTGCCACACAACCAGCCGTCAGGCAGTCCACCCTAGGCATGCGCGAAGAGTCCTGTCAGTCCTGTCAGCCCTTGCTGGAGCTACAGGAAGCAACCGTCCACGCGAAAAAAAGAGGGTCATGCATAGATGATGCTTGAGAAGATCATGGACAAAGTGATATCGATCTTACTTCACCCCATCTCGAAATAGCAATCTCAATCAGACATGTGCACCGTTCAGAGCAGTGAGGTGGGCCGCGAGGGAGCAGGCTGCTGAAAACAGAGTGACATCTACCTGGGGTATTCGCAGTTGGGGTCGGCGCAGGTGAGGATGTGGCGCCAGAGCTGCTTGGCGACGGTGCAGGACTGGCCGTAGGTGCAGTGCCCCTCGGCTGCTTGGCACTTGGCGCAGTGGCGAAGGAAGAGCAGCCAACGCTGCTGCTTCGCCACGTACTCCTTCTTGTCCCTAGCGTCCCGCATCTGCATCATGCGCGGGTCCATGTTGGGGTCGCCGCCTGCACGCACCGCTCATCCCCTCAGGTCAAAACACCCACTAACCCTTTGACCGACTTGAGCAGGGATTACACAACGCAACCCACTGCAATATTCTTTCCCCATGCGCCGTCCTATTGCAACACTGCGTCCCTTCATGATGCCTGCCTGGTGCTCGAATACTTCCTCATCACCTCACAAATATACGCAATCGACCAGCTCAACGTCATGGAGGTAGAAATTCGGCCAAAAATCTTGCCATTCAGGCAAAGTATTGAACTGCCTGCGCAACATCGAGAGGGACTCACCGCTGCCCTGGCTGCTGCCTGGGCCCATGCCGGGCAGGCCAGGGATGCCGGGCATGCCCCCGATGCCCGGCCCCATGGAGCCGCCGCCCATTCCGGGGGATCCCATCCCACCGGGTCCCCCCATGCCGCTGGGCCCCCCTATGCTGCCCATGCCTCCCACCGGCACCATCCCTGACCCTGCAAGGTTGTCAGGCTCCTTATAGACAAACAGAGTAATGCATGCCTTGTTATTGACCAGATGGTCTGCCTACAAGTAGGCACATGGGACCGATGTGTCATCACCTGACTCACATGGATCACATGGGTCACATGGAAAAGTCCAAGTTGGTTCTTCCAGAGTCACTTCAGTACATCCTCTAAAGCTGGCCTTGAGAATTCAGCTCGAGTTGCAGTGCTTCAGGAGATTTCTGGTCTCCTCAAGCATGCTTCCCTATTGCAACTCCTCCTTCCTTGCACCTTCCCTCCCGCCTAAACAACTGGTCCCCTATGCAGGCAGAGTAGCAAGCAGGCACCTTGCATGGGCTGGTTGAGGTGGTTGCTCTGCTGCATGCCTCCCACAGGAACCATGGAAGACAGCTGACCGCCTCCATGGCCCGGCACAGGAATCATGCCGTTGCTCATCACCATGTTGCCAGCGCCCAGCTGCACAAGCCACAAGCCTCCCATCAATGGTCGCGTGTTGTTATGATTGCACGTTTCCAATTGTATTATCTGACATGATGCTCCTGGTGCAACAGTGCAAATTGCTATCCTGGTGGAGAGCAAGCGCACCCGGAGGGCAGAAGAGCTCTGCTGCTGCATGCCCATCTGGTTGGGCATCCCCATTGGTCCACTGGACTGGAGATTGGAGCTCAGATGACTTGGGGCCATGCCTGCAGGCAATCGCTCTACAATCAGCATACAGACATGATTACTGAATCACTGCCCATTGTTCTGTCCTATATCAGCAGCTGATGCCTCGGGAACAGCTCAGATGCAGTGCTGTATCAATTGAACCAAGCATCATAAGAGCCTGAATAGTCCATGGGAGCTTTGCTAGGAAATCACTTTTGGCAGGTCACCACAAGCTCAGGATGTTAAAACACCGAGAACCACACAATTCAATCAGGAGCATGAAGCTTGTGTGAGTGCACGCACCGTTGATGGTGATTCTGGAGCTCTGCTGCTGGTAGCCTGGACCGCTCCCGGCCTGCACCAAAGAGCCCATTCGCATCAGATAAGAACAACAGGCCAAGGTCAAGTATCCTTCCATCTTGCATGAAATAGCAGCGGCACAACAATTCTCTTCACATAAAGCCCTGATGAATGCCGATATTAAGATGATGCCTGCTGCGGGCCGAAGGGCCAGAAGGAAAAGAACCAGATCTATGCCTGATGTTGGGCAGGGAGTGGCTGGGGAACAATCTCCTATGATGCCAGTCAGCAAGACAGTAATGCAGGAGCGCACATTCATCACTGAAGACGTCTGCCCAGGCGCCCAGTCCCTTGAAGAGCGCAGCAGCACTGGCGCTCCATTGCTCATCACTGGGCCAGGGCCTGGCGGATTCTGGCTCCTGATGAAGTTGGGGTGGCCGGAGTTCATGGGGTATGACCCCATCCCTCCCATCCCGATGGCGCCCGAGGGCCCAGGGTCTGTCTTGACCTGGTTGCTGCCCAGCATCCCCATGCCCATGCCTGAGTCCCCAACCTGCCCTTGCAGCATCCTCGAGCTGCTGAGGCCAGGAGCCGAATGCATCGGCATCCCGGACTGCTGCATGAAGTGATTGCCGGCCGCTCCCGGCATGCCCACCCCTGCACCGGAGGTGTGCGGCATCCCGGCCGAGGCCGACGGAAGCAAGGAAGAATCCTGGGGCACGTTCAGGCCAGAGGACCCCAGGTTGCCTCCGCTGCCGAAGCCCCGGCCTGATGTGGTGGCCCCGTAGCTAGAGCCGGGACTCTCGCCGGCCAGGTACCCATTCTGCAGTGGGACGCTCGTGGGAGGACGCTCGGAGTCTGAACGCCGTGGATTGGTCGAGACCATCCGCCGAGCTACGTTCTGCAACCGCGTCTCCAGCGTCGAAGTATCAACATACTCGGCCTGTGAGAGCAATCGGAGGTGAGTGCATGCAATTTCAGGTGGGTAAGCCAACCATAAAAGGAGAAAAAGAGAAGCAAAAGCCAGGCTCAAGAAAGTACCTTTGTAGAGGCAGTCCTGTACAGCGCTTCCTCCAGTCTTCTAACAAAGTCTGGGAGTTTCTGTCTGAATTGAACGTTATCTTGATTTTTCGGCCGCGAGCTGAAGAGATTGAAGACTGCACACCCCACCACCCAGACTTCAGACCAGTCCACAAGTGCAAAACTCAATCTTCAGCAGGAGATCCGCGGCTTGGTCAATTGCAATCTCAAGCATTGGGACGGTGCTCAGTATGGGGGCTGCATTGCTGCCCACAGACAGCACTGCAAGAAGCAAGAAGGCTCACTGTTTTGTATGATGGTCCTCCTATCTTCCTTGTCTCCGTCTGGGTTTTGCCAGCGAGGCCACTGGCCTGAAGGCTGCTGTGGCTGCCCATTCTGAGAACCTTGAGGGTGCGGCTGTCCCAGGGACGGAAGGTTTGCAGTCTGGGCGCTGGGAGTCCCCATGTGGCTATTCGAGGGTGGTGCAGCAAGGATTCCCTCAAGGACGCCCAGACCTGTGGCTGAGCCACCCATCCATCGCGCCTCAAGATCAGCAACACAAACGTCGCTCCTCTCACGCCTTTCTGAGCTTTATTCCCAGTGTGAGCATTGCAGAAGGCATGCAAAATTTCAGGACTTTGGGCGAGTATGGTCGCGTAAGCAGGCACGCCGTCGTAGACAGGGACAAATGAGAGTAGGAACGCCTGAAGCTGCCGTGGACTCCGAAACAAAGTTCCGACACCGAAGCGACAGTGGGAAGGGACGCTCGGTGTGGCATTCAATGAACTACTATGTGACTTTTGAGCGGTGTAGAATAAATCACGTTCCCAGAAGCCATACTTCAGGTCTCTGTCCACTATTTGTGAGGCAGACGCCGAGGTTCGCAGAGCGAGGCGCAACTGCACTCGAGCACAGCAGCGATCTAGGCCCGAACAGGATTGATATGGAGGTGGTTGCTCTGTGTGTGAACGCCGTTATATGCTGTATCAGCGCTGCCCTCGCGCCTCGTATCCTGGAATGGCTCCGAGCATGTTGGGTACTCCGAAGCATGCCTGGCCCTATGGGCGGCATCATGGGCCAGTTGAAGTACTTCAATGATTCAGTTGTGGGCCAGCACAAGTCAGTCCTGCGTTGGGCCCGCGAGTTTGGCGGAATCTATCGCGTCAGGCTTGCAAATGTCAATGTGAGCCCTCCTTGGACTTGCTGTTCTACCCAAAACCCCATCTCCTGCACACTATTCTGATTATATAGCAATTCCTTGAGGTTTAAATTGTCAGATTGTGCTGAGAACCGATGAGATCGCTAATATTCTGATAATGAGTGCTCTGCAGATGGTCATCGTGTCCGATGCCCACTTGATCGACAGCATCGTTGGGAGGTCCACCGAGCTCGAAAAGAGCGTTGATGTGTTCTACAACCAATTTAATGTGGTGCGCGCACCAGTGCCACCTGTCTTGAATAGTTCGCCTTGCCAGTCTACGGGGTTGGGGTTGTCTTGCATGACCACTCTTGCTATTCCCTAATCGAGTGCCCCCCAGAGTAATGGATCTCGCATGCTCGTAGCTGGCCCATGATGAGGAGAAATCCAATCTGTTCACCTCAAGGACGAATGACTGGTGGCGGCTCATCAGGAAGGGCCTCTCGCCGGCTTTTAGCGCCAACAACCTCAAGTAACACCACTCTTTCGATGCTGATACTCCATTTACCCTGCTCTGCTCTATGTACCATTGCCACATTCTCTGACCCCTTGATCCATGCGGAGAAGGGCCCAGTAGAGTCCAAAAATATGCATCACTGGCAGCAGCTTTCTGGATTGGCAGGCCAGCGATGAAACACCACAGAGTCTTGTGTCGTCAAATTAAGGAACTGACTACACTTTTGGAGGTGGTGGCACCTTCTGATTTGGTGAGCAAGCAATGCACATCACGTAGTCTTATGTCCTCTTGTTGAAGGAATGATCATGATGAGTGGCGCGTTTTAGACCTCTCCACTGGGGAGCAACCGATGCACACCGCAGAGTCCAATGTCCTCTAGTTGAGCATCAGACTGCATTAATAGGCGGCTGCCACACCTGTTGGAGCAAGCAGTGCCACACCAACAAGTCTAAAGTTCTCAGGTTGTAGATCTGAAGTCACATCTTGGATTGGCGGGCAAGCGACGCAAGCCATAAAATGACACATCCTCAAGTTGTGACACTGAAAATTGGCACACACACTGTTCAGGAAGGGGTTCCCCGAGGTGCAGCAGGTGACCCAGCGGCTGATCAACGCTATGAAGAAGGCCCAGGGGCACCCCCTGGCGCTCGACAAGGCCACACTGTGCGTCACTCTGGACGTCATCGGCCGCGTCGGCTTTGCCAAAGACTTTGGCGCCACCTCCAGCTTCGAGGCTGCCATCGAGGGCAAGCTGCCTGCCCCGCCAGGTGCCTGGCCACCCCATTGCATGTGCAGGAAATTGGTAACTTTTTATCTGAGGACTCCGTTCCTGCCAAGGGCAGGGTAGGGCTGCAATATGCAGGGAATCCCTTCCTGTGGTGTACACACCAGGGCCAAGCAAGACTCAATCAACTGTGAGCACAGTGCTGAGCCGGGGCAGATTACGCTCTTGTAGAGAATATATCCTCCCTGGTGACTCAGAAGATGACAGCGCCTATCCTGCCAGAGAACGGGGGACTAGGACGGGCTCGTGATCGTGAAATGTATCTAATCAGCAGCGCAAGGGACTATAGATGTCAAATTGCGGCCCGTTCTGAGTAATCGTCCTCTGCTAGCAGTCTTTTGTGGTTCCATCAGCCCGGGACTGTTGTATTATGGGCTTGTTGAGAGGACAGTGTGTGAATGCATTTGGCAGCGATGGAGAAGCCTGGCGTACTTGGAGCGCTGTGGGACTGGATGCTGGTCACTGTCGGGGTGCGCAATGCTGCTGGCTTGAAAACACTGTAGAAAGAGACAGCCGTGCCCCGCAAGATGTCCATGTACATGTGCCCAGAAACTTGCTAGTGATTCATGAATCAAGTATGCTGAGTGAAAGATGCTCCCTTCCACCCAGTGCAGCGGATGACGAAGGGCAATTCACCTTGTTGCACTCGAGCATCGTGCTTTGATCTCTGAGTGAATGTTCCCGCGGCGAGGTAGACTCTGCATGGCAAGAGGCTCCCCGCTTTGCTCCATGCAGTGCTGCAAGAAGCCTGCAGATCACAGCACCTCGCAGAAAATCACAAGGATGCTTGCGCAACGCAGGCCAAGCTGACCCCCAGCGGAGTGGCTCACGACGATTTCCGGCAGCGCATGCGCGCGCTCTTGCAGGAGGTCAAAGCGCGCGGCAATCCCCTGGCGGAGGACCAATCTATAGCGGCACTGCTGCTCAAGCTGAAGGACCCCAAGACCGGGCAGCGCTTGCCGGACGACCGCCTGGCCGCCGAGTTTGCAGTCGTGTACCAGGGCGGCACCGAGACCACGTCCCTCACCACTGCGTGGGCTGTGTACGCCCCCTGAATGAGCTCTTTTGCATGCCTTTGAAAATGGTGTTCAGCGTCAGAATTGACGCGGCGCAGTGCTTCAGCCCTTCTGGGAATGATGCATGGGGGATTTGTGGCAGGGCGGGGGGGTTCTCGGTGTCAGGCATCTGCAAATGAAAAAATCTTGAAGGCTGTGAGAATGCATGGTCGCCCATTTTGCATCATCACAGCGCAGTGCATGGTCTGACTGCAAGAAGTGGATGCACAAGAGATGTCAAACAAACAAGTGCAGACATCATGCATCTTCATGACCTCCTCTGGATTGCCATGCTCCTTGCATGCGCCCACCACGCCTGGCATTTGCCAGGCTGCTCTGATCTGAGTGCTGGCTTTCCCCAATAATAAGCACGGCTGATTGGGTTGGTGAAAGCCCATTTGTTGTGTGCAGGTTCATGATTAGTCAGCACCCAGAGGTGGAGGCAAAGGTCCTCGCTGAGCTGGACGGCCTGGGCCTGTTAGTCACCCCAGAGCGGCCCAACCCACGGCCGCTAGAGTATGATGACCTCACCAAGCTCACCTACACCAACAATTGCATCAAGGTATGCATGGTCAATCTCTTTTAAGTTTTGCTGGTGTTTTTGCTTGTTCACTTTTCTCAGTCCTGCAGCAGTCTAAGTTAGTCAGCCCTTGCGCAAGCGGACCGCTGCTGCTCAGTGTGAGAGGCATAGTTTCAAATGCCCTCCCCTAGCGCTCCAATCTATAACTTGCAGCATGCAAGTGAGCCAGCATGTGACAGCTGCTGAGCATGTGCAATGCAGTCAACAACCGCTTGCACTGGTCCTGCTAAGTGACTGTCAAAGCACTTGGCCACCAAATACTTCAGCTCTTAGCTGCTGGATATTGGGATTGGTGTACAGGTGCGTCCCTGGCGGGTTGCAGTTACTAGAGAAAGTCTAATGCTGATGTCAGCCTTGCATGTGTAAATGACCCGGTGTATGCTGACGTCAGGCTTGCATTGGTAAAATGAAGTGTGGCGCTGTGTGCAGGAGTCAATGCGGTGCCTGCCGGTGTTGAGCGGCACCAACCGCATGTCAGACAAGGACATCATGCTGGGGGGTTACCTCATCCCTCGCAACACCATGATCTGGTGCAACCTCAACGCCACCATGAGCAACCCAGACCTGTGGGACCGCCCCGAAGCCTTCTTCCCAGTAAGGCCCTCAGTGCTGCCCCTGCTGGTGCCCTACTGCAGCCTTTAGCAAGCAGCAGCACGCCTCAAAAGAGTGTGCAAGGAAGGCAGTGAGGCCCTTACATTTGCCCCTGCTGTGTCCAACCACTGCAGCCGCTGCCAAGCAGCAGCGCTTTTATATACAGTGTGCAAGGGCGGCGTCTCCAACGGTTGCTTGAGGATCTTCAGCAATAAACCTGCCACATAAGCTCCCATGCAGCAGGCTGCCTGCATCCCTTCTTGACAGGGGACTGTGAGGCATCGCCTCTGTTTATGAATGAAAACCAGAAGGGGCGCAAGATACGGCGACAGATCAGTGCAAAGCAGGGCCCCGAGCAAAGCATATGAGACGAAACCAGTAAAGGTTTTTACTCTGTGAAATAATCACGAGGCAATCTGTGCTGCTGCAGGAGAGGTGGGAGGTTCCAGGTGCCGAATATGTGCCCCTTCCAGCCGGCAAGCTCGGCACAGGCCATGGGACAGCAATTCAAGTTGATACATCGGGCGAGCCGGCCAAGGAAGCTGCCAAGGAAGCTGCCGGCGACGAGGAGGAAGCTGCCGAGCACCGGGTCAAGCGCTTCACTCCATTCAGCGTGGGGCCGCGCGACTGCATCGGGCAGAACTTGGCCAAGATCAACTACCAGACCACCGTGCCCATGCTGCTCGCCAACTTCAAATTCAAGCTGTCCGATGAGGTGAGCCCGCATCAGCGACTAATCCCCTCTCTTTGAATTTGGATGGCCTTGATTGGTCAGTGCCAAACATGCTTTGGGTGGCTGCCAGTTATGTTATGTTTAACATAAAGACCTGCTGGCATAGTTATGATGTCTAGGTGCTGCATCATCTTTAATTGAGAGCTATGGCATTTAAGCAGTCAAGAGATGAAACTGGGTGTTGACAGAACGCAGTGTGCTAAAGGGAGGAAGTTGGCGTGCATTCAGATGGGCGGATATGAAGGGGTGAGGGCGTCTGAGAGCATGGGCGTGCTGCCTTTCACATTCAGGCCTGCGCATGGGCTGAAGAGGCTGTGGCTTCCTCGCCTGGAGTGCACCGGCATGCTGGCTCTCAGGCCGGGAAAAGGCTTCCAGATGCATTGCATCCCTCGCTCGCAAGCTTCATAAGGGGTCATGTTTGGGATTACAAAGAGACAACGTCGGCCCTATGTAATTCTCTGATTATCAGTACATTCCAGTATTCTCAGGGCGGGCCCTTTTTGATTTACTATATATGAAAGACACCCCTTTACGGTATAATACATGCAAGACCCAGAAAGAGAGTACAACGTTGCCGACAGCAGATCATGACAGTTTCCCAAGATTACCTCAACGGCTATTAATCCTTATTTCTAGGAAGACAGCTCTCCGTTTGTCAGCAACAAGCCGCTGTGCTACTGAAAATACAGGGAACAACATCAGGGGACCAATCAGACACAGTTCAGACTAAAGACAGCAGCTTTACATTTTCTGGACGAGACTTGTTGGAATTCACGCGCATGCAGGCACACTTTTCAATGGAAAGCGGCTCTGGCATTGCAGCGTAGTCAACCTCATTCATTGCCGCCTCAAGATGGCAATTTCTCTTATGAAGACTGGACTTCTAGAAGGATTGGAGCCTTTTTCATGCATGCTAGCCGGCAGCATTGCGCCGCTGAGTGTGGGGTTTATATTTCCAGCTGCTCTCTGCAGGTGCCCTCTCAGCAATCCACTTGTGGTCCACAGTGTAGTTGTAGTATGAGAATAGCGGCAAAATGCCACCGCCGCCATAATCAGTAAGCGTGGGAGTCGCACATGCGGAGTCTGTGTGCAGCGTGTGCAAGCACCGTAGTCCCTCCTACACCCACATCACCACCGTTGTTAATCCCCAATTATTCACAATGGCATTAATTATGTGATTGCAGCAAGCCCGCTTTGCAGAGTGCAGGAGCACTTCATATACATGTTCTACCCCTAGATACAACGGACCCCTGCATCTTTCCCAGTGATGCCTCCTTAAGCAGCATTTCTTTGCACAGCAGATCTTGTATGACATGTCATAGATTGCAAGTCATCTGAAGCCTCAGAGTCCATAGTCATTCATGCTTGTAGGAACAAATGCCCCAGAACAAGAATAAATCAATGGTAGCAAGCTATGCGCGCAGGCCTGTGGTATACTCTTATAATAATATAATAAGAAGTATTAGCAGTAGTAGTTCAAAAAATAATAGGATTAGTAAAATATATGATAATAATAACCATGCGCGCACCTCATGGTACTTGCTGGCGTCGGTGCACTCGTCCACAGGCGGCAGCTGCAGGGAGCGGTTCTTGGGCAGGCAGCAAAGAGTGGGGAAGCGCTTGGTCTCGTCCATGAAGTCTCGCACGGCATGGTCCCACTTGTATGCGATCATCATCTCTGTGCAGCCCTCCATATGGCACAGCCGCCGATCGTCATAGAAGCTTATGTTGAAGCCCTTCATCATGGCGCCCACCATCGAGTCTGCACGGCAACATAAATTCTCAACATCACATGAGATGTTCAAAGCTTAGAATGCATGCGGTGCCCCCCCACATTGTGCTTGCACATGGATGCAGTGAGCAAACTCTGTTATGCGCTTTAGACTTCATCAGCGAGGATTCATCAGCCTGCACAGTACCAGCTGCCTACTGGCGAGAGGGAAATGGCATTTTCTTTGGGAGTTGGGGTGATGAATGGGAATGCTGCTGCCACTCCCATGAATAATGACCTGGCTTCCAGCGCCATGAAAAGGGTGAGACCAAAGATCTCTCCCAGGCGATGATCACAGATGTCAGCCGATGACACAACGCCAGCAGCTCCGCCAGCAAGGTGCTGACTCAGCGGTGACTGAGTGCCCAGTCAAGGATCTTACCTTCGGGGCCCCCCAGGCGGGGGTTGAGGCCGGAGCGCAGGACCCCCCGGATGATGCCACCGCGCAGCGCATAGAACGGGCCCTCCGCGTACCGGCTGTCGTCCCCCAGAAATATCATGTGGTGCGGATCGTACCAGCGGTGGCTTGGGTCTGCCTGCCGCTCGTCCGCCACGTTGCGGATCTTGAAGCAGCCAATGTACTCTGCGCGCCAGATTTCGAACTCAAATTTTGAAAATCGAAATTCTGAAAATTTTGAATTGTCCATCAAGGGACTGCTGAGAGCTGGCAAGGTTTTTCCTCTCTCTTTGCAGAGCCTCACAAAACAAGGGAGAACCTGAGTCCCCAAAGTCTGCCTGAACATCCTGATGCATGCTGCATGCCGGTGCCAAGTAACCTCAGCATGGCTAGCCACCCTGCGAGTCTTGCGTGGGAGCGTGTTGTCTGCTGATAGCTGTGCTTGAAAATTTGCCGTTCTAGTTGTTATTCGAACAACAAAGTGCAATTCACGAGCACACCTGTTTAGTGATCAAAGCACAGCACAGCAGAATCAGCCTGCCCAGAAAACATCTCTGCCAGGCCTGTTACTTTGGGTGAACATTTGGTCTTCAGGGCTGCTGGGCATCCATACTTTTCCTGCACAGCATTATATAATCCTAGTAGGGGAGATATGATGCTGCTGACCTGCGCCCATGTCGGTCCACTGGTCCAGGGCAATAGCCAGGCGATCCAGGCGCACATAATTGTCATCATCTACTTTGAGCACGTACTGCGCGTCATATTGCTCCTCCACCACTTTCCACAGCGCCATGGTCTTGTACGACAGCGTGTCATAATGATCCTGATCCCCACAACAGCTAATCTTAGCTTCTTCTAACTCCAAATCCAAGTCTGCTCATATTGAGCTGTAGAACAGATCTCAGCTGTTTCCATTGTGGGCTCTATAGCTCAGCCCGGCTGGCAAAAGGCGTCCTCATGGACCTTCAGATACTGGCACTATGCCCAAGCCAGGGCTGTATTTGCGTCTGTGGCCTTTTCATCAGGTGAAGCACGTCAAGCTGGACCCACTGGTTTCAGTGACTTGCAGCGCAGATTCATATTCCAGGGGCGGCAAGATGAGCTTGCCACGAGCATGGCACCTGTCTCCTTAGCATGCCCCAGGCTTCATTCATCAGGCTGTCTGTGTTTCGTTCAAGCTGTTTTAAATCCGGGGGTGCACTGCGTCGGCTGCTGGGGCAAGGGGAAAGGTTAGTCACCTGCAGGGGGATGTGCAGGAAGCTGCCATAGGTGGCTTCCTCATGCGCAATCTCCTCCTTGTGCTCCTCGGGCATCTCGCCCACTGCAAACCTCAGGTGCATCCCTGTCTCCTCCTCTAGCCTGCAAGATCAAAATATACTTTCCACCACATTTCCAGGAGCCAGAAAATGTGCACCCATTAATGATGTCAGCAGCGTTTCAGGGGCAAGGAAAGCGTGAAAAGAAAGTGTGCGGCTGGTAGCGTGACATGTTCAAGCAAGGGTTGTACCTGTCAAGCTCTTGTTGCGTTGCAGGGAACCATGTCTGCCGGGAATGTTCCCTCCTGTCCGCATACTTCTTCCCAAAGCCGGTCTGATCCCCCAGAATAATTCATTGAGTGAAGTTGTTGCACAAGAATGCACTTGAAGAAATCAAGTGATCAAGTGATGAGTAAAATCAAGAAATTCTTCCTGCGCTGAGAAAAATGCAGTTGAAGAGGGAAAGGGAAGCGCCTCACCATGACAGCCACAAGGGCTTTCACTTTTATTTTCCCCGATGGATGTCCGTTTCGGGGTGTCGATGCCATGTGTCTATGGTGCTCGTGGTCATACTGCGCGACTCTCCTTCTGCCATCGCACAGGCTGACGAAAAGCAAAACAGAACAGAGCCCAGCCCACAGCACTCCTGTTGTCCGGCTCATCCCAAAAGCGCTGGCTGCTCTCTGAACTCAGAAAGGAAGGTATTCTGCACTTTAAAGGAAGCGATATCTCAAGTAGTCTGAAGCCTCTTTTACTTATATGCAGATGGCTATATGTGTCCTTTCCCGAACCCCTCTGCAGCATTGAAAGTCTGCATGCTTAACTAGTTGTTCTAATGCAGCTATCAACAAGAATTTCAGCAAGCAACAAGGGCTCTTAGAGCATCACACTGTGTCCCAGACAAAGAACAGATCGCTCCGAAACTGTACAAGATGCACTTTTGGCTAGTATGTTTTGTGAACAGGATTCCGTCTGGCCCTTGATTATAGCAATCGATCAAAACCTATTGCATACATGACATCAAGATCGTGACGACGGAGTGCTTATCAGAAAATCGAGTTTCCGGAGGTTGTGTTGACTTGACCATACCTCGGCTCCGCCTCTTGGACTTTGATGCCTTGGTCTCGTAGACCATGGAGAACTACTGCTTTCTGATTGTAAATTCAGCAAAACATACTAATTCAAGTGCTGTAGAATATAAGAAATCTGGATCGACGTTTCCCGATATCTTATTTACATAGGTGCCCGATCAAAGTTCTGTGAGTTTCTGAAGTACTCCAGAGGCTTATTTTTTCGCGTCCTCCTCCATATTGAACTTCAAATCAGGCATCATGCGAGCATAGTTACAATCTGTTTGCAGGCATCAACGCGTGACACCGAATACGGAGGCATGCCGGACGCAGAGCGATCTCGGTACACGTCTTTCCTGTTATTGTCAATATTGGACAGAATGTAGCAAAATACTGGAGGAGGCAATAAAGCAGTCGCTCTCATGATGTGCAGGTGTCGATCGATGATGGGCTACACTGAAAGGAGACTTTGGTCTCCTCAGCTCCTGGCCCTTGTCTTGCTCCTCTCAACTCGGGTAGAGGCAGTTCACCACAGAGAAAGGACGGCAGCAGCTCGGAAGATGCACAGCAGCTACAAGTACAGAGCTTCAGGTGGAAGGGCAGCAGTGCAGCATCAGCATGTAGCACCTGCGCAGAAGGAGTTTCTGTACATCTATGACATGCCCTCAGAATTCAACGAAGACCTGAGGGACCTGCCCGTGCAGTGGCACCCAGAACAGTACGACTATGACCAGGTGCGATGCTTTGCTCGCCCTTGACACTGCTCTTGCTCTACACTCTGTTGTCCCAAGCCTTGCAAGTCTGCAACAGAACCGCTCCCTTTGCCCACATTTCCTGCAGTTCCAAAACTCAATTTTTTGCCAGAAAACGGGCCAGTGCGTTGCTGTTGCTACAAACTTCTTGCAGTGCCAAGCCCTGCAGGTCTTATTTTTTGTGAAGGGAAGAGCGTTGCCATTGCTCATTTCTCAACATCTGTGAAGGAGGGGCTTTGCGAGTCTGCCAGAGAAAGTTTGGTTTTGACAGGGGCATGCTTTGCGAAGGTGTTGCACCAGCACTTTCTGAAGAGCCCGCTGCGGACGGACGATGCTGACAAGGCGCAACTGTTTTTCATCCCCGTGTATCTGGGGCGCCACTACAATTGGTTCTGGCAGCAGTGGAGCACGCCTGGCAAGGCCTGGGATGTGGCCAAGGACTGCCAGCCGCACCACACCCCCTCAGAGTGCTTCTGGGAAAAGTGGACTGGCGCCAAGGAGGTGCTCTTACTTCCAATTGTCATTACTTCTTTTTATTGTTTTCTTACATGCTGTTCCTGCTAGGAGGCCAGGTGCGTCTGCAGGTTGACAAGCTGCAGCTAGAGGCTGCGAGACAGCGCACCACTTGTTGCCCGTTGCAAGCAAGACTTAGTGGGCACTGTGCTCAGAATTTAAATGCTCTGGTGCAAAGTATCACTTGCTAACTGGAGGGAGCCTTGTAGACCAGGCAGCATTCAGTCGGGGGCAAGGAGCAGACCAGCAACAACGCCAGAGGCAGAGCATGCAGCCTCATGTATCACCTATAGCAAATGTGTCCAGCAAACATGCGAGTTCAGTACTTTGGAAGGTGCTGGCAAAATGGGTAGGCCTATTAAGTCCTGGAATGACTATGTTAGGAAAGACTTGGATACTCTTGGGCTGGCCCTGACATGGTGGAAGGCGCCAAGATAGGCCAAGCTGGAAGGCTGTCATAGAAACGCTGCTGCGATGCACCTAAGCCAACTGTGGCTTGGATAGGCGTGTAATAATATTAATAAAAAAACATGCGAGAGTCTGTTTTTGTGACTTACAGCACGTCCTCATGATGGCTGCAGGCGACGTCTGATCTGGTGAGGAAGGCACTGGAGCATGTGAAGGAGAGGCATTCCTATTGGGGCAGGCGCAATGGGGCCGACCATTTCATGGTGTTCTCATATGACCACGGCCGCTGCGACATGGCCTTGAATCTGGAGCACAGCGAGTGGGGCCAGATGTTCGCCATCCAGTCCTACGGCGACCTCACCTACACGTGAGTCATGCATGACTCGTCCTTTGACTTACCCTCAGCACTTTGCATTTTTTCTTGCAGGGCAGGTCACTAGTAGCCTCCAACATGCCGTTGTGCTATGCTGAATTACTAGATTGAGTCATGAATCGTCATCTCCCCAACTCATCTTTTTGACCTGCTGCCGCACCCTGCATGCTTCCTTGCAGCAGTACTTGACCCTCAGGAATAGACACCACCAGTGCAGAATTGAGGACTCGGATCATACACCAGCTGGGAACGAACAGAAAAGATTGGTGCAGCTGCCTTGTGGGAATGCCGGTTGGCACCTCTCTTTGACTTTGCCAACATGCCACTTGCATGATGGCATAACCTGTGGGGAGCAAAGGTGGCATAAAGGGCAAACACCCCTTCCTGCCCCCTAATGTTGGCGGTAAAAAGATCCAGGACCGGGGCCAAAAGTCAGGGACCTCCCAAGGGATTGGGAAGACACCCTCCTGTTGTTTGGGTCATTCTCCCCGAGACTGCACAAGTGAGCACCAGAATGACATTTCGTCATGCCTGTTCAGGAACAAGCCGGAGGTCCCCCCGCTGGCACAGCCCTGGCGGGAGAACAACTACACGTGGGACGGCCCGCGTGCGTGGTCATGCTTCCGACCCAACGCAGATGTCCTGGTCCCCATGTACTTCACCTACGCAACCGCCGACATTGTGTCGCCATTTGCCGGTGTGCTATTCAAGACTGTTATTATCATTCTGAATGTTCTTACGTGTACAGGATGCTTACTAGTGCGTGCGTATCCTGAGTTCTGACCGCGCTTAAATTGCACACGGAACCCAAGCCAAGGATGTTTGCTTTCTGCATCTCTGTCTTGAGGGCATGCTTTAGCACCTTGGGATCATTTGGGTTCCACAGTCCAGAAACATCGGCATGAGGGTGTCCTGTATGCTGCATCACTAGGCCATCAGGCCTGCGCGATTGTGTTGTGTGGCTAATCTACAGTCATCGCGTCAGTCATGCAGTGCATATCTGCCATGTCATGCACCTCTTCTCGGATGAGATATTGCAGCCAGCTTTATTCCTTTTATGGCATCACAGCAAATCATTAGGCATGTGTTGACATGTGCGATGCGTGTTGCTGCAGGCAGCCGGAGCATTACGGCGCTCGCGCGATTTGGCTACGAAATCGGTGACGGCAAGAATCTTGTGGAGCACTACGGGCACCGGCTGCGCTACGAGCTGATTGAGTACTGGAAGGAAAATCCCCTGGAGGGATCGCAGCAGGGGCTCGCCAGCGTTGAGGTACAATTTTTCTCCTTCAATCCACCCCTCACAACCTGACCTGCCTTTTCTGGCACTGCTTGAATTGCTGCTCAGCTGAACCAGAGATTCCACCAAGAGATTGATGTTCACTGGGTGCAACAACCAATTTCTAGGTCACCTGTCGCGCTTGAGGTCATAGTTCATGGCAGCTGCCTCAGAGAGTATTTGCACTCAACTGAAGCTCCTTCAGTGACCAGACCGTTCTCCTGTAGAGTTTGAAATTTGCTCAGATACTGGTGTGGCAAACTGGACGCAGCAAACGGAGGCGGACATGGCGAACGCGGTGTTCTGCGTGTGCGCGCCGGGGCAGACGCAGGACACAGTGCGAATGTACCGCGCAATCCTCAAGGGCTGCATCCCCGTCACCATGTTCCGCGCCAACGACCTCCCCTTCGCGCGGTTCCTGGGGATGCCATATGACTCCTTCATGGTCAATCTTCAGCCGGACGACTACAAGGAGCTCAACGGGGTCCTCTCTCGCATCCTCGCCGACCCGGCCCGGCTGCGCCGCATGCAGGTTTGCCGCCTCTTTGGTTGCGTTGTATTTTGGCAATATGTACATGGGAGGGTAAGTGTATGTCCAAGCATGCGCATGTTGCCGCACCTGTGTGGCCTGTTGTGACAGCGTGTTTGGGTTTCTGATTGTTTTGCTTTGCCAAAATTTGCGCGCCACATGCAAGGGTGCTGGCTGGATTTCTGATTATGTGCAATGCACTGCTGCTGCAACAGATGCGTTGTGGTCTCAGCATGGCGTCCTAGCGGTTTTGCCAGTGACAGTGGTCTTGGGTGTACTGGCATGATTCTATTCCACATGCTGTGGATGATTCCAGAGGGCCTTGCCATGCTGAAAATATTTGATACATCAATGTGGCGTGCAGCTTCACTGCGCATTAATCTTTGCAAAGCTGTTCCGGACCTGCAGCTGAATTTCGGGGAGGATGTGAGCATGATAGAAAAGGTTTTCTGTTCTTGTGCAAGCCAGGCAGTGAGTTATTGTATGTGCATCATGCAGGAGGCGCTGGAGGCACACCAACGCTACTTTGTCTGGGATGTAGTCGAGGACAAGGGCATTTTTGGCAGCATTGAGCGCGAATTGGCCCTGCGCGCTGCTGCTGTCACTGATGCTCCCTTATCGGTCTTCAGCTGATGTCTTGCATGTCGCATTTATATTATCCTGAGTTTACTCCCACCAAGGAGCAAGAAAGGGTGCTGTAGCATATTCAATAGGCTTCACTTGATTTTTGGGTCGCATGCGCAATTCATCCACCTGCAGGTGCCGCATGCTTGCATATGCAACCGGTTGGCAACATATTTGACACCAAAGCCACTCGGTAGTCATAGTCAGTGCCGAATTTAGTGGTTGGAACGAGAATTTCATAGCCATGCACAGGGCGGGAACGCCGTTTCCTGTGGCGCATGCTTGCACCGGCATTGCGCATCCGCAACCTCCCACGTCAGCGATTGCATCCCAATTTCTCTTTCCTCACAAGAAATGATCGACATTCCAAAGAAACAGAACAATCTTATACTCTTGTACAGATAATACTGTGTTCTGCGTAACATTCTTTTAGTATTCATTGTAGCTGTTCTGACGGGATTCATTTTACAACGGCACTGCGTTCAGATGTCTAAGTGAATCGATTGTTGGATCACTAAAGGCCTTAGACTAGTATATCCACATATTGTCATAAAAGAGCCATCTCTGTGAGCGATGGCTTCTACCATGCAGCTTCTTCGCATTGGGACTCCCTTCCAAGAAATGCAAAGATTTCAGAGCTGCAGATATGCGGGATTCTCCGGCAGATGTCATTCACACAGGCCGATGCATGCAAGGTGCAGTGCACAGACGACCCCAGCTGCAGCCACACCGAAAGTGGTAAAGTCTTGACTCGATCTGGACCCTGCTCCCTCACTCACAAGAAATATGCATTGATCGAGCAATAAGTAGTCCGCTAGAGATCCCAGTATGTTGTCGTGTGTTGTGACCATATCTTGAGGTAGCTGAGTCTTCCCTTCTCACTGCAACCAGGACCCCTTTGCACAGAAGGAGACCTACAACGACTCTCCCCTGGACAAGTTCATGGTGTCGTATTTTGCGGGCAGGATGTCACAGCAGCTTGGCGGTTAGTCCCAACAGAATTCCGGTCCCCTTAGCCCTGTCAGAACGATGCTGCGCCACTCCATTTGCTTTGTCCAATTCCATATAAATACACCTGAGGTGTGCATGAGCGCTGCTGTGTCCAGCAGGGAGGGAGTATGTACCAGGGTACAAGGGATTTGTGGAGCTGTCCAGGGAGATGATGAAGGGGCGGAACTCGAAGCAGCAGCAGCAGGCTGTGTCTGGCGTGCTGGGATCCCTTATGCCTCCTCAGGCTTCCGAGCGATTCAGGAAATGGTTTCCTGTAAGCAAGGTGCTTTACCTGCGCACTCTCCAACCTTTATTTCTTATTTCCGTGCATGGATCTTCAGACAACATGATCATCTATATATGCACGGGATAATTTTCTGCACCTTGTAGCAATTCCTGAGTAAAATTGCTGTGTGATCATGCAGTGGTCAGCAGAGACGAACGCGCTGATAACAGTGCTGGGGTTCAAGTGGCTGGTGGGGCCGCTAGAAACAAAGGAGGTCGAAGTGGAGTTTGAGGGAGAGAAGCAGAAGTGGAAGAGCGGCGTGCAGATCAAAAAGTGTCGATACCTGGAACAGAGCGGGTGCATAGGTAAGACTGAGCAGCTACTGAGTCATGCCAGGTGGTGCCTATCGTCACTGCATCTGGGTGGTGATATACCGAGCAGTCATGCACATGCTGAGATGCCTATGCTGAGATATCTGTTGCTGTCTATGCAGGAATGTGTGTCAACATGTGTAAGGTGGGTCTGCTGACCGGTCCTCGTAACAGGTTCAATTGTTTTTGCTCTCAGGCTGACTTGGATCCCATGTCCAGTGCATGCATGGTGTGCGTGCTTCATACTGGTGTTGCAACAGCTTGAGGGGAGACTTGTGTCTGGCATTGTGCAGATCCCAACAGAAGACTTCTTCACCAATCAGTTTGGCCTTCCGCTGACCATGAACCCAAATTTTGAGGACCTGTCCTGCGAGATGATATTTGGGCAGAAGGCGCCGCCGATTGAGCAAGATCCACTGTACAACCAGCCATGCTTTGCGCAGGAGTGCACGCTGGCAGAGAAGGAGCCGGTGCCGTGCCCGAAGATAGACACAGATCGGCACAGGAAGAAATTACCCACGTTTGCAGGCTGATGGCTCTTGGGCTTATACTCATGTTTTCAAGATCACCAACATCGTTCAGATGAACAATTCATTTGTGACATTTCGGACACTTTTGAAGCCTTATGGCTGACAGTCACATTGACTGTCAAGCCCACATTATAAACGCTGCCAAGAGCTCCAGAGGCAATGCGTTGTAATATGAAAACATCTGTTGGTTAGGCTCAGTGCTAGCAATGCTTGCCGGCTCTGATAGTAAGCACACGTTGGAAGACATCACTTTCTGCCTCTCTCACCAATGCCGCCAAACCTGAACACCACTGAAGAAGTGCACAGACCTGTCACCCAGATCTCATGGCATTCGCATTCTGGACAGTGCCGATAGGATCAATTCTGCTCATCATCTGGTGTACTTGAGAACACGCCCAGAAAGGACTTTGCCTGTGCTGAGTCATTCACAGGCCATGGCAGTGCTCTGCAAAGCAGTGGCGACAGGTCATCTGGACAGCCCAAACATGCCAAAGTAGCTGTTGGAGCGCTTGAGCTTTCTGCGCTCCTCCTCTTCGTCAGACACCTGCATCTGGCCCAGCACTGTGGCCAGCTGTGCATCTGTCTGGACGCTGCGCTCCTTTAGCCAGATGATCTCCCTTTGAAGGTCCTCAAATCGCTGTGCCAGCCACTGCCACATGCAGACACACTCCTCAGATACATCCTGATTCTTGCTGCGGTGTTGCCCGCGCCTGTCGATACCAAGAAAGATTGAAGCAAGTCTCATGCTTCCAGGCATCTACCCTTGTGATTGACTGACTGTATACTGCTCATATCAGAACTCGTGCAGTTGGCTGAGGAGCATCCTCATCATATTGGGTCCAGGAGAAAATTTTACAGTTTTATATATAGAGGGATAGAGGGATCAGACCGCGCACCCGCTTGTCAGCCAGATCCTTCTCCTGGAAGGCCTTCTCTTTGGCTGACTTTTCCAGGTCTTTGCCCTTCTGCCGCTCATACTCCCAGCCCACTATCAAGATGGCAACCTGCAGTGCGCCCCATCTGTCAGATGATCCTGTGCCTACGAATCTTTCCACAAGAGCTTGGGAGTAGCATTGATGTATGACAGTGATGTGGCATCTGCATCTGAGCTTCAAAGTGCGGCATTTAGTAAAATGAGTCGTACCCCCCAGACAAAGGCCTCGCTGACGACTTTTCCAGCAAGATCCATGGCGTTCTCTTCGCTTAGATTTCCTACAAAGACTTTGCCTGACTTCCCCTCGGCTCCTCTGTTGACCCTGACATCCAGTCTGTGGAGGGCCTGCGAGAAAAGCAAGAAAAGCAAAGGGTGACTGTCAAGACCTAGGACAGGCCTTCTTAAGATACCACAGGCTCACTGCATCTCAGAAATTCATTGAAGACGGCCAGGATTCACAGATACCACAGCCATGACAATTTCAATGCCCAGGTGAGGAACAAGCCTGACCTGTGCCAGCTCTATGACTGGCTTCCGCAGCTTGGGATGCTGCAGGACATAGTTCTGCACACGGGCTGCCAGGGGTTTTGAGACTGTTCGTATCGTCAAAGTGAACACTTTGAAGATAAAGGCAGCCATTCTTCATACAAACAAGGGCAGAGATGGTCTGAGCGATTTACAAGGGGCCCAGCTTGGACCCCCTTCGGACACCTCTGGCGTTGAGAAAGTCCGAATACTATGCACACTAAGAGATAAAAAGAGAGTAATTGCTTTCCATGCCACGCTCGATCAAGTGTCAACTTTTTCTATTGAACATAAACAAGTACGCTTTCCGTTTCTATCGAATCAACCTCTCTATGTCCTTTCCTTATTACACTTTCGTTTGTCGGATTCCGATCTCCTCGATTGTTTGATTGCTTGCTTCCTTTCCAGGAGAGACCGTTTCTCTTGGCTTCCAAAGGCAGGCCATAAGCATACAACGATGCCAAAAAGGGAAAAGCTGCACTTTCCCAAAAGTGAAAGGATCGTGCCACGTGAAAGCACTTTTCCTTCACTTTCTGTTTCTGCGGTCCTTTCAGTATTCCAGTTTGTGCATATTTCACACAGTGCGAAGCTGCAGGTCTCAGATCACCGGTGATGTCTTTTCACACAACCCACTGTCAAACGATATCAGTCACTTATGACAATACCACATCGTCCTAGGGCAATTGTAAGTATTCAACAATGAAGAATCAGTAGGACCTCTCATTCATTACACTGCCAGACTAGCATTCCTGATCCTGGGAAAGGCTTGTACGAAGAGGCATTTTTTGAGAAAGCAAGGACGCAAGTGAGATCGGGCTTCAATGCATCAGACTATCCTAGCACAGAACAGTTCGCCTTCCTGCGGTCTACATGAGCTCTCCATTCCCAATGTTGCAGCCAGGCCTGCTCCTCTGAGGCGCTCTTACAGAAGCGTCCTGCCACGAGGACGCTGCAACTTGAGGAGGCAGAGCAGCTTGCCCAAGTTCATGAGTCAGTCGCGGCGCAGCACATCCCGGATCGCAGCCCAGTCGGTTGCACATGATGAAACCACGATAATCGGTGCAGGTGCGATCTTATCATTTTCTGCAGCATGCCCTCGCATGAACTCGGCGCCGAACAATCCTTTCACAGTTCAACTTGTCATGCAGATCATCTGCGATCGTCAGAGTATGTGCATGTGTAGAGAGGTGAGATCATGGAAAGCTTGGTAACACTGCAGGGAGCGTAGATGCCCCTCCCACGGCAAGGCTGGTGGCAGTGGTGGGAGACGGAGCAGTGAGCAGGCTTGGAAGGGATTTGGAGGTCACAAGTGAAGCTGTGCTGCACCATATGGCCAGACGGCTGACATTTGTGGACCCAGGCTTCCAGCTGGATGTCTACACCGACACAGACCTCCTGGTACGATGCCTGTCCTGTGCAATGTAATCGCCGTGCATCCTTTAAAGACGAGTTTCCGCTGAGAAATACTGCTTGTCAAGCAGGGACACATTTGCGCCCCAATAAATTGCATTGGGCATGTTTGGTCTTGCCTCATTGCCTGCATTGCATCAACTGCAAGAGAAACTTCTCTTGGTTACCGCGCAGGACTCAGAGAGCCTAAAGGCGTTCAGAAAGTGCGCGGCCGCCGCAGACATTGTATATGTGGAGGGACTTCACAGCGCGGAGGCAGCTGGGATACTAGCAAAGAACACCGTGCAAGTGCCGACTTTTGTGGCGTTTGATAGCGCCCTGGAGCTGCACGCACTCAGTCGCCTGGGCGGCCTATCATCGGCGAATTCAGGGTGCGGACCTCTACCCTGACGTCTTTATTGCCTGTCAACTTTCTTTTATATTACTGCTGGGCAGCTGCAGTCATCAGTCCTGTGACTCTGGTGGTGACAGATTTACTTTTCTTTCTGCAGTTGTTCGTACAATCATGAGCTGTGCAGCTGCGCTGAACCCTCCTGTGATTCTGGTAGTGATGCCACTCAGTGACGGAAGTGAAGGGCGGGCATTGCTTGCAGGCCGTGGCAGCAGCTGCAAGCGCGGCTATCATGGACGGAGGCAGCGCGCGCACAGGAGCTATCCGCATCAATCCAGACCCTTTGGGATCGCCACAGCTCAGATGACTTGGTGTCCCTTCTCCTCGTCCTCATCGATGCCTTCGTGGTCAAGGCAAGCGCCTTCCCTTGCCACCTCTACTCAGGCGATGTCAGGGGGTATAAAAAACACCATACTACTAGGTAATCTTTAGTACCCCCTGGCAATGCCGCAACATGCAACACAGCCTTAGCCTTAGTCACAAGTCCCTAGGTGTCTGACACTGTTGGGCTGAGGGGGGCTCTACTCATAATGAGCCGGTGCAACGCTGTGCCTTGGCAAGGTTTCCTTGGTTGCAATGGGCGCTGCACATACAATAACAGCCTGTTCTTGGTCAGGCTTCGGGGCCTAATTTTGACTGGGTCGTATTTTTAAGGGAGAGAGAAGGTCAGCAGTATATTGTGCTGTGCAGGTTCCACGGCTGGACAGTCTGAGAGCGTCAGGGCCGCTGGCACTGGCGCGCATGATTACCAAATGCGGCCCTCAGATCTTTGCGTGCGTTAACGACCCTGAGTGCAAGGCCGCACTGGACTGCCTGCAGTCTTGCTCACCAACTGACCAGGTTGCGCATGCACTTCGCTTTTGCTGTGATGTCACGAGATGCAAAATGAAGAGCCATGACATAAGTCATGCTAAGGCTTTTTAAGAGAAAGGATCTGCCTACTTGTCAGGCGCTGGCATCACCCATCATGAGCTGACTCACACTCAGTCACGCTCACTGTCATCCACCACTCATGATCTTACGAGTCTACCTTTGAGCAGACCAGAAGCATTCCAAGTGGAGGGGTAGTAATAGGAAGCTCTGTGGGGTAGTTGAATAATTCTAGAGGTTAGCTGCTTACTAATGACCAGAGGGCTGCACTCAAAGTTGGGTGTTCAGCCCATAACCGAAATTTGGCGCGCAGGTGTGCTCCTACCGGTGCATAGTGTCGCACGAGTCGCAGCTGCTGGAGGACTTCTCGCTGTGCATCTTGCAGAAACACAACTGCCTGGGCAAGAGCGCAGAAATACCCGAGCTGCCCAATCCCCCGCCCATGGGCAGCCACAGAGGGCAGCCCCTCACGCATGACACAGCAGAGGCTCTCTTCATTGGCTGGCTTGGTAAGCCTCTCTAATTTTGATTGCTGTACTTCACTGGCTGGCTTGGTAAGCTAATGTTGCTTGGATTTTCCTGTTTGCTTGCTGGCATTTGATGACAGCTTCAAGTCTCCAAGAGATCCATCCTTCTTGTTATTCTGCATGGTGTCTCTTGTGCTCTTTTTGCAATTGTGCCTTTGTTCTGTAGGGAAGGAGGAGTGGAGCTGGAGAGTAGTGGCAGGCCAAAATGCGGCGTATGATCAGTTCCCCTGCCAGTACCAGATCTTCTACCGCGGCAAAGCCAAGCGCTCAATGTGGTATGACCCTGTCTTCCAGGTGAGCACGCCTCCCTACTATCACGTTTTTTTCTAGAATTTTGTGAGGAATCCAGTCAATTATTGAGCAGCAAATGCGTTGGAGGGCCTTTTGTTGCAGGGATACGCTGATTTGCTCGTACCGTATTTTAGTACCCAGATGACCTGTAGGTGGGCACCCTCTTGCAGCATGCACAGTTACTCAAGAGACAAGCATAGCTCGGGTAAACAGGACCACAGCTCATGAAATATGTTTGAATGCCCACTGGCTTGTTGCTGTCATTGGGTGTAAGTGGTAAATGTATGGGGTCTTCTTGACAGGTGAGGACGTTGGATGGGAGGGTGGTTTGGCGAAGGCGCCACTACAGGGTGCGCCGTGCCGAGGTGCCAGGCACATTCCACTTCTCAGTGCTGGATAACGGCGTCATCAGCAAGGAGTTCTGGAGGTGAGCCGCCCCTAATCACCCCTTTTGACTAGATAGTACTCTGGATTGCGGTCAAAATCTTCATTGGGGTGCTCGTGAGGGCGGGCAGTCTGTTGGGTTTGCAGAGCAAGCCTCAAATGATGAGGACGGCCCTCCTGCGGTTGTTCACGCGCTGCGAGTGCATCCTGCCAAACCTGTTCGTGGGGGTGCTGACGCGCGAGAGCGTGACAATGCATGCATGTCATCATTGCATGGACACCTACCATAGTCAAGATTGATGCTCATGATCAGCCAGGTACAGGACCCCTTTAAAGGGCATGTAATAATTGTGAGCTTGCCAGCTTTCAATGACATCTGTCTCACAGGATTGTGGATGTGCCGGACGACTTGTCATGGGCGCTGTTTGCATATTCCGGCGCGGCGTCGGCTGCGGGGCAGGTGTACACTGGAGCCGTCCTGTGCACACCCGATGGGCTCTGGCCTGCACCCTCTCAGGAGGAGCGCATAAATCGCGCCCTCAGGTCCGCCCGCACTCACCCCTTCCTGCTCCCTTCCTATTGTGAAGTAACTTTACAAAGTTCCTGACGTGTGCAGACATGGCATTGGAATGCTTGTCAGGGTACAAGCACATGTGGATTCTCCTCCAGTCCCTGCTTACTTCATTTTCCCACGAGTGCTGGGGAGTGTGATACGAGTGATCATCTGACCCCTGAATATTTGCACAATAAAGTGAGCTGGTAGATGCCCTAGCATCTGGTAATGAGTGAAAGTGTGCAGGTCTCTTGTCCTCACTGTGAAAAAGTACATTATGCATTTATGTGATAAAACACCTGCAAGGGCCGCGCTGCATGCTTTGCATGAGCACCTGGCTGCCCTTGTCTGGTGTCACATAGCCCCGTAGCGCCAGCAGACATCTTTTACTACACCGTTATGTCTCTCATCCAAAGCTGCGTTGTCATGCACATTGGCAATATTCAGTGTGTATGTGTGCAGGCTGTCAGGCATAGAACCGTGGGAGCTGTTTCGCGTGGACAACAGCTGCTGCCAAGGCATGCCCCTGGGTGTGCCTGAGAAGGATGCGGCCTCAAATCCATCTGAGCAATCTCTGGTGATGGCCCAAACGGCCCAGTGAACTGCCGAGGGGCCTTCATGATACAAAGTCTGACACTGACTGTGTCTTAATCTGGTTACGGTATCAATGGCTGCTGTTCTTATGTGGACAGCATCATGAATGCAGTGTCTATTATTGGAAGTCTCCAGAGTAATTTGATAAAAAGCAACCGTCTCAGGCACACAGCGTTGCAACCAACCAACTGGATCCAGCCCGGGTGAAGTCTAATGTTGATCGACAGCCATGAGGCGAGCGCACATGTACTTCTGCATGACAGTCAAGCTTTGCGGTGCACACACAAATGACTGGAATTATCATTCTGCCCTCCACTCCCATTTTCCTTCCAGACTCTGATAAAGGTGACAGAGCCTGTACAGGCAACACCGAGGAAGATCTATGAATGCCACCTGTGGGCGGTGATTGTGTGAAAATTGAAGATACCTAAATTTGCAGGCTTTGACATTTCATGGGACTGAACATCAACCATGAAATTGTAAGAGTAAAGGGGCTCTCTTGCGATTCATCAGGATTGAGCCTTCGTTTGGCGACAGAATAGGACTGCATCGAGCTACAGCTGGTCCTCTTAGCATTGATGGGGACATATCTGTCAGCATGAGTAATACATAGAGAACCCGGCGAGCTATACAGCTTCTTCTCTCGAGTCTGGGCGGGATCAAGGTACCCTGCGATCCGTTCTTCGCAGCACTTGCTTCTAGTAAAGAGAGGCACGTCAGGGCTTTCTGCAGAGCTGATTTTACAGCGATGCGGACTTTGGAGCATCCAAAGTATGTTTGCATGAGGTCAAAGAGGATTTGGACAATCGTTATAATCGTGCCTACTCGTCGCCGGCACAGATCGCAATGACTCTTTCGGATCGAAGCCCGGGAAAAGTTGTTCATGATAACGCTTCAGGCAATGCAGCCTGTCTACAAGTGCCATAAATTAGCAAACAAAGTCTATGCGTAGCTCCAATGGCGTACGACGGGGAAAGACAAGGTGTTGCGCTCGGCATGCAAAGCTACTACCACTTATTGGGTCAGCTGACAAAGCAAACTTCTTGTATGCAGGAAATCGAGCCTTGCGATATACTGCGGAGCTTTTGAAGCACCTGGAAATCCCAGTGCAGTCTGCATACAAGCCCTGGAAATGGATTGGGAGGTGGTCAGCCTCTCAAGGCATGTGAGGAGCAGGCAGCTGTGTCAAGGAATCCTGATTGTCTCGATACTGGTGGCCAGCCTCAGCACAGCCTCTGCACAGCCAGGGAATCCGTTGGGGGGAACAGCAGAGACAGATGGTGAGCAACTCATCTGCGCCAATAGCAGCCATCAGCTTTACGCGAGGAAGAAAACGATCTGCTCTCATCTCATCATGATATACAGCAGTGACGGCATTGTCATTCGTCGCTTGAGTATCAAATCGAGTATTCATGTTGTTGAGCACCATGTGTGGAATCCATTGATGGTGGCTTGCATGCATGCAGGTTCAGCGCTGCAGACGCTCACGGTAGCTTTTGGAAACCCGCCTGCCCTTGCCAGCTGGCAGGGCAGCAATCCATGTGGGGGCACATGGGCAGGCATCACATGCGCGCTTGTCAACGGCGCGCAGCGAGTCACCTCACTGTAAGTTCACACGCCCCAGCATGGCGGACTCCTGCTTGCGGATTTGATTGAGTACAGACTATGCATGTGTGAGGGCAAAAGGAGACTCCCAGGGATACTCCCTCCTTCTTGTGCTCTTCTTCAGTCTGATGGCTGACTGAAATCGATCGAGATGCAAGACTGAGAGGAGATGGCGGGTCTTCTGAGGAGGGATATTTTGGCTGCGCAGGAATCTGAACGGCAGGGGCCTCAGTGGGAGCCTGCCGGACAGCCTCATTCAATTGACCACCCTGCAGATCATGTGAGTCGGCTTCATGTGCCCCACATACCACCGTCATCTTTAGTGCTCCCATCCTCAAAATTTTCATGATTTCTCTCAGCTGCATCATGCCCTCATTCTCAGCACTGGGATCATGAGCAAGCCACAGAGCAGACGCTTTCCAACGCTAACAGGAGGCTCTGCCATGACAGCATTTGCATGCATGCATGTCTGTTTAGCAAATGGTTGTGACCTGCACAGGAATCTGTCCAGCAACGCCATTGGGGGGAGCCTGCCGGCGAATTGGGGGTGGAACAACGTGTTCACCCAGCTGCAGGTCATCACCCTGGATGACAACAGGCTGACAGGCAGCCTGCCCAGCGGCTACAGCAACTCCAACGCCTTCAAGAGCCTCATCGTGCTCAACCTCGATCGCAACAACCTCACAGGTGCGCGCAAGTGCTTCTCAAGGAAGGCTCTGCTGGACTTTGCAGTACTGAAGGAATGGACTATGCAATACTGGAGGAGTGGCCGGAGTCCTCTTGCAGTATTGCTCCCCACAGATGGTGTGCAAGCGCAAGAGAACAGGCAAGAGCTTTGGCTGTGTAGCTCAGCCGGTGTGATCACTCTGGGTAGCATCCCCTAGCCAGAGTGGCCCACCAGCCGAACTACACAGGCAAACATTGCACATGTTTTAGAATAGCTCTGATGTCGATCATTTCAAAGCTTATACGACGTATGGCACCAGACCTACAGGATCTTCACAGTGCTGGCAATGCTTCAGCAATCTTAAGCACTGCAAATTTGGGTTTGCCGCAGAGAAGTCCTCCTGCCATGCCTGCTGTGCATTACAGCAGGGGTTTCCATCATAAAGCGCTAATTTTTCCGTTTTTCATGCTAAAATGGTTGCATCTCAACTTGGACTGGGCAACGTGACAGCCATACATTGATACCCATGTAAGCGCGTGACAGTCTGACAAGCTTGCTCATCTGCGAGGCAGCGCCTGCTGGCCAGGGCAGGTGCGCTGCAATGAGTCAATGATGAATCATCTTGTGCACGTGGCCCCGCAGGCAGCCTGCCGGCGTCCTGGGGCGGTCTCGGAGCACTAGGAGCGCTGCGAGTGCTGGCGCTGAAGAACAACAGCCTGGAGGGTCCGCTGCCGGCGGCCTGGGGCAACAGCAGCGCGGCGTTGCCTTCGCTGACCATCCTCTCCCTGGACGCCAACCGGCTGTCCGGGCCGCTGCCGCCCTCCTGGTCTGCCGGCTGGCCCAGCCTCTCGTGAGCGCCCCTGTGCTTCTGAAGAATTCATGATCATAGACATGCCCCCCTTTGTAAAGCGAGACATCAATTTAACAGGGCGACATCTCGCGAGCTTCTTCCTTGGATTAATAATCCTCAAACAAAGTCCAAATAATAGATCCTGGGCAGGCCCGTACTCTTGCTCAGCACCTTGTATCCGGACTTTGGTCATGCGCTGACTGTGGTTATGGGCTGAGCTCCTCTTGAGGCTCAAGTGATGTGTCAAGGTTCCTTGTAGTCCTGTCAGCCTTGCTACCCAGAGCAGCACCACTTACTTGATCCATCAGGAGTCTGAGCTGAAAGAACAAGCACGCTGCACATCCTGTGCATGAGATGAAAGATATAGATGTCCTCTCGGCCAAGCCAACCAAGATCAAATCCGTGTCGCCTGATAAGAGCCTCATCGTATGACACTAATGGCTAAATTCCCTTGCAGGCTGATGACGCTGACAGACAACACGCTGAACGGGACTCTGCCGGCGCCGTGGGGCGGTGCGAATGCGCTTCCGAAGCTGACAATCATGGCCCTCAACGGCAACAACTTCTCCGGCAGCTTCCCTGACGCCTGGGCCGCCAACTCCTCCTTCCCCGCCATGCGCAGCTCCGGCAACGGCATGTGAGCTTGCTCCACTCTTCGCATGTTTAAAAGAAGTGACCGCAGCACATCTGTGTCTGGGTATGGAGCTTTGCGTATCAGCACAAGTACATCGGCCCCATTGCAAGCGATGCAATTTGTGTTTTGCATGCTCAGAGGCAGCACTTACTCTTGGGGTGGACGTCTGGGCTGAAATCTGTGCCAATTTCCATAGTCAGACAGGAAGGCAAAGTGATGTACGAGACTGATAAATTGCAGGTAAGAGTGCAGCAAGTTTGCCTTGGCCAATTGGGGTCCTGCAGGGTAGATTGGTGATGTGTGTGGCTTCCATTGCATGCAGCGTGCTGCAGCCGGGCAACGATGTGCTGAGCGGGTCTGTGCCGCTGGGGACTCCATACCCGGTGCTACGCTACGAGGGAGGCACCTCCTACACCATGTGCTCCGCATTCCCCTGCAGACGTGCGCACAGACACCCTTCCCCCCCAAGCACTGTCGCATATTCTATATGTGTGGCTGCAGCAGAAATGTGTGGACTGCAGGCTTGTGGTACACCATGCATGTGCAATGCGCATTTGCGCCTACATGGGTATGCATTCAACAATATTTGACATCGAAAGACATATGTTGGGCACCATGAACTACAGGAAGACAGCATGACACTTCAGTGTCTCACGATGATCTGAGAGTTGCTGCCTGTGTTGCAGCGCTGGCGGCTGCGCCTGGACCAGGAATGACAGCTATGGCCCCTGCTCCGGTGAGACCCCACCTTATACTTACTTTTGCACCTGGTGAACGCCAGCGAGGAAGTACATTTGAGCAGTGCTGTCATGCCTATATCATGCAGATTCCTCAGGCTACAAGATCATCCTCTTGTGCCTTCTATGGCTCACTGCGTCCATTTGCCTCTGCAAGCAATTATAACGTCAGGTTTACTGCCCTGCAACATACGTCGAGAAAATCTGCAATGCAGTGGCTCTGACCTCACCATTGCTGTTTGTAACGCCGCGATGTGTGATGAACTCACCTAGCATGCCAAGACTTCTTGAGTGTGCCTGCCAAGTCTGGCAATGCAGTACTGATTCTCTGTCTCTGCAGGTGATGCTCATTCCAAATGCCACCGGATCTCTGCCGGCGCCGATCGCCGCCCCGGGGCCGGCTCCGGCCGTCAGCCCGGCGGCGGGCGGCAGCCAGACGATAGTGGCCACCTTCGACCTGGTCGGCCAGGGGCTGAACCCGCTGTCTTCCAAGGATTCTGACGCGCTGCTGGCAGTCGTGAACAAGACTGTCGCCGCCCATGGCGCCACTGTGACTTCCATCCGCCTCGGCCAAGTGCAGGTATGCAAACAGCAGGATAGGAAAGGAGCTTAAGTGCTGTTAGTGACGTTGTAAGTAAGTGAGAATAGTGGTTATGATGACAAGTTGTTCTGCCCCTGATTCAGGATTTGGTGGCGGCGGCGCCTGCCCCAGGCATCCAAGTGCAGAACACAAGGAGGCGGCAGTTGCTCACAGAAGGACGCGCTCTGGCAGAGGTGCGACTTTCTGCACCTTGCTGCATGCAATCAACTCATGGCTGGCCAATAATGGCTCCATCTGCAGGCTTGCTGCGGGAACATGCTGCCTGGTTGCATGCATGGCGGCCCAGAAAGAAACCAGACCGTCCTGTAGACTTTTTTGGGAGGTCGTGACTGGCTGTGGATGGAGGGTAGTGTGACTGCTCAAGTCCGTTCGGCCAGGCCTAAAAAGGCCGGCCTACACTCGCACACCAATTCCAAAATGACTGTGTTGCTGGCGCAAAACATTAGACGGTTCCTGGCTGCAAGAGCTGCAGTTGCTTATTTCTGGCACGGCAGTTGAGAGCTGCATGCCGGCCCTCACGGCTTGCGCTGTGGAGGACTTTGGGTACCTTCTAAGCAATGGCAAATTTTCTGATGGCCCTTACCAAGCCGACCACTTTGTCAGGTTGTGGTGACAACCTTCCCAGACCATTTGGGGGTATAGCAGTGTGGGGCGACAATTTACCTTGGACATTTAAATGACGCATTATGGTGCACTGCAGGGTGGTCCTGGGTCTCAGGCACAGGTGCTGATTTCCACGCGGCCGGGCGCATCCAACGATGATGTGCAGAGCGTGGTGGGAACGCTGGCCACGGCCGCCAGCTCGGGGCAGCTCCTGTACGATCTCAAGGCGGCAGGTGCGCGCACCTGCACACCTATTGCACCACCTCTGCGACTGTTGCTCGAAACAGTTTAAAGTGAAAAGTCTCTCATTGCAAACATACTGGTCGGCATTGCTTCTTGAGAGAAGCCCAGAGTAAGGGGCTTCCTTGCAAAGGTCTCAAGCTGGCAGAAGACGGATATACGCTCACTCAGCAAGACGAGCATGATGATTGGCTCCTGTTTATTCGCAGGCATTCCCGTGGACCAGGTAAATCTCGGGGCGCCAGCATTCCGGCAGACGCAGCCTGCTGGGCAGCCCGCCGGGCAGTCTCCCGGGCAGCCGGCAGCGGTGGCGGCCGGGTCGGCCGCGCCAGCGCCGCCGCCCTCCGGCGGCTCTTCTTCCTCCGGCATTCCCATTGGCACCATCGTTGGCATTGTTGTAGGCGTGATTGTGGCCCTGGTCATTGCTGGTGCGTCCTCCTTTGCCAGGCCCCAACAAGCCATGGACTGTGCTTTGTATCCTCCCCCAGATTTCCTGTGCAAGAGCAGCATTGAAAGTGTCACACCCCACCACTGGCTCCGTTGTGGTCCACACGCTGTCAAAGACCCCTTTCAACCTGACTTCTCCACCTCTCAATCTCAAATGTGATCACCTTTGGTGTAGAGCCGGTGTAGAGCCGTCAGATGCAAAGTGTTGATCCATATCAAGATTGTGCTCTTTGATATAATGTACCTTTTATAGATATTATGTGCTGTTACATTGCAGCGCTGGCGCTCTTCCTGGTCCGCCGCCGGCGCCGCGCGCGCGCCGACCGGAAATCGCTCAAGCCGTCTCCGAGCGTGCCGGCAGTCCCCCCGCCGACGTCCCCCCAGTCCCCCGCGCTCGTCCGGGGGCGCTCCAACGAGGCCGGCACCAAGAGCCCGCGCGTCGTCAGCCCCACCGCGACCGCCGGCCTGGCCGCCCCCGACGCGGCCAAGGCCGGCAAGACCAACGTCATCCCCTACTCGCAGTACCGCAGGAGCCGCCTCGACTCCATCCGCAACGATCTCGGCCTGTCAGGTGCGCATCTGTATATCTGTGACCCGTAGTGCAGAATGGAACTTGGGCGATTTTCTGGGCATCTATAGGGATGGAGCATCGTGTCCTCACCTTCAGAGCGCACGGCGTTCCATTTTCTCAAATGCCATGAATGTCACCTGGTTCAGAACAACTTACTCTGAAGTGCTGTCCGTGGGAGCAGTAGGGAAGCATCGGCGCACTTTGATTGTGCCTTTCTGTCTTGAAGGTGGTTTATTTTTGGGACGACCTCCACAAGGCAGCAATACAAGAACTCTGCCGACTCTGCCGGAGAAACATGGGAGAGTTCTGATCCTGCCATGTTTTGCCTGTGCAGGCGCTGGAAGTCCAAGGGTGGATAATGCGGGAGGGCAGTCATCGCTTGTCACCCCTAGGACCCCCGGACAGGCCTCCCCGCTCATCACCCCCCGCACAGGCTACAGCACCTGATCAGGCACTGGGATTTTGAATAAATCACTAGGTGGCCAGAGAGCGATATAACTGGAAGCAATATTTATTTCACTGGCTTGCAGATGTCTCCTATGTGCCAATGTCTATGTCAGCACTGATGTGCAGATTGGACTGCATTGACTATTTGATCCTGGCAAGCGATTCCTAGCCAGGAGAGGAGAAGAGGCGGACAGGAAAGGAGGGATTTGAATGAGTTTTGCCGTGCTATGCCTGATACAGAATAGCAGCTTCGGGGGTATCAGGACTGAAAATAAGGGGGCTTGACAGCATATAGTGGCCTGCAGAGAGCAGCATAGCTATCTTCAGCTGTTTAGCAACCCGTGTTTGAACAAATTAAGAATGCAGCGTTCTGCAAAACGATGTCCAGGGAAGTACAGAAAGGTACTGCATGCCACACTGCAATGCTAAGCAGACTTTGTGAGTAGCATCATGGTGTAGCTCTTTTTTAAGCTCTGTGCTAGTGCCGCTTTGGAGTGTCCAGCAGCGATCTAAATGATAACATATCAATGTGTGGCCAGGACTCACTCTCTGTCAACATTACAAAGGCAATTGCTTTTGCCAGCTGGGTTACCAGAATCAGTGTGGAATGGCCACAATGGGCTTGGGTGATGCATGTCAGCATTTGCCAAATATGAAACAGGAATTTCTATTTGCTAATGAAACCAGGCGCTGTGATCAATGGAGAGGTGCAACTGAGCCTTGAGTATGTGACTTGGTATTTGATGTGCTGTAATAGATTCCAATGCAGCTACACAACATGATCCGCAGATTGCTTACACCGTGCGTTTCCTGGCAGCTCTGTGTATTCTGCTGAGCCTGATGAATTCCAAGACAATCAGCAAAGATTTTACAAACCTCTCATAGAGTGTGTCAAGAAAATTTGTCAGAAGTCTTCTGTGATGGGGGCACATGCCTGGGACATCTCAAGTTTGCTTTTCTATCTACAGCGATGGAGCTACACCTATTTCATGACAACTTCAAGATTTAATCAACCTCTCAATTTTATTCTGATGACAACGCTCTAACAGCAGAGTCTGTTTACTCAAGGCTAACGATTCTTAGCAGACAGTATTCACTATTCTAGCGGATCAGAGCTCAGAGTGCATTGAGAGTCTGCAGGGAAACAGCTGTAGCCTTCCATGTCACAGGATGCAAGCCACGAGCCTGCTTTGTACTGCCTTTCGAGGCAAACGTGCCCCTTCTTCACTTTCACTGTGCCACTCTGTACCTCAGAACAGGAACGCTTAACGCTGCATTTGACTGTGCACAAGGACCGTGCTGCACTGACAGAGCCACATCAGACATAACTTTGCAACCACAAGGCCGTTCTCCTCTGCAGCATCTCCTGCATGTCTTCCTGGCTCCTTCTGGCAGAGGCACGCTGGCGGCATCCCAGATTCTCGGCAGCTCCCCTGCAGCCGTCGCCGCGCGCTGCTGAGGCACACTGCCAGCTGGCAGGGCCCGCCTGATCTGGCGCATGATCGGAGGCAGCCGTCCAGTAACCGCTGCTGCCGGTGGAGGCCAGCTGCGCGCATCGCTGGTCACGCGGCGCCACACCGACCGCGCAAGCCACAATATCATCCGCCCTCTCAATCCACTCATCCGCGCTCGTGTCACTCTCACAGTCAGCAAACTCCGAGCTGTTCTCGTCCATCATGTTGTCCAGGTACTGGAATAGCGCCTCGTCCTCGCCGCACATTGACATCGTGTCTACCTCCTCGAAGACCGGCTGCCACAGCGAGTCAGCTCCCAGCAGAAGCCACGGCTCGTGCTCCGTTGATGCGGCCGTCGCGGCAACGCTCTTGGCGTCCGTCTGCTCTGCGCATGCGGCTGCCGCGGCGGCCGCGGCCGCGGCCGCGGCGGCTTCCCGGCAGCTTCCGCGCGACGGCGATGCGTCATCGCCGGCGGCCGATGACTCGCCGCTGCCTGCACGCGGGAGGCCCGGCTGCGGCCAGCACGGCACCGCGGCGGCGGCCAGCGCACTGTGCAGCGGTGCGGCCGCGGCCGTCAGCGCATCTCGCAGCGGCTGCTGCCACCTCGCCATGTTCCACATCCAGTCCTCTTTTCGCAATGGCATCGCATCGTTCCTCGCAGCCTTGCCAACTGCCGCCTCCGGCTTGTCATTTGGCGCGCTGCTGTGGGCGGCAGTGGTGGTAGCAATCTTCCCTGATTGAGTTGGGGCTGTCTGCTGTGCGACAAAGGGGCGCGTTTGGCTGTTGCCCCAGCATGACACGAAGGGTGCGGGAGCAGCCTACGCAGCAAAATCAAAATATTGACCATCACTGGTCTGTATAAGGGCCATCTGCAAGCGGAGCTCGAGGGGGAAAAGGCAACATGTGTGTGGATGGCAAGATAGCAGGAGTGCAGTGCATCAAGGCGTGTGGTACCCCGTGCCGTAAGATTTGTTGCAAGAGGGTGGCATTGTGTGCCAATGCACACCTCATGCAGAGTTTGCCGAAATTTCTGGGTGATGGCATTGTTGGTAGCAAATCCTGTGAAGAATCCCACGGCTTGGGAAGCCTGTTGCTTGAAGGATGGAGCATCCTTGCTTGCAGCGTTGGTTGAGTATCTTACCTGCAGGCATCATGCACGTTTGAAATGAAAGCTAGTATAATTCTGTGTTTTGATCAAAGCCTAGAAGCCGACATTTTCAATGATGCTGCCTAGCCGAACAAATTGAGCAATGTGGCTGATGGAGACTTGAGCAGGAAGTATGATAGGATCGAACCCACGGCCTTCTTGAGAATAAAATGAGCCACTTCTCGATCTAGAATAAACATTATTTCGAGATTGGAAGGATAAAACGTGCATGGGACTACCGCCAAGTCTAGACGATTGCGCGATTCCGAATTGTTTCACCTTCTGATCCCGCGACTGTGCGGCTGGCGCCAATGCGACTTTGCGACTTTGAATGTTTTGCCGCGCCGGCAGGGCTTCATGGGCACCTGCAATTGCGGTGCAGCCAACCTCAGGAGAGCAAAGTGAGCGTTCTAATGCGTAGGGAAGGTGCTGCCTGGGAAAAAGGCGATCTTTGACCTCGCAATGACGACAGTTGATACTGATCTATTGGAGAAGACGGACGCCAAGGCTTCACCTAGATGTTCTAGTCGGTGAGGTTGAACTCCCGCAGCAACTGTAGCATCAGTTGCTGAATTGTAGTACCGGGGGAAGGCGCACTCCGGCACGAATTCCCTGCGCCCCATTGTTGAACCTATGAGCTTCTAATTAATAAAATGAGTGTGTGGCTGTTGCAGAATTCATCGATCATGAGCGCCATACTCCTACCAGCTGTCGCAAGACAATTTTGAAGCATCCTGGGCTGCTCCAGTACGTGCCCATCGAGGCAGACGAATTCCAAATCCCATTCTTTTCTATAGAATAATTGCTTCTCGGCGCCTGATGCAACATAGAGGGTACCTTTCTTTTTCATTGGTAGCCTTTGAGACTGGACAAGTTCTTTCCCAAAATATACCCTCAGGAAGATACGCACATTTCCGCCTCGTCAACGCTTCGACGTCACGGTGACAGAAGTCATTCGGCTGCATGCGAAGGAGGCTGCGTCACATTCTCACGTTGACCGCAACTCAATCTCAAATCTTCCATTATTATTATTATTATTATTATTATTATTATTATTATTATTATTACAGTGTCGGCAAACCCAAAGCCCGAAGGCCATGGGCCCATCCTAGCATCAATCCGACAGATTGTTCCGCATCATGCACATGATGCCAGACAAAGTACAATCAATCTGGCACAGCTACTAACATAGCATGGGACGTTATGAATGAGAACTGTTCTCTGGGACTCTGCAAAATCAACACAATCCTGCTTAAATTTCAACATCGTGTAGAGGCTGTACACCACCCACATTACAAGGACATCACCATTGTCAATGACCTCTCACGTGCACGCGGTGGCACCGGCTCCGAAGAGTTGCACAATCTAGGCTGCAGCTCCAGCTGCATCCTGATCCCAGCGCTCATCGTGCAGCAGGTCACATAATCGGATCACCTCATCCACTGCGTCATAGTACTGATCATCTCCTGCGTTGTGCAGCGCCTCAATGTCCTTGCGCTTCACGCGGAACGACAGCTCTGCATTCTGCGCTCCCGAGCCTGCATGGCACATCAACTTTATGGTTTGTCTGATGTAATATAGGGCTGTCAGTCAGAAGAACACTGGCATGTAAAAGCGCAAACATTTCTAGAGGCAGTCTAGAGCAGGATCAAAGAAGTGTGTCATGATGACATGCTCCAGGGCTCTCACTCCCGGGCTCTCACTTTCAACAGTCCTGTTAATCTATAAAAAACCACCACAGCAAGAACATGAAGTCGACAGGCGCGCAAAACAGTTGTGTGCTTACCCAGCAGGGCGGCCTGCGCGCGGGGGTAGTTCATCACAAGATTTGCCACCCCTCGGACTCCCAGGATCTCGATGTCCCACACCGACTTGCTGAACGCGCGGCGGCCGTACACCGGCAGGTGAGATCCCGCAGGGACGCCCAAGAAGCGCGGCAGATCTGGGAAGTACTCGCTCACCCCTGCGCATGCACAAAATGCACAAGGGACTCTACAGCAAGTGACTTTGCAAAGGTAGCATGACTTTTCCAAAGCGCGGTGATGCGGATGCATCTAGCTACAGACTGAACAAAGAGACACAAGAGGGACACATGGCGTTCAGTGTTGAAGTGTGTTGTGACTCCACGAAGACATCATTGTTTTTCCGAGGCGCGCTGTTGCACCTAGCTGAACTCGGAGACTGACTGTCAGGCATGACAGGACACACACAGGGGATCGTGAATCACTTGTTGATCTGTTGCTTCACAGCCCCTGAGCCACGTAGAAAAAGTTCAGCGAATTGGTAGGCGTACCTGACAGAGTGGTGATGTTGGTGTTGCTTGGCACCGGGCTGTACTTGAACTCGGAGTTTGCCCTGTTGGCGTATGTGCAGTACACGTCATTCTCCACCTGAGCAGCCCACACAATAATCCATCAGCCTCACAGAGACACTCTCAGCGAGGGAGACCCTCACAAAGCGAGATTCCCTCCTCCTTCTATTTCTGAAGCAGCAACGAGGAGGCCTTACTGCTGAGTGACACTGCTGATGACAGCTGTGGCAACTGCCATGCGCATTTTCTAAGACACCCCGGTCATTCAGAGGGTATTAAGTATACTTCTAAAATACAACGCAGCATACTCTGTAACCCCTTAGGTACTGATGTACAGCGTCGGCCACAAAAGTCAGAGCACACCTTGACTTTGAGGTGGGCATGCTTGGGCTTGGAGCGCTGGCAGACTGCTGCCATGCGCGGCCTGACCTTGCTGCTCATCTTCAGATCCAGTGCAGGCGCTTCTGCAGGATCCACGTCCTTCAGCTTGAGCGTGAGATCTGCACTGCCTGGGTGAACTGCCAAGCCCTCCTTCTCGCTGTTCGTCTGAGAAAGCTTGGCTCGCAACCTGCACACAAGGAACCATGCTTTCTCCACAGGTCACAGCTTAACCTGAGTCCTGTTGTGTCAAATTGTGTAGAATTGGGCTCTTAGCCTGATGCCATTGCAGCACAGGAAATTTCAGCGAGGCTAATGCGGCATATGATATGCCCTTTGAAGCATGCACTATCATGTGCGAATGTAAACGCTCACCTAATGAATCCTGGCCCCTTCCAAGGATAGTGTGTGTGATTGTCGACCAGCGAGCCGCCATTCTGCGTTGATATTGCGTAGCTTTCTTGAGCGGTCACCTGGGCAGATGCCAATATGTACCTGGGACTCCTTCTTGTCTTAATCAAGCATTTCCTGCCACAAATCTCTTGGACAGTCATAGGTGAAATTCAAAGGGCACCTCAAGGTGAAGCTTGCTGGCAAGAGTGAGATGCGTACTGATGTGCGCAGAGTGCCAGGCAGCACAATCATTTCAAGCTTGGTTCCAATGCTTGTCAGCTTCTCAGTAACCTGCATATATACCAGGCCACTGCCTCACATCAGACATCTTGAAAGAATATGTAGCGCCAGAGTAGCTCTTAAATTTGTCATGGCGGTGAGTGGCAATCAGGCAAATGGCTGACTCACCCTTTCAAGCGTCTGATCCCGGTTTTCAGGTACTAAGCGTTCCAAGGGGGTCATGAGCTCAAACTCCCACCTGCAAATCAGCACATGCCAAGCTTGAAGAAATTGAGATTGCCAATGTGAATTGCATCTTTTGGAGAGCTGGACATGAGAAGCAAAAATATTACGTTCAGAATTCTTACCCTGTGATATTCGCGTGCCTCATGGCGTTTCTGAATCCACAGTGGCTGCTGCTGGGATCTGAAATGTCCGAGATGGGAGCAGAATATACGTGTAGACTACCAAAGTACAGCGCCCCGCACAACAAGACGAGGGACACGAAGATGAAGCGGGACATCCTTCCAATGTCTTGCAGCTTATGCATGACTGTGTGAACATACACGCTGGTAAGTGACGATGGTCATGCTATCGTACGATTCTTGACGGATTTCATGCCGTGAGGCACACATTTCAGTGATATAAGATGCCCTGCTCAGAATAAAGTAGCAAACCCCAATACTTTTCAAGGAGTGCACAGCAAAGACTTATGCAAGCTTCGCGGATCATAGACCCATTGCAGTAACCTTGTTTTGCAGTAAAGAATTTTCTAAGATGCTATTGAGAAGCCATTCCATGAGTTCGTGCAGGACAGGCTCACTTGGGTTGGTGGCAATCTCAGATCAGCAGTGGCTCTCACCTGCTGGCCTTCCCACCACACTTCCTCCTCGGCACGGTCACGCTCTGGTGTGTGTTCTGCAGCGACTCATACGTAAGAAAGCAACTTATTGTTTTCAGTGGAGATCTGCAAGATTTCTAAAATTGGGCTTCTGTGATGCATGCATAATCATGTTGAGCGCCAAACTTGGCAACGGTAATGGCAGCAATCTCTCTTGGCAATCTGCGGTCCGAGGGAAGCTATCATCGCGAGCGACACACAATGCAAGATATCACGATGTGTTAGTTTTTTCAAGGATCTGATTTTGCATGACTGTAGCAGAAACACAACAGCAAAAGGTGTATATTGATAGATTTGCTGACACAATGCATAGAGCGAAAATATCATACCATGCCAATGTGTTCCAGAAGTCACTTTGAATTGCTCCCTTATGTTATGATTCCTCTTCTATCCCTTGCGTTTGACATTTAAAAAGCTTCTAGTATTGGCCAAGGCCATGGCACATCGTTCGGTAGATGTTATGCAGTCTCTGCTCCAGATGTCCAGGGATTTGCTGGAAAGAGTTTACGCAGCCTGCAAAGGCATTTCTAGCCAGCACCAGCAAACCTCCCAGATGTTTCTGTCTACCTATCATGAGGTAAGCATAGCTAGTATCCTGACTCCAACTCAGGCTAGAGGTTCTAGAAAGGAGGTGTAGAGTTGTGTCTCGCCGGTACAAAAGATTCTGATCACGATTTCGCGTTTCAGATCGAGGCGAGGCTGCTCAAGGTGTGGCCTGAGAGTCCCTGCTCTATCAACATTGAGAAGGTGCGTCTCACCCTTCAGGGGAGTGGCTTCCTTGTCCCCTGTAACATTCAACATCAAATCAATTTATCAGCATCTTGACTCAATATCGAGTGTCTTATTGCTCCTCTTATCTTAGAAATGCATGATTTTGGTGGTGCAGGTGGACCAGCTGGGGAGTGAGGTGCTTCAAAGGGAAGCATATGTGATGCTGCATGAGATGGAGCCTCTGTACAGACTCATCAAGGTCCTTGTCTTTCATTTCAAAGCACCAGTGCTCCTCCCTTGAATCTTTTATCTCACAGCGTTGTTTGGGCTCTCGACATGCAATGTATCAGGGTGGATGCACCTTTCAGCTCAGCGGCTCTGCACTTCCTCCAGGATATGAGGGACTTCAACAGCTCGGTGACAGCATTCCTGCACCAGCATGGACAGCTCGCATCTGCGCTGACAGTACAGCGCACTCCGGGGCTCTTAGCAGAATTTGTTGAGCTGACAGGCAACACCGTGAGGATGCATCTGCTGGCACGCCACATTCCCTACAAGCAGATCATCCAGCTGTACACACTGGCATATGCCACTGTGGAGGTCAGTATCATGTAGCAGCTCCTTGGTGTCTTGTGCAAGCAGTACCTTTGAAATCGCCTTGTGAGCCGCCGTCAAGCCTGACCACATGCCATTTGCATTATATGAACCTGACTAACTTTGTCAGGGGTTTAATTGTGCTTTCTGCATGCAATGTCTGAAATTCCATTCTGTGTTGGTGCAGCTGCAGGAGAGTCAGAGGGAGGGAACACCTCCGGACATGCGAGCTGTGATCAGCTACACTCAGACCTTCCCCAACATCGTGCCCCTTCTGCAGTCAGAGTTCCAAGCTGTCAGCTCCTGCATCGGCCAGGTCTCACCTCACTACGCTTCAATTTCTATGTCTTCAAGTAAACAATCCTTTCGCTGACATTGCCGGCTTGACAGGTGGCTCAAGCCTGCAAAAACTGACCCGCAAGATGAGTCGCTCACGTATAAATTATTTGTGCTGCCAGGTGTTGGAGACAGTGGCGTGCACGGCTGTGTTGGCGTTTGGAGACAGCTCAGCGCTGAGGTCATCAGGGCTATTGGGCGCCGCAGGTCTGGCAAGGTGCTCTGCGGCGGCAACCACTGAAAACAGCGGGGCCCTGCTGGAATGGCTGCCTCAGCTCAAGGAGTGGGCCTTGCTTACATTCCTGGTTTGCCCAGGTGAAGCACACTGTGACCAAACAACAGATTTGGATGCTCCCTGGCAACCGACAATGCAAACAATGCACATTTTGTACTGAAGTTTTGGAGCATGGCTAGGCAAGGTTCATCTCAACAACACACCAAGAATAATCCTGAGTTATGGTGGTAGGAATGGAGCCAGTAAGGTAGAGGAAGCTTAATAGTTCTTGATGGGAGCCTCTGTGATGTTTCAGGGGAGCTTATTCGGCCAGGAGCGCGGCAATGTCTGCATATTCTGTTGCGGGAAACCCTGAGGATGTCAGTGTACAAGGAGCACTGCGAGTGGGTGCACCCGCTGTTCGATGCCAATGTGCGGCCGACGCTTGTCACTTTCTACAACAGCACGAAGACCTCATTGGAACGCACGGACCGGTGTGGCCACAAATGCTCATTGGAATGAAGATTGAAGCAAGTGGCGTTCACAAATAATCATCGTTCTAGAGAAGGCAACAACTGGGCGGTTACAAGCACGTGACAGCATTTGCAGACCTTGTTAACAGAGATGCATGATGTTCACACGTTGCAGTGTGCGGCTGCAGGAAGGCTCTGGAGAGGACGGCAAAGAGGCTTGTGGAGGAGTCTCTGAAGGAAGCCCTCAGCGGGTGTGTTGAGGAACACAGGCGGCGGCGCGTGCTGCTGACAGATGTGCGATCCGTGATTTCCTTCTCTGCTGCTGCTGCAGAGTCACTCGCTGACAGATCTATAGCATGTATTATACCTGACCACATGGATGCAGTTGTCCACCTTGTGTCAATGTCAGTGGAAAGAAACCTGATGCAGATTCCTTGAATTTGCATTTATTGGATTGGTTGTATGCAGCGCACGAGCGCGTACGGTATACCATGGAGAAAGAGGGCTCTGTATTCGTACAGGCGCTGCAGAGAATGGTGAAGCATGTGGAGATGCGGACTTCAGACATTGCAGAAAGGGCCGATGCGATGCTGGCTTTGCTGTCATGCGCGCGTGCAGAGGTGCTCTGGTGGTTCCAGCACTGGGGAGAGGTACGCCATCGCTCTCCACCCCTCAATCTTCTGTCTACAGGCACACAATGGAGTATGCCCAGGGGCATGGTCAGAAGTAATAGGAGTTTACCTTAATATTTGCATGCAATTGCGAGGGTGGACAGCCTGTTGCAGCTTTGAGTCATATCGCCAGAAGGGATGAGCAAGATGCTTGGATGTGTTCTTCAGGTGGTGCCAAAGGGTCTGTTCCAATCCCTTCTGTCCAGCCCCAACCCCTTGAAAGCCCTGGCCCCAGGTGACGGGCTGCCTGCCCTCATAAGCGCCATGACTGCAGCTGAGCTGCTCTTGCACAGTCACAGGTGCGCTTCTGCAGACTTTCAGATGCATTTTATGAAACCCGCTTGCCTTCCAATGCACAATGTCTCATCTCCTAAAATGAGGTGGAAATTGAGCGGTGAATATTATAATCATGGGGAGGTAGACAGTGAAAGACTCCCCAAAAGACCAATGAGCCTCAATTGGCACCCTGCATGTCTCTAAGTACAATCATAGTAGTCTGCAAGCAGCTGAAAATTTTGACATTGCGATGTGCAGGGCTGCAATCGCATGGCAGGCTGCAGTGGTGATGCAGGATGCGCTGGACAGCTGTCCGCTGGACCTAGGGCCGCATTTGTCATCGTCCTTCAACGCCGAACTGCAGGTCATCCTGTCAACACTGCAGGCGCTGCACAACTCGCCCCAGATCTCCAGGTGGCTATGCCAGGACTCATTCAATGCCGGCGCTGATGCAGAAACAACTATTAGACCTTGAGCAAGTGTGTTTCACAGCGACGGAATATGAACGTCTGCATGGTACTCTACTCTTCCAGCATCCCATGTCTTGTTCTCAGTGTGAGATGCTGACCTTTGGCCACTGCCAGAAGTGCATGCAGAATTTTGCTATATTTGCAGTAGTGCATGAGCATCCTGCTGCCCCCAACAGGTATCTCATTGTGTAGGTTATCATATGCACAGAACCCGTGCTGATAGTGAAGTCGTGTACAATGAACAGAGAAGATGCAGAGGCAAGCATGCGCGCGTCCTGGACACCATACCCGACAGAGCCGGATCTAGAGGCTGCCAGGGCCTCATGCGAGCGGCTGTACAGCGAGACCATCTTCCCAGCAGTTTCCACGTCCGGGGCAGCTTCCTGGGCTGGTGAAGCTGCCCAGCCAGACAGCCCATTAGGCAACTTGTGCACACTGCTGCAGAAGACCCGGCTCATAGACAGCCTTGATCACAGCATCGACAGGTCTGCCACAGCCTTCTTTCAAAATTATTTGCCACCCGTAGTGGAATTTAATCTGTCTGCATTGAAGCTTTATCGAGCCTGCCTTGTCTGTATCGTTATTCATTTAGAATTATTCATTGAAATAAGTCAAAAATCACATCAGACATTGCACACGAGGTGGCGATTCTGCAATGGACTTCTTCTCGGCTGATCAGGCGCACAAAGCTTCCTTTTGGGAATGATCCTCATGCATATAGATCGAGAGGTGTCGTCTGTGGTGTTCATCAGGCTTGCCTCGCTGCAACAGCTCTGCTACTACCACCAAAGGGGTGATCCCAGGCAGCTGAAGCTGCGAGCAGCCATGCTGGCGTCACTGGAGCCGCCCTACAGGGACTTACACCTAGTGCTGGCCTGGCTGCACGCCCTGTCCTGGCTGGGGCCAGCGCCTGATCAGGACACCTCTGACGGCTGCGCGGCAGCTGCCGGGGCGCTGGCCACCGAGCTCATGTATGGCGTTGCAGAGACCTTCCGTCAGCTTGTGACTGATGCACACAAGGTATTTACAGCTGAGCTCAATGCCAAGCCTCTCGTCCTGCCAACGTGCAGAAGAATGAAGCACCTGAGCATGCTCGCACCATATGCAACTTTAAAAAGAGGAATGCGGACGTCAATTCAGAGCGACCCTGGCATGGTTGTAAGTTATTTACATCATTTCATTCCCACTCTAAGGTCTTGTATCAAGCTCATGGTGCACACAAGTGCGTTTAGGACCACACAAGGGTATGTTCAGGAGAGGACGTACTCTAGAGGTTTTCATTTTGTGACTGTGCAGATAATGTCGGACATGCCTGGATCTGGGGTGAGGTGGGCTCAAGCGGCGGATGCTGCTGGCAAGGGCGGCAAGGGCAGGGTCCAGGGGCTCCTGCAAGACATCGGCAACAAACTTGACGCAAAAGACAATGTGCACAACGGCGGCCGGGATCAGGATGCCACTCATCTGAACACGCTCCTCTCGGTGATTAATATTATGACTCGGCTAATCTGCTTGCCCAAGTGCATGTGAGTGCTGACCGCGCAACTCAGCACTGCAAAGCAACTCTGAGGAGTGCAGTGTGCCAAAAGCTTGAGCCAGCATCGTCCAGTATATTAGAGGTTATATATTAGATTAACTTATATTTAATCTATAATTATATCTATATTAAAATTAGAAGCAGCTGTTGCACTTCTCACCCTCTTCCATTTGTCACGAGGGGTACACTGTGGACAGCTGTGTACACCCCTGTATTTCAAGTACTAGTTACTTACCTCATGTTTTCACACTGAATCTTGGCCGGTGACAAGTTTACACTGCTGCTGACAGGCTGCCAGGCGCCTGAGCGCAGTTCTGGCGAGGAGCAGCGCTGTGCAGATACAGAGAGAGCTGACGCTGGAGCCTGCTGCCCACCTGGTGGCGGCCGCCAGGGCCACCTTCCAGTGCTTGCTGTCCAGCTTTGTCTTCCCTGACAAGGTCTGATACTGCATTGAGCGACGCAGCACGACACTGGATTGCATGCCTTTCTCTGCAGTAGCTCCAGTGTGTTGAAAGGCTTGCAACCCAATTTATGGTGACCATGAGCAAGAATTTTGAAGGGTGCAGCGATTTGTATATTATAGGATACGCAAATGGCTGCGCCATCCTGAGTTCTATTTCATCTCATCCCATGATTTGTGTTTCTTTCGTGACAATGACCCCTGAAACTACTAGGTTTACAAGGATTTATGGAATGCGCGCAGGACTTGGCGCGGCCGGTGCGGATAGAGGCGGCGGTGCGGCGTCTACTGGACATCTACTCAGCGCTGCAGGAGGCGTCCAACTGCGATCTGGTGGGAGTGGCAAGGGATACACTGGCAGGGAACGCCTACAGCCCACTGCCCCAGCAGCCGCCAGACGGCGGCGCCGCCGAGCGGCTGATCGGGTTCGTGGGGGAGTGGTTCTTGCAGACTCTCCTGGTGGATAGCGCCAATCTTGGCGTCTCATTATCTGTTTCCAGGTGCGGGCCCTTCCTTTGCTACCTGCACTGATGCAGCGTGATTGTATGTGCATTGTATGTCTGTCTAGATACCAGTTGCGCACATCTTTACCTGATAGCAGTACGTTGGGGCAAGTTTGATCGCATAATCATTCTTGCTAGCCCCCAGCTGGGCAAGCCAGGCTTGCGCTGCGCAGCTTTTCCTTAAAGCATCCTCGTCTCAAGTGCCCATACAGCAAATCTACAGCTTCAAGCAGAAGGTTGCACGCTGCAGGCAGACGTTTTACAGCGACCGTGGCAGTGCTTTAGCCGAGTACGCGAGCGAGGCGGAGCTCAGATCGCTCGTGCGCACATTCGGGCTGTACGCAGCGAGGGAGCTTGCCGCCTGCACTGAGGGGCCCCTTGCAGAGGCCGTCTCGGGCCTGCATGCCATGCTGGCGTCTAATGAGGAGCTGCTGTCGGGGCTGCACACTGAATACAAGGTCTGCTTTTAGACCCATTTGATGTCTTGATGGATGCTTTCATACGGCCTACCTTGCAGCATTTAGATTCACTCAAGAGCAATCACCAGGTGTAAGTATTGAGTGAGGGCGCTAGGTGCAGCTCTTCAGTGGTGACCATGATGACCCTTGGATCTGCCAGATGCACTGACAAGGCGTGAGTGCCTGATCAGGCGCACGGCAGCTGCCTAGAAGCCTGCTCGGCAGCTGCCGTCAGCTTCGCGGACCTGCACGCAGTGATCGAGCGCTGCCGGCTGCTGGCGCGCTGCCTCTTCCTGCGGCGGCTGCTCGCGGACGCCGCCAGCTCCGAGGCAGCTGCTCTGCTGCCGGAAGCTTCCGCCAGCTTGGAAGCTGCCGCGCTGGCGGCGGCCGGCCGCCCCGGGCCCCACATCTGCGACCTCCTCGACCTGCCCCGCCCAGTCCATTCTGCGGTGCGTGTCACTGCTGGTTCAGCGCGGCAGCTTTTTTAGGAGGTTTGTTATCGTTGGTGGTCATCTCTACATAACATAAGAAGACCACCTGTGAATGTGTTCAGAGGGCGTCACACAGGAGAGTTCTCTTATATGTTGTACCCCCTGATGTTCTTCACTGGCTTCGTTGGACAGATTCAGACAGACCATTCATCTTTTTGTCTTATTCCGTCGATTGAAGCCAGTGAAAAGTTCAATCTCAAGAATGTGTCCACAACAACGTATTCATATTCTGCCAGCTGTTTCAATTTTGCTGCTTGGTGCAGGCGGCATCGGACGCGGCGGCAGATCCGGTACTAGTGCGGCTCATAGCGGAGGGCGGCGGCCGGCAGTGGCGTAGCTGGCCGCTGCTGCTGGCGCTGACGCTGTGGAGCCCTGTGTGGGCCTCGGCGGCCTACTCGCCCAAGCACGCGGCCCTGGTCAACAAAATGGACTACCTGGCTGTCCTCGTGCCCGACCTAGCATTTGCTGCCGCAGCCGCCGAAGCCCAGGAGGTCTAGTGATGGCACATCTGCAAACTGTCTGGGCACATATGTGGCTTTGTTTACAGATCATACAGTTTTGCATCCACCCTGCATTCTGATGCTGCACCTGCTTCTCAAAAGGAGTGCTTCACCGTTCAAAAGAACGCCTGTGACACAACCTTTGTGTAGTGCAGCGAAAGCTAAACCATCACGGAGTGCGTGTCTGAACAACACACGGGGCTCACAGGCTTCTGCTAGGAATGTTCCGCCATGCAGCGCAACCTAGGCGTTGCAAGGCTTGCATGATTTGGGTTGAGAGCTCTCATTTTCTGTTGTTCTTGTAATGCAGGGCGAGGGAGATCAGGAGGGCGCCTCAACACCAGCAGAGGCTGTGCTCTGCTTTATGCAATGCGGGAGTGGGTCACTGGCGACCCGGGACGACAGCTTCTCAAGCAGGGCGCTTGCATTGAGCCGGGCGGCCGGCGCGGCGCATGCGCGCGGCCTGGTGGATGCTGACGAGGCGCTGCAGGCGTGCCACCTGGCGGGACACCAGGCTGGTGTGCCTGCTCCAATGCTGGCGGCCTCCGCATGAAGCTTTGGTGGGATGAGGCATCCATTTGCGGTACTGCACGCAGTCCCCTGATTGCTGATACATGGCAGGCCTCTTTGTCCCCTCACGCTCTGTTGATGTCGCATTATGGATTGTGGGAAACATAAAGGATACAAATGTAGTTGACGGTGCTCTGGTGAACAGACTGAGATGAGTGGAGAGACTGAATGGAAGTCTATATAGCGGTGTCAAAACTGCATTACATGACAATGCACAGCTGCAAAAAGGCTTACATGCCCACTTAGTAGCATATTTTGAGAGCAGAAACTGAATCGATCCTCACAATGTCAAGCCAGTATTCATTGTCCTCCGATTTGTAGCAGCGCTTGCGCAAAGCGTGCATGTTTGCACAGACACCAGCTGCCCTCCAATGGTTTCCTGTGTGACGCTGCCATTTGGAGGTGAAGCAACGCCCATGCTATGTAGCTTCATCATGAGCACAAAAGGCGGCACCACTGCATTAGCCTGAACGCCCAGAGCACAGCTGGTGTCGGTTCCTGTCGCGAAGCGGCAGGGCTGCACAACAGACAAGTACTTATACACTATAATGTTGAATGCTGATTACTGCCAGAATGAGAAGCAGACATGCTGGTGGTCGCTCCTGAGCTTCTCCTCCTGAAGAGCATCAGTCTGCTTGCCTGCATGCATGCATATCAGCTGTGCAAATCTGCCAGCAACGCGTATCCACAGAATATTCCATTTTAGATGCCAATCAATCGTATGATGCTCCAGTGAATAAAAGAGCTCCAGGTCTCGGCCTCCAGATCCGTTGGTACAGTGTTTTGTTTGGAGTTGCGTGTTGGGTTCGGGACAATTTTGAGGTGTTGGCTTGTGGTTGACAGCGCTTTGGCTTCAAAATTCATCTAGTATCAGGTCCTATATAGTCCTAGTGGTTGGCACAGGAAGATTAAGGTTGCTGACAAGTGGTAGTCTCTCATGCACAGGCTGATGCTAAGATCTAGTAAGGAGTTTGAAGGAGTGGAATGCACTCTACAGACTTGGCTGTCAGAGAGCATGTGTCGGCATTTCGCAATGCTTTCTTTGGGCATGTCAAAAAGTGCTGAACATCAGATTCTCAACTTTCTCTCTTGTCTGCTCTACAACGCAGCTGCAACACATCGCAGCAAAGGGGCACTCGTACAATAGTTCTTCAACCAGTCTTCACGATGCTGAAACATCTATAATTGTCCTCTGTAGCACCCGTACACTAGTATTACAACAGTGCTTCAACCAGACTTCACAAGGCTGAATCGTTAGTCATTGTCCTCTGCTTTGTAGCAGCGCTTTGCTCGCACAGACACCAGCTGCCCTCCAATGGACTCCATGGTGACGCTCCCTGTTGGGGGTGAAGCAACGCCCATGCTGCGAAGCTTGCTCACCGGGGGTAGCACCACTGCAGTCAGCTGATCGCCCAGCACACACCCGGTGTCGATGCCTGTCGCAAAGCGGCAGGGCTGCACAGAAGACACTTGATTGGGTTAGTCCAAGTTGATCTGAGAGCTTTCCAAGAGAATGTGGACCACTTGTCAGGCATGCATGGCTGCTCATCAGAAGCATGATAGGAGGGCAGGTCAGGAATAGCATTGAGTGGGCTGCACAATATGTTGATAGTCCCAGGCACACAGGAACAGCATAGAGGCGTCCTCTGAAGAGACTGCAACAGCTCTGCATCTGGCACAAGGGGTCCCATGTCTTTGGAATGACTACAATGCAATGAGTCACTGAAGCGCTTCCAGTCATTTGATTTTAGAAGGGTGGGGTGGGCATGTGCCGGCACCTGCAGGCGCCTGCGCGCATGGTGGCCGAAGATGACGTGCTGGGGTCCATTGTAGATGTTGGCCCAGGGCTGCCCAGCGCTGCGGGGGAACTTGGGCAGTGCCTTGTACCGATTCGCACCGCCCTCTGCCCCCACGTGCCGCATCTGCACCACCAGTCAACACCTTGCTGTCAAAAGCTTGCATTCCGCAAATGTGCCTCGACCAAACAAACTTGCAGCCTATGCATGCCTGAAATTGGGGTGATTTGTGCCAGGCTTATGACTAAGGCTGCACAAATATCATGAAGGAATGCCTTTACAGCTGATCTTTCCTGTCCTGACCACAGGTCGTATACTGCAGCCAGTGCAAGCCTGGGATCAGGCTGGCTTGTGGCTCACTGTTGTAATTCCACACAAATTTCCTTCAATGTATGCCCTACAGCTGACCAGTCCTGGCGACAGGTGTATAAACTGCAGCCAGACATCAAGAAACTGAAAAATGGGACTTCACAATAATCTTCTGCAGTGCAATGTCAATACCGAGACACGACAGGTGGCGGTGATGATGCGCTCACATTGATGAGGTCATCCAGGAGCTGGTCTTCCAGGGGCGTTCCAGGGACGATGCCGGCATGCACCACCAGCACGCCGTGGCTGGGGATGCTCAGGCTGAAGGGCATCTGCCGAAAGTACTCCACATCCTCCTCGCTAAACTGCTCCAGGTACTTGTACTTTGGCTGCGGGGGACACAAAAACATGCCAGCTCAGCGGCATATACTTGCTCCATATTGTGATACATTGACTGGGGCGCACAGGCTCCATGTAAGCTCGGATGTACAGAACAAGTACTCAATCTTGTCTGTGGCGCACATACAACAGGTAAGCTACACAGCCGCACAATGATTGTCCTCTGGCAGACAATTGCTCGCGGTACGTGTACTTCGGCTGAAACATGGTCACAAAATCTAAGCTCATCGGCACAATGATTGCCATGTGGCAAGCAACCTGTGCCTAAGCGCCAACAATGAGAAACAGTGCTCTGTACAATGCTCACCAGGACACCCCCCTGTGAGCACGTGTTCAAGAGCGATCTTGCAGGCTGCCGGCACTCAGGCACAGGGTGGCCACACTACTAAGGTACTTGGTGTACTCGGTGCAGCGGCTTGAAGAGCTGATCATATGAGAGATTTGTATAAAATTTTATAGGGGTTGGGGCGCTCACGTCGAGCCTGCCACACTTCTTCCACATCTCATAGCGCTCCAGGGCAATCTCATCGTGGTTGCCTCGCACTGAGATGCCGCCAATCTGCCGCGCCAGGTGCACCGCCTGTCCATTTGCACATAACCGTCAGCTTTCATGTCTTCTTTAAGAAAACAGAGCCTTGTATTATTGATGGGGGATGGTATAAACACTGAACACCGTGCTCACGGTTGATGGAGTCTTGTTTGAGTCTTGTTTGGATCTGACGAGGTTACAGAGTGAGATATGTGGCAGCCTTCACCTGCAGGCCTTCACCTTCACAGCTGTACATTGGGCTTCAGCAGAAATAATAGTACCGGTAACGATAGTGATAAGAATGTGTAAAAAATAAAGACTCAGAAAGCTCTGCATGTGCCTGACAGGGCCTGTGATGTGCACATGAGAAGCAACCTTGTATCTCCTTGTAATCTCAGACAGAGGAGACACAAATTCCTTTGTGACTGAGAGATTGTGGAGTGCTGTGTACTTGGCATGCACGTGTTTGGCTGAGGGTGCGTACCTCTGCAGACTGCTCGCCTTTGTTGACTAGGTCGCCCACAAAGACAACCTTGTCTGACCCCTGCTGGAACTTGCACCTGCATGATTGCATGCTCACATGATCATGATCATTTGCACACTCAACGAAAGAGGTGGGAGGAAGAGAAAGGAAATGCTATCTCATGTTGTGCAATGCGCACAGACAGGCTTGACGAGGCTAGCAAAGCCTGCAGGGAGGCCATTTTCTGGGTCACCAAGAAGCTTGCTGCAGGTGGAGGGAAGTGTTTACTTGTCCAGGAGTGCTTTCAGCTCCACAGGGCAGCCATGCACATCTCCGATGACGATGATTTGGCCATCGCCTAGTTCTGCTGCAGTGAGGGTGGCGTGCACAGGGGAGGGCAGCGCTAGCCCTGTGAGCACAGTAAATAATTTCGTCTCAGCCAAATTGAGGAAGATTATATAAGAGTGATAAATTTTAGTGATTTTAATTAGCTGGCCACAAGCAAATAGAAAGTACAGGCCCACCATAGTAACCAGGTTAGCACTTTTGACGTAACTCAACACGATCTATTCTTGGTTCCGAGCATTGACTTACCGCTGGGCGTTGCTGCTTGCCTAGGAATGGTGGCTCTTGGTAATCTGCTTCGAGCAAAATTCTGCAGTTTTCTTGGTAGCAGATTAAAGGCGGTCTCAGCAATCTTGCAGAGACTGGCGCCCATGCCACGCGGTGCGGCCAGTTTCAAGAGTTGTTTCTGGAATGAAGGATTCGGAATCGATCGACGCAAGTCAATTAGGGAAGCGCATACTAACGATCTAGACGTCCAACAGGGATCCAGTACTGCTGCACGCTGCAAACAGAACGTTGAGTGCACTCTAGGTTTCAAATATCGCCCGCTTTGATATAACAGGGCTTAAATAGTGTCAGAAATGCTACAGGAAGGAAGAATTCTGTGTCGGAAAGCTTCTTCATCTAAACCCCTAGGAAATTTCGAAACTCAGGGTCGATACTGAACGACGCTTCCAACAGCCATGCAAAACTAGTGCGTGCAACAATTTCGGCTGGTATCCTCGAGTAGAATGCCCAAGTGTTCGATACATGCATTGAAGTTCAGAGGTCCAAACATTGCCAATGTTGGCAGTCTCGTATTGTTAATCGTTAGCACAGTAGAGGCTGCTGGTCGTTGATGGAGGTGTCCTGCAGCGCAATTCCGCTGCGATGCAGGGGTGTGTCAAGAGGAAGCCGAGTCACAACGTAAGTGAAGTTCCTGATGATATATTTTGCCTCAATTCGTGCAGCAATGTTGATATCCCATCACTTGTTCTGTTTCTGTTTGGTGCAAATACTGGCTGCATACTCCTGTTCTGTAGTCTGTGACAACCTTAGACACCCTTAAACATCGATATTGAGCCTTGGCTTGACTTTGATGCACGCGATTACAAGCTCGAATATGCCAGGCAAACCAGCAGAAAGCAACATCCCCTTTCGGAATCATTACTAACATACCTTGCTCCTCGTGATGCAGAGATGCCATTGGCAAGCGCCTCAGTAGTTTCTTGCAGGCGAAGCACCAGTCATTATTGCACAAGGCTTCAGCAGGCACAGGTGCGCGCTCATTTTGCAGATGTATTCATGCTGCCGTCTGGCTCATGGGAGTCAGATTTGATCCAGTCTCACATCCTCGTTGTTTTGTGCAGCCGCATGGCATGGCAGAGGCAGGGGACATCTGTCTGTCTGCAACGTCAGCACAGCACCAAAGCAGGTGACAGCATTTCCTACCCCGTTTCTTTCTTTGCAGCACTTGCATTCCTGGAAGCCCTGCCAAGCATCCTGAATGCATCGTCATGAATGCATCTTCATGACGCCAGGCTTAGCTCTCAATGGATCACTCTAGATGTACTCGTGGGGTCAAAGGTGGGGCACTTTGTGCTGGTGCAGGCAGCCCTGGCGCCAGAGGGAGCGCTGCAGCATGACAAGGAGGTGGTGCAGCTGTACAGGTCCCCTGGCCTGTCAGCCTCAGCCACAAAGACGCTCGTACGCAAGGTGAGCATTCACTACTGCAAGCGTGACCATAAGGGTGATACTGGGGTCCAGCGACAGAATTCTGCATATGTCCATGTTCTTTGGAGCATGGGGAGAACCTTTCAGAGGAAGGGGTTGCACAGATACTATAGCAGGCATGCTCAAAGAAGCTCGATTGTGCAGAGTGGGCTGAGCAATCTGTGGCGTTTATATGCAGGTGCAGCAGAAGGTGTCATCTGACATCGAGAACATTGACACTGAGCTGGTGCGCTCTTGAAAATGCTCGACTGTTTCCTAAGGGAAGCACATGCCTGTGTGCTCGTTCAGCGTCTGTGCTTTTTTCCTGCTTGATGGAGCACGTGTGTCAAGGGCTAATGCAGTGCTCTTCTGGTGCAGTGTTTCAATGTGGCCCTCAAGGAGCCATTGACAGAGGAGCAGGCCGCCACGCTCACCTGGTGTGTCCTCAGCGCTGTGATTGACAACACCATACACGAAAAACATGTATCTCAACACTGGGTGCACCTGGGCATATGTTAGTAAAGATCCCCCACCCTGCCCCAATTCTGAGATGCAATGTATGGGCATATTTACTCGTGCTGACTCATATGCATGCCAGGCTGTTGCGGGAGACCTATGAGCCGGAGCTGCTCACACCGGACAGCAGGCTGCAGGAGGGGAATGGCACAGTCTTGGAGGTTCCCACCCTTCCCCATCACTCCAAAGCTGTAGATGTGACCTGATCATGCCTGGCTGTCTGACTGCTGCAAGAGAGCCTTTGTATCCCTGATCACCACAGTGGCCAGCTTGCCATGATCAGCTCTCCTAGGACTAGTTTTGCTGCATACCTCACGCTTGCACAGGTAGACATATTCCTCTTCAGAAGCAACAAGCTGTGCAGCACTGTTGTCCTTCCGGTAGCGCACACATGCAGTAGGCAAAATACATCCGCTCACCCTGCTCAGATCTGTCACTGATAACCTGTGCTTTGTGATCTCGCAGGTGGGGCCAAGAATGAGCTTCCAGTCTGCCTGGTCGACCAATGCGGTGTCCATCTGCCGCTCTTGTGGACTGAACGCAGTTTCCCGCCTGGAGGTCTCACGGCGCTACCTGCTGCGCTCGCGCTCATCCCTCAGCCCCGACACGCTCGCCGCCTTCTCTGCCCTGGTCAGCCGCCGCCCAACCTCTCTGCCCACTTTAAGAATTTGCATCCATTGTTTCAAAGTTTGCGATGTTTTCGGCATTAGATCTTGTTTCACTGACCCCATAGACTGATGCAGGCCTCTTCTTCCTGCATCCCTACTGGGCATTTTCTGTCACAAGATGCATTGCCTGGATTATCACCTGATGGCTCGGGGTTTAAAGGGCAGGGCAGGAGATGGCAGTACGGGACAGAGGGGAAGAAATCGAGGAGTGCTCTGGAGGAGAGTTGCTGACAAGTAGCATGGATGCGCCTGCAGGTGCACGACCGCATGACAGAGCAGGTGTACCTCGAGCCGCTACGGTCTTTCACCACCTCGGTGACCCCGGGGCCCGTTTTCACAATCCCCGTACTGGAGAAGGGGCGCGCGGCGCTGGAAGCGATCAATGAGGAGCTGGGTTTGGCCTTTGATGAGCAGGACCTGGCCTACTACACACGCATGTTCCAGGACGAGATGAAGCGCGACCCCACAAACGTCGAGCTGTTTGACATCGCGCAGAGCAACAGCGAACACAGGTGTGCAGGGCTGCTTCTGGTTGCAGAACCCCCCCCTCAAATCGGCCAAGCTGTACATGTACAGCTGCCTTGACAGACAGCCGTCTAACATAATACAGGGCATTGCAAGCTCAGGTGCATTCATGGCTACTTAATGTATCAATGACCCCCTGAGACTGTTTATTTTGTGTAATCCACTGGACCCTAAGGCCAGTCTGACCTCTGGGTGGGGCACCCTATTGCATGGTATACATAAGGTATGCGAAGACAGGCCTGGCTCGGTCTAAGGGGCACTCAGTCACTTTGACTTTTGAAAGACAAGAGATGGGCAGAAGTTCAACCTGCGTCAGAGCGTGACAAGTCAATTCCAGCTCACTCTCCTCAAAACGCCGCGCATGCGGATGTCAGATCCCGAGCCAGGAACAAGTATGCAATGCAGGGCCAATCTGACAAAGAAAGGCGTGCAAATGTCCCCTATGCTGCATGGTGCAACTGCTAACCAAGTAAGGGCTCTGCTGAAATGCCATAATCCCTTGTCAGAGCACGTGCAGCCTGGGTAGCTGGATTTGCAACGCAACACCTCAGAGTGTTGGGATGCATGACATGCAGACCACAAGCTTCTCACAGCATGTCTCACAGCACACAGCTTCTCACAGCACACGAGGGTGTGATGGGCGCGCTACTAACATGTATAGTTGTATGCGTGTGAGTGCAGCCGGCACTGGTTCTTCGGGGCGCAGCTGGTGCTGGATGGGCAGGCAGCGCCGGAGACATTGATGCAGATGGTCAAGGCGACGCTGAAGGCCAACCCCAACAACTCTGTCATCGGCTTCAAGGACAACTCCTCCGCCATCCGGTCAGCCTCCTGCAGTCAGCTTGTCTCTTGCCCTGAGACACTGCCCTGTGTCTGGGGGGGAACTTTGAGAAGAGCATCATGCTTGTGCTGGGCATGCATGGCAAGTTTGAAAACAGCTTGTTGCTTGCTGTCACGAGGCAAACAAGTCTGTACTGCATGCACTAGAAAGCCTGCAGCAAAGCCTGCAGCAAAGCCTGCAGCAAGCGTATGATGACTCCTTAAATAGACTCCTAAGGAGACTTCTAGACTAAGTAGACTCATAAGTAAGTGACCCCTTAGGGAGGGAGTCCTAACAGTACTGGTGTGGCCTGTATGCAGGGGTGGTCCGGTGCAGCCGATGCTGCCGCTGGCGTGCGGCGCTCCGAGCGCAGTGGCGCCCCAGGAGCGTGACTGGGACCTGCTCCTCACTGCCGAGACCCACAACTTCCCCTGCGCCGTCGCACCCTACCCAGGCATGCACCTCGGAGCATTTTTGAATCAATATTTGCCGTTGTGTTCTGAATGCAGCATTAGCTTAGCGTCCTTCCACTTTGGCAAAGGAAATTCTGAACGGGTTTGTTTGGTATATCTGCTGTGCTACATGGGAATAAATGCGACCGGCAGAAAACCTGTCAAGGGCGGCAGAGCTGGCAAAGTGAGTCTCAGGAGTATGCCAGGAGTTCTCACATAATGCCGGCATGTGCGCGCAGGTGCGGAGACGGGGGCCGGTGGGCGTATGCGCGACACTCACGCGACGGGAATTGGCTCAATCATGGGCGCTGGCACGGCCGGCTACTGTGTGGGCAATCTGAACATAGAGGGAACTCCGCTGCCCGGCGAGGACCTCTCCTTTGAGTACCCCGAGAGCCTGGCGTCTCCCCTGCAGGTGCCGTCCTGCTTTGTCACAACACTCACCCACCCACCTTGTGCTTCCCCACTCTGAGAGAGTGCTTGGATTGGGATGTCCAGCCTCAGTGCTGCTCAATGCTTGACTTGTAAATGACCGCAGAAGTGACAACCCGGCGTCCGAGCATTCTCACTGAGAGGAGCGTGCTGAGTAATTTGTGTGCATTTGTGGAATGTTTAGATTCTGATAGACGCCAGCAACGGCGCGTCGGACTACGGCAACAAATTTGGCGAGCCGCTGATTGCCGGCTACACGCGCACGTTTGGGCTGCGCATGCCCTCGGGCGAGCGCCGCGAGTGGATCAAGCCCATCATGTTCAGGTGGGGCGGTGTACCAGCTTTCATCTTCACTGACAGTTCACTCACTGCACTTGTGCTGTAAAGGTCTATTCAGATGGGTGCAATGTCTCCTCCTCATGGGAAAGGCATGGCACTTGAGTACAATATCCGTGCGGGTATTTCCAGTGTACACAGTCCAGCACGCTTTAGCTGAAGTTGACAAATACAGCTCCAAAGTGTCTATTGTGCATATGGAGAGGGGACTGACCTGTTTCCCCTATGTGGCAGTGCGGGCCTGGGCCAGATAGACCACTCGCACCTGCACAAGAACGACCCGGAGCTGGGCATGCTCATTGTGAAGATTGGCGGCCCCGCCTACCGCATCGGCATGGGCGGCGGCGCGGCTTCCAGCGTTCCCTCCGGCTCCAACCGTGCTGACCTGGACTTCAACGCCGTGCAGGTGACCTGCACCCACTTTTTTTATTATTATTACACGCTTTTACTACCAAAAGGTAAGGTGTGTCTGCAGACAAGCTGCAGCTAAAGGCTTCCACCATCCTGCCCCTTGTTGGACTCGCCAGATCCCAATTAAGCGTGGGCACGGTGCACAGTATTTATACCGGCCCCCGCTAGCCGGGGGTCCTTACACCCTGTAATCGAGGGGAGTGCGGCTGTGTGCAGAGGGGCGATGCTGAGATGGCGCAGAAGTTGTGGCGGGTTGTGCGCGCGTGCGTAGAGATGGGCGGCCGCAACCCCATCCAGCAGATCCACGACCAGGGCGCCGGCGGCAACTGCAACGTGGTGCGGCTCCTTTCCTTGCCTTGCTCCCTTAGCGCCGCACTGCGCAGCGCAGCTTGCAACAAAACAGAGAATGGCTGCTGCCAGGTTCCGCGCAGGTTGAGTGAGGAGCTGCAAGCTTGATATAAGGTCAGAAGCGGCTGTATTGTGCTGGTTTTTTTGTGTGAGGGGTTCAGCGTCAAACGCTCAAAAAATTGCTGCATTGCATCTGTGGGTGAGTGTTGCTTGCTTGTCTGGGCCCTGTCACACAGGCATGCATGCTTTTATTAGAATGGAGGACGGCTGAGAGCCTATTGTGGAGTGTAGGTGAAGGAGATCATCTACCCGCTGGGCGCGACGATCGACGTGCGCTCGATAGCGCTGGGCGACGACACGATGAGCGTGCTGGAGATCTGGGGCGCCGAGTACCAGGAGAATGACTGCCTGCTCATCAAGCCGGGCGACCGCGGCCTTCTTGAAGCAGTGGCAGCGCGCGAACGCTGTATCCTGCAGGTAAAGAACTCACCACCACCATTGGTGGTGCATGGCCAAATGGTGGAAGCCATGCACCACCGCTCATAGAATCCATTCCTGCAAAGCATGTGCATTTTTGAATTGCACAGGTTTCCAACACCATTGTGGAAGAACTAACACTGACTGAAGCAAGCTTTGTTGATTCACAGAACACAGTCAGAAGATTTCTCTGCACTTAGCCACCACTCAGATGGCGGCCTGGTGCTTCAAGTGCCACCGGTTCTTAGGGGGCTCCTGATGAGTTCAGTCCATGCCTCCTGGTAGAGATAGGTAGACAAGGTATCCCGATCAGGTGGCCTGCACAGCGTTCTTCAGAAGCCCCAATTCACAAAGGTTGTCTGATTGCATAGTTGGCCGATCTAAAAGGCAGGAGTTAGGAATTGTTTGACAATGGATACGCAGCATGTGAGGATGCTAAGGCAGGGGCTGCAGCAATCAACTTGCAGGTCTTGATCTCTTTGTGCTGGGCTGCAGATCATCGGCAGCATCAGTGGCAGCGGCCGAATCACACTGGTGGACAAGCATGCGCCGCCAGACTCACCCACCCCTGTTGACTTGGATCTAGAAAAGGTGTGCATACCTTTCTAGCCATGTAGACTAGGGCATGGCATGAGCGCAGCCTGCATATTTCTTGCCGTCTTTAAACGCGATGAAGGCGTGCAGCATGAAAAAGTCGCGACTGGACTCCGTTGAGTCTATTCAGAGCCTCTGCATGACGCAAAGGCACAACCTTTGTAGCTCTTTTGTCATGAGCTCTACAGGAGGGGCTTTCTGACACTGCCTGGATGTCCTCCTTCATTTCCTTCCTGTTCCTGAAGTCCACATCTGGGGTGGAAGCATATGGCAGGGGGAATTCCAGGAGGTGCTCAGATTTTCCTTCTTTGTAGCTGATGCCACTTGAGCTGTTGGAGTTTTGAGGGACGCCAAGCTCTCAACCTGCCCACAGAGGTTTTGATTGAGCTGATGCGGCTTTTGCGGAGTGTTAGTTTCTTTCCGTGTGAAAGTTCCCCATAGGATATGCTCCCAACTGATGCGTTGCGCAGGTGTTGGGAGACATGCCTCAGAAGACATTTGAGTTCACCCGGCGGGCGGAGGCGACCTACCCGCTGGATCTACCCAGCACGGCGACGCCTGAACAGGCGCTTGATCGGGTTCTGCGCCTGCCGGCCGTCGCCTCCAAGCGCTTCCTCACCACCAAAGTCGATCGCTGCGTCACAGGTGGGGCGCTTTTTCACCGCTTGTTTAATTCTGACCGAGAGATTTGAAACCTTCCTGTCCTGTGATTCCTTTCTCAGCAGCGGGTGTTGCCAGACCGCCACCTGAGGGTGGACATGCATGCAGGGCACTGCCATTCATTCTGAATTTGTGACTTTCGTGGTCCCAGTAATGGCAGTGGCGGCATAGCTACTGCATGCAGAGTCAGGTGCTGGTCATGGTTTGGTCCGGGAGAGAAGTTTTTGCAAAGTACAGAATTTAATTATGAAAGGGACTGAGATCCTTCAATCGACGCCTGTCAAGCTCTCTTGGTTTTGCAGGGCTTAGAGCGCTTACAAGAGCCAGCGTTGGAACTGCGCAGGGCCGATGGCCCAGTTGGTCAGTTGGTGGCCGGACGAATGGAGGTCTTGTACGTCTCAATAAGCCTCAATATGCTGAGTGCTGTTGTCTGCGCAGGGCTGGTGGCGCAGCAGCAGTGCTGCGGGCCGCTGCAGCTGCCGGTAGCGGACGTGGCGGTGATGGCGCAGAGCCACCAGGGGCTTACAGGGGCCGCCACGTCCATTGGAGAGCAGCCGCTCAAAGGCCTGGTCGACCCGGCTGCAATGGCGCGCATGGCGCTCGGAGAAGCCGTGACTAACCTCATCTGGGCCGCCGCCACCGGTCTCGCCGATGTCAAGGCCTCCGTCAACTGGATGTGCACTCCCTGCCACTCAGCTCCTGTCAATCCATCCTGTTCGTGCCATGTGGTCTTCACCAGAGCTCCGTGCAGATGCTGAAAGCCTTCTATTATCTTTTGCGGACAGTGGGTTTGATCAAGCATGGGCAACAAAGGTAGCAAGGTATTTGCCAGGATAGTCTACCAACAGGGCTTGGATTCTTATCTCTTGCATGACATACTGGTGTATCTTGGAGATTACAAGCAGCATGAGGCAGCAGCAGCGCTTTGGAAGCAGCAGCATCAGCATGTGATGTCAGCAGATGAGATTCTCGCGCCACAGGTATGCGGCCAAGATGGAGCACGAGGGCGCGGCAATGTACGACGCGGCCGCGGCGCTGCGCGATGCTATGATCGAGCTCGGCCTTGCCTGCGACGGCGGCAAGGACTCCCTCTCCATGGCTGCCGGCGCTGGGGGCGAGGTTTGTCCTCTTCCCTGCCTTTGTTTGCCAGAGATCATCTTGCACTGTTCTCTTCCTTCCTTGATCATGTCGATTATGATTTGGCTGCTAAAAAGTGCATCGATACAAAGGTAAGAGGACTTGCAGGAAGAGCGCTACAAAATCAGGTAAGCATGGCCGGCAGCATTTACAGGTAGTGCTTCACTACAACAAATGCGTGCAGGTGGTGAAGGCGCCAGGGAATCTGGTGATCAGCGCGTACGTGGCCTGCCCAGACATAACGCTGACGGTGACGCCTGACCTGAAGCTGCCGGGAAGCGGCCGGCTGCTTTGGGTGGACCTCTCCGGCGGCCGCAAGCGCCTGGGTGGATCCGCCCTCGCTCATGCATACAGCCAGGTACAGTACTTCCTCCCATCACAAATTGCCAATGGCACGCCTGAAACAGCGTTATCAACCATAGAGTGGAGCAGCCCCTACGTTGTTGTCTTCACTGCCACGTACTCAGCATGCATACTTACTAATTTGTCCATAACGCTGCTTGATAGCCGTTTCTGTGTTTACGTGCCGTGCCTTTTGACACTGCTGGGTGAACTCGGAAACAGTGATCCAGAGGTCTTATGATAATAGACCTTCATGGGCATTCACATTTTACATGTTGTAACCAGATCTCGTGCACCACTCCTGCCGACAAGATCGACCTGGCTTTGCTTCCCTGTAGTGCGTGATCCACACGGACCAATGTTCTCATTCACTCACACATTGCTGAGATGGGCGTGCGCCCGGCCGCAGATTGGCGACGAGGTGCCGGACGTGGCGCCGGCGGCGCTGAAGGGCGCGTGGGAGGCCACACAGGAGCTGCTGCGCCAGCGCAAGATCAGCGCCGGGCATGACATCAGCGACGGCGGTATTGCCGTCGCGCTGCTGGAAATGGGCTTCTCCGGCAATGTCGGCCTCACGGTGCGCCCCTTCTGCATGCACTTCTGCCCAGACAAGTCTCTGCACTTACTGTGAGCCCCTTCTGCCCAGAAAGGCGTCTGTGCTTCTCCCCAGGCAGGTAAATGTGCTCCCGCCCAGATACGTGTCACCCTCTGGTAGTTGCTGCGAGACAATCAACCGTGGCAGCCTTTGATTAACAAGAGAACAGTGTCTATTTTGCTCTCAAAGGCTTCCTTCCATGCATGGTTGACTGCCGCGGCCGCGAGTCTTGCGGGCCGACCACACAAGTCTCAGCCATGCCTTTGAAGTGCATAACAAGGCAGGGAGTTTCATTGATACTGAGGAACATTTTTTTTTGCTGTCAGGTGGACCTGCCAAAGCCGGAGCAGGACAGCACAGGCGCGTTGGGAGCGCTGTTTGCAGAGGAGCTGGGCTTAGTGCTGGAGGTGGCTCCCGAGGACGAGGAGGCCGTGCAGGCGGCGTACGCGGCGCGCGGATTGTCAGCTGTCGCCGTAGGGTCGGTGGCCGCCGACCGCGCCGTGTCGATCAGCGTCGGGGGAGAGCCCAGCATCTCCGGTGCGCTGCTTTGCCGACTTTGTTTGCACTCAGACAGAGCTCCTTCTTCTTTGGATAAGGTATTTGTGGCGGATGGGTTCATGGGACATGTGCCAAGTCAATTGGAAGAACATGGCACATGCATCCATGGATGATCCGGCCTCAAGCATCTCATGTCTAATGTCTAGGTGATGCCAAGCCAGGCTAGACCTGTTTCGGAAGAAAAACCTCCCATATTGTTTGTAGGTAAAGTACCGATTTATGCACACTGTGTGCGTGAGGCAGTTTGCCACCACCCGTTTTGGACAGAGCTCGCATGGGTCAAAATAATTTTGCAATGGTCCAAAGGCATGTGGTAACAAAAGTACCGGGCTTGGATCGCGGGCTGGTTTATTGCTGCTACAAATGCGCAGTTATGGCTCTGCCTGATCTGGCTGGTGTGCTCACTCTAGGTGACGTGGCGTCGCTGCGGGACGTGTGGGAGGCGACAGGGTTCCGGCTGGAGAGGGAACAGGCGGCGGAGGAGACCGTGGAAGCCGAGCGCAGAGGACTCGCGGCGCGGGAGGCGCCTGCATGGACGCTGCCCTACACGCCCACCTGGACGCCCGATGAGGCCCTCAGAGCAACCGACAAGCCACGCGTCGCCATCCTCAGGTGCACTTGCTTGCTTCGCTGCACCCCTGAACGAGTGCTCTTAAAGGAAAGCCCCGACTGATGCGCTGTGCTTTTGCACTAGCCTTGTCCCATGGCTCTTTTGGGTAATAAAAAGGCCAAGAGGGCTGGATGCTTACTTGTCCCCCGGCTGGGTAGGATACGGCTGGGAATGCTTTCTTCATTGCGGCCGCTTGTTGGCTTGTCAGAAGAGTCATCAAGTGACGAGAAGGACCCCTGACGGACAAGCATTGCAATCTGAGGGCTCCTTCTTGCCTGTTCTGCTGGAAAGGAAGGCGTTCAACTTGCGAACCTGCAGGCGTCATTTTGTTGTTTCTGCTGATTCCTGCGATTGTTATAAAAGTCCACATGCCCTGCCGTGCAGGGAGGAGGGCAGCAACGGGGATCGCGAGATGGCGGCGGCGGTGCACGCGGCAGGCATGGAGCCGTGGGACATCACAATGAGCGACCTGCTGGCCGGCCGCGCATCTCTCGACAGCTTTGCCGGCATTGTGTTTGTAGGCGGCTTCAGCTATGCGGACGTCCTAGACTCGGCCAAGGGATGGGCCGGCACCATCCGCCGCAACAGCCGCCTCTGGGCCCAATTCCAAGCCTTCTACGACAGGTGCGCCCTTGCATTGCTCTTTTAGCCATCCAACTGGGATTAATTTGCTTTAGGTCTCACTGAGTTTAAATATAGGTCGATATCTCAGCTGCCTGGAGATCTTCAGGGTCACTGAATTTGGATCAGTAGAACATCCTAGTGGAATGGCGTCGTGCCCACTGCGGGTGCCGGCAGCCCTTGAAGAGGCTCTAGCTGTAGGCAGCACTTGCGGAAGGTGTTATAGTGGGTTGAGGCAGATGCCTATTGCCTTTGCGTCAAACAGCGGCAAAGACACTGGGGATTTAATTGCACATGATGTTCCAAGAGACGTCTCAACGGGGCGACAGATGTGAATGCACATCCCCAGCTTCCTTGCCATTGTTGAAGGAAATACCCGGCTGACCTCTAATCTGAGAAGCTTTGCTGAACTTGATGTGAGTTTTGCATTCTTGCTGGGACTGCTGCGATGATATTCATCTATCACTCGATCAGATCTGGGACATAGTTACTCATTGTGCCTGATTTACTGTGATTTACTGTAGTTCAAGCATATGCAGCGTTCAGATAGGCCCGATCATTGTCATGTGAAGGCGCACATGACAAGATCTGCGCAGGAGACAACTGTTGTCCTGAGCCATGAAACATTGTCCTGGCAGACCGGACTCGTTCAGCCTGGGTGTTTGCAACGGGTGCCAGCTGATGGCGCTGCTGGGGTGGATCCCGGGGGGCGACCTGCCTGACACCCGCCAGCCGCGCTTTGTGCACAACGCCAGCGGCCGCTTTGAATGCCGCTGGGCCACCGTACGCATCGAGCCATCCCCCTCCGTCCTCCTCAAGGCGCGCCCCTCTCCGCTGTACTCTATGTTTTGCAGCTGCCCTGATCTGTGACAGGATTGCCACGATTGTAGGCAGTGCCCACTTCTCCTTGCTTTACCCAACCTGGTCAACCCCTCTCCGCTGTACTCTATGCTTGGCAGCTCCCCTGATCTGTAACTGGATTGCTTGATTGTGATCCTCGTAGGCAGTCTCCACTATTATCTACATTACCCGACTCTGGTCAGCTCCACTTGGACCGTGTATCATAGAAGCACCTCAGAGCTGTCAGAAAAGAGCAAGAGTGCACCTTTCTGGAGAATGCAAGTTTTCTTTGTTCAGCAGATGGCAGATGTTGTACAATGTGTTGTTCTGCTGAAGGACGGAGAGCTCTGGTTGGGCAGCCTGCTGGCGTGTTTCCTGATCGAAGCTGCATGCAATACTGCTTCTTGTTGCCTGGGAGAGCCTTTGGAGATGAGACTGAGCAGGAACGGGGAAAGCCGTGCTGAATTGAGGGAAGCTAACTTATAGAACGACACATTGTCAAAAGAGGAGGTGGCGGGTGCAGGGCATGGAGGGGTCCGTAGTGGGCATCTGGTGCGCGCATGGGGAGGGGCAGGCCAAATTCCCAGACGACGCCGTGCGCGCCAGCGTGCTGCAGCAGGGGCTGGCCCCCATCAGGTGCTGGTCTCTTTTCCTCCCGCCCTTTTCAGTGACTTTGCATGGATGCATGCCATGGTGCATGATGTTCATTGCACGTGTGCCAGCTGTTGCAAACAAAGTGGCCAGTAGTAGACAGTAAGGGGACAGAGACAGCCTCGTTGGGCCGCCACTTTCATGCATCAGAGCATTTGTAATTGACTGCTGATGCATTCTTAGGAGCTGTGCATGCATGCCATGGTTGCGAAGCAGTCACAGCCAACCGAAGTTGTAAGTATTAGTAGACGTAGTAGTCCTTAGAGTCATTTGTGAGTCGTAGGAGTCAGCAGAGTTGTTAGTAGTCCCTTGGCAGCGGTGAGCGATGATGATTGTCTCGTTCGTCGGAATGGCGAGATCCACCAAGTCTCACAGAAGCCTTGACGACAATTGTCACCACCCATAACCTGAGCTCACCACTGCACAAGCTGCCAACCATTGCTTTACTCAATCTGCTTGACTCCTCTGCAACATCCCCATAAGCCGGCCCATTACAAACGAGTTAATGGGCAGGAGGGCCTTGTTGACCTGCAACCATCATGCTTCTAGCATTGATCCAAGGATTGATGTACTGCCATTTACTGGGTCGAGCAGCTCCTGTGGGCGCACTGTTCCAGTGTCTGAGTTCCTGGCGCACATCAAATGATGCACTGCTGTGATCGGCCGCAGGTATTGTGACGCGTCAGGGGCAACCACGGAGGCCTACCCTTTCAACCCCAACGGTTCACCCGACGGCATCGCCGCGCTGACATCACCGGACGGCCGCCACCTGGCGCTCATGCCCCACCCGGAGCGCTGCTTCCTCACGTGGCAAAACCCCTGGTGCGCCCTTGTGGCAATGATCAGATATTGTCCATTGCCAAGAGCTATGGAACAAGCAGAAGAATGTCTTTGAGCTCTGTTTGACGTCCTCTTGTGAAGGCTCCTTCACGTGCTTATCTGCACAGCTTCTCAGCTGCTTGGCATACTATCAGTGCTGTAGAGCACTTTCTGATTCGGCTTTGTATGACAATGCAACTTGCAAATTCGAGGATGTCACCTTTTCATTGGTGGTTGAAGGCTCCTGAGCAGATCCAAGATGATGCAGCAGCATTGTCATGCATGTGAGGGGCATGGGCCTGTCGGTGTTTTAGAATTCTTCTTTTATTTGGTGCATGCGTGTGAGTCTTGACAGCTGTGTTGCGCGCATGCAGGTACCCCAAGGATGTTGGCCTGCAGCCAGACGGGCCCAGCCCTTGGCTGAAACTCTTCCAGAATGCTCGCGAATGGTGCACAACAGCCAGGAAATGAGCACAAGATGGCATCTTGAAGATGCTGAGCTGTCTGTGTGATTTTCCTACGGAGTAATAATTTTGGAGCGGTTGTTCCGTGTTTGCTGCCAGTGTTGAAAGAAGCTGCTTCCAGACGGCTACTCAGTCAGGCAAATTTGCCGCCGCAGCGGCACCCCTACTATGCTTTTGCAGTTGTTCAAGGATTAGAGTTTCATCTGGCAAGTCCCAGTGGTGCGCATGCATGCATTTAGACAGGGCAAACGTCGACTTGAGATTTGATGCTCCTCCATAGGGTGAATCTTCCAGAGTGGACTGGTCAATAATATTAAAGCACTGCAGTACTGAGTCATTTTTGGAGTTTCTTGCATGCATGCGGATCCGGAGTGCGCAGTGCGCGTACACATTGCATGCATGTGCCGCTTTATTGCTGGCACCTTGACATCCTTTGGGCTATGAAGCATGTTTGCCTGGCTCGCTACACTCGGAAACGTTTCGACCCAGCCTCCTGGCCTGTTGTAGAGTTAGTAACCCATGAAAGAGCTTTCATGCGTCACGGTGAGGTGGACAGGCGGGTGACAAACGATCAAGTTGATCAATACTGATCGGCCCAAAAGGAGGTGCATCGAGGCAAAGCAGGGGCAGTGAGCGCGCCAGATATAGTCTGAGCCCGACGCTGTCTGAAGACACCGCTCATGTGCAAGATATCGATTGAGAGGGAGTTCCTTGCGACTTGATCAGGTCTGACGCGCCTGAGACGTACCGATCAAGAAACGCATCAGAGCGGCAAATTTGTGCCAGCACGTCATGGTGGCCTCTAGAACTCATAGAGCGCTGGCCTTGGTACTGATTGCACTCCTTTGTCAGCAAAGGGGAGCTATTGCGTGGGGCGAGTCCGAGGGCTCAAAGGACAGTATTTTCGGTGGCTATTCCGGTGGCTACTCCAGTGGATACAGTAGCAACTCTGGACAGACTCAGCTAGTTGGATACGGCCAAGGAAGCACTGCGGACTACGTCGCTGCTGGTGGAAAGATCCCTACTGTCCCCACGAAGCCCACGACTCCTAGTGGCGGAGGCGGCAACAATGGAGGCAACAACGGGGGCAATGGAGGAGGATCAGGCGGTGGAGGCGGTGGAGGAGGCGGTGGAGGAGGCGCAACTTCTCTTGGGGGAACATTTACGAGTGTGAGAGGTGAAGATAGAGCAATCCTGTTGATGTATGCGAAAATCTGTGCTCGTAAGCTCGTGATCGGACCAGCGGCATCGACGTAGGACAAGCAGCCTGGGTGTAGCTGGGCGGATGCTTTACGGCATTCTGAATGTGCGATACTTATAGGCATCGATGATGATCGATAGACACAGCAGATCATTTTGTTTGGTTAGCAGTCTCTGCATGTCGCCCCAGTCAATCTCGTAAGCGCGGCGTTGGGGGCCCTAGTGTGTCAACTAAACAATCTGATTGCGTTGGCCTTGATCACGCTGCATGTACGCTGATCATCTGATCGCCTTCTTTCCCAGGTGGCCAAGCGAGCGTCGCCCGGCCACAAACAGTCACCGTCCCAGGCAAGCTCTCGCCCACACCTGCTGCTGCACTTCCGCTCGTCACAGATCCCTGGCTTTCTAGCTTCTCAATTTCTGACGTGGTCCTGAACAGTAGTATAGCTCCAGCTGTCTTCCAAGCTCTAAAGAGAGGCTCAACTCACTGGTGACCTGCACTGTATTCCGTTTCTGGGCCTTGCGGGGCACTTAGTCAATGACACTTTCACATGCACGCACTGCTAAATCCTCTCCATAAGTTAAACATTGGCTGATTAGCACTTTGAATTGCACAGGCGGTACGGCTGGCGGCAGCACTGGTGGCGGTCCGACAGCAGGAGGCCAAGGGGGTGAGCGCTGCATCCACTTTATTTCCCGCCAATTCCTCTGCTATTACCACGGCCACCTTCCCTGTATGTGTGAAAACCATAGGGGTCTACCAGGAGAGAAAGGCCTCTTGGGCAACTCGTCCATTTTTGCGGCACAGTCTGGGACAGACTGGAAATCCCAGTGCTGATGCCCCCTGCTTTCAAGAAGTAGCTTTCTTTAAACAAACAAGTCTTTGCATGCTGTGGTTCGGTGCATAATTTGCACTTTTGGAGGCGGTTTGTGCTGAGCTTGTGTGTGGCTGTGTTGCTGCAGATCCGATCATGACGGGCTTTGACGGCCGCCCATTCGAGTTCATGGGTGTGCCCAATACCTACTACAGCATCATCTCTGAAAGGCATCACAAGGTGCGCAGACGGATGCCCCTGAGAGATTACCTTTGTTGGGCAAGCCAGACCATTGATGCATCAGCGCAGTGGATCCAGAAAGTCAACAATACCTAATTTGGTCGTTGCATGGCGTGAAGAACCTCCACTTCTTTGCCTGCTGTTTGCTGAATGTGTTGTACCTTGCTGGCTTCTTCAAGAGCCATTGGTGGCACTCAGTCAACTTTCAAACGTGACAGACAGTACTGGGCTTTTGTGGGTCAGTCAACTGCAAGTCTGACAGAAAGCATTGGGGCTTGCAGGTGTCGACCAAGCTCAAGGTGGGAGTCATGTGGGACCACAATGGAACTTACATGGAGGGCATCGGCTTCCAGTACAAGGACCACCAGGTCATCGTTGAAATCTCACCCGAGGGCAACCTCACAGGTGCGCCAGACTCCTATGCTTAGCAAGTGCTTCCCAGAGAGTAATACCATACATTGTCTTTATCAACTAATCAATCGACTGCCGGAGAAAAATCCTGGTGCACTCACACCATGTAAGGGCTGATGTTCAGCCACTCAGGCCAGCTGTTCTACCTGTGGGATGCCCCAATCTGTGCACAAAACAGATCTCCCCGCTCATGAGGCAGTTTTGAAGGCGCATGCCACAGCACGTGCAAAATAAGTGCAAAGAAGCTGGTGCAAGACCGCACATGCCACAGTAGGTGTAGGACTCAAAGTAACAATAGATCACGAGACGGACAGACAAAGAAGTAAGAGCGCCAAAAAGGGAGGGAGAATACTGATGACGAGATTGTGATCTGCCGGCCCTGCTCCGCAGTGACCGTGGATGGCGAGGAGCTGGTGATGGATGTGTTTGAGAACGAGGTTGAGGTGATTCCCTACGTGGAGCGCGGAGAGATGCTCGTGCTGTGGCAGCTGCACCACGAGGGCCTCGGCAACGCTGTCACTATCACAACCGGTGCGCCACTCCCTTTTTTGTGCCCCTTTCCATTCCTTCCTTGCAAACCCAAGGCGATTTGCATGCTTTGGGCATGCCGATGAACAGCCTGGTCATCCTGTCAGTGCCCCTCTCAGTGTCTGCAGATACTAAGCCACTGTAGAAGACCGATAGTCTGATTTGATACCTATACTGCGAAGAAGTAGGAAATATCTGGAACAAGGTAATCTGATGTGTGACGCACCTTGGTGCCTGCTGGAGGCAACAGCGTCATGGATAGACTGTGGCATGGGCAGAAGAAAGTGGATGGTGCCATGACTCAAGTGGGATTTAGTCAGAGATGAGGGACTGTATTTCATGGGTGCAGAGCTGCTGGAGCTGATTGTGTGGTTGACGCCTGCCGGCACCGAGGACGAGGGCGGAGTGAAGCAGCCGGCCTACCTCAACTTTGACACCGCCCTCCTCGGCCCACCCCACGGCAACCAGATGCAGGTGAGAGCTTTCACAACCCTGCAAGATGCCCAGTTTGTAGGTCATAAGTGCCAAATGTGAAGGGTCAAGTTGATCCCATATTGTTCGTGCAATGTGCCCTGCAACGAAAGCAGTGAATGCAAAACAGCGCTGCACTGTATAGCTGATACAGAGACCAATATCCGTTGGCGCTGGCATGCTTTCAGTCTTCCAGGATTGATTGAGCATGGAGGAGGCAGCACAATCTGAGCCACGCAGAGCTGGCACTCATCTTATTGCGTACTTTGGAAGGTCAGGGACTACTCTACCGACACCGTCATGCGGACCGTGAGATTTTATTTCATATTTGTGTACAGGGCGTGGTTGGTGAGACGTACAACCGCATGCTGGCTGGTGATGCCATCAACGACCCCAGCCACCCACTCTTCCTGGCCGATGACTACACTTTCCAGGTCAGCACACCTGCTCGCCAGCTGTGCACATGCGCCTACGCATGCCGCACCCTATTTCAGCATGCACCTCTCTTTGTGTGGGAATTGCTTGTTGTTTTGTGCATGATATGCTCCTGCAATCGGTAGGATTGCAAATGCTCCAAGAACTTCCTAGTCTAGAAGAAGTCAGTCTCATCTTGCACAGTCATATGCAGTGCAATCTTTCTGAGCGCATCAACAGCCACAGCTATGTGCAAACATGCTGACAAGCAATCAATATTAAGCCAAAATTGACTGCACAGCTTCAGATCAGTCGGCATTATACACCTTCAATCCTGACCCTGAAGGGGAATCGTGGCAACCGCAGGGCAAGGGCAGGGAGCATCACTATGCAGTGGACGAGTACTTCGGTGAGCACCACTACAGCCTCTTTGGCAGGGACGCCTCGGAACAGGCGCCGGCAGAGCATAAGCGGCTGCTGAGCGAGGGCGCGTCTGACATGGCGTTCCCTCTCACCGCCTCCGGCCGCGCCGCCTGGATCGAGCAGGTCCTGCTGCAGCGGAAGGTGACAATCTCATCATCTGCTGTGTGCCGTCCTTAATTTCTGGCTTTCTTTGCGCTTGTGTTTCAGTATCTCAGCATTTCAATTTGTATCTCCTTAGAGTCAGAGCCTATAGCACCGTGATAAGGTCGTTGTCGGATAGGGTCAAGGGAGTAACTGTGGAAATGCTGTCTACAAGTGTTCTGCAAAGAGAGTACAGACATCAAGCAATTGTTCAAGGAAGACGTTGTGGCTGCAGATGACGCTGCATGCCAGCGGCGGCCGCAAGGGTCTCTTCTAGGAGTCAAGGCCGATTTTTGCATCACAGCTCAATTGGAGCACCAGATTTGATTACGGGACGCAAGCAAGAACGTGTTTTATCGCAGAGCCTGCCACTGCACCCTCTCTCGGGGAGTGGCAGGCCTCAAGAGCACGTGACTACAGCTGAGTCACCTTTTAGTAAGAGGCACAATACGGTGGCGCGCGCTTTGTACCAGGTAGCAATAAGCGCGATCAAGCAGTCGGGATTTCTGAGCAGGAGATGCTCACACAGGGACTACCACAAGTTCAATCCCTACTGAGCAGCCGCACAAATTGCCTCTGGCGCAAATTCACAAGCTGGGCTGCCTGGCGCCAAATATGGGTACAAGAGTCAGTGAGCAGCTGTCGCTGGCAATAGAGCTTGGGAATAAACCCTCACAGCACAGCCCTTGTGCTGCTGCCAAGGCGGCAAGATTTAGGCCCGAAGCCTTCCATTTTTTTTAAAGGTGTCTATTTCATGCGGCTGCCAAGACCATTTGAAGCCGCCCTCTTTAAGGAGCAGGCTGTCTTGAGCAAAGTGATACTGAGAAGGGAATAGGGAGCATGCCAATAAGGGGTTCTGGTAGCAATGGCCAGGCTTAGCTGGTGAAAGGTGCAGCCAGCTTGCACAAGAGCATCAGCACTGCTATTGCAGCGTGTGATTGTTGCAGTGCCAGCGCCAAAAGTGGATCAATAAGGGTCTGATATGCATGCATAGCTGGGCAGGAATTTGGCACAAAAGACTGTCGGCCTTGGACGCAGTGTTTGAACACAACAGGTACGAGGCAGAGGGTGCTTTGCATGCAAAATGAGCTTACAGAAAGGAGCAGGGTGCAATGACTGGACTCTTGCGACCAACTTGGATTGAATCTGCATCAGATCATAAGGCAGTGCCTCTCAAGTGAGGGCTATGATGAGTTGGGCTCAGAGACAAGGTTGCTTTGAATATGGCCGTTTCAAATGAAAAAACCCGATTGGAGTTTTTTTGCTATAGACTGCTGGGCTGCAGCAGCCTTCAGGTGATAGGAAATGTTGAAAGAAGTGCGGCCCCTTGAGACCTTTATCTGGTCTCAGCAGGGTGCGCTGATTTTCCCATCAAGAACAGTATTTAATCTGCTCAACTCGTCTTCTTGGAGTCTAACTGTTGATGATCGTTTTGGCTTATACAGTATCATGAGTTTCTTTCCAATTCTGCCTGCCGTGGCAAATAGATCACTTGGTGTGTACGATGCGTCAGGCTAGAGTGTTCTGACGATGCACATTAACTCTAAAGTATCTGGGATGAGTTGATGCAACTGGTGCAAGTGCAGGTCCAATGAAAATGACCACTTGAATGATACCCCTGGCCAGGTTGCTGAACTAGATTAATCTCTGTTCTGGTCTGTGCCCCCTGCTTCAAGTGTAAGAATTCGAGCACACAAACTGAAGGTTTCAGAGCAAAGTTTGTGTTTGTGCAGACTCGAACTTTATCGCGAAAAACACACCCAAAACCGATAAGCGAACACCTTGGGCCGGGTTAAGGACTGGGTGTATCCCGGTGTGGTCGGTGATCGTCAGGTAACCTTCGATCCGAATCAGAACTCGTTGGTCATCCCTAAAGTGGTCATCTCGGGAGCAAACTGATCTAGGCATTGATCATCACCTGGTCGACCCGGCAAATCGCCAACAGTTATCAATCCCAGACATCTTGCAATCGTAGTCTTGCACGGCAATTCAGCACCACCAGGTATTTGCTCGAGGGACGAGACAGAGGAGTGCGGCTTTACATCTCGGGCGTCCGAAGCCTCTGATCTGCCCGCACGATGAAGCTTTACAAGGCTTTCTTCGTGCTCTATCTTGCCGCCGTAGCAGTCAACATTGCCTATGGCCAGGGGAGCGGCAATGGAAATGACAACGGCCAGTACAATGTTGGTGCGTCTCCTGCTCGACTAGGATGGCAATCCGCTAAATGGTCACAGCTACCAGTGATCTTGATCGCAAGCTGCTTGACCAGTGATGCGCCATCTTTTTCCGGCGTGAGAAGCTGCTATCTTGCTTCACTGCTTGGCCCACCTCGCTCAAATTTGGGCAGAGGAGCGGTTCAGGCCCGCATTCTTCAAGGTAGCCGGCGCCAACGCGTTTTTGTGGCGCAAGAGTGCACTGACGTTGTTCTCAGCTGCATGGATGCAGCCTTACCGACTGTCTGATGAATATGGGGCGCCACCGCTGTCTCAGATCTAGCAATTGCCGGAGGCCGGACGTAATGCCGAGTTTGTCATTCGTTGTTGCGCGCGACACTGCTCTGTCATCTGTGTGCTGAGCCTGTGCACCTCAGTGCAATTGTCGGCAATGCTGGTTTGGATGGCTCTTTGCTAATACTGAGCTCTTGTAGCCAGAATTTCATGCTCAACGTCCAACCGCTGCAGTCGACCGCATTCCTGGTCGGCTGAGTTCGGCTGCTGCTGTCGCTTCGTGCTATCGACAGCCTTAATCGACAGCATCATTTTTGTGTTTTAAGTGGCTTTGCATCACATGGCCATCGAGGCCATCGAGAGGTGTCCTGGGTTTCAACGTGTTGTGCCTTCTCGAACCTGATTAGCTTTGCTGCTGCTGCAGGTGGCGGAAACGGAGGTGCAAACGGCAACAACAACCTCGGGAACTTGAATGGGAACGGCAACGGTGCCTACAACACCGGAAACCAGAACGGAAACGTCAATGGCAACTACAACATGTAAGCCTAGGTCTCCCTGCCTTGGTCTGCACCCCCTTTCTGCTTGCTGCCACCACCCAGGAAGCTTTTGTACTAATCTGCCGCCGGCTGCTGACAACATGACATGCATGCATGCGCAGTGGCAACCTGAATGGCAACGGCAACGGCCGCGCCAACACGGGTAGCAACAATGGAAATGTCAATGGCAACGGAAACGTTGGGTCCAGCAATGGAAACAACAACGGTATCGGCAACGTCGGCGACGGCAATGGCAACGGGAATGGAAACGCCAATGGAGTCGGTGCGCCCCCCTCTTGGTTGAAGCATGCCCCTTCAACGTTTGCGAGCTTAGCGCCTGCACTCATGCATGGCAGAGGAATTTAGGTTGCATGCTGCTGCCGTCATGCGTGGCAGAGCAATGCTAGGTTGCATGCTGCCATCCACTCGCTGTCATGCCGCATATCTCACTGTCATCCTGTTGCCGTGCCCCTGCTCTTCAGAAGTTCCAGAAGCACCTTGCAAAGCAAGCAGCATTTTGGAATGCTGTCACGAGTCGTTGCTCGCACAGGCAGTGTCCGGGTGCAAGGTGCCGCTTTCTTTATGCATGGCCATGACTTGAAGGTCTGCTCAATGCGTGGTGCAATTGACTGATCAATCGCTACTTCGCGCGCATGCAGGTGACCCGATCTTCACCGGCTTTGCCGGCCGGTCCTTCGAGTTCATGGGCCTGCCAGGCCACTTCTACAACGTCATGTCCGAGCGCAACCACCAGATCAGCGCCAAGCTCAAGGTGGGAGTCATGTGGGACCACAACGGCACCTACATGGAGGGCATCGGCTTCCACTACCGTTCCCACAAGGTTGTCATCGAGCTGTCCGCCGACACCGTTACCGGTGAGTCAGCGCCTGATGACACATGTATCCTGCCCCAGCAATTTTCTGGCTCGTTTGAATTCTGGCATCTTTATGTGATGATTGACATGTGGCCCCATCGATGGCTGAATATTGCTGGCTGGCTTCTTTGCTCTGCATATGTCCTGACTTGGTCGCAAGTTTGCTATCCATTGTCTGTGCGAGCATCTGCCCAGCACCACCAATTATTTGCCTGGGTTTGTTTCACGGCACTTACATCCTATCTGGCAACGGGGAGAAAGTCAGATGTGTGATTGGCATAAGTGTGTGCTGGAAATGTTGTCTTTGCATGCATTGCTGAGATTTTGTGTGTGCGCTGCAGTGACCCTGGACGGCAAGCCGCTGACCATCGCGGCAGGCCAGAACGAGCTGGACCACATCGTGGAGTCTGCTGACGTGGACGCTGCTCTGACCGTCAACTGGCAGAAGCACCGCGCCGACCTGGGCGAGTCTGTCGAGCTGCAGACCGGTAAGCACACCTCTTTCGTCCCTTCATAAAGACCCTTTCAAAGACCGTGTGCCCCCTTGCGCTCGGTCTGCAGAGACCTCCCTGCCCGTTAAGCGCTCACTAGGGCAATTTGCAGGCCTGTGCATAAGGGTGCAGCGAGCAGACATGTCTCTCGGTTGCCGGTAGTTGCATGCATTTGTGCACACTCACCGACAAGAAATCTCACATGCCTGTGGCCGAGAAGAAGCAAGTTGTTTGCGAGGATGTGCTGAGGTGTGGGTGTGTGTGTGTATTGCAGAGCTGATGAGGGTGTTGGTCTGGGTAACCGCTGCTGGCACTGTGGACGAGGGTGGCGTGGAGCAGCCAGCCTACCTCAACTTTGACACCACCCTCCTCGCCGCCCCCCTGGGCAATGAGATGTCGGTGAGTGTCCACCCTTCAAACTTCCCCTCTCACCTCCCTCTATTCCCTGTGCAGCAAGACCTCTGTGATCACATGTGCATGGCAGCAGCATGGCTGTTTGCTGCCTGGGTCGTGTGTGTGTTGCTCCTGCCGCATGAAACCGGTGACTTAGCGCCTCCGAGCGCTGACTAAGATGCTGACTTACCATTACTGACCGCCGACTCACCCGCGCGCAGGGCATCGTGGGAGAGACATACGAGCGCCTGCTGGCCGGAGCCGACAAGGTGACGGACCCGTCCCACCCTCTCTACATCGCGGACGACTTCATTTTCCACGGCAAGTTTGAGGAGGAGCAGTACACGATGGCCGGCTACTTTGACGACGGCAGCCACGCTCTAAGTCTGCTCGGCAAGAAGATGATCTCTGCCTCCCGCCGCCTCCTCACAGAGGCCGCCTCCAGGGTGCGCCTTGCCTCCTTTGTAGTCACCTCTGATTGCCATTGTGAAAATCTCTCACCATGTGCAGATAAGCTGTTGCCTTTCGGTGTACAGTGGATACCTTGCATGCAGAGCCGTTTGCTGGCTTTGACATGCTCTACCCACCCTGAGCATTACTTTGTGTTGCTTTGCTGAATTCGATGCTGACTTGGCCTGACGCTGGCGTCTGGTCTAAGCCACACAGTACTTTGCCTCTCATGCTTCCATGTGCTGTGGTGAAGAAGGAAAATTTCCTGTGATCATGGGGCTGAGTTGTGGGGCGTGTCTGCAGATGGAGTTCCCTCTGCGCGCCGGCGGCGGCCGGGACAACGCTGCGAGGCGCCACCTGGCCGAGGGCATGCACCCGGCCTCGGCAGCTGCTGTGCAGTTTCCCATCCACGCCAGCGGACATGGCATCATCAGGAAACTTGCCGTGAGGCCCGCGGCCGCAGCCAAGTTCACAGCCACCGGCGGCCGCCGCGGCTTGTGAGAGGCTGTCCAGAAGCTGCAAATAAAGGACGAGTGACCAAGCGCGTGGCACGCCAATTTCCCAGCAGCACTGCGTGCGCTGGAAGCTGCAGCGAAGCTGCTGGGAATCAGCAGGGGATTTGATGACCGTTACTAAGATTGTCCGCACCCCCATCGTCTCATCCTGATTTCCTCGCAAGTTTCCCATGGTGTGACAAGAGAAAGGCTAGTAGGTGTGACTGGCTGAACAGAATATTCAGACTGTTCCATGAGGAGGTGTTCCGCTCATGGCAGCAGGGATTCTGAACTGTATTTTGGAATTTTGGATCGATCTACTACCGTAAAGCAGCTGCAAGAGGGGCACAACCGATTGCTATTAGCTGTGTCTCTTTGTCTGCCGCTTGTTTGTCCAGGGGATTGCCTGGTGCCCCCGGATCTCCGTCTTTGCAGCAGTATATACCCGCCCTGCTGTGGGGACTGTGTAGATTTATTTGAAGTATGTTTGCTAACGACTCATCAATAAAGGGCGTGTTGCTTTCTGGGCCCCGACCATGAGCCCCGACCATTCTTCTTAAGGCCCCATTCCCTTTCTAGGATTGCCTCTCGATTGCTCACTGGCATCAGCAGCAACGCTGGCGCCTTTGAATGTGCAGATTTTTGCATTCTTGACTTTTGGCCAGTCCGGCTGGTTCTGATCTGTCATATGGGTAGTTTTCAGAGACAGCGCCTGAGCGCGTGACTAAGATGTAGGTCCCCAGTGGGGCTCATACATGAATGATAATGATGACAAGCAATGCTGTATGTCTCATTGGAATTTCTGCGGACGAGGTCTTTACACAAGCCTCCCAGAACCTTATGTAAATAGCTCGTCCAGCAAGTGCTGCTTAGAAGTCCTGCATTGTACACATCATGCCATTTGCATCCATTTCCATGCATGCATGACACCGGTGCTGCAGGAGCTGCTGAGGAGTGCCCTGTAGCAGACCCACTGGCCTCACTGGCCATTGAGGCTAATGAGCCTCGATCGAGACCAAAAGGTGGCGAGCTAATTGAAGTCCGCCACCCAAAGCTTGGCTGCATATTTGCATGGCATTGTAATGCTTGCACTAGTGTTTTGCGCAACTCAGGCGTGCTCCTGCTATGGGCAAATCCTCCTTGCGAAACTTTGCATCCATCCAAAGTCATCTCTCATTGGGAGGATATGACCAGCTTCCCTGTCAAGAGAAGCTGCTCAACACTCGGAAATGGACCCAGCTCATTAATTTGTCGAAGCTTACGCTGTCTGCCTGAGATTTGACGCATGAACATTTTCGACAGTCAAGATCTTTTACAGTGTTTGAGAGTTGAAATTGGACTCTGGCCAGAACAAAAAGTCTGTAACGACTCTAGTTGCATCCTTTCGCCAGCTGCTGGCAGGGTCCAGGTGAGGAATGCATCTGAGAATAGGCTAGAATCTCTTACACATCTGAAAAGGCTCAATTTGTGTGACGAAGCCAATACTGCAGCTGGTAGTAGAGCATCTCACCCCTCGATGACTCTACCTCTCTAAGCAAACAGCTATGTTCTGATATGGTTGAGAGTAGGAACGTGCATTTTCATACTCAGCAATGCAACTTCGACTGCCTCAGCTCTTTTGCGAGATACAGCAAGGACTGAGCATGGGTGGTGAACCAGGACGTCTTGCTGGAGGAGAGCATTCCTTGGAGACAAGTCGTCCAGTCACGAGAGGTTGCAGTGCATGGAGGGAAGCCGTGACAAGCACGGCATGTACCCGCATCCGTAATGTTTGGGCGTAGGATCCTGGGCGGGCAGCCTGATGGCTTCAAGCTTCTCCTAGGATACCAGGTCTCACTCCCTATCCCCAGTGCCCTGCTTGGATCCAATTACATGCACTATCACTGCAGTTGTGTCATCTATGTGAGACCCTTGAGTTCATCATATTTGCTCAGTTGGTGACTTCCTCCCTTGGACCCATAGGTGGCCAGCCTTCTATCTCCACACGCACCTACCACCCCCAAGGCAGCTTCGCAGGATGCCGCTGCTCTGGAGCACGCAGATCATACCGGGGAGGACTATGACGCAGGCGCTGACTCCAAGGAGCTGCAGACCGCCCTCTCCAGCCTCAACGAGGCAACGTTTGAGACCGCACAGGTGCTTGCGTCATATTCTCTTGTGATCCCCGATTGGATCCCAGTGCTCAACCCGTCCTATGCGATCATGCACACCTGTCAAGTGCCTGACTGATGATATCACACTGGTGCTAGAGCAGGCAACACATAAGCAGGGCACAAGCTGGAGGTTCATTTGCTTAAAGGACCGGCGCCTTCTGGAGTGAATGCTACCTGAAAGAACTCCTTGATCCTCAAGGATGTTATAGTACAGCCTCCAAGTGGTGACTCGCATCTGGGGCGGAGCACATGGGCTCGAGGCACATCAGCGCTCAGCTGTCTGGGGGTGACGTGGCAGGTGACGTGGACGGCGGGGGAGGCTGACGCAGTGGTGCTCACGCGGCTGAAGAACGCGAGCGTGATCCACGGCCTGCACGAGGAGCGCGTGGTGCTGCAGCTGGATCTGGCGCGCGCCGACGTGCCCGGCCGGGCCGTCAGTGCCGCAGCCTTTGGGCAGGCTGACGAGGAGGTGCACGCGCGGCTGCGCATCGAGCTGCTCCCTCCGCAGGTGCCCTTTGCCACCCTTTTCCTGCGCCCATTTGTAATTCTCTGGCTTTAGTAACCAGATGACCTCTATGTGGGATTGCATGTGCTGCATGCTAATGTGCAGGCTTGAATTGGTCTCTCTGCAGGAGCCTTCCCTTGTACCCTGCCTTCTGGCCATGTGCATGAGCACCAAGAAAGCTCAAATGGTGCACATGCAGAGCTGTGAGCTAAAAGGCCAAAATTTTGCAGGTAGGTTCTGTAGAAGCGCTCGATGGCGGAACTATCGCACAATTGCAGCTGCTTTCACGGCTGCCGAGCGGGGCGCCTTGTCGTGTCGAGTCTCGCTCGGACACAGAATGCAAGAATGTGGTGTGATGCTCTGACGCACCGCTGTACATGCTGATCCCTCCATTTCAGCATGTACAGCGGTGCGTCAGGGGGATCGTCTCGGCGCGGCACTCGTTGATATACGAATTGGGGTTTGCGCGCAGGTGCGGCGGATAGAGCTGTCGCGCACGACGGCGTCGGGGGCGGTAGCGCCGGAGTTTGTGTCGGAGCTGCTGGGCGCGTGCGAGCTGGAGGGGGTGGCCAAGCTGCGCTGCGCTGAGGGCATGCTTCCAGCCTGGCAGCCTGAGCTGTTCTCGCGCCTGGACGGCCTCCGCGTTCTCAATCTGTCCAGCTGCGGCCTCTCCGCTCTCCCGCCAGGTGCTGCTCTGTATAGAATTCAAAGACGCGGATCCAGCGAGGTATCTGGGTGCCATTTTGCTCCAGATTGGTGAAGTAGGCCTGAGCACCCAGCAGACCTGTGACCTTGAGTCAATATTGACGACTGTCTCTGGAATAGAAGTCTGATCACTCAAATACGTGCATGTAAGATGCTCAGCATGCTCTCCTCTGAGTGCTGGTTGTGGTCAACTTCTGTTTGTGGGCCCTTGTAATAATGATGCTGGAAGGTATTCTGAACATGAAAAAGCTGGACATCAGGCGTCATCACAGCAGGGGACAATTTGCATGCTGGTGTGACGGCAGGTATCGGCGCGCTGACAAATCTGCGCGAGCTGAGGGTATCCGGCAACAAGCTGGCCGGCCTCACCTCGGAGATTGGCAGTCTGCGCAAGCTGCACCGCCTGGTCGCCGACAGCAACTTGCTCACCTCCATCCCAGGTGGCCTACAACGCCATCCTCAATTGGCACAGTCTGTGAAGTATTGTAGTGTAGTTTTTCGTGATGCCTAGTGTGTGGAAGGACCATTGCATATTCCAGGCCCTGCAGAGGGACGTGTACTTCAGCATTTCACAGAGCATTCGGAACCTCCTTGCCGAAGCTTCTTTCTACTATGTATCGCGCTGGCAGATAGCCTGGCCTCAATGTCCGCGTATGCGCAATTTCTTGCTAGCCACCAACGATATTATCATTTAAACTTGATGTTCCTGCCAGAAGCGAGGTTCGCATGAATGATACCAGGACTAGGACTCTGCACCACCAGTTGTGCATGCACTGCCATGCGTGACGAGGCGTTCCCTTGTGTTTGCGCAGTGGAGATCCGGCACTGCGCACAGCTGCGGGAGGTGTCACTGGAGGGGAATCGGCTGGCGACACCTGTCATTGACCTGCGAGCGCTTGCGCGGCTGCGTTCCCTGCAGCTTTTCAGCAACCCCCTGGAGTTCCTACCCGAGCTGTCCCCCTGCACCTCCCTGCGCCACCTGTCACTCGCCAATGTAAGCGTGTATCTCTTCATATATGCTTAACCCCATGTATTACTTATTGTGCATGTGTCACGCCCCTCCCCTTACCCCAGCCTCTTCTTCTGCCAACACCCCTTGACGGTGCATGCTTTGAGTGCTTCAGGAGCAATTGTGCCCAAGGCCAATCAGGTGCTGCTGTAAGAACTGAGTGTCACTAGCAGTTGCCCTGTCACTCGACATGCTTATGGCTACCCTGTCTAATCAATGTCATGGTGCAACCAGGGCCCCAAATGCCATGCGCAGTTCAGTCTTTACTTTGGCAGCTGCGATTAGGAGCAATGACACAGTCATGTAGTGCTTTGCATCCGAGAATGTCCGTTGAAGCTCACAAGCGGTGATTGGCACAGGTGCGGATACGTGCGGATCCGGCCTTGGAGAAGTGGGATGTGGAGATTGCGGCGCCGTCGACGTTTTCGCGCACGCACCGCCTGGCTCCGCTGTTTGGCCTCATCTTCCGCCGCTCCTCCTGCCAACACCCGCTGCTCGCTGGCGCCCTCGGTATACCCTTTCATTCACTTGTTGTCCTTGTTCCCTGTGTTGCTAGCTCTCTCAGGGGCTATGTGCCTACGAGCACCAAACATCAGATATTCTGGCCATGCTTCTCAAAGTCCCGCCGTCAGCGCTTGCCACCCGATCTAGCATCCCAAGACAGTGCTTACCACATTCACAGGCCTGAGAGAAGGGTCGCAAAGCTTGCCTAGGAGGTGCAAGTCACAATAGCACATGGACAAAGATGGACTAAAATGGAAGAAAAACGTGCTCAAGCTGCATTACAGAGATGTGACTAAAACAATGCATGGTGGTTTGGGCAGGCAAGATTGCGGAGGATCCTGCGGCGTGCTCGGCGATAGTGCGTGAGGTGGGCGCCATCCAGCAGCTCATCCTCATGGCCCTCTCAGAGAACGAGGTCGTCGTGCAGCAGGCCTGCAAGACCCTCGGTACGCCGCTTCTCGCTTTATTTTACTACCAGACCCTAGGGCGGCCAAGTTCTCTTTCTTGTGTATGGCTAACTTGTCAATGTTGCTCGGGCTATTCCGCCGCAGCACTGCTCATTTAGCCCCTTACGCTCCCTACCCACGACTTGAAGAACCCACTTTGCTTGTGTTCACCTTGCAAGAAGCGTTGTGTGTTGACGTCAAAAAGCCCAGCTGTCGCCTGTCAATTCAAAATCCAAAATTTGAATTTGCTGGCGCGGATGTGGGTACAGGCCTGCTGGGCCGCCACGACAGCTTCACATCGGACGAGATAATTCAGGGCGACGTGCTGAGCGCCATGCTGAGCCTCATGCGCTCGGTGAAGCACAAGAGCCAGCTGGCGGGGCTCCACGTCATCGCTGGCCTTGCGCTGACATCAGAGGCCTCCGCGCGCAAGCTGCTCACGCCACACGTCCTCCAGGTGCGCTTCTCATGGTTGTTGTGCGCGTTCTTGGATTTCCTCCGCGTTGGGTTGGTGGTCTGTGTAGGCGGTGCTCTGGTCTTGTGCTGGGTGAAAGCAAGGTGTCTGGACAGTGAGAGATGGTAGTGCAGCGGGCAGGCAATGTACAGTGCCCTACATGCCAGGCAGGGGCTGTTGAAGTTAGTGCCCTGCACTTGTGCCGGCCAGGAACCAGCTGCCAGCCAGCACTGAGCATGGGAGAGCAAATAGCCGTTGTAAAATAATGATTGTCCTAATTTGCCCCTGTGCTGCATGAGCATGCTGAGGGGCTTCATTGCGCGGATTTGGCACCCTGCAGAGCTCCCGAGCATTCCTTTGCAGCTCACGGGCAATTTAGCACAACCCATTGCGCGAAGATTTCTGGGAAGTAAAAGCCAGATCAGGACGTGCTACTGCTGCACCTGTTCAGGCGCTGCAGGAGCTGGTGCGCAGCGGCGCTGACGATGTAAAAACAGCCGCGCTGGAGACGCTCGGCAACCTGGCGTTTTGCCGCGACAACCGCGCCGCCGTGCTCGGGGCCCCCGGCCTGCGCGACTGGCTCGCCCGCCTGGCGCAGGACAAGGTGGGACCTTCTGCCTTGTCATGCATCTCCTGAGCCCTCTCACTTTACTCTCTCATCAATAATTAGCGTGAGCCCTCTCGGCCTTCTTCTTACATTCATAGATCTCATGGGCCCTCTCGACTTTGTCTGACATCCCATGCATGTCATTCTGGATGCGCTGTGCCTGTTAGGTATGACCATATGGCGAGTCAGCCTGGCATATGACAAGCTGCTGCATGCCTGCTGACCTTGTAGTCTCATGCAATGTGTCACATAGTGATCTCAAGTAATACTGTGCGTGCCTGGAGGTCACCCCATTACTTGAAGAGCTTCGTTGACTTTCCTCTGGATCCTAAAGTCCCCGCATCTCACCAACGGGGGTGATAATGGAAGGACAATAGAATGTGACAGCCCCTGATGAAGCTAAGAATGTGGAAAGAGGGTATCCTATAATGCTCATGTTGGTGCGTGGCAGGTCGGGGGCGTGCAGCGGCGGGTGGGCGTGGCGGCGACGCGAGCGCTGGCGATCCTGGCGGAGAACGAGGAGGTGCGCCGCGCGGTCGGCCGGCCGCCCATCACCGGCCGCGGCATACGCATACTCTCCATGGACGGCGGCGGCATGAAGGTGGGGCGGGCTATTGGACAGGCTATTGGCGCTTTGATACACCGAGAATGGTAGCAGCCAGAAGAATGCGTCATCAGGCTCTGGCGATGCAATGCATTTTTGCAGGCATGGCCGATACCGTACTGATGACACCAATTATGTGTAGATGTGGTAGGCGTGATAGGTCAGTCTAGGACTGTCAGCACTCTGATACTGTCCCAGCCCATCCTGCACTTCTGCGTTGGCAATCAGAGGACATGATGAAGGAATTTCCTCTTCTCACACTCTAAAGTGTACCCTGGACTCTTCCTTCTGATTGCCACTCTGGAAGTTTAGGTAGTGCTGCTACACTGCCATCATGATGATCATGTCTAGCACCATTCTGGACGCGGAGCCTTGTGCGCCGGCTGACATCGCATTTGAGGAGAATGGTGTTGATTATTGCTGCTCAATTTCTCGTGCCTGATCCTTGCTGGGTTCGCCCACGCAGGGCATTGCGATAGTGCGGCAGCTGCGGCAGCTGGAGCAGCGAACGGGGCGCCCCATCCACGAGCTGTTTGATCTCGTCTGCGGCACTTCCACCGGCGGCATCCTGGCAGTCGCCCTCGCACTCAAGAAGCTGACCCTTGAAGACTGCGAGCAGATCTATAGGTGCGTGGCAATCATGGCCTGCCACAGCAACTGCCAGCCACATGTCTCGTACCTTTTGGGTGACATTTCTGTGTGCAGATGGTCGGCCTCTTGCCGATCAAGTGCCCAGCACATTGTGTGTAAAAGTGGCACAATTAAAGTAGCTCTATGGCCCAGTTCGTCCCTTGACAAGGGCTGTGGGGTTTGCCGTGACAAATCTCATGATAAATGCCAGAGCCGACTGGATTGCCCTTCAATCGGCAGCTGCCACTGTCTGCATATGACATTCTCCAGCAACTTTCCAAGCACAGCATGGCCAATTTTCGTTCTTCTACCTCAAATTAAGGAGCAATCATGGCGCAGGAATCTGGGGCAGAAGGTGTTTTCGCGGCCGGGTGCGGCGGCCGCTAAGGAGGAGGAGGCAGGGTGGCGCGACAGCCTCTACCGCGCGTACAAGAGCGGTCAGCAGAGCATGCGCGTGGCTGTGTACGGCTGCAAGCATGACGCGGCCATGTTTGAGGAGCTGCTCAAGGAGTACTGCACCTTTGACCCCGAGGCCATGCTCGGCGCCGCCATGATCGACACTGCCTGCCTCAACACCCCCAAGGTGACTGAAATAACTAGACGGCATTTACATCTGCACGGTACATCGACGTAGATCCTTGTCTTTGGTGCATTTCTCTAATATGGCAGAATTTGCACCAAACTTTGCTCGTGATTTGAAAACAATTCGAGTTCTTTGCCTTAATGCTGAACTCATCTCCTTGGTTTCATCCCAAAGAGAACAGATGCACTGTGTGTGCCTCAGCTACAGGGCGATGTCCTTGCCAAGGCCGCAATGTTGGGATCATGATTGCTCTTACTGGGGCATTGTACCATGGTCATGAGTCAAGGACATGTCTTGCAAACAATAAGAGGGCAATCCTCTGGCTTTGGGTGGAGAGGTTCTGAGCAGCTGTCACTTGTGGTGCGCGCAGTGCTTTGTGGTGTCGACGCTGGTGAGCATGACCCCGGCCGGCCCCTTCCTCTTCAGGAACTACGAGCTGCCAGAGGCCGCCGAGGCCCACGCAAAGCAGGTCAGTGCTCCTTCCTTTGCATGCATGATCATCCCTGCTTCCTGATTGACCCCATCAATTAGAGACCCAATCATGCCAGGCATTGCCTAGACCGTGGCATGACACACATCGTACTGCATGCCATAATGTCTCAATGCATCACAGGGAATAGTGCCAGACAATGGTTTGTGATTCACATCAGCTGCATGGCGAGCATGAGGTTGGTCCAGAGTGTTATTTCACTCAACAGCAGGGCAGGCTTACACAGGGACCGTGGAACTCAAGTGCCTGTGTGTGTGTGATTGGTTGAGCAGCTGAAGGCGCCACTGGCGAGCTCGTCTCACCTGGTGTGGCAGGCTGTGCGCGCGTCCTCAGCAGCCCCCTACTACCTGGACGACTTCAGATGCGGCAGCGACAGGCAAGATCTCTCTGGCCGCTCTCATTGATACCGCACCATCCGGGCATTTGGTATTTGGTGAGCGAATGTGCGCTGTTCCACCCGCCTTATGTTTCAGCTTTGCTGCTCAATATTGGCATGCTTTGTGGCACTTAGAATGGCACATAGTTCTGCCTTGCGTCAGGGAATTGTGAGATGGGCCTGATCTGTCAGAGATGCCCGTGATCTCCCCTATCGGTTTTAAGCGCATTCAGGGTTCTGCTGCTGTTCCTACTTATTTTATCTCTGGAGCTATCACCGAAGGAAGCTCGAAACTGAAATCTGCAATGGCCTTGATAATGTCTGGCACATTTGTTGCAAGTAGGAAAATGACCTCCGCATGCGCTTGACTCCAACTCTTGAGGTTCACCTGAGGAGCATTTTTGCCACTGCCGGCTTTTCATTGTGCTGCGGACATCCAAGCAATGAAGAAGCTGACAAAACTTTGACTTGGTGCCGCCCTGGTGCAGGTTTCCGAGCATCAATCAAGATGCATCATAAAGCATGCATTTCTTTCAAAGGGCCAGTATTGACCAGATTATGAATCAATATATTCCAAATGCACTAGAATGTCACAGAAAATGGGCCACGTGCAAAGCCCAGGCGCATAAAGGGACTTCACTGGCATGAAGGCTACCTGACGCATTGACGTCCCGGGTGCAGGTTTCAGGACGGTGCGGCAACGGCGAATAATCCGGCGGCGCTGGCGTTGGCCGAGGCGCGGCTGCTATGGCCGGGCGCACCCATCGAGGCACTCGTGTCTCTCGGCTCCGGCGTGGTCCCCGTGCAGCGCCGCGAGAAATCCATGAGCGCCTACCTCGACATCGGCAGCGTGCTCATCGAGGCGCGACCCCTCTTCATCCACCCCCAGAAACATATGACTCATACTGCAGAACCCTATATGTACTCGTAGGGGAAAACCCCTCTGTAGTTGCCTTAGGCTCTCGGAGCATATCCATATGCTGCACGACATCTGCTTGCAGCCAAGCCTCCCAGAAGCCTGCTGCAGAACCCAACCCCCCAGCAACGTGGCTTTGGGATATCATAATTCCTATGGTCATCCTCAAAGCCCTCCGGCATGTGTACCCCTTGCTGAACTCCTGAGCACTCCCCCCTCCTTGTAGCAAACCTTCACACCAGCCCGCTTCAGGAAGTGCAAGATGCACCCTGCGGCGCTGCACACTGGGAAGGCGTCCCACAAAAAGCGCAGCCAGCCTGCTGCACAAAATTCATACTGGGTTCTGAGGTGCAGTGTGTGCGGCTGCGCAGAGCGCGTGCAGCGTGGAGAGGGTGGATGCTGCGCTGGCGACGCTGCTGCCGCTGGTGCCGGGCATCACATACTTCCGCTTCTGCTGCGAGGACGTGCGCTGCGGCATCGAACTCGACGAGATCGACCCCGAGCAGTGGGCGCTGCTTGAGGTGAATCACCCGCTGACTCATCTGTCGCCCTGCAATGCTCCTGTGGACTATCATTTAGAGATGAAGTATGGTTTCTTGCTATGGGCACTGCTCAAGATGGGCCCAGATGGTCCAGTGTGCATGCAGGGCCATCTTGGTCTGGTCAGGTAGCCCAAAAGTAGTGCTCGCTCTGGAAAAGAGAAGGGGGTTACCTGCTCACAGCAGGAATTCAATGTCCAGTGTGATGAGAATGACGCAGTGAGAGTTCGCCGATTGTTGCCTGTTTAAAACTATCTACCCGCACTCTGACAGGCGGCCACGGATGAGTACATAGAGCGGGAGGATGCGCGCTTCCAGGCAGCTGCCGAGCTGCTGCTGAGCGGCTTAGACCCTGCCCCTGGCGATGCCCTCCGGCTGGGTGAGCAGAACATTATTAGTTATTCTATGCCTTATGCACGTGCAATTCTCTGGACCCCTAAGCTCTAGGTGGGGTTACGCATTCAAAAACATGCAAAGCAGGCATGCTCTGCATACGTGTCCCCCATTCAACGCAACAATGACGTTAATGTATGACGATAAGACCCCCCGCTAGAAGAGTCTTCCCTGCTTGAGGCCTGGCAGATGGATTTTGAGAAGGCTTGTGCCAAGCAGGTTCGCGGCGGTCCATCTTGCTTGCGGAGGCATACCGAAGCACCGACGTATGTGCGCACCGCCATGTCGAGAGCGTGGCTGCTGCTGTGGCCGAGCTGCCTGATCTGGCCGAGCGGTGCAGCTTCCAGCAGCTTCCGGCCGGCGCAGCGGCCCCGGACAGCAGCGCGGTAGACACTGCTCAGGTCTGATTATATTTCAGGACACTTCAATGACAGCCTCCGTTTGCTCGTTCAGGACACTTCAATGACAGCCTTCGTTTGCTCGTGCTGCGTGCCGAGGCTTCCAGCGTGCACATTGCCTGTTGCATTGGAACAAGAGGCTTCTTTATTTACTCCCCCTGATTTTAATAAAACATGCTTGGCACCTTGTTTGCATCAGGTCGGCCAACCGAGGGCAAGGGATGCTGGGGCGCAAGTAATTCCGATGCATAGCTGACCCAAGCTAGGCTTGTGCAAATACTAAGAAGTAAAAATGATGTGATGGGGTGTGGGCAACAGTTGCTCGAGGCGTTGAGGCGGGGCAGGGGCGGCGTGGGTGTTGTGCACCTGGGCATGCATGCGACGGAGGAGGGCCTGGTCGGCGCATGGGCACACCGAGTGGAGGCTGTTGCAGAGCCCAGTGAGTCACCGCTGCACCATGACTGCCTTACCTTCATCAAAGGAACCTTGCGAGCCACCAACAGACACTTCATTCACAGCGGTGCACTGCATTGAGTGTCTTGGCAATGTGATCTTCCTGCACGAGTCCAGCATGTTCACCAGCCTGTACTGCCGAATAATAACCAGGCATGAGGGATGTGTGTGATGTAAACGTGCAATTCTAAAAGTCCACATTAAAAGTTTTAAGGCAGCGCTTGCTTTGGCAGGCCCTTCAACTGGGTGTGATCATCACACTGTGATGAAAAGGTGCATTTCAAAAAAACACACAAAATTCAAAGGGCAGCGCCTGTTTTGGCAGGCCCCTCGGTGGACGCACTGCTCGAAGCGGCAGGCTGCGACCCGGGGACGTCGCTCGCGGCGCTCTGCGGCGCGGCGGCCTCGGTACATTTCTCCCTCTCGGGCACAGAAAACTCGGCAGAGCTGGTGTCTCTGCTCGGGGCGCACAGCCAGATCGTGGGCGGCCGCCACGTGGCCTCGGTGCTGCTGCAGCGCACATCTCCTGCTGCATTCCTGACCGCCGACCAGGTAAGGCGACACCATTCTTGCAAAAGACAAGCTCACGGCATGCAACACATCTGCTGATGCAAGGTTGTGACCCCTGGCCCACCACCACAGCGGGCACGGGAAATTCAATTCCTTGGCTGCTTGTGCTCGCCACCTCACCCCTTGCCTGATGCCCTGCAACAGAGCCGGCTTGCAGCACGCCAACAACATGGCAGGAAATTGAGGAGCGCACCAGAGCATGTCTCGATGGTGAAAGCTGGAACTTCGAGACTTTCTCAAATGCTGAGCTGGCGTGACAGGTGTTAGGCATGGGCCAGCTGTTGGATGGGCAGCTGCTGGTGACGTCCTCAGCGCTGCCGCAAGCGCTGCTGCGTGCATTCCTCGAGGTCGGCTGCCGCGCCGTTGTTTGCCGGGACGCGGCCGCGCCGCCGCCGGCCGCAGCCGCCGCCGCCGCGTTCTTCCGGGCTTTCTACGCGGGGCTGCGCCGGGGGACCGCCCTCCCACAGGTCCCCCCTCTTCTCCCTTTTTCAAATAAATGTGGACCTCAAGATATTTGAGAATTTTATGAGAGCAGAAGGTACTATATATAATTAGATAAAAATATTGTACTATATGATGAGGCCCTGAGATCTGGAGGTGTGTTTTAGCCACAGCCCGGCAAATGCAATTCTGCCTCACAGGCATGTAAGATATTCGAAATTCATCATGTTCCACTGAGCTCTGTAGCGTGAGCAACAGGAGCAAGGAGAATTCGGCTCACATTCGGAGCTCATCTGGACCACGATTTGTTTCCATCATGGCTTCCATCGTAGCCTCCTTGACCAAATCCTGAATTTGTGGCAGCATGTGAATTGAAATTCTGTCACGGCTGCTCGGCAGGCGCTGTGGAGTGCAGGGGTGGAGGCGCCTGATCTGGCGGGTGCTTTCTGCTGCGTGACCCTTGTGGATGGGGAAATGGTGGCGGCGCAAATAAGCTCTGGCCGTGAACCAGAGCCAGAAGCAAGCTCGGTGAAACAGGGGAGTTGATCAAATGTACCCTGGCCGATGCTATGACACTTCCGTTGCATCTAAATAAGATTGATCTAGACTCCATGTGGGTCTTGGTGCTGGTTGCTCAATGGCAACGGATTTTGTGTCTAAATAAGTCCTGCAGGTTCCTGCAGAGCGTTGGGGTCTTATAAAATAATTCTGAAGGCTCAGGCTATGTTGAACTTGATCACAGCACTTGATTGTTGTTGTGCCTAAGCATATGTCTGATAATTGTTGCTTAGCAGGCCTGTGTCTTCCTGTTGGAAATTGGAAAGATTTCATCATTGCCTTTGATGGAAGAGCCGCCAAGTTCTCGTGGTGTATATGCTATATGTGCGTGCTCTAGAGTATATTGAGGCACCCGGCTTGTGAAGAGACTAGCGGCAGCAAACGAGTACCTGTCAGTAGTTGCTGAGGTGCAATGCAAGTCATTAGAAGTGTAGCACTATCGGCAGTGCGGATGTCGAGACATCAGGGCTTCCCCAACAATCCTGTACCTTACAACAGTGTTGCATGATCAATGCAACACCCCGTTGGACCAAGGCACCCTTTCAATACCCAAATTCTTGGATCGTCACCCCAATAAATCTCCACTAAAAGACCTGTCACAATTTTTGTCACAATTTTCCTCCCGATTCATCCACGTTCTCATCACTGCCCCAATGGACACAAGGCCTGTCAAGCTAAAGGCTAAAACAGCTCTGCTCAGATGTGCTTTGAGCTGCAACATGGTTTCAATGCCCCTGGTACGCCCTGACAAATAATTGCACTCCGCCGGTATTGCATTGTTTGTTTGAGCTGTCAATGACGTTGCAAATAGACATCAACCACCAACAGTAGACAACCATTGCCGTCCCATCCTATTCCAAGGAGTGTTGCAGCACTACTGCCCAGACAAAGTAATAGGAAGGCCGCAAGGCCTGACAATAAAACGCTTGCAAATGTGATTTGTACAAATTCAAATTCACACATGGTCTTCTCATCCAGTTCAATTGCCGTTGGCAAAGGCTACAAATTAAACACACCCTGGAGTCGCTACAACCCACAAAGAATTCTAATGATGGCACAGCAGATGTTCACCCAGCAAAAACTTAAATGTCGGTGCATCTACCATTTTTAAACTCTGGTAATTGTGCACATTGTGTCGTCTCAGCGCCTACGCATGGACGGCTGGCCGCTGACGGGCCGCCTTCAAGCTGTCGCGCATCAGGTCTTGCTTCAGCTTGTGCGCTTGGTGCTGCTCATACGCCAGCCACTCATCGCTTATGTTCTGGGCCGCGCCCTTCTGCTGATCCTGTGGCGACTCCTGGAGGCCGGGCAGGTGCGACGGCGCCGGCTGCGGCACGAACAGTTGCCGGCGGCTGACGGTGCGAGGGATGGCCGGCTGCCAGGACAGCGCGGCGGAGGAGGAAGCTGCCGAGGAGCTGCCCGAGGAGCTTCCAGAAGGCAAGACCAGAGGCTGCCCGCTGGGCAGCCGGCTATCGGGCAGCAGTGCCTGCCCAAGTGGCGTGCCCCGGTCATCGCCGGCGGCCGTGGCCACCGCCGCGAGCGTGTCCCAGCCGGCCGGCTGCCACGGGCCGAGCGACGGCGTGCGCGACGCCGGAGGCGTCGCTGCGTCGCCAAGGAGGCCGGTGCGGAGCAGCAGCTCGGCCGCGCGGCGGCGGTGGCGCTGCGCGCGCGCCTCCTCAAGTGCAGCCTCGATGAGGTCGGCCCACTTGGCGCGAGTGGCGGCGTGAGCCTGGCGCGGGTAGTCCAGGAAGTGCATGCGCACGAGGTCCCAGTGGCGCGCGGCGCGCTCGGAGGCCGTGGCGGCGCCCAGCGACGCGCTGCGGCGCTGCACCGGCAGCAGCGAGGTGATGCGAGCCTTTGCCGACGCCGCCTTGCGTGGAGACGCTGCCTCCTCTGCACGCATCAAGAGAGCAAAGCATCAGCAACTACACACCCAGGATAAGCAAGCGACAAACTCCACTTTCAATAGATCCCAGACTCCAATGCAGCCTGCATTGATGCTTGTGCTTCTGAACAAGCAGGAGGAGCACATTATAGTAGCAACAAGCAGGAGAAAAGAACCCACCTTCCCAGTTGATGCGTAGGACAATGGCCGACAGGTCGCCGTGCACATCGCCGCGGCGCCGCCTGACCGGCTGCCGCCGGCTCCATTTGTATCCGCTGCGGTCCCCGGTCCACAGGCTCTGCAGGTGGCCCACTGATCTGAGGCTGCGCATGCGCGGGTCGGACAGGCGAGAAGATCGCCGAGCGACAGAATGCAGCGCGAAATTGGTCAGGTGCGCGGCGGCGTTGCCTCCGTTGGCGGCCGATGCTGAGTCATGGTAGTGCCGCAGCCGCAGCAGCGCCTTCTCGCTTGGCAGCTCGTGCCTGAACAGGCAACGACAAAGCTGTCAGCTTTTGTAACCAAGCTTAGCAACACTGCACTACGCAACAAATTTCATAATTGCATACCATACAATAGCACAAGAAACACAATGGCTGGCAATGCAAGCCAAGGCATTTGGGGGGAGGTGAGAGCTCACCACAAGCCCTGGGAGCCCAGGATGATGGTGTCGATCCCTGGTCTGAGCTTCACAGTGGCATACTGGAGGCCCCTCAGGTCCTCATCTGCCTGCTCTCTCGAACTACTGCTCCTGCTGCTCTGCTGGGCTTCCGGCTGCTCGGGTGCGGCACTGCTGCGGCCCAGGTCTGCTACTGTGTGCACACCCCCGTCGCGCAGTGAGCGGCCCACAACCACCCTGCAGCCGCTGTTGGAGGCTGTGTGCAGCTCCTGTGCACACATGCAATCCTCGCTCAGACCACCGCACCATGAAAAGTAACAGATACACTACTCCCTCTACCCCAAACTTCAGATACAGAGCCAAGCATCCAGCAGAACATCCGGCAGAACTTTCTGCCGCTGATTGCATCAAGGAGTGCGCATGCTTGACAATAGGCTCCCTTCCCGAGTCAGATCAAGGGTACAAACCTGGTTGCGCAGGTCTGCATACACGATGGCGGCATGTACGTTCTCCAGGACCGGCCCGTTGAAGGGATGCAGGTTCCTGTAAGCCTGGTTGAGCGCTGACAAAGCGGCTGGCAGAGCCGCCTTGACATCTCCCCCATGCTGCCTGATCTGGGACTGCAGCTCCTTTGCCAGAGTTCGCTGCAGATACCTGCCGCCCTGGGCTGACGGCTGGCACGTGAGGACTGCTGCCAAAATGTGCTGCTTGTCCGCCTGCGCCCCAAAAGGATCCCTCAGAATGGTGTGCACTCCCTAGGACCAGAAGTGCTATGCAATTGTCTTGCATTGCCTTGAACAAGGTATACTGACTGTAAGTTGCTTCTCATGCTCCACATCAGTATACATGTCCAACACAGACAAAAAGGTGCACAAGGCACGCCCATCAGCCACGTTGTTGCCCCCCGACACACAATATTTTGCATGCTCTCTTTCGGTTTGTTCGTAGTGACTGGCGCAGCAAGATTATTCAAAGATGTACAAGAACGCAGCGAGCACAAGGAATGCCCCAAATGCCCACCCACCTGGTGAATGTTGATGTCCCCAAAGGGGGTCTTGGCTTGATAGCCGGCGCTGCTCCACGAGACCCGACCAGATCTGGGCCCGTGAATCCTCACATGCCCATGGGATTGGTGCACAAGGTCGTCGCTGAGTTCGGGTTGCCTGCGACATCAAAGCGAATCTTATAACGCGCGCAGCTCGTAAGCATCACAGCACGTAAGGACGGGTGGTACCAAAGAGTCCTCTTTTCAAATGGCACCCACTGAGTTGCAGAATGGTAAAATTTTACTTGCAGGTATGTCTCTGCTGGGAAGGATGCAGGATCGGCGTCCCCCTGGGCATCCTCACCTGCTAGTAGCTTCCTCATTCGAGCTGGCGCTGCTACACGATGTTGAGCTCACGGTGCCGCTGAGCTTGGCGGCCAGCCGCTCCCTGCTGGTCTTGATAGATTTTAGCATGGCTGTCGGTGCCCCCAGCAATATTCCCGACGTTTCCAGTTGGGCGGTTCGTGTTCCAAGGAATGTCCGGCTCCCGCCGACCCAGCCGACACCACTGCTGTCCGCCCTGATTTCCCTCTCTGATAAACGTTGTGTGAGTTGAATTCCTACACTGACTGTTGTGGGCCCAAAATCTTGCTGAATGGCCCGTCGAGGACATCTGTGTGATTGTGGAGCGCAGCAGGCAAGAGCATGACGTGAGGGAAGCTTAACGTGATGTTCCATTTTAACGTAATCACGTAATGGCCGCCTCATCTGGCTCCTCCAAGAAACAACGGTGAGTAACTGTACGCCTAATCTGGCTGGCAAAACTCCCAGCCCTGCGATTATGCCGCGCCCGAATCGGGAGATAGAGGCCCGATCCTGAGTGCTAGCGCCCTGAAGTGAGCTTGAGAACGCCAGCAACCGCAGCAAAGTCCATCAGGTCGAGGTCACTGAGATCCGGGGCGCTTGCTGGGAGGCATCAGAGGTGGGCCTGTCTTTCAAAGGCGCACAGTTGATCGCGCCTTGGTCACCTGGAGATCATCATATAATTTGCAGAGCGCCAGTTCCAATCTGTTGTGACAATAAATTGGTGTATGGTCAGCCCTGGACCTCAGTGATTGCGTCGGCCAATTGCATTCCCCAGTTTCTTGGGCGATTGACCCTTGTGGGGATAGTAAAGTCTCACAATTTCACCACTGCAGTGCAGGCAGAGGCAGCATGGCGTCTCACACGTTCACTTCCAAGTCCCTGGCCGGCACACAAGTCCGCAGCACGCCCAGCCTGGCCCCAGCCAGGCGCCCCTCGCGCTCTGTGACCGTGGCTGGGGTGTCCAAGAAAGTCAACACCCTGGATGAGAACTGGGCCAAGGTAAATACTTGTGCACTCCTTGAAATTCAGCAAATTCGATCCTGATCTGATTGCGTGACTCGTGCAAAGAAGGAGCTGAAACACAGCTGTTGCAATGAGGGGATGAGAATTTTCTGCGCAGGGCTTCTTTGGGTATGGGTATTTCGTGGAGGACTCGGAGGTGGATGCGCCCAACTACCTCAGGACAGCAGAGCGGAAGAAAGTGCTGAGCAACATTGAATCGCTCGGCCTCCTGTCCGCCGCAGAGAAGGCCGGCCTCAGCCTCTCCAAGGTAAATCCACGCACTATCTTGACACTCCATGAGGCAGCTTTCTGCACAAAGGTGTCTGGATGCCACGTGCATGATGTCTGGACTTCATGCATCTTTCGCCAAGTCACACGTCAAATGCCCTGTGCGCCAGAGGCTGTGAAGAAGCATGCACAAGGTCCTCCGTCAATTTGTGCGTGATTTCAGCCCTATCGCAAGTGGTTTAGACTTACAGAGTTGGGATCAGGTGTTATTGACATGAACACATGAAGAGGCACAATCCCTTGTGGGCACGCAAGACGAACTTTTTGTTCCGAGCAAACGAACACCTGGTAAATGCCGTTGGGACATCCAAGACAATGTTGCCTCTGCTTTGTCTTCTGGAAGACTTGTTGGAGGAAGAGTCTGGATTGGTGTGCAATTACTGAGCAGGACAAGTGCAGCACTTTTCACAGTAAATTTGTTTGTGAGGATTTGTGGTGTCTTACTGCGCAGCTGGAGAGTTTGAAGCTGTTCTCGACAGCTGAGCGGCTGGGTCTGCTGAGCGCTCTGGAGCGGCTGCTGGTCTCTGACCCTGCCGCCATCTCCTCCATCGCCCTCCCCCTCTTTGTCGCCTCCCTCGGTGCGAACCCCCCTCCCCTCCCTTTTTCCTTTTTCATGCTCAGGGTGATTAACAATGCAGTTGCAGACCTGGTCTAGCTGCTGGAAGGGACCTGAAGGCAGTGAAGTTCAGTGCCCTTTGGCGCCCAAGAAAACCAGCATGAAAGGTAGACCAGCATCATTTGAGAAATGATCGCGTCGAACACTTTCATGGCCCTATTGCAGGATACTGTTGTGAGGCAACAAAGACTCAGAATGTGTGGCTCTCTGGCAGAGCAGAGCAGCTACAAGTTGCCGGTCCCCTGCATTTCTGAAGGGTCTTCTGCAGCGGGTCACATTGACTTACGTGCTGGCATGCTGTGCACGCAGGCTCCTTCATTCTGATCCCGGACAGCAATGTGGCGTTCGCGATTGCCAAGTACAGCATTGCTGCTGTGCTGGGCGGCTCGGCAGTCCTCTTCTTTGCGCTCGGCTTCCTTTTAGCAGCCCTGCAGGAGGAGTAGGCAGGCTCTAATCTGGTGCCAGCCAACTTTGGACGCAGCTGAATTCCAGCTGCACTGTGTCAGGCCTCCATTTCAATATTGCTGATGAGGTGGTCATCGTGGGATTGCATGGGTGTTCAGAACAAGGATGGCCCAGGGTTTGGTGAGAGTGGTTTTTGTGCAAGATTTTTGAGAGGTGGGCAAGTGAGAGTGGGGTACAGCAGATAATAGGTGCCTTGACCAGGGAAGATATTGGGAAATTTGCCATGGTGGCAAGACTTTCTGTATCGGACATGTGGTACTGTGGACAAAGCAAGAAAGCAGCCATTTGAGTTACAGCAAATGCCTGTATTGGGTTGTGGGGGCAGACAGATGTGCACAAGGTTTTGCTCTACAACATATCCGAATAGCTTTTATCCAAGACAACATTGGCGAGCGACATTGCTGAAGATTGAGAAGAATTTAGAAGCAGGAGATGTGATCAGTATCTTTGGGGTCTTGCAAAGAATGTGAAGGATCCAGTGAGTGTGATCGTTGCAGTCCTTCAGAAGATGAAGTGCAGACTGACAATGTTGTTAACAGAAAACATTGGATTTGGTGAATTTTCGAGATGCATGGAGAATGTAAGCAGAAAGTGCTCACTGTGAGTGTATGCAGCAGATGGACAAGATACTGTAATTTTTGCGGCAAATGCAAACCATGATGGCATCTCTCGCCTGGTTGCTTCACGTGAATACACACAAGGAGCACGAGCACAGGTGATCATGATGACTCGTACTTGTGTCACATACAGACATGTGAACCATGGTAGGCCTCTGACTTTTATCAAGGATCGAAATCTTCTTGAAGGCGTTACACAATGCTTTTTGGAATAGACAGCAAAATGGAAGACCTCATAGCCATTCAAACACATGTACTTCAAGGACAGCGGTCTTTTCTGACCAAGCCACGCTGCAAAATCATGATTTGAACTCATGTAGCTGGCTGGCAGGTTCCATATACATGGTGATGGAACACATGCTATGCTATACTTATTTGGCGACTCGGGCTCGCCAAAAGAATGCAAGCAGTGCTCGGGCGCTTGTAAGCACCCAAACCATCCGCGCCACAAAATAAATATCATCATGCCTCTGTGAGCATCAGTGACCTACTGAACGTTACTGGAAGGCGGATTGTGCAAGTCTGGACAGACACAAGGTTTCTCATGTACTGTTTTGAGCGCCAAAATGGGCTGCCAGAAAAACAGCTGGCACCCTCTTTTGACCGCTCATTTTTGTCTTCAAATCAAGAAAATAAGTCTGGCTGTACAGACAGCCCCAATTATGAGTTATTGACAGTGCAGCTGCACAGTAGCACTGCTGAGTTCCACTAGTAACTTATCAACGCGCAAATATTGAGACAGGACCTCTTCGGCCAAAAGAAGATTGCAATTTGACATCGACAGTCCTGGTGCATCTCTGCACAGTCACCTGCCAATAAACGTGGCAAAAGAAGTCTCCGGAAGAGAATTTTCCTTCTCCCATCCTGTGAATCAATTCGAATCGCATGCAACCAAGAACATGGTCAGGAAATTCTTGTGAACAGCTGCCAAAGAGAGATATTGCTGCCAAAAGGAGATGTGATGCAGGAAGGATGATTGCCCTAGAATGCAGGAACTTTGTTGGAAATGCTGTTGCATCATCAAAGGGCTGCTTCCACATCAGGCCGCTGCCAAGTCTGGCCGGTTTCAAATGAGGCCAACGCCAGATCAGGATGTCCTTTCAAACTGCCGCCAGATCAGGCCGCAGCCGAATCAAACCGTCGCCAAATCTGGCGCCGCCACCACGTCAGGCCGTCGCCAATTCTGGCAGTTCTGGCACCGCTGCCGAAAGTCAAACAGCTGCCAGATCAGGCTGTGGCGGCTGGAGCTCAGAGGAACTTGCCCTTGCGGCCGCCGGATGCGCGGAGCACGACGGTCTGTGGAGCAGTTGTGAGGGCGGCGGCGCGGCCGAATGCGCGGAGAGGGAATGCCATCTGAGACACGGCGTCGTTCTCGATCAGCACCCGCTTGTGCTCCTTGCCGAAGGCGCTGCCCTCGTGCTGCGCAAAATAGCCATCCACAATGTATGCCTCCTCGGGTCCCTGTGATGTGTAACAGCGACCACGTCAGCATGCATGACTGATGGTGACAAACTGGAGAGAATATACGAAGGGGTGCAGCAGGATCAGTTAGCTGAATGTCCTATTGTAAAAGCTCTAGTGATGCAACCAGCAGGCTATAGAGCTCTATGGCAGCTGCAGTCAGACATAACCTTTAGAAACAGCATCACTGGGCCATCTGGCAGATTCTAATCACAAAAGACTTGGTAATTGCAAGCAGACAGGGCTGCAACAGCCCTGATATTCGCTTCAAATATGGAGAGTCTCAAAAACTGACATTTGCATTTCAAAGAAAAGCAGAGAGCAGGGACGGTGACACACCTTGCCGTGGAACTGGTAGTCGTCTGGCAGGAAGAGAGGGGAGCTGGGGTCGTTCACTGCATCGCCGGCCAGCATGCGGTTGTAAGTCTCGCCCACGATGCCCTGCATCTCGTTGCCGGCAGGGGGGCCGAGCAGCGCAACGTCAAAGTTGAGGTAGGCTGGCTGCTCCTTGCCGCCCTCATCCACTGTGCCAGCGGGGGTCACCCAGACAATCACCTGAAGCAAATCTACGCATGCACGAAAAAAAGTCTAGTCAGCTTCCTTTCTCAATATTATTTAAGGACCTAAGCACAGGTGCACTACTGACCTTACATAAGAATTGAGAATATTGCAAAGAAATTGCAAAGGGCCAAGCGTGTCAGAATCCACCTTTGTTGACAGTATGCTTCACACTAAATTTTGAATGAAATTAGCCACAGGGTGAGGTTGTCACCAAATGTGATCAGGGCAGAATTGAGAGAAATGCCCAGAGACTTAAATATCCAAGTACAGGCAATGATGGCCTTCTGCAAAGTATCACAAAAATTTTGAATTTAAGTTTGAATAATATGGATTTGAATCTGAATGCGGGTGACTCACCGGTGGTGATCTCGAGCGCGTTGCCGAGGCCCTCGCGGTGCAGCTGCCAGAGCAGGACCATCTCTCCGCCCTCCACATAGGGCACCATCTCCAACTCTGTCTCTCCCTTGGTCATCGTCAACTGCTCACCGTTCATGGTCACTGCACAGCCCCAACCACATGAAAGTCAGGCGGCTAGACTTCAGAACTTACAGATGCCAGCTGCCAGTTTTTGCAGGACTGCAGCTCATTACTGCAGACTACATCAGTGCGACCAAACACAGCAAAGCCAGTTGGATGCTTCAAGTGCATCCTGCAGCAGGCACACTGCCCTTCAATGCACACCAAAGTAGCGAGGCAGAGTAGCAAGCAACCAGCAACAATATGCCGCCCCAGCAGGAGACAGCATTAGGGCAATCGGAACGTGAGCCGCCAGGCCAGTTGCTGCAAAAGAGGGCACTGTGGCGGGTAATCTTTAGAAAGGTGTGACTGCTGCGCACCTGCCAGGTCGTCCTCGGGTGTGAGCTCAACGGTGATCTGGTGGTCCTTGTACTGCAGCCCGTAGCCCTCCATGTAGGTCCCGTTGTGGTCCCAGAGCACTCCCAGCTTCAGCTTGGTAGACACCTGCAACCATCATGCTACTTTCAGCCTAACACAACATCCAGTGCGCGATTGCTTTATATGAGTTCTCAAGCGAGGCAGGCAGAGCAAGGCGACTGCCACAATGAGAGCCACTGGACATACGCCGCTTCACGGGCAGCAGAGGTGCGACAGCAGCAGCAGTGTGCTGATGACTTCACCATGCATTATTCACTTTTCAATTTTGAAATACAAAAGTGGCATGAGGGAGGGCACGCCGCGCACCAGGTGAAAGCGCTCGGAGATGATGCTGTAAGTCTTCCCGGCCTCGCCCTGGAATTCGAACGAGCGACCGTCGAAGCCTGACAGGATCGGGTCTCCCTTGCCGCCGGCGTTGCCATTTCCATTGCCGTTTCCGTTTCCGGAGCCGACATTGCCGATACCGTTGTTGTTTCCGTTGCTGGACCCGGTGTTGTACCCGCCGTTGTTGTTGCCGTTGTTGCTCCCGGTGTTGGCGCGGCCGTTGCCGTTTCCGTTCAGGCTGCCACTGCGCATGCATGCACGTCACATTGTCAGGAGCCGCCAGCAAAATAAGGAGCACGCATGGGTGCTATTGGTGTGCATGCGGAAGTCTGTCACTGCGAGCAGCACATAAAGACGAGCTGATGGGTGCCACCGCGCATGCATGGGATGCATGTAATTGTCAGCAGCCGGCAGCAGAGCAGGCAAGAATGGCTCATGCTGCTACTGCACAGAGGTGTGATCAGCAAGTGCTGGTGGCAACAGGTGGGAAAGAGCGGTCAGGGAAGCCTAGATATCGTACATGTTGTAGTTGCCATTGGCGTTGCCGTTCTGGTTTCCGGTGTTGTAGGCGCCGTTGCCGTTGCCATTGTAGGAGCCCAGGTTGCCCACGCCATTCGTGTTCCCATTGCCTCCACCTGCAAACGCAAGCTGGCTTCAACGAGCTTTCGCAGATCTTCTGGTGTCCGTGGCTAATAAGTAGGACATAGATCGATAGTGTACAGTTCCATCTGTCTTTGCTGCTTCTGATGCACGGAAAATAATTAGCAAAAAGCGGTCTGGACGATCCGAGCGGGCTGCAAATAGGCGCCCGCTTTCCCCAACTCAAACAGCACCCTCGCCTTCAGCTAGTCGTATTTCAGCACCAAAAGATGCAGTAGGTGGCGCGGTGTGGTGAATCCTGGGAAACGACACAGAGCTTGTGCTCTACACCTGACCCGTTCGGAACGGATTCAGTCCGCAACAGAAACAAACCTCTGGGAGTCCACACTGGGCTATCTAAGATGATCGCAAATATATCTGATGTCCGTAGAGGTCTCGAAAAGCAAGAGCAGCAAGCCATTAGCGACGCGACACAGCTTGACGCGCCTCGCGCTGGCTAACGAACCCTCGCTCTAAGGTAGCAGCCAACCGCATCAGGACCCCACACTCCCGATATCGATCATGCAACTTATGTATTACGATGTCATCTAGAAGGTCGTGTGGCTGTAGTGCTGCTCAATAAACGGTAGCTATCACGAGCTGGCGTAGTGAATGCTCACCGACGTTGTACTGGCCGTTGTCGTTTCCATTGCCGCTGCCCTGTCCATTAGCAATGTTGACGGCCACAGCTGCCAGATAGCAGATAATCAGCGCCTTATAGAGCTTCATTGCAGCAAGCAGCTGCGCTCAACCGCTGCTCGACGTCGCTCTGATCAGATTCTACCCGGTCGCTGCTCTGCCAAGCACCAAGTCAAGTCTCGTCCGATCCTTGCTGTTGTACGCCTGTGGATCAAATGCGGGACAGAAAGAGCGCTATATGGCAGGGATGTTTTGTGTCTTACACCGATGTGCAAGTGACCAAGACACACAGGGATGACAAATCAGGGTGACAACCCCCATGTGGTCGATTGCCATCAGTGCAGCCCTAAAGTACTGCTGACCTTACGGTGGCAAAGCCGTGATGATTCAGCATCAGGAACTTGGAAAACGATCACTTTCCAATCAGATCGAGCGCGCTCCGCGCACAAGCTGCTCTGCCTCCATGCAACCAGGGGGAGTAACTCTAGAAGTTCTTCCAGAAGAACTTCTAGAGTTACTCCCCCTGATGCAACAAAGTAGCATATCGATATCCATGCAAGGGTTCTTCAGGACTTCAAAATTACGTGCGTAAAAGTTTGAGGAAGCCCTTCTCCACTTCATGATGATAGATGATTTTGGAATACTATCAAATGACTCTGTCTCACAGACTCGAAGTGACTCTGGCAGATGGCTTAATCACGGCATCACGGCATCATCATGATGATCAAGATCAGTGATCCTAATTTTCTAGAGCTTTTGATGCTGAAGCACCGTATTGCAAGAAATGCCATGCAGTGCAGATGTCACTCGAGTCCGACACTGTCTGTGGCAGAGTCTGCACTCCTCAGAAGGCGTGCCCTGTGCGCTCCCAAGCTTGACTCGATACGGAGTAAGTTGCTCAGCAAGGCTTCTGACTGCCCACATTCCAGACCAATGCCTTGAATGGCATGCCCACTATTGGCAGGAACAGGACTGGCACGAACAGTCGCCAACTCTGACAAAAATGACTCATGACAACAGCTCGGAGCTGCTGCGGCGTACAAGGGAAATTGTACCGCAGCATAGTGCAAGTCGCTCAGGCCTCAATGATGTGCACTGCCTACATAAGACCGATCCAGCTGGCCATGCGTGGCCAAAACCTCCTGTTTATAGCACTAGCAAGATGCCCTAATCTGACTTTTCCACTTCAGGCACTACATCTGGGGCATCCCCCATCACCGTTTCCCCAGCAGCTCCACATCAAATATGAGGGTGGCTTTGGGGGGGATGACCCCCCGCCCGGCCCCCCGGTCCCCATAAGCCAGCTCCGGGGGGATCACCAGCACACGCTTGCCCCCCTCCTGCCAGTCAGCAATAAACACCACATTAGACATCAGCATCCGGGCCGGTTCGCGCTTTGTAGGCTTCACAGTTGCCAGTTGCCAGTTGAGACCCGCAGAAAATCGTATATGTGGCAAGCTCTATCTAAGAAGAGCTTGGGTATGCTAGGACATAACGTCAGTAAGCGGGCTTGAAAGTGGTGGCATGCAGGCCAAGGACACCAGGACAATTGGTTGGAATGCACCAGCTATGCACCAGCTCTGCACGTCCATATCCTGATTTTACATACTGAGAGGACAAAAATATATCGGCCTCAGCAGGATGTCAAAGTGACTGGTCAAGAGCTGTCACCTTCATTGGAGGGATGCCTTGCTCAGCATCACCCAGAATGCCCACATCCCACCCAGCTATCACCTCCCTCACTCCCACCTGCGCACAATCATGCTCTCTGTTATCAAAGCCACTGCAAGATCAGTCCAGCAGCATTGGAACGGGGCGTGCTCAGCGTGCGACGCTCCCTACTACTGCATCGCTGTTACAGCTTCATCGTGGTGTCCATGAGCCAAGACAATTAGTGCCTTAAATCAGTTCCCTTGTGCATGCAACACCACACTGTAGCGCACCTTGAAGGTTAGAGGTCTGCCACGCTCATAGCTGGAGTCAAAGACTGCATTGTTGGAGGCCAGACGGCCCCTGTAGTGACACCTGCACATGGGAGACTTTTTCATCTAGGGTGGTTATTCCCATGGCATACAGCAGCATGCAAGTGACTTTCTCGCCGATGCTCCTTGGACAACATACTGGGACACGACGTGTGACTCATGCCATGCTTGGAAGGGTGAGATGATCAGCGGGGCAGCTTGGGACCGCACCGAATGAGGGATCCCTTTGCAGGGGTGTTTCCAGTCCCCTCTCGGACCTCGCAGTACTGGATTCCATTGGGCGCTGAGGTCAACTCCTCGCACTGTGGAACAGAGACTGCTGCTGCATTCTCTGGTCTCGCAATGGCTGCCAATAGGCCTGGACCCATGCAGCCAAGCATGAACTTGCCAATTTATCGACAGACTGTCAGGAAAGAGTGAACGGGTATGCCTAAGTATTGATATTAAATTAGTTATCTCGTATCAGTTTTGTCGGCTAGTACCTGCAGAAGCTGCAAAAGCAAGGAAATCGCGTCGCTGTGGAGTGGGTCCATCTTGGGCTTGGGCACGGCAGCACGGCCTTACGACTGATGGTGCTCTAATGTGCGGGCTTCCTGCGCTCTTAAATGGTCTTGTACAGCGAATGGTCTCCATGCCTGCATTGAAGACGGTCAGGTGATCAGGATTACCTCTTAAATGTCCACGCATGCACATCGACTGCGGCATGCTGCACTCATATCCCGCTATAGCAAATTTGTAATAGTAAAGCTTGCCAGAAACTTATTGAAATGTGATTTATGACTTAGTTTCCACGCAAAAGCGTCGAACAGCAAGATAAGGCATTTTTTTGGGGAGCAGTGCAGAGATGTGCTGACCTGGCGCCTGCAATAGCACAGAGCTTATACCGACGACCCCCATTTCGAGAACAGCTGCTGGAAACTGATCAGAAATGAAGTGACTTGTCGGTGCAGATCACCAGTGAGTGAGCAGAACATCCAATAGCGTGGAATTTCCAATAGAACCCTGCATTATAGATCCCCTGACCTAAGGCTCCATCTCCCCAGCCCACACAGAAGCAGCATGCTGGGACCGTGATCGACAGATGATTGAGAGTACCTTGACACGGGAATGATAGGGCCGGCCTGAATTTACTTGGCCGGACGGGTACCCGCTGAGGCGTTTATACATGGCAACGTAAATATGCTCTGCGGGCCTGTGTGCAGCCCTCAGGGTTGGCTAGCTAGGATTTTTACTATAGGCTACTAGGCTCATACTATGAGCCCTGAGGGCCTTATATCAAAGAGGCTCCCCTAGTTGTTTCTTTTTGTCTGCAACACTCATCAATATCAAAATTTAGTACAACCAGCAATTTACACTTGCTGAGCTAGAATTGCTGCCAGCCGCTGCGGCATAAGTGCACCATCACTTGGCAAGCTTAAGCACCCGCCGTCGCCACGGCCGGCCCTGGCCTGCACCGTTCTAAACCAGCTTGCTCTCATGGACGTGGGGTATATGGCTCCTGTAGCCACTGCAGACTTTGAAGACAAGTCTTGTCGGCTTGTCGGCTTGAGATCACTTTCATGCTCAAATGTCCATTTGCATGATGCATTGATCAAAGACGTCCTTGCAGGTTTTCCCTTTTTTTTTCAAGGTTTGCATGCAAGACTATAATAATAATCTGGTGTTGGTCTTCGATTCCTTTACATTTTTGTGAAGTACTTTTATAACCTGTACCCAAATACTTTCGCGATAAGGGGCTACACAGCAAGCATGCTGTCCGCAAAAGCGCTAAATGCCTGTACATTCACAATCATCTCAAAATGAATGAATCGTACTCAAAAAAATGTCCATTCTTCCTTAGATCTAGCTTCAGAGAAGCGAGAGCTAAACGGGAGGCACTTGGCACATCAATTCTTCCAGAGTGCCTCCACAATTCTGCAAATACTGCAACAAAATAATTATTTGAAGGCTGCACAGGTCACGGCATGCATGCTCAGGAAGAGCAATCGCATGCCAGATTGTGTCAGATGACACCAGAACAAACAATCAGCAGTTTTTCTTCGACATTTCTGGACCGAAGAAATCGAGAAAGCCCACCACGCAATTCTTTCCTTTAGCGCGTGTACAAAATCCTGGCAGATTTTCCAACCTTGCTGGGGATCCCGCATTTAAAATAAAGCCACCATGCGCAGAGCCATTGGGAATCCCCAAGGGAGACTCAGGTTTTGTCCCTCGCGTGATTCCTAATGTCACTCCTAATTCCTTGCAGATGTGATGCAGTGCATCCTGGTCAAATGATTATACCGGCACTTCCTTCTGCCCCAGCTGCAGCTTTCACTCAAGCCATGAGCAAGCACTCGGCAGCAGCTACTGGAACACTACAACTGCTCACTTGTTCTGCAGAGAGAATGGTTGCAGACCGCAGCTGTAAAGCCAGCCGACACCGGCGCGCGCAAAAAGTGCTGCCGCCGGCCGGGAGGCAACGCCTCAGTACAGCCGGGTCTTTGAGCTGCAAGGATCGGAGTTTACTAGATAGTAGGGAGTTCAGATATCCAACGTCAAGACCCAAGAGCTCAGCATGCGGCGGTTGCCAAGGTTGGTGGCTGGGGGATTGACATTAATGGCCGCCAGCTGGCGCGCCCCGGGGCGGCCGGAGGCGCGCAGGGGGTAGGCCACTAGGGCGCCCGCCACGTCACCCTCCGCCTCGATTAGTACGCGCTTCCGGTCCTTCCCAAATAGGCTGTATGCATGCTCGCCAAAATAGCCCCCCACCTGGTAATCCGCCTCCGAGCCCTGCCCATTTACCATGCATGCATGTCAGGCCGACAGTATCCTACTCTATTAAGAACTGCCATGGTGCATGCCAGAGCTGCGGCTATGAGCAGCCATTCCTGTCCAGAGGAGAGCGAGAACACAAGTGCTGCAGAGTGCAGACAACAGAAGGAAGTGCATCATATGCACACATGCCATGTACATTGCGATCAGGAATTGATTGACCGGCGGGGACGCTTATGGGAGGTTGGCAGGCAGGCAGAATTGTGGGTGGCTGTGATCACCTTGCCGTGGAACTGGTAGTCATCCTCAAGGTACAGGGGATTGTTGGGGTCTTTCACTGCCTCCCCGGCCAGCATGCGGTTGTACGTCTCGCCCACGATGCCCTGAAAAGTATACAGCAGAGCTTATATGAGTGGTCAAGCTCTTCACGTCCTATATCAGCATAACAGGCCAGTGCTGCATGACAATTAGGTGATCCTGGGCAATCCTCCTCCCAGACTGAGCACACCCTTTTAGGGTGCTGAAAGAATAATGCACAATTCACCTGAAGACACTCACAAGATTGAAAGTGCAAGGGCCCGAAGAGAAGATATTGTGTGGGCGCTACAAGCTCCTCAGGGAGGCAGGAGAGCGATTCAAACGAGTGAAAGGGGGCTCTACCTGCATCTCGCTGCCGGCGGGAGGGCCCAGCAGAGCCACGTCAAAGTTGAGGTAGGCTGGCTGCTCCTTGCCGCCCTCATCCACTGTGCCAGCGGGTGTCACCCAGACAATTACCTGGAGCAGGTCTGCAAAAGGGCAACCATACACAATGCTTAGCTAAACTCAGATGTTTCTCCTGGACCACAGTTGTGGGCAGGCTTTCATCAGGCAAACTCCAGGCTGATAAATTCAGGTACAGTGGCTCTAAGACTGAAAACAATACACAGGGTCACAATAAAAGAGATCTCTATCTATCACCGCGAGGCAAGACTTTCATTTACTTTGCCGCTAGGACTGTTTTTATGTCTTGCAATCTCCCTTCTCTCAACAACTCTAAATAGACACTAAAAAGAGCAGAAGACTGCAGCTTACCAGTGGTGATCTCAATGGTGTTGCCGAGGCCCTCGCGGTGCTTCTGCCACACAATGACCATCTCTCCGCCCTCCACATACGGGATCATCTCCAGCTCAGTCTCTCCCTTAGTCATCGTCAGCTGCTCGCCATTGACAGTCACTGCACAATGCAGCCATGATTACTTATTCGGAGTTGTTCAGCATTTCTGGACAGCAACACTCTCTGTGCTTTTGGCCTGTATAGCCCTAAACTTAGCCCTACATTTTATTACATGTGAGTGCCCTGCTCTCAGAAACACAAAGCTCCCAGTTATGACATTAAATGAGTGACATGCTAGCACAAGAAAGCACAGGAAAAAGCAGTGCAGGAAGTGCGAAAATGTCACACCTGTGAGCTCGTCCTGAGAGTCCAATTCCATAATGACGCCGTGGTCTCTGTACTGGAAGCCAAAGCCCTCCATGTAGGTACCATTGTGGTCCCACAGCTCGCCCAGCTTCAGCTTGGTAGACACCTGCAGTAGTTAAATCTCTCAGCATTTCTCAACACAGCCTGCTCATCTCAATGCATGTAAGCATCGGAGCCTCTGCTCATGATGCATGGACATGGCAGGACTTTGTAGAGGGACCATTGAAGGGAGAGACAGAGAAAGCAAGATCCCGACCCAGGAGCAGGTGTGAAGGTCAGAAATCCCACTTCTAGCCGTCACACTGCAAGAAAGGGAGATGGGGCACCAACAAAAAAATGCCGGGGACCCAACATACGCACGTGCATCACCGAGAAAAGCTAGAGCCAAGATCCTAAATCAGGAGGCAGGAGAACTCTTGAAATGTTGCCCAGATGGCCACAGAAATGCCAAAAGTTGTGGATGTGACTAAAAGAATGCGGGACATATGGTGATGCCAGATCTGGCATGAGATGAGGGAGGCAACGCTGCGTACCTGGTGGTGGCGCTCGGAGATGATGTTGTAGAATGCCTCAGGGACTCCCAGGAATTCAAACACGCGCCCGTCAAAGCCCGTCATTATCGGATCACCCGTGCCGCCGCCGCTGGGCTGCCTGCGAACGCAGCAGAAAATCTGCTCATGCACAGGCCTCGAGCAAATACAGGGTTTGAAATAAACATATGACCGCGAGATCACCATCTGTGCCACCATGCACAGTCGGCAAGTACAGGCCATGCACGGTGAACTTGCTGCTTGTGTTCCTCTAGCACTGCTCAAAAATTCCTGCTGTTTTGCTTGCTGCGCTGGGACTGGCTTCAGACCTTCCCTGCAGTCATTTTGTCTGCAGCTCATTTTTACTCCTGTCAGGTGGCTTACATACAGGTCACATCGATATGCCCCAAACCCAGTGATGATTGAGCTCCAGGGCAGCCCACCTATATACTCGAATGAAGGCCCCTGCTTGCTTAGTAATGATCACTGAGGATTGCGCACCCGTTGCCGTTCCCATTGGTGTTGCCGTTGCCGGAGCTCTGGAAGCCAGCCGGAAACTGCGGCACGCCGTTCGCATTCCCGCTCCCGGTGCCGGCCGTCCCCCGGAGGCCGTTTCCATTTCCATTCCCGTTGCCAGACCCCAGATTGCCATTTCCATTGTTGTTTCCCACGTTGCTTGTGCCGTCGAGAAAGTTGCCGTTCCCGACCCCGTTGGCAACCCCCAAGTTGCCGTTGCCATTGTTGTTGCCAACGTTCGTGACATCCTTGCCGTTGAAGTTGCCGTTGCCGATTCCGTTTACCAGGCCCACGTTGTTGTTGCCATTGCCGTTGCCGGTGTTGGCTCCGTTCGCGTTGTAGTTGCCGTTCGCGATTCCATTGTCCAGGCCGGTGTTGCCGTTGCCATTGGCATTGCCGGCGCCCTGCGGCGCAGCGCGGCGGCGTCAGTGCATGGCTCGCCGCGCGAGACAGGCAGGACAAGAGATTCTCTGAAATGCCGCAGCTGTGGGGGAATGCTGAACAGACGGGGGGAGGTATTAAGAGTTGAGGGGGCTCACAATGTTGCTAACGCCGTTCAGGTAGCCCTGGTAGTTCGCGCCTCCATCTGCAGAGACAGAGAGTGTTCAGAGAGTGTTGCGTTCGTGGCAACCATAGCGATGTCGACACTGCAGATCTTTCGACTTTTGCAACGCAATGAAGTGGTTGTCGTCTGCGCGGGGTTCTCACTTCCATTGTAGTTCCCATTGCCGTTGCCGTTGGCCAGGCCGTTCGTGTTCGTGTTTCCATTGTTGCCTCCATTGTTAGTCCCGTAGTTGTAAGCCCCATTGTCATTGCCATTCTGCGCCGCTGTGCCCTGCAACAAGCGACTCGGACTGTCTTAGTAGCTTGACAGGGTCACGGGCAGTACTCGACAGTGCACCCACTCGTGTTGCTCGACTGATGCAACGTAGCAAAACGCCAAATTGATGCAGTCAGATAAAAGCATCCATCTGCGCTTAGAAGGTACCTGCAAAACCGCGGCCAGGGCGACTGCGGCCAGGAGGACGCCGAGCTCCCGCATCATCGCAAGGAGAGTAGGCCCTCTCAACCCACGACACTTACGCCTCAGACCGGGATTGCTGCCTGTGTAAATGAGCTTGCAGCTTTGTCGGCAGCCGTCGATCGCGCCTAATGACCTAGCTTTGATCCTTGATTGATGACCCGCTTTTAGCGATGACTGCATGGTGATGGAGGGTGACATTGAAGGGCCGCAACCCTCGGCGACCCCTGTTGGAGGGGGCGAAAAAGTACACGTGATCGCGCGATGATCTATGCGCTCGCTGAGTCAGGAAATGGACTTTCTTTGGAAGGCGAACAGCTGTTTGTTCTCTAGGTCGACTGGTTTGTTCCGGGGAATATACCTACCGACAACGTCTGTTGAGAGAACCATCCACGTTCAAAGCGAGGCTTTTCGCCCGACGCAGCAGTTATTGAGATTGCTGCTTGCAAGGCCTACCGAATATAGGTTGATCCATCGTAGGCGTTGAGGAGGGTATAAAGCGAGACACTTCTGTGCGGCAACAGCTGCGCCATATCTCAAGGCAACGGCAGAGCTGCGAGCCGGTATGAGATGTGGCAGTGCCGCCTTAGAGCGCAGGCTTAGCGGTGGGGAGTGGGGGCAGTCTCTGGCACACAGGAGGGCAGACCCGCTTCCTGCTGCGCCCATGACATCTTTGCAGTGCAGGCGCCAGTATGCTGCGCACGCCCTGCAGAGATGGCAGTCCCATGGCAGAGAACAGAGTCAGGTGCATCCCAGCAGCTTCCCAACTGCCCAGACCCCTTTTCCACCATCATGTATTTGACTTCTTCCCTCGCCCTTTTGTGGATGCATTTCACTGTCCAAGAAGCCCTACACACTCGTTTCCTTGTACTGGCCCCTTGCACTACAGAGAGCCACATCATATTTTAGGCCTGTGAACTTGCTGTTGCTGGGGCACGTCAAGCCCTGAAGCTTGAGCCTGGTTCTAAAACAGTAACTTGCAGCTTCAGGGACCTCCAACCAAATCGCAGTCTTGCTTCCTGCGCGCAGGTCAGGGCAGAGGCAGGGCATGTGGCTCCCCCAACGGTGGCCCCATCTGCCCCAGCAAAGCTGCCGCCTTCGCTGCTGCGCAGCGACTCGATAGATTACAGTTTGGCGCTGTCCCTGGACAACATCCGGCAGAGCCTGATCCGTCAGGAAGACACCATCATCTTCGGCCTCATTGAGCGCGCGCAGTTTGCTGCCAACCGCCCTGTCTACGAGTCCGGAGCCATGCCTGTGCCAGGTACGCCTGCGCTCTGATGTGCACTGTGGTTTCTTTAGCTGTTTTGCGCCCACCGCCACTCGGCTACAGCAGAGCAGCTGTAGCCCACTGTAGCCCAGTGGCGGCAGCAAATGCAGCAGAGCAGCTGTAACTAGCGGAGCAAGAGAATCGCAGACGGCAAGGAAGAGCAAGCAAGAGAGAAAAGAAAGGGCCGCCTTTGTTATGTTTGGATTCGCAGGCTGCAAGCACTGCGGCTGCGAGGCCTGCATGCAGTCATGCGTGCATAGCAGTCGTATTGTTGTGTCTTTTCACTGGAGCAATGCTGCGAGACAAGAGGAGCTTGTCATGGTCACAGCTCCTTGCACAAGTTCCACAGCTGCCAGAGAATGGATGGCCCTTTGCAAGTTAAACCAATATACTGAGTGGTTGCACATTAGCCTGGCGCTTGGAGGGCAGTATGGGTTGGGGTGCACCTGTGATGTCAGCGCTGAGGCAAGCGGCTGTCAGCGCAGGCTATGGGCCGGACGGGAAGCAGTTCAGTTTGCTGGAGTACATGCTGTGGGAGACGGAGCAGATGCACTGCAAGGTCCGGAGGTACACCAGCCCAGACGAGCACCCCTTCTTCCCCCACGACTCGCCGCCCCTCATTCTGCCCCCCATTCAATACCCCGAGGCAGGCTCCGACCCCCCAAACCCCCTTTTTGCAGTCAAATCTAGCAGCGCAGATTCTCAATTTGTTGTGAAGATCTATAGCTTGAGGTCATGTCTAAATTGTTGACATCAAATTGTGGTTTTACTGATGTCCATGCGGACAGTCGCTTTTCATATTGAAAGTACTTGAGAGGACCCAAAGCTTGCATGCAAAAGAAATTATCTGATTCTGAGTTTCGCCATGGCTGAAATGTGCAGGTGTTGGCACCGTTTGCGAGGGAAATAAACATCAACGACAAGATCATGCAACTGTACCTGGACCACCTCGTGCCGGGGATCACTCAGCCGGGGGATGACAACAACTACGGATCCGCCGCTTGCCATGACGTCCTTGCTCTGCAGGCGAGGCCGCCTCCCCTCTTTCCTGCCATTTGATCAATCGCGCGTGGCATGCCTGTTTGTGTTTTTTGGGAGGTAGGGGATGGTTGATGAGTAAATACTGTGAGGCTGTTGCACAGCTGCTTCTGAATGCACGGTGTCAGGAGTGTGTCTGCTCGTTTGTGCCCCTGCATGCATGATTTGTTTACCAAAGAGCCTGAGCTTTTAAAGAGGGCCGATATTCGATATGCAGGGCTAATTTGGTGCTGAGCATGGCTGTAGCTTCAAAAAGGTGTACCGGCAGACTCTCTGCAGCAGTGCCTGCTCGCCGCCATAGGAGTAATGTGAGTGCTCAGTCGTCGTTGGGGAAAGAGGCTGAGGAGTGGGTTGCGCGCGCAGGCTCTGTCCAAGCGGATACACTACGGCAAGTTTGTGGCCGAGGCAAAGTTCCGCGCGCGGCCGCAGGAGTATGCGCGCCTCATCAGGCAACGCGACTCAGACGCCCTCATGGCACTACTCACCGATGAGGCCGTCGAAGCAAAGGTGCACCCCTTAGTCATTGCTGAGTCGCCCCTGACGCGGGGAATTTTGATTTCAAACGGCATGTTGTTTTCCTGGCCCGGAACCCGCCTTAGCAATGCATGCATCACAAACCTGCACCAGCACTCATGTTTAGTTGCGGCGGAAGCTCATTCGTGACGTGAGTGCATTTATGGGAGATGCAAGTGGAGCCTTTGCGTAAAGTAGTGTGTGTCTTCTGCGCAGGTGGTTGAGAGAGTGAGGAGGAAGGCAGCCATCTACGGGCAGGATATCCAGGGGGATGACAGTTTCAACATGGACCGCTTTGCAGCCGTTGTGGCCGCCAGGTCTGCCGGCTCTTCGAATGGCCAGTCACCCGCCGCCTACAGGTGAGACAAACTCATGCTCTGAGACAAACTTGTGCACTGACACCTTGAAGCCAGGCTGGGCGTAGCAGTCAAGTGCCGCTGTGAGGGATCGCCATGGAAAGTCACCTTTCTTTGCCAGTCGTTGGAACGTAGCGTTCTGGCGTTGACACGACATGGATGGGCCCTTTCTGTTTGGCGCACGGCAAAACATTTGCGCGTAGGGAAGGCTGCCTAGCGCAAGGGGCTGTGCAATAATGTGCAAATTACATCAAGACATGAAATTGCCGCCTTGGGAGGCACCCTTGGCAGTAGTGTCTTGCGAATGCTTTGGTTCCTGGTTGAGGCGGCAACTGCATGCCTTCTGTTTAGCTTAGGCACCTAGGCTCAGGTTGTACTGTTGTTTCACACACTGATGCCTCCCCTTGCGGCAGTGGGGCTGCAGCCTGTGTCAGCGAAGGGTCCAGCACCTTGCTCAATAATGGCAGAATGTCAGTGGCACATCGCTTTTGTTTTATGGCTTTTTTCTTGATTGCTTTTTGTGGGCGGCAGGGAGCCTTAGCAAGCATCCTTAGCTCAGGTTCTGGTGTTTTCCCACACGCTTATGCTGGCCTTAGGGAAGCCAGATGTGTGAGAGAAGGGCTGAGCAGGTTGCACAGAGCTTCCAGATCTGTCATTGGCGCACAGCTTTCTTTTGACGGCTTATTCATGGCTTGCAGGGGAGGCAGCTCGGCAGGGCACATGGTGAGCTACAAGGTGGAGCCAGAGGTCGTTGCTGAGCTGTACAGGAGATGGGTCATGCCGCTGACTAAGGAGGTGCAAATTGCGTACCTGCTCAGGCGGCTCGAGACTCGTGGGCAGGTCTGAGAGAGCGTGGCCGGATTGGCCAGGCAACTAACAAGTTGTAGCATTGCAATTGCTGCCACGTTTGCAGGCGTGGCAGATGTAGATTGAGGGAATTGAGGGGGAAGCAGTGGGTAATTGAATTGGTTAGGGTAGATAGGTGCCTGTCCCATAACAGATGTTCGGGACAATAATGTATGATTACCTGGGAGCAACAATCATTTGCTTGAAAGAGTCTGCACTAAATCGGAGACTAAGACTAATCTCGGAGCAGGACTTTCGGAAACAGATTTGAAGCATGATATGATAGACCTGGAGCTCTGGAGCTCAAGCGACGCGTCAATTTGTGGAACCAATTGTAAGCGCTGTTTGGTGCATGGGCATGCAGTGTGCACAAAGTTTGCCTTGGACATGATTCTCGGCACAAATTCGTGGAAGCTTCTGTGTGTCAGAGCCTCCCTAGAGAGTTTAATTTAGTAAAGCTCACACGTGTCAGCTCACGTGCGGATCTGGTACCTACCGACCGCAACGGTACCAGAGAATTTATCCAGTTGTGCGAGATTGGTCGCACAGAATCAGCCTTGAAACGTAAAATACGCTTAAAATCCTTTTCTGTGCTCGAGGTAGCTTCTATCGTACGAAAGTCACAATGGCCGCAGCTCTGCAGACTCTGAGCACTTCCGCCCTGACCGTAAAGGCTGTCCGCCCTTGCAGACGGAGCAGGGCCGCTGTCGCTAAGGCACGTACTTAGAACCGTGAATTTTGGTCCTGCATCATCGAGAGGAAATCAGGCGTTTGCTCATGACGTGCCCGTCGCAAGAGCAGCGAACGTTGCCGCATTGCTCGGGACCTTTCGATATTTGGGACAACAGTCAAGTCAGACTTTGAAAGCTGTGTAACAAATACGATCTCCATATTTATTTATCACCTTTTGATAGACTCTAATATCTCTTTTACCTTGCGCTCTCTGCAGAGCTTTGGCCCGACAGAGTATCCCTTTGGATAAGTCTTTGAGCTCTCTGCTTCTTCTGTGCAGCCTGGAAATTACCTGATTATATAATGGACCCAAAACTAGTGCATCCACATACCGCAGGTCGCCGCTAAGCTCCCGAGCTGGACCGAGGACAGCAAGGTCGCCAAGGTCGCACTGACCGCTGGCGCTGCATGGGCCGCGGTCGTCCTGGCTGCAGGAGCTGCTGACCTTTCCGCAGGAGAGGAGGTCTTCTCCAACAACTGCGGTGCGTGGTCTGAGCACCCATGCGCAGCAGGGCCATCGAACACGGATTCAAACGGGCCATCAGTCCTTGAGACCAAGCAGACTCAACAGCTGGGAGTTGCTGATCAATCTACATATTGTCGTCTAGCATTCCAGCATACTTTCGTGTAGTGGCACCAAACAATTGAGGCAGCTGCCGTTGAGATGTGTGCTAAAAGAACACTCTAGCTGAGCCAAGGCAATGTGCACTGCAGCTGCGTGCCACACTGGCGGCGCAAACGTGGTGCAGGCTGAGAAGACCCTGCAGAAGGATGCGCTCGTGTCCTACCTGGACGGTGGCTTCAGCGTGGACTCCATTGTGAAGCAGGCAAGCTGCACTTCACATGCACCGACACACTGCATGCAAACCTTTTCCATCATCGGCCTCATTTCTGGTTACAGAAAGAATTTAAGAACGCTCAGAATCCCAGCCTTTGTGGTACCATCTGCAAATGAACCAGCCACAATGCTTATGCTTTGACATCAATATGCATGCGCTCATGAGGCCGCAGCCTGTGGCAATCAGTTCCAGTCAATTCATTCTCCACCAATGCAGTTTAGACCAACCGAAGCGTCAGAGTGCACATTGATGTTTTGCTGATATGCTTCTCTCTTTGCAGGTGACCAACGGCAAGAACGCGATGCCTGCATGGGCCGGCCGTCTGAGTGAGGACGAGATCCAGGATGTGGCTGCCTACGTTTATGACCAGGCCTCCAACGACAAGTGGTAGACTGGCGCCTAATACCAGCATGCCCCGCCATTAGCGTTGCCAATGCTCAAGTTGAGTCACAGCCCCTATTGCAAGGGGTTCGGCCTCGCGAAGGCGGCGGCTGTGCATTGTCTGAGAGGATTATATTATGAGAAGATTATAAATGTTGCGTTGATTGACGCTGTTGGCACCGGGCAGATTGCTTGGGAAGCGCGCGGCTGAGATTGCAGCTCTGCTGCTGAAGTATATACCTTGACAGCTCATAATTGACCCTGCTGTGGGCTAATTTCAGTCCTGGTGTAAGGGATGTTTGATGCTGTCATGCAGTTCACACGTGCGGCTGTGAATCAATTTTTCCAACAATTCTTGGGCTGATTACACAGGATTTCACGCAACATCCTTGGGCCACTAAAATGACACACAAGTTCTATCATCTGTGCCTGGCACTTGTTGTCGCAACAGCAATCGAGCATAGTGTGCGCAGGTCCTCACACACATAGCGGCATATGCACAGTTTGTGCCGCTAAAGTGCACCCCACAAGGATCCATCCAAGCTGGGCATGCAACACTTCTCCAGAGAAATATCCCTGGGAGAATTGCTGCATTTGATATGTGGGCCTGGGGCAAAGCGACACAATTCACAACACAATTCTACTGGAGCGCTTAAGACTGAGCTTTGGCACAATTCAATGGTATCACATACGGATGATTGGGCCTGCATGCGCATATCCTGGCTCCACAAGGAACCAATATTCTCATCCCTGCATTGGTGGTATGGTGGAACATAAAGAATTGCGCGCTGACAAAGCCCACGATGTGGTGTTGTTTTGTTTATCAGGTGCAAGTCTGCTCACAGCACACAACACGCAGGCCCTGGAGACAAAACTCAGAGGTGAAGTGCCTAGCTACAAGATTTCACAAAGGCCTCTTCTGTTTTGCTAGCTACCAGTATCTCATCTACATTTCCTCTGTGTCTCTGAGTGGCAGTTCTCTTCTTCACCTAACGACAGGTACATGCACAAAAGTCTGGGCAGCACATTGAAGTTGTCGGAATCTGACAGCCCACTCCAAGGCAATGGCATGCGATGCCCTGGGTATTCGACGGAATACTTATATATACCCTTTTGACTTCCTGAGTAAAGTGACTGTGGCAAGAGATGTATGGATTGTCCATCAAGTTCGGTCGCCTGCATTTGAAATGTAGTCACACTGTGCTCTTCTCCCGATGCTCATGTTCAGTGTCCCTCTGAACCCATAAATCAATGTGCTCCGCTCATACACAGTGACGCTGTATCTGCACCCCACAGTGCATCATACGCTCAAGTGGATCACAAATCTGTGCATCCTCCACTCCAGCTTTGGGCATAGTTCACGACAGAGGCAGCCTGCTCATATCTGTACAGCAGGCGAAGCTCAAGGACACCCTTACTGAGTGCCTGGCGAGGGGCACTGCCTCTCCTGCCAGCAGCCTGGCAGGAATTAAGTAATCACTCAATAACTGTACAGCCCCGCTATTGGCCTCTGGTATTCCTGGACCTCTCAGGTGTCTTTCTCCTGTGGCCAGGCAGCGGTATTCGCCATTCATTATGCTGACTTTAGCATCTGACAGTTTGTGACGTACTCGCAGTAATAAACGCTGAGATCAGATGCCTCTGAAAGTATAGCTGACACTGCAAATGACCATCATCTTAGTGATATATACTGGGAGTCACTCAGCTCACATCCGCTCACATAAGGTCCGTCTTCAAGCGGGCCAGCTCTCCACCTTTCTCGTCTGTCAGAGGCGCTAGCAGTGATAACAGCCCTGGAGCAAGCTTGCTGACACATTATTTTCATAAGACCTGAGCTCTTCTCTCCTGTACCCCTCTTTCTCTCCTCTACCCCACTGAAACTGAAGGGCTGTGGGTAAATGGCACTAACTATTCTCGCCGAGGCAGCCGCATAATCAGACGCTGACTGATAAATAAGCATGTGCTGCACACCGCAGCAGTGCCTCACCAATATCCGTATCCAATCATGTGTCCAAGCTCCACAGTATGCCCCTTCTTGTATGCCACTCTCATTTGCGCAGTAATGTGCTGCAAGTATTGGTGGAGCCATTTGGGGCCGGGGGACAGGGGGCGTGGCAGTGGACTTGCAATGCCTGACTGTGCTTGGGCCACCACCTTCCCATCATCTTCCTTGTCATGATTACCCATGGCGACCAATTTTCCACTTATTTGCCTGGTTCAAGGGGTGGTCCAAATGTTGAACCAGATCGCGCGGCATCCAAGCACGTGGCCAGGGAGTGGGCCGGAGTGGATTCACGTGGGGTGGATTCACATGGTGAAGGTGCGCTTGGGCATGCGCGCCGGCTGCGGCGGCCGCGCGCGCTTCTCGCGGCGGCGGCCGTCCCCAAGGCGTCCGCCCAGCATCCCGCCGCAGTCCACCAGGTTCAGCGCAAATGCCAGGAACACCAGACCTGCGCAGGCGTTTCCTCCTTTGATGCATATTCGGATCTGAAGCAACAGGAGAATCCTCGCAACTAGATCAGACCATGTCCCAAGGCAGGCCCCAAGCTAGTGACTCAATACTGCACTGGCATGCTCTCTCAAGCAAGCGTAGTGCTCGGCGGGAGTTTGTCAAGCTGCAGAAAGACAGCTGAGGACAAGCATGTGTGATATCCTCTTAAGTATGCGCTTGCAGAATCCACAGCACCATGAGTTTGAGGTGGAACACACACACTGTAGTATATCTAGCACTCGTGCAGCAAAACGCGGCACAGCTTGCAATGTCTGCTATGCAAACTCGGGAAAAATTGCACACAGACAAGCCGCGGCCTTCCTGTCACCACTGATGTGTTCTCGTGCTCACCCTGCAGCGTGAGGAAGACGGAAAAGCTCCAGCGGTTGACTGCTGCCATGCCGTACAGCGCGGCCGACAGCGCCAGCAGGCTCATCAGCAGCTCACCCATGTAGAAGCGGCACGTGCGCATCTTCAACGGATGCTGCGCGCAACAGAAGCATTGTTCTCACAGATTGGCACTTCCTGCATGTTCTAGCAAGCATCATCTTCACATTGAGCACATTCCATCACACTCGCCGTTGAGGTCAGGTGAGTGACACTTGGCATTCTAAAGCATGCTAGCCGGTAGATGCAGATCACTACTACATTGTGGTAAGCTCAATCCAGAGAGAGCATGATGTGTCAAAAAAGTCTCACCCTCACCTTCAGGCAGCGCAAGCCCATACAAAACTTACAAAGTGCGGTCATCACAAATGATTACTGACAGGACGGCTGGCGCACCTCGGTGCCGGGGCGCTTGTCAGATGCGCCCAGCTTCGTGGTGACAACCCACTCCTGCGCCTGCTTCAGGTCGAGCACACCTGCACAGGCAGAGCACACCTGTGATTGAAGCCTGTTATAGTATATAACTGGACCACTATTGCATGCTCAGAGCTTGAGCGATCTGTGCTTCGCGCAAGTCCCTAACAGGCTTCTGACACTCAACTACCCTTCAAGTAGTGATCTTCTTATATCTGTCTGCATGCATCTGTCCTGTGTGATGAGTATGCCCAACGGCAGGCCTTGTGCCTGATGCAAGTAGAGCTGCCAGACAGGGTGGGAAACAGACCTGCCACGACGGCCCACAGCTTGACAACGCCCATGGCATTCTCGAAGAGCACGTACAGGATGCTGTGGATCCAGCCCTGCACGATGCCACACCACTTTAAAGACGTCCGGGGACTTCCTGCACATAAATTCTTTGCATATTCCCTCAAGATCGACCAGGAAAGTTTGAAGGGAGGATGGGGAGATCCAAAAAGAGTGGCTTGCCTTGGGTGTGAAGACAGCAGTGGTGACTGTGACCACGACTGGCAGGTGCACCAGCGCCCACAGCGGGATGGACACCTGCACAACACGCCCAGGCATGCATGTCACATGCCTCAGTAAAGTGTCTTATATGATGCAGCGCCGAGTGCACAGCTGCAATGCAAGACGAGGAATTCCAGGTGTGCACTCTCATGCGCATGATCTTCATGCCAAGGCAGTCAGATGTGGTGAAATTTCTGGAGACAGCAAGCATCTCAACACGAAGCCCCTGAGTGGATTGTGTCCACAAAAGATGCAAGTGCTGTATTTCTTGTAGGGCTGGCGACGGGTCAAACAGATAATGCCCTCACCTCCGGGGTAAACATGGACAGCGGCACGAGGGTGCAGAAGAAGCCGAGGGAGACCCAGTGCGTGGCAAACTTGCGGATGCCAAAGTAGCACACGATAAGCTCCAGCTTGGAGGCCATGGGCAGGCTAGAAGCCCAGATGTCCCGCGCAGCGCGCCGCCACAGCTGCACCGGGCCGCAGGTCCAGCGGTGCTGCTGCTTCCTGTAGGCGAAGAAGCTCGCCGGCAGCTGCACGGCAGCCGCACACACTTGCATCAGGAACTTGTTGTCGCAGCACTGTCCCTCGACATGACGGCATATTCTGCAGGGCTCCTTTCAACAGAGTTCAGATTAACTCGAAGACATCTCTCAATCATGCATCAGTGACATCAGACATGGTGTAGCCTCATGTCACCGCCTCACAATCCCATACTTGCACTTGACACAAAGTACATCCTGACCCACACAAGGCAAATGCATGCTGACCCCGCGTGCATGTGAGCCTTGACGAATGCCCACAGCTGCATGCATGCATGATCGCATGAATGCATGTACATGCTTGTGCCTGGGGGGATGGGTCATCTCAGTCACCTCGTTGAGCACGGTAACCTCGCGCAGGTAGATGGCCTTCCATCCGGCAATGTAGGCCCTCAGGGACAGGTCCATGTCCTCCACTGTTGTGCGGCTGTTCCAGCCTCCAGCCGTCTCAATGCACTTCCTCCTCCACACGCCTGCACAGACGCTTGGAGATTATTGCCAAATATGTACTAGGCATGCATGATTATTACTGTTATTATTACACAACTTTCCTGCCAAGAGGCAAGGTGCGTCCTGAAGACAAGCTGCAGTTCCAAGCTGCCATCATCTTACCCTTGCCAGATTCAAGCAAGAACCTATCAATTGTGGGCACGGTGCTCAGTACTTATCCCGCCCCCCGCCAGCCGGGGCCATCCATGCATGCATGATGCAACTAAATGTATCACATTCTGTACATGGCAAGCATGATGCACCTAGCTATATGGCCAACGAAGCATCACTCCTTCATTCAACCAAGCATGCATATCGACTGTCCCCTACGGTGACTACAAGAGCAGATATCTGCAGCTCTTCTGCCGCACATCTTGACCGGTCTGGCTGAAACAAAAAGGAGGAACAAAACTACAAAAACATATCCCTAGAGTTGTGGTGCATGTTGGTTCAAGAGCTGCACGCACCGGCAGTGCCATTGAAGTTGAAGAAACCGCCGCTGGCAAAGTGCACAAACTGCTCGCACTTGCAGTGGTAATTGAGCGAGATCTGCTGCGCCTGCAAGCACCAAAGATGCTCTGAGCTTGGTCCTGAGTCAAATCAATGCCAAGAACTTTTTGCAATGTGCATGGCATTGATATCCCTTTCTATATGTCAGGTTGTAGCGTGAAGCAGAGTATCATCTGGGCTAGCAAAGGTTGCTTGCCGTGCCTGTGTTTTCTATAACCTTACAGAGGCGGGCACAAAGGCAGGGCAGACCTTTGTCAGGTAGGACTCCTCAGGATTGGTGAAGGCCCAGCGCGCCTGCACATAGCCGATGCTCGGGTTGTCGATCAGCCAAGGCACCATAGTCATCTGCACAACACAGCTACTTTTCACTCTGTTCTTGGCCAGACGGTATTTCACGTCTCTTATTTCAATCCTTATCCTCGCCTCTCAGTGGTCGCACTCCTTGTATGTGTTGCATTGTACCTTGAGATCATCCTCATGACATGACCATGTCTGGCCAGATCAGATGTGCATGCAAAGATCACGATGATGGCACACTAGGTGGACCATTCTGCGCAGGCCAATGTGAGAAAAGTGGTGTGCTGACATGCAAACAATGCCTGCCATGACGGCCATGAAAGGCTTGTGGCATGCATGCAGTGCCACATGTGCCAGATAAGAGCACACCAGGAAGTCTGGCTCTGGCTTGAAGTCAGCATCAAAGATGGCGATGAAGTCGTAGTCCACCAGGAAATTCATGCCCTGGATCCACCATGCATCACACCATGAGTTGCCGGTGGGGGTCCTCTGTTGCAGTCCAGGTTCTAAAAGCACATGTTGTGTGCTTCTTGCTGGAGAATGCATAGAGAATGCGTAGAGAATGCAAGGCTCAAATGCAAGGGCTCAGAGATATTATGGAGATGCTCAGCAGGAATGATGCATGGCCCGTGCATGCATTTACCACCAGTTTCTGATCCAGGATCTCTGTTGCCTAACTGCTTTGGCATGCTGTGCTCCAGTGTCACATGGGAAACAGGAACAAGCTGGGAAGCAGAGGCAGAGGGCAGCGCACCTCCTTAAGCGCCCCAGCCTTGTAGCCGGACCTGTGGGTGCGCCTGATGCACTCGCAGGACACACCGCGCTCTGTCCACTCCAGGCACTTGTCATCCACCAGCTCCCTTGTGACCTGATCTGTCGAGTCATCCAAAACCTGCAGCCAGCAGAAAATTGATCCTTGTGACATGATCCCTCGTCTGTGGAGAGTTGGAGAGCTGCTAATCCTAGAACTTACTTGATCACCGTGCAAAGCTGCACTGCAGCGGCGCTGTCACTTCCTGCTCTCGAGATATGACTGCTCTACAAGTATCCTTCATGGCATGAAGCATGCTCCACACACCCACACCCACTGCTGCTGCAGGGGTGCCATTTGTTCAGGCAGGGATTTGACAGGACAGCAGCAGCAGCTGTGCAATGGACAAGCACATTATGAAGCGAAGATTGAGCCCTCACCTGCACTGTGAACCTTGACCGCGGCCAGACCATCTCGCAGGCGCTGTCAATGATTGCCTGGCAGACAGCCCGCTCATTGAACATGGGCAGCTGCACAGCAACCTTGGGGAAAAGATGCCCCTCGTAGACAGGATCTGGCAGTGGCCCAGGCGTGAAGGCATCCTCTGGCTTCCGTCCTGTGAGCTTGGCCTTTGCCAGGAAGGCAAAGCACTTGAGAACGTGCCACAGGCGATCCAGGGACACGAACACCGACAGGACGATGGCTATGGAGATCACGCTGCCAAGGATGGCCACATAAAGCTCGTAGAAGCTGCTGTAGGCCGTGAAAGTGTACAGCAGCATGCTTGCGACGCCCTGCGCTGAGTATCAGAGGCCGAGCGACGCCATAATAAGTCAGGAGGAAGAGCTACTGCATGCAGAGAGATCTTTCCTATTGTATGCCTTGATATCCCATCTTGATCCCCTCGGCAAGTCTCACATCACGCACGAATGGATCTTGATGATGAACTCAGTGCCCAAGAGTCTCAGCTACTGGGGTGTACGGAAACCTCAGCCCAGCCGGTCTGTGTTCTCGTTTCTTGAGCCTTCCCACACAACCGCTCGCACACCCTCACGTTGGATCAGTTCCCGACCGTGGTAGAGTGAGGCCGGGAGAGTGGGGAATTCGAGAATCTGTACTTTTGAACAAGGGGCAGGCGCCACCTACGAGGGTCCTCCAAGGTCCAACTGATGATTCAACCTGTGACCAGGGTGGCGCCCCCCATGCATCAATCCTCCACCCAGTCTTTTCTTCCAGGCTCGGCCGTACAGCACACATGCATGACAATCGACGTGCTTGCAAGGTCTAGACTAGGTCATGCCTGATGGAGACTGCTATAGCTAGTCAATAGGCAGCCCCAGCTTGAGAGTCTCCATTTAAAGGGTCATGCATGTATAAGTTTAGACCCGCCATCATGGCATGATGCACATGAGCTGGAGCCAGTGCCATCAAGACCCTATGCTGTTTACTCCAATTGTGGAAGTTCCTAAGGCTTTACTTCGAGATGCATGCAGTGAGTGCTTCAGTGTGTGTCAATGGACAGCTACCCTAAAGGCTCGACCCCAAAGGACTGTGCGTCTGATGGTGTATTACAATGAGCAACAAGGTAGCAGCTGGGTCCACTTCAGAATACTTTCAGTGCATCCTCCAAAACACCACCCCGGGCGCAAGGGCCCACTTCCTCAAAGCCGGATCCCAGCTGGAGCTGCATGCAGGTGGCGGGTCACAACGAGGGGCGTTCCTTGCAAAGCATTAAATCAAAATTCTGGGGGTGCAATTCATTTCAAGCTCATCACTGCCGGCAGCTTCGTCATCAATACAGTCCCCATCAGGGGAATCCGTAAGTAGTACTGCAAGTGAGTCTACGCTGCAAGTGCCAATTTGTCGGAGCAGAAACCTACTCACCAGTGCTTCGGTCCCTGTTCATCGTTCTGCCTCATATCTAGAGGGCCCCGGAATCTACTACCCCATCATAGCCCCTGCTGCCAATGCGAGAGATACCACAAAAGAAGAGCAGAGCGAACACATGTACCACAATCGCATGTCCTAGGGCGCATGCAGCGCCGACATGCAGCATTCGTCCGTCCTATCTTGACCGCCTAAAAGCAGGTTGTCAGAGCGCCATCTCTGTCAATGACTGCAGAGGAGGCCACTCAGATCCAGGGATCAACATTGCCTAATTATTAGGAGCGGCAATCCAGCACGAAGCTGGATGCAGCTGCCTCAACCTTGCAAATCATCTGTCCAAACATCATACCCTTGGAAGGAAGATTGTGTCATCGTCAGTGACGCGAGAAAACAGCACCAGACAAATGGATAAGCGACAAGTGCACTCTGACAGGAGTTGTTGCTAGCAAGAGACGACTCACTCCCTTCTCAAGCTGGAATGCTTTGTCCAGTCTCTCTGCTGGACCTACTGTCGATGGCGGGGACACAGACAAAACAGTGCTTCAGTAAGCCTCTGTGGAACCGTGCTAGCCCATGTGCAACATTAGCATAAATAAGGGTGCTGACTGTCAGCCTCTCTCAAAAAGCCCTCCGTCTGACAGCCTATTCTGCTACGTGTGCGACAGCGCTCCGGACAAGGGGTGATAAACGGTGTCGGGGGGACATGAATGTATCCAAAGTACCGCACAGATTAACCTAATCTTGCTCTAGGGGTCAGGGCCAACTTTGCTCTCCAGAGGAGCCTGACTCGGCATCGCACTCGCATAGCAGGGAGCAGCGTTCGTTACGGCACTTCCACAAATTGTGTAAGCAATCACAAACAGGCAGCCGCGCCTGTGTATCATCCATTAGCCCCTGCCCTTGTCTCTGCTTTCTCTCTGCCTGCCAGCCAGCTGGGTGGCACCCACACCGCTCTCAGAACCTACTGCTGCAGGCAGCCTACCTCCGCAGCAGCCCACCCGGTGAAAGAAGCAGCCGCCAGGAGAATTGCAGCAGAACAGCCCGAGCCAGCCGAGCGCACAACAGCAAAAACTCCAAGCCCGCGAGCTCCCCACCGAGAGGCAGAACAGCGCGCCACCTCCCTCACACCTCAAAAGTCCGGTCCTGATGTTACTACTCTAGGAGAGCTCCAGCCAATGTGCTGCAGCCCACGTTTGTTTGCCCATTGGGACGCTGCCCGGCGGGCAGCGCAAGGCTGCCCGGAGCGGGCAGGTGGCAGCGCCGCGGGCAGCCGCAGGCGTTCCCTGACGTGGCAGATCACAAGATGGAGCTGTAGGCCGGCTTGAGCGCCGCGCCGTTGACCGACAGGTTGCGAGCGGCCGACACCATGTTGCACCCCTTGTTGCCGGTCGCCTTGTAGCTATCCGCTGCCGCCTGCACACAAATGATGCAAACCATCAGTGTTGCACATTTTTTATGGATTGTACAAATTACTAAGAGGCTGTCATTACATCCAATAAGCCCTTGGTGGCCGTTGTAAAATTTCCTTCCTACCTTCCTTCCTTCAGAGCATGCCTACAGAAACAACAGGCCAGCTGCGGTCCCAAAATGGGGTGATCCAGAACTCAAGAAAACCCACTTGCAGATAATTGTCGAGTCGTGGTTTGTATGAGTCAGGAATGGACCCTTAGTGCGGCAAATTAAGGGAATACAGCCTCAGTGACAAGCCATTGACTTGATTGTGTTTGCAAAATCAACAGAAGAGGCAACAGAAGAGGCACGGAGGCTGTCAAGAACAGACTGTGATCTGTGCAAGGGCCCACCTTGGCCTTCTTCAGGGAGGCAGCGTGCATGTTGACGTTGTTGCCCAGACGGCCGCCCAGGATTCCACCGCAGTCGACCATGTTGAAGGCAAAGGCGAAGAACACCAGCCCTGCAGCGGGCACCACACTTGTCAGCCTCTGCACAATCACGCTCGCCATGCACACAGCCTTTTGGCTGCATTTCATCCCAATTGCATGTCACTGATTGACACTCCAAACCTGTAGAACATCCCATCCTTGCAGATTCCACTGAACACCAGACTGCTCAACAAGGCCAGCTTGCACAAGGTGGGGTATCATCCCCAAGCTCTCAAGCACGCTCCAAACAGCCCACATCTTACATGCATTGTGAGCCTCTGGGTGATATAAGTCCTCCATTCAAGGTCCTTCAAACCCCAAAGGGTGGGTAAAAAAGAAGAAGCTTACCTTGGAGGGTGAGGAAGATGGAGAAGGACCACTTGTTGACGGAGAAGATGCCGTAGAAGGCGGCGGTCAGCACAAAGGTGGACATCATCATCTCGCTGGCGTAGAAACGCAGCACGGGGGCTGGCGCTCCCGCGCCGGTGCCGGGGCGCTTGTCGGAGGAGCCCAGCTTGGTGGTGACAACCCACTCCTGCGCCTGCTTCAGGTCAAGCACGCCTGCGCAGACAGGACCACAACGCCAGGTCAGCAAATGTTCCCCTTCACAGGCATGTCAAGAAGCACAGGAACGTCTGCAGGCCAGTTCAGACACAGATGGGGGCCATTTGCAGATCATACCACCCGCAGCAAGTTCCTATCAAGAAATCAAAGCCAGCTCCTGCCCGCAGCAGTGTCCTATATAGACATAGCAAGCCCCAAAGCATGGAAGGGGGAGCAGGATGCAACAGGTCCTGCCTCAGGCAAGGCCTGTCGCGTCTCTGTCCACCTCCCACAATTCGGACATTGCTAACCCAAAATATCACCGTCCCTAGGCACCGTTACCAAAAGGGAGATGGGGTAGCGCTGGGCCAAACAGCAGCGCACCTGCAATGACGGCCCATAGCTTGACGATGCCCATGGCATTCTCGAAGAGCACGTAGAGGATGCAGTGCAGCCAGCCCTTGGGCGTGAACACTGCGGTAGTGATGGTCACCACCACCGGCAGGTGCACCAGCGCCCAGAGAGGGATGTTCACCTGCACAGCCACGCATGCAAACTACTCAGCGCCTGCTTTACTCATCTTTGGCCAATAGCTGCCAACAGCGACAGCTGCACAACAATCAACAGCACGGCTTGTTGAGCCCGTCTCCAGTGGACTGGCAATATGTCAAGTGACTACGGCTCAAGAGCATCTGGGCAGAGACCAGTGGGTTGCTCCTGACCGCTCGGCATAGTAGCAAAGTGGTTGCTGACTGCCATCACAAGGAAAACAGGTGTGTCTCCTTCACGGCTGCCTGACAAGGGTGCAAGAAAGTGCACTTTGCAAAGGTGCAGTTCCAGGGGTTCGAGAAGATATTTAAGAATACACACCTCAGGGGTGAAGACGGAGAGGGGCACGAGGGTGCAGAAGAAGCCGAGGGAGACCCAGTGGGTGGCGAATTTGCGGATGCCAAAGTAGAGGACCAGGAGCTCCAGCTTGGCTGCCAGGGGGAGGCTGGAGTTCCAGATGTCCCCTGAGCAACGCCGCCACAGCTGCACTGGGCCGCACGTCCAGCGGTGCTGCTGCTTCCTGAATGCGAAGAAGCTGGCGGGGAGCTGCGCAGGCCACAGAACTCAGGTCAGACACCGCGCAGAAGGATCAGATCATCTTTGGCCACCACATATCTCTGAAATTGAAGATGATCATCTGGCACACGGTCACTCACAACATATGTATGATGTTATTGACCAGATGCTAGGAGATCATCATAAGTCCTCGAGCCATGCCAGTCTCTGGCTGTGGGAAATCATGCTACAGAGAGACAAGGCGTCTCCAACTTCTGCACACCCACAAAGATTTTGCATATGCCTCACTCGACACAGTACCCGTGTTGCTGCACCAGAAGTGCTCCTCGGCAGCAAGAACGGGGTCTGCAACTGATACAGCATGCCCCAACTATTGGGCTCAAGCCTGAGTCTTGGCGCGTGAATTAAGGGTGCTCAAGGAGTGGGAGCTCACCTCGTTCATACAGGTGGTGTCACTGAGGTAGACGGCCTTCCAGCCGTTGACGTAGGTACGCAGAGACAGGTCCATGTCCTCCACTGTAGTGCGAGATTTCCAGCCGCCGACCGTGACAATGGTCTTGCGACGCCACACGCCTGCCACATTCAGCCAATCCTCTCAGGCTAGAGCCTCACATTGCACTGCGACTGCGCTTGCTTCAGAGCTTTCATAAAGCAATCAAAGCTGACAGTGTCGCGCGCACAGGTCCATCAAGGTGGGAAGAGATCAAACGTCTTGCTATTGATTAGCTGCAATGACATCAGCGTCACTAGGCTACTGCCCGAGGGGAGTGGAGTTGGGTTGGGCTTTGGCCTCAGGCATTGGCCTTGGATTGCAGGTGCTGAGCCAGGTATGCATGCACTAAAGCCTCATGCAAGATCACCCAGCAGGCTCGTCAGTATGTAGCGCAAAACATGCCCAGCTAAGTCGCCATGTCTAGCGCAGTCGAGTCAGTATGGTGACCACAAACATGCCATTCTTGCAATGTCATCCGGTGTCAGAATGACAAAGTACAGGTCAGTGAGTGACAAGAAAGCGCACCGGCAGTGCCATTGAAGTTGAAGAAGCTGCCGCTGGCAAAGTGGACAAACTGCTCGCACTTGCAGTGGAAGTTGAGGGAGATCTCCTGGGCCTTAGTCAGGTATGACTCGTCGGGGTTGGCGAAGACCCAGCGGGCTTGCACGTAGCCCACCTCGGGGTTGTCAATCAGGTACGGGACGGTTTGCATCTGCACACATAAATAACAAAGATGTCAGAAACAGAAACATTGCCCACGATCATGCCATGCTCATCTGGCCAAATCATGTCTGCTAAAGCACAACCAACAGACAACCGGTACAGAGCATCTCAAGCACCAGGGCGCAAAAGCCATTTTCCAAGTTCCAGCTGAAAAATTTGATGCCTTTGAACAGCTACTACAGTGAGCTGGAGCGGTGGAATGTCTGAACTTCTTGCTGCCCTGCATCTGGCAGCGCGAAGCTCACCACCACCGGCAGCAGCAGCAGTAAAAGCATGAGCATAAGCAGATAAGGCACTGGCAAGCACAAAGTTCCCATTTCAAAAAATTCTGAGACGCACCAGGAAGTCTGACTCCGGCTTGAAGTCAGCATCGAAGATGGCGATGTAGTCATAGTCTCCCAACAGGTCCAGGCCCTGCACCACCCAGATCAATTTTCAGCACACAACGTCACGCATGCACAGTGGTGCATTCTTTCTTGCCAGTGCATGTGCTAGAAATCAAGCTTGTGGCATGGTCAAATGGTAGTCCAGACACCTGAGATACTCACACGATCTGCTACATGTTGCACATCCGGCAAAGATGCAGCTTTAGAAAGATGCCCAACAGTAAGGCAAAAGGGGCCAGGGAAGGACTGAATAGGGTCGCTTTAATAGTTGCCGATCAAGCACAGTCAGGGAGATGGTGATCGGCGCTCACGTCCTTGAGGGCTCCGGCCTTGTATCCCTGGCGATTGGTGCGGCGCACAACCTCGCACTTGACGCCTCTCTCTGCCCACTCTGCAGCCTTCTCGTCCACCAGCTGCCTCGTGGCTTTGCAGGTGGAGTCATCCAGCACCTGTGGCAGGGCAACAAAGGGTGAGGCTGTGAGCGCACTCCAGTACTGAGCAGCTTCTCTTTGCATCCTGCACCTTCTCGGGCGTGATCAAGTCTGATCAGCCACATCTAGCGTTCATCAGGTGCAAGACTGAGTCTTTAGCACTGCTGTTTGCGCCCGCTCGGTGGCTAAATTTTGTGGGTGACATGAGACTGAAGCATCTAGAGTTGCCACTGTGCTGTGTCAGACATCCCAGCTGAGAGTCCAAGCAGGCTGCTTTGGTGTGCTGTGGCCATCAGCACGCCTTCTGATCGCCATCTATGGACAGAACTGGCACCTAGTACCACTTTTATGCTGAGCTCACATCCTAATATGATTTGTGCTTTTTCGTTAAGCGTTGATCTTTTTGACGCAGCACGTCCCGATCAGAGCCTGTTATTTCTAATTAACATATATGGCACTTCAGCCGCCCCCTAGCGAAGGCTGGCTCTCACCTCGCCGCTGATGCGCTCTAGATGCGTGACAACTGGCAGTGCGTATTGCTCAGAAAGGCGCAGACTTTTGGGCCGATCGCAGTGCTGTGCTTACCTGTACGCAGAATCTGTCGCTAGGCCAATGCATCTCGCACGCCGAGTCAATGATGGCCTGGCAGACAGCCCGTTCATTGAACATGGGCAGCTGTACCGCGACCTGGAACACACACGAAACTGAGCGCCACCGCACTTCCTCTGTACCCATTGAACCTCCACAACACTCCCATATCACTAGATGCATCACAAAATCTCATTGGATCATGCTGTGTACCTTTGGGTACACCATGCTGTATGCTGCTGGGTCCGGTAGAGGACGCGCCGAAAACTCATGCTCTGGCTTGCGCCCTGTTAGCCTCGTCCTCATCTGGATTTTCATGTAGACGAAGACCTACAGCAACCAAGCATGGATGTCAGTTCCGGTGTATATTCTGTGGGTGCCCACAAAGCAATGCAGCGTGCTAGGAGACGTTCTAGGGCAGAACCCGCACCTTGTAGAGGCGATCCACGCTGATAAGCATGGACAGGCAGACTGCAACGGCGATAAGGCCACGCAGGAGGCCCACGTAGAGCTCATAGAGCGTCGCGTAGTGGGTGAAGGTGTAGAGCATCGTAGCGGCTGGCGTCAGGGCTTGCCTAAAGGTCAAGCTGGCTTTGCTGCCCCCGCGCGCTCTGCCTGGCTGCGACTGTCGCCTGCAATGCTAGCTGGTCTGTTCGATGATCGATCGCCACCGATCGCCCAGAAATGGCGGCTGGGTTGTGGGCTAAAGTCTAGCCCCTGAGGACTGAGGACTAGCGAGTCCACTAGCGCTTGCCTGCACAAGCCCCCGGATCAATGCCTTCTGCTCCGCTGAACCTTGTCCGGCACTGCTGGTGCCGATGAGCGGCGATGCGTAACTAAAACTGATCTGCGTCCTCCACAGATGCGCATCGCGGGGCTCCAGCCTCGACCCACATGCAACGCTGAGCGGCACAGAAACAGCCGATGGGCACTTCTGATCGCTGCGATCTCCGGCTGCTGAACGTATTTGGGACTGCGATGCAAGCACACCAAACAGCAGGTGAGAACTTCCGACTCCCAGGCTGGCACAGCAATTCTCACTCCCAGTTTCTGTATCGCTCACTCACTCACCAGGTCAGGCCTTGGGCAGGACATAATCCCGGAACCTCCTATAAGAGCCTCCAGCCACTCAGCATCAATGTACCTTTTTCCGCCAAAACGCTCACGATGACAAGCGGCTTGGACGCGTCTGGAAAGGATGGTGCCACTCGGGGAGCACGTTGAGCCTCTATCGATGAGTTTCTACTTGTGCACAATGAGCCGGCATGCATGTGCACATATGTGCATGCGATGCAGCATGAAGCAGCCCTTCAAAGATGCTTGTTTTTACGCAAACTGACACAAAAAGGAAATCACATATGGCATGTGCATATGCATGCGCACAATCCCGGAAGAAAGTGCATGCATGTTGAGCGCACCGGCAGTGGCGGGTCCCCTACCTAGAAACATGCAATTCCAAAACAGTCACGAGTATTCTCTGCACCCAAAAAATATGTCTCCATCATGATGATAATGATTACCTTGGAGACAAGGCCTTGTGATGACAACACTCAACAGATCGCAATATTGCAAGCATAGCCTGACACACTCATCATGATGCGCATGCGGGTCCAAGTTACTCAACAGTCCTCTGACTTAGAACTTACAATTTTAGGCAACCTTCCATGCTTGCAACTGCCTATCCCTCTCGCCACATAAACTTTCCATCCCCATCAGGTGCTCTGCAACAAAACCTCCTACATGGCCATCCGATTGAGTTAATCTGACGCCAACATGAGAAGTACATAATACAGAGGCTACTCAGGGGTCCCTGGCTTTGCTCGTGCAGCATATCAAATCCTTTTAGCTTGCATCATGCGGCAACTTGCCTCCCCACCCACCAAGAGTATGCATGCAACGGGGCAACAGCCATGCGTACAAGGGCTTCCAAAAAGAAATGCATGAAAGTGCAATAGAGACCTACTCCTGAACCGCAGGCGTGCAGTGCAACAATATTTGCAAATTCTGGGTGCTGCAGTAGTCCGTTTGAAACAACAAAGCAAATAAGCAAGCACTCCACACGCCTCCCCTCTCCACCCAGGTCCATAGCTCTCCAGCCCACAAATTTCTCCATAAGCTTCAGCCAAAGGTTCAACCTCTCCTACAATCCAACGCGCCTTGCTTATCTCCAGACACACAGTCTCTCATACATTGCACGGGCAATTTATATCCCTGTTGCCACTTGGCAGCTCCACGCCCCCTGATTGAGATGATCTCCTATCCAGCTGCTGCCCTCAACTGCCTCACAGATGAAAGGCGAGCAGCGCAGAGTATACTCCGGCAATAATTCTCATCCCTTCAAGACCCTTACTGGCGGTGATTGTTGTTGACACGGCGCAAGTGCGGCTTGGTGCGAATGTGCTGCTTGTAGGTCTCTAGGTCTGTCGCAGTCGTGCCGCACACCTGCTCGGCCACACCATCCCTGGTCAGCACTCATCAATCGCGCCAGCAGTGCTCCGTCAACAGTACTATTGTCTGCAACACTGCCAGAATCCAGACGGCGCCACATGCCTCTGGGCACTCAGCAGAGGCCGTGTATCTCGAGACGAGTGTACTTCTTTTGTTCTGAAAAGTCCATCTCAGGCACTCAGGGAGGGCCGACGGCCTGATCACCAGGAAATTAGGCAAAAGCAAGATCAGCGCTTATCGCACCTCGCAGTTGTAGTCTGCGCCCTGCTGGAGCCCCGGCTGCGCGAACGGCGCCGCGCCGACCGCACCCATGTAGCCGACGCCCCCGCCGTTCACATAGTGCCCCGGCTGCTGCTGCGCGGCGACATACCCGCCCGCCTGCGGCTGGGGAGGCATCGCCGCGTACGCGTAGCGGGGGCTGAGCTGCGCAGCCGCGTACATGACGGGGTGCTGCGCAAAGGCCGCCCCGGGGGCGGCGGCTGCGGCAGAGAACGCCGCTTCACGGCCAGGGAACCCTCCGGAATGGGGACCCCACTGCGCCCAGCCGGCCGGCGGCATGTAGCCCTGCATTGTGCGCTGATGGCCTGCGCATCCACCAAACAGATTGGCCTTTTGTAAGACTCATATAGAGAACCTACGGGCAATAACACAGGCTAGCAATATCCCTTGCAACCCTCCAAATCTTGAGGGTTGCAAGGCTGCGTTAACTTCTTTGTAGAAGCAGAAGCGGCATCAACCTTTATGGACACCCTATATTGCTGTCAAACAAGAAGGGTGAGGGCTAAGGCTCACCAGGGACGTGGGGCTGGTAGAAGGCCTGCTGCTGGGGGTAGTAGCCCACGTACTGGACGCCATAGGGCGAGGACGGGTGCAGCACAGCGCCCGCCTGCATGGCGGGCATGTGCTGCTGATGCACCGCCCACTGCTGCTGTTGCTGCTGCTGCATGTGCAACTGCGGCAGCTGTCTGTGCTTTGCAGCTTGGCCGCCATCCGCACTCCTTCAACAGGCACAGAGCCCCGTCAGCTCAACGCCAGCACCACGGAGTGCTTCGGTAATGGCTCATGTGATAATCTTGTTGTGATAGGAGAATCAGGGAACATGAACAACAGATATGAGGCGCAGCAAAGCGCGGAGAAGAGGGGGCACCTCAAGGAAGATCCACGGTCGAGCCTGGTCATCAATTCGCCGTTACGCGCCACTGTTGAGGCGGCTGCCGCCGCAGCCGCGGCCGCAGCTTCGGCGGCGCTGCGCGGCGCCGGTGACGGCTGGCGGGATGACGTGGAGGAGGCGGCCCTGACCTGCAGCGAGCCTGCCGCTGAGTCACCCAGCACGGCAGCTTCCGCTGCTGCGGAAGCTGCCACGGCCTGCGCCGCTGCTGCTGGCAGGTGCCCCGTGGTCAGCCGCCGCAAGTGCGCCTGTCAACACACCGCTCCAAATGTCAGCATAGGAATGTGCCGGAGTCTTGCACAACTAATACATTGCGTTAATGGCATGGCAGACTTGCGCAACGGAGCAAGAAACATTGTGTCTGTCACCTTGCCGGCGACGTGCATGGCCATGTGCTGCGCTGAGGTGGTGGTGATGTCGCAGATCTTGCAGTAGTGCGACGATGGCCGCTGCACGCGCGCGCCCGACACCTCCACCCGCCGCTTGTGCTTGCGACCGCGCGTGTGCGCCTGATCCAATGAGACAAGCATGCATTCGTCAGCGATGATACATCTTGAGTCATCCCTTCCAACAAGTTGCAGGGGAAAGGAACCTCTTATCTTGAGCACACCCAACTTGCGTGTAGGGGCCTAGGTGTATCTTCAGGAAATTGAGGGAAAATTGTGGCAGCGGAAGAAACAGCAGGAGACTCACCTCCAGATGTGCGGCACTCGTGGTGGTGATGCCGCAGACAACACACTCATGCCGCTCCTTTGGACCATCCGAGATATCGCCGCTGCCATCGCCATGGGCGGCTTCAGCAGCTGCAAAGCCTTCGCTGTCGCTAGTGTCGGAGCACTCTGGGCGCAGCGCTTCAGTGCCGGCGTCCACAGCCCCATCCGTCATCGCGCCTGCTCCCCCAGTAGAGTACGATTCATGATTGCCTCCTCCTGTAGAGCCATTAACAACTAAGGAAATCAATGGATGATAAATCTGGAGGGAGTTTCTGATACGGATAGAAAGGCAGCAGCAAATTTCACATTTGTAGGCGCACTCCCTCAAAAGACTTGCTACAATCTAATCAATTGAGGGAGCAGCCCTGAAGAATGAAAATCTGCTTGCGCAGGGACATCCAGTAGCTACTTCAAACTGAGAGCACACTCAATGCACTGCCAATATCTAAGCTTACAGGTCAGCACACCTGGGGCCTGGAGTATTGCACCGGCATCGCCTTGCGCGGCCGCGGCTGTCGGCGCCGAGGCAGTCCCGGGCGGCGCGGCCGCCGCGGCGGTGGCAACTGGGCCGGCATCGTCGTCCCCGTCACCCACCTCCTGCATCTGCTCCAGGTACTGGCGCAGGTCCATGGAGGAGGGCAGCGTGATGGAGCCGATGCGCAGCAGCGTCATGGCGTCGCCGTTGCTGCCCGTGCTGCTGGTGCTGTCCTTGCGCCGCAGCAGGTGCCAGTCGCCTGCGCCGAGAACACCGGCCAGTGAAACTTTTGCTGCATCCTCAATCAGCTGGTGAGAGGCTGGCACTCACCAACCCAACCTGCAGTGAACATACTTGAAACATCCCAGAGGGCTGCCTATGAACGCCATGTATGCCACATAAGGCAGGTGAAAAGTACGCCTATACAGCCCTGATCTCTCCAGGTGTGCCTCAACAATTGCAAACGACAGGGCCACGGCAGCCTTCCATTCTTTCAAGCGCTCATGCCAGCAGAACACCATTCTGAGATCGGATACCCTTGCGGAGACACATAGCATTGCTCGAATTAGAAGCAGGGGCGTGCCTGAGGCGACGCGCTGCATGAAGGGCGTCCTCTCACTCTCCGGCATGTTCCCAATGTACTGCAGCCTGCGCGCGTGCCTCCTCCCGCGCACGTGATCCTGCCATTCCCCATCCAAGCACGTCAGCGCAAGCCTTGCCAGCCACAATGCATCAGACACTTGGAGCCTGCAATATTTCCCTGCAGTTGCTACCTGGGCTGCTGCAAATGGAAGTCGTGCTCCCAATCATGCCTCCAAAATTGTGCATTTGCCGCCGACTAGGCCAGAAAGCGGGACTGCCGTGAACGTCCAGGGTAAATGGAGGTGAGTAATAGACAATGGATATGATCAGGGTGTCTTGCAGCGGGTCTGCGGGGGTGTTGTCACCTCCAGGTTGGCCTGGCTGGTGGCGATGATGCCGCAGACGGGGCAGAAATGCTGCGCGGCGAGGCTCACGCTGCCCCCGCTCGGCGCCAGCGGCGGCTTGCTACTCAGCCGGCGCATGCTATCCTCGCCGTCGCTCCCCAGCGCGTCGTCGTCAAAGCTCTGGCTGAACCGCACCTGCGCAAGCAAACGCAACGTGACCCTCTCACATCGGTGAGGCACAAGACATTGCAAAATAGAAAGATGACCAGTGTGTGATTTTCGCCAGAACTTGCTTCCCCTGATGCACCCCGTCGAAGGCAACCCTCACACAACAGGCCACAGCACCCCTTCCCTCCATGCCTTGCTGGAACATGTTTCAGCAGGTGCATGCCACCTCCAGGATGAAGCATGCACCCAAGGAAATGCATGACATGTTGAAAGCGTGGTGACTCACCCGCATACCGGAGGGGCGAAGGGTGAGCGTGCGCCGGGGCAGGGCCCCGAGGCGGTCGCCGGGCCCGTCGCCGCCGGAGCCGTCATCATCCTCGTCGTCTGCGGCGTTCCCTCCAAAGCCGGCCGTATCGGCGAACGCGCTCGGCACGCCGCAGCCCTGGAACTCCACCTCCTCGTCACCGCTCGCTCCGGCCGCGCGGCCGCGGGAGACCAAGATCCCGCAATCCCCCTCGGCCTCAGCTTCCGCCCCGCCGGAAGCCGCCGCCTCTGCGCCGGCCGATGTATCTACCTCGGTCACAGGTTGCTCGCACTGCGGCTCCGTCGAGTACATGGAAGGTGACTGGGTCTGTGCCGGTTGAAGCGCATGGCCTGCGCAGGTGTCTGGGCCCGGCTCGTCGAGCACACAGTCCAGCGTACTGTTGCACAGCTGCTCGGCTTCTGTCAGGTGCTGCTCCTGCTTCTCCCGCCTCTGATGCTTCTGGCCCCTGCAAGAAAACGCCCCAACCTCAATGCCACGCATCACTGCCTCAAAAGCACATCAATCATTCGCCACATACCAGGTGATGTACTCGCAATCCCCAAGACCTCCCGATTGACAGGACATCTCTGTCCTGCATAATGTGAAGTGTACACACTTACTTTGATAAGCATGAATGTGGAAAGAAAGTGGCAGAGAGGGGCACCTGAGGTGGATCTGTTTGTGGGTGGAGCTGGGAACCGTGACATCGCACAGCTCGCAGTGCAGCTCTTCACCGTCAGCGCCGGTGTCTTCAGTGAGTGAGCTGGTGACTTCGGCCATTGCAATGTGCTTCCTGTGCCTCTTGCCGTCCATGTGCACTGCCAGCTGCTCCTCGGAGGAGGTCACCACGTTGCACACGTCGCATGGGTACTCTGCAGCTTGCCTGCAGCCAATCCATACAGCTAAGCTTCAGACATGCACAGAATTGCATGCTGTTCCCATGTGCTTCGCATTGAGGATGCAGCGCTGCCGCCAATGCACTTGATGCCCTCCCTTCGGCCTGTCCTCTCGAACATACAAGCGCACATGATCCAATCTGTTGGAGCCACGGCTGCCATCAACTCCCAAGCTGACAATGCCAGTCATGCTGGTGAGCCATCTGGCACGTGCAAGGGGGGGACTAATTAAGAGAGTCACACCTGGCGCCGGCGGCGTCGGCCTCCTCGGCAAGGCGGCGGAGGTGCTTGCGCCCCTGCAGGTGCTGAACCAGGAGCTCGGGCGAAGTGGCAGAGATGTCGCACACCTCGCAGCTGCCCTGGCTGCGCGCGCGGTGCATGGCGCCATCACAGTGCTCCCTCCACTCCTCCTCGCTCTCTGCCGACGTCTGGCACACCCGGCACCTGCGCGCGCACGGACGGCACATGTCAGGAATGGTTACGTCCATGGAATCATCTCTCATAGTAGCCTTGTCCTTCCAAGGACCAGCGAGCAACACTATCATTGCAGCTGCAGTGATCTATCATTGCATCTGCAGAATGATGGGCTGACAAGCCTGCAGGTGAAGAGACGACTCTTCCCTTGCATCAAGAGAAGCACATGCTGACCTCTGCATGATGCACATGGTCAATAGGCTGCTGAATGTGAACCTGGACTTATCTGCACACATTGCTGGTTAGGTGCTCCTGAAGGTATACAGCTCGGCCTAGCGTTATCACCCACCGCAAGACACTCGCGCCATCGCTGGATTCGCCGTCAGCATCAAATGCTCCCACAGCTGCCGTGTACGGCTGGGCGGCAGCCGCCTTTGCAGCAGCGGCGTCAGCGTCGGAAGCATCTTTGATGCCGTGCAGCCGGTGCTCCCCGGACTGCGCCGGCGTCAGCGGCTTGAGCATGAGCGTGCTGGCTGTGCTGCTGGGGCTGCTGGAGTACCCCCCCTCCTCGCTGTCCTGAGACCCTCGCCTCCACACCCTTGTAACTACCCCTGTCGTGTCGCTTCCCTGCTGCCGCACCTCCCCCTCTGCAGCTGTGCTGGCGCGCTGTGGCGCTCCCTCCACCGCTGCGCTGCCCTCTGCCCTTAAAGCCTGGTGCATGTCAGGGGGTGGGCTGCATGTGCTGGGAGCAGGGGCCTGGGAGCCTACCGCGTGCTCCTTGTGTTCAGGAGCACGTGGCAAGGTCCCAAACTCCTGCTGCGTGCGCGAGCTTGCGCTGGCAGTGATCTGCAGGGCGGCCTTGCCGTCCAGCAGGGCCTCCTTCTGGTCGAGTGGCGTGGTGTTATGCCTGAGCCCGGTGGATGTAAGAGGGTCTGTTGGGAGCTCCTCCTGAGCTTCAGCCAGCATGTCTTGGTCCAGAGAAGGTCCTGCAAACAATGTATGAAGACATCGGCATGGTTATGCAAGAAACTCAGAAGGACTCCTAGCAGACACACAGCCACAGCGGGACGCTGCAAGTACTAAGCCTACTGCGCAGAAGGACAAACAATAGACTTCAGATGTGGTCTTTGAGCATTTGACACTAGCTTGAGTGACGATAAGTCAACAAGAAAACAGGAACGGACAAAAGGCGACCAACATCGCCCCTTGTCAGTGTTGCTGTTTTAGCTCTGGCCAGACAGCATTAACCATGCATGCGACCATCATCACCCTTCAATCCTAAATGCATCACAATATAGAACAGATTGCCCCGACCGGGCTTCAGGAGCTGGCCGATCACGGCCAGAAGCTTTATGGAACTTGCCAGGCTGCGAGAGGGGTCTCTTCAAAAGCACCCTGAATCCTAGGCGTGACTATTACCTAGAAGTGACTTACCAATAACAAAAAGTTATACGACAGAAGCCTCGTACTTGAGGAGTTGGTGAAGTTCCACAAGCATGACGAAGGGAATTCTTAAGCACCTGGGAAAGCACCTGGGATACCTGAGACTCACCTTCAACGCTCGTTGTCAAGCGCCCACCATGTCCCACAAGAAGCAAAGCTTTTCAGCCTTTATCGCTGCTACTCCAATGATTGCGGAGTGCGCACTGCACGTAGCCTTCCACCAACTCCGACAGCCTCAAGCTACTTGCTGCACACGACGGCCTTGGGCTGTCACGCTCAACGACAAGCAGCGCGCACAAGGCTTGCACATTCCGACGGAATACATTGTGTTGTCTTGCAGGAGGAACTGCTGCCCAAGGTCTCGGACCCATCTCCTCGTCCAACTCAGACGAGGCGGGGCTTTGGCTCCTGGCACCTGGCACCTGGCACTGGCACTGACTTGACTCATGCAGCATTGATGGCGATCTGTAAATATAACATTTGTGAAATCAAATCGATAAAATTGCTTGATGAGGATTGCGGGACCAATACGTGTTTCCCTTCGGTGACGAGTACCTGCGCTGAGATGCATGGGTGTATGAAATCAAGTTGCAGACCTAGCAGGCCCATTATAGGATGCAGTTGTAGATGCAAAGATTCAATATATTGTATTTATTGCAACCGATGCAGCACCCCAGCGTAGAAGAAGAAGCATCCTATTGGAGGATGGAGCATGCTATTACCCACTAGATAGCCATCAGCGCTGAAAGATTTCGCACCAACAATGAGTCAAGCCAGCTTTGATCGTACACATGAGTTCTGGGAGGCTGTGAACGTCGTCGCTCACAAGAGCGGCCTTACAGAGGTGCTTTCCCTGTCGTGCACATAAACTGCTCAATTAGATATGGGTGGTCCAAATGTACTTCTGCATACAGTGCTCTGCAACATTACCTATCTGACCGAATCTGATGCTCCCCAGGACAAGCTGAAAAAGCTCAAGTCTGCACAGATTCTGCGTTCTCTAGCGCAGAAGACAGAATTCAGCTTGGCAGCGGTGGAAGTGGTAGATCCCACCTTACGTTCACAAACCTCCACATGCCCTTTCTGGTTGCGATGTCCTGACATGCTTCTCAGCTCCCTTGTGTTTCACACCGCCTACTGCACCCCGCAGGCCAAAAACATAGACGCCCTGCGTGCCTTCGTCAAGGAGCACCAGCGCGACTATGTGCAGAGCGGTGTGCAGACGTCACCTTGCTGCACAGTTGCATGCAATAACGAATTAAAATATCAGTGCAGCTTGCGATATCTTGCTAACAAGATATCCTGCAAACCCATGTTGGAAACCTCCATTTGACCTGTTTCCCACTTTCATCCCATGCATCATACCACACATGACGATTGTATGGCATAGGATGGGCTATAGCATTCACAGTCTATTGATATGATGAGTCCTGTGGTCCAGGACGCTGCAGCGAGGCAGAGCGGGACAGGATAGAGGAGCAGGTAGGGAGGTACATGCGCAGCTGCACGGCCAACATTGCGCGGCTGGAGGCGAGCCTGGGGCCCGATCAGCCCGGGGCACGCGGCCTGAATCCCCACATGTTTGCTCACCGGCACGGCGTGGTGCGCAATTTCTCTAGCATGCAAGCCAGTTCATGCAAATTTTACTCCGCGTGCATTTGCCACGCCGGTGACCAAGTTTATGAGTACGGCGTGAGGGCCCACCGCTGCGTGACGCATCCTTCTACGTGCACCCTGATCCTTCAAGCGACATGCAGTATCCGTGATTACCGTTTTCCTGGGCCATGGACGCATGACGGCCTAAGTGTCCATGGCTGTCAGGAGCATCACTGGCGCTGGTCCTTGTGGCATCATCATAGGACACCATCATATGTTATCAAATTACTCGCAGCAAAGGACATGTGCTGGCTGTGCACCGCAAGCAGATGGGGAACTGAGAGGAAAACTGCTTAGCATGCTCTATATACTGCGCGAGGATTGGTGGCTGCTGTGGGGGTTCGGCCAGAAGGAGGGTTGAGTGACTTTTTGGCCTGCAGGCATTGATACTCAGCGAGCGGCTGCATGCGATCGGCAGCAGCTTTGACTGCTGCAGAAGTGTGCGCTACCAGCAGCTCAAACAGCAGCAGCTGCGCCAGCAGCAGCAGAGGCAGCGGCTCAGCTCTGTGCAGGCAATTGACTGCCTGTCTCAAAACAATTCTTGCAATTGCTGCAAGTTTTCTGCCCAACAATCTCTTTGCACGGTCCAATGCCATGCCAGTGATGTGATGGAAACCTGTGCATCACTGCTCTGATTGCCTCTGTGTGCATGCAGAACTCAACAGCTTACAGGCCGGAGTTTGACGCTCAGCAGCCCTCAAACCTGCCTCAGGTGTGCTCCTGCCACAAATGTGTCCTGTGACATGGAAATGTCAGTTGCGGTTTCTGTGTGCTCACAAGCAAACTCCAAACCCAAACTCTGGTGAAAGCCTCATCTTGATTGGAGCAGACACATGCTGTCCCTGGTGTGCAGCCGAATGAGGCAGAATGCCGGAGTTGGGGTTGACGAAATGCATGAAAGGGTGGAAATTGAGTTTTGTGTGACAAAGGTCATGGCAGAGAGGATTTCCTGGTATGATGCGCAGGAACAGCAGCAGCTCATAGAGGAGGAGAACAGGGCGTTGGTGCAGCAGCTCATGAGCTTGAATCAGGGCGCCACCAGCATTGAGACCACCATGAGGGAGCTGGCTACCCTGAACCAGATGTTTTCAGGCCAGGTGTGCTTTGGGGTTCCCAAATTTTCTACATAATCCTTTTACTTGGCAGCCCTCTTCCACATCTCTCAACATAGTAGAGAAACTTACCTTTATTCATGATTTCACTGTCCCAGCGAGCATGTCTACGGTGAATAGCTCTCAAGCTTCTGTAGTGGTGGCAGAGCATTGCTCAGGTGCTTAAGCTGCCTTGCGCAGGTCTTCCATCAAGCACAGCAGATAGAGCAGATCTACGAGGAGGTGAGCAGACTTGTTCATTTCTATCAAGTTGCTGTGCATTGTGAAGAAGCTCTGCAATTACTCTGCATGCGACAGCTCAAGCCCCCAATGGGTTCGTTTTCCAATACAATGATTTATGTGCTGCAGGCGGTGCAAGCCACAATGAATGTGGATAAGGGGAATGTGCAGCTTAAGAAAGCAATCAGGGTGGGCGGCTCTGCGCGCTCCTACCTCTTCTGGTTCTTCGTTATTGCTGCTGCCAGCCTCCTTTTCCTGGACTGGTTTTACAGCTAGCCTGGCACGAGCTGCAGCCGGCATTCAAGCTGTTCGTAGGCTCTCGCACCTTCTGCCTAAAATGATGGCGGTCTCAAAGCCGTGGGTCTCACTTTTTTTGTGAATTAATCAGGTGAATGACGTGATCGTGAAAATGAAGTCAAAGATCTCCTAGAATCACTGACATGAACTCTTACCTGGAATATTTTTGTATGGAACTATACATTCCATCGTGGAGATAGCTTTAGTGCCATCGAAAGCTGCTTGAAGCGCCTTTTTACCAGATCACAACAAATGTAGTAAAGGCCCTTGTGTTACATCTGTTGTGAAAGGCAAGGATGAAGTGAGCATGCCAGGGTCACATGTTTTTCTTCAAACAACTTGACGTTGTTTGAAGAACCTTTCACATGACGGCAATGGATAAACTTGCATCCAACCATTCTAGATCTACACAGCATTGCATCAAAAGTGGTATCTACGAATTCCCACAAATCTAATAGCCAAATTCAAGCGTTCTATTCTGTTCTGTTCTTTTCCATTCTGGCAACAGCCTTTCCTCAACTCACTGCATCCGCAGGATGGAATTCCTGAGGACTTGAAAGATTCGGTGCTGTCAACGCTCAGTGTCAAGAGCACCGTAGGACAGACAATCCCATTCGAACAGCGTAATTAGTAATCTAGACAAGGAGATCGTAGTCATCCAGCTTGTCATTGTACTGCATGACCTTGCGCCGGATCTTGGATGTGTCAACCCATGTCACAAAGTCCTCCATGGGCCTTGTCACCAAAAATGCTGGGTCCAGCACGGCCTCTGGCCCCACCCGCACATGCCCCTGGACACAAGATCACATTTCAAGTTTGAATACAAGTAGGTTTACATCCAGCTGCGCAGCTCGAAGCAAAGCTGACATCTGCCAGTGTCCTAGCTCTCATCAAACATCAGAAGCAAGAGGTCCACAGAATCATGCGAGGGCTGCTACAAGCACAAGACTGTCTAGACCGTACATAAGCAAGCCCCAACAGATCCCTCTTGCACTGCATGAGACAGTCCGACTGGAGGTCACCCAGCAAGATTGTTATGCCCGCTCTTGCGGCAACAAAAGATAATGGTCACAGTAAGCATTGGTGGAGGGCGCGTGCGGCTGCAGCACACCTGCTCGATGAAGGTGCAGGCTTCCCGCAGCGTCTCGGCCATTTTCAGGCGCACCATGACCACAGAGAGGCGCCGCCGGCAGAAGGATGACGTGGATAGCTTCTCTAGCAAGACCAGGCTCTTCTTGGTCGAAATGACTCCCATGTTGTACAGCCTGTTGGCACACATCAAGCGCACAGCAAATTCAATGAGGGGGGAGTGATAGTAGATGGCATGCTGCATGGCTGGATACTCACATGCGAGGATGCAGCAGACAGATGTGATTGCCTCTCAGAGGAGATCCCTGAGCTGTCAGGCTGCCAAAGTAACATTGCTCTCAATCTCCTGTGCAGACCCACAAAAGTGACAGGAAGCATCTGGTCTGGCACAGGGCATACTTGTCCAGCATCTGTTCTGTGAGCTCCACGCGAACAGGGTCCTGTTGGTCTAGCCTCTTAATCACGTTGACCAGCTTTGTGACGATGCCGCAGATCTTATTGTACTTTTTGTAGTCTTCTCTGTCCTGTATGTGATACCTCCTGATCACCTGCGCCCACCCACTCCCTCAATACTGATATCTTCAGTGGTGAACACCAAGATGGCAGTCTGCAGAAGAGCTTTCCAGCAAGGATCAGAAAGGCCCTCTACCTGCAGCTCGCGCTGATTGTGCTCGTTCTTCCACTGCAAGAAGTCGACCTTCTTTAGGAGTTTCTTTTCATGAAACTTGAGCTGCCTCATTGTATGGAGAGTGACGTTGAGCCGCTTGGATGAAGTGTTTTAGGCGCAACAATAGTTCTACTTTGTACTTGACACAACTCCACTAAAGAAAGATCAAGTGACAAACAAAAGCAGCGAGAGGCGTTTCAGACGATGACACAAAATGCTCACGCAGATCTGCAGAGCGCACGATTTCGTATCGAGATCTGCGATGATGAACTTGCTCGAGAGGCGGGTAGCGCATGACTGAAGACATTGATCGAGATTACTAGCGAGAAGAGCCGGCGCCACGTTGCGCCAATTTTGCCAGTTTTCTCGAGTCGTTTCCGGCACGCCTCTGGAGATCCACCCTGTTACGCCATGGTATTATCCTTGGCAAATGATTTTTCTCTTGCTGACTGACGTCCAAGGTCGCGAGGCAAGACGTCATAAGGGCACCCGGTTCGCGAATTCGGGTCAGTGGTGATCATCACCGCAGGAGACTTCAGAAACACATGCCGCAAAAGCTGTTGTGCATTATCGGAAATATCGTGACTGTGATGCAGTGCAGACTGGCGCGCTCAACGAACTTCTGAAGACCCTGGGGAGCCTCCAAGCGGCGGAAGAAGATTGGTACGACCCTGCGCCCCACTCCCGAAATCCCGCAAGCGCAGGCAATCACGAAAAGCCCGTATTCAGCATTATGTTTGTGAGAAAGGACCACCAGGTCGCGTGGGGCTCCTGAGCAAGGTCAGGGACGGAAGGGGAGCCAGACCGATGGGCCTAGCAGGACTCGGGACCGTTTAATAAGCGAGCAGGGCCACTTCGGACAAAGCCCAAATGCACACTAGGCAATCTTGAAGTTCCATTTTTCCTGACTTATATTGTTCCATCGTCACAGCTGCTCGGGTCACTTATGTTCGGGCTCATCTCATTTGCTGCTGGGCTTCGATCTGTGGGCTCCGAGACCGCACTGTGAGTCAGGAAGAAGCTCGCACCATTCACATCCAAACAGAATGCAGCTTTTACAATGTCATGACTGTTTAGTTGATCTGTCAGATCGCAGCTGTGCTTTCGACAGGCAGAGCAAACGGCACTCTGGCTGACCAGATGTCTCTATGTCTTGCAGGTGTGACTTGGCCACGAATACTGCCACCTCGATCACAGCCGTAAGAACTTTGCAAAAATGGCGCCTCGTCAGGACAGCCTGAACAGCTGCTTTAGCGAGTTGACCGGGAGGGGCGACATCGACGCTGCCTGCTTCCCGCGACAGCTTCTCAACACTGCAGGGCAGTGGTGCACGCCTGGCCACGGATGCGCAGCGGTGTCCGCCCCTCGAAAATCACCCATGGAGCTACCCTTGCACGCTGAAGCCGCTCCGCGACTCACAGCAGCCCTGCTGGAGGCCAGTGAAGCCCTGTACAAGCTCACTGCTCCCTCAGCATCTCCCACGGAGACATTGGAGCAGCTCTGTAGGCTAAATGGGCCTCTGCAGGTCCGTTCTACACCCAACGTACAACGCAAATCTTTCGCTGAGCGCCACCTTTGATGCACACAAAGCCGGCAGCGTTGCCCTAGTCGGTGTACTTTTTTGGATCCCAGCGACGACTAAACTGCTGCATGCACTCGCCAACTTGATCATTATCTCATATTGAGCTAATATTTCCTGTTAATACTGCCCTGTGCAGGCTACAGCTGTAAAGGCGGTCTCTGCAGCGCAGCAGCCGCATGCCAGCCAGCTGGAGTTCCCATGCAAGCAGCAGGAGCGACAGGTGGAAGCGGACATCTCAGACACCGCCTCTGAGACGGGCTCTTCGTCGACCCCGCCCCCGCGCAAGGGGCGCCGACGCACGCCCATGTGCAGGAACCCCTCTACAAAGGTGCACACTCTTCACTGGCATTCTAAAGTGCATCCATGGTCACACCTATTGACTGCCAAGTGATGGGCCAAATCTGTAAACCTCCTGTTGTTCTATGTAGATGCCCCTCGAGGTCTCTGCTGCTTAGCTGCCCAGGGACCTACCTCACTGCCTTCATCACCGAGTCTCTCCACTGGTGCTATAATTGAAGACTTGCAAAAAGGTGATTGACACGATTCTGACTAGGAATGTGAATGGCGCAGGCAGCTGCCAGGAAACTTCAGCCGCCGCCGCCCCCGGCGTACCGGCCGGCGCAGACGCCGTTCCCCTGGGCGCGCACGACGGCCTCCAAACTCGTGCAGAAGCTTCTGGCGATGCAGGCAGCCGACCGGTGCCCGTCTCCCGAGGCGGTGCCTCCGCGCAAGGCCGCCAGGCTAGCCCTGCTCTGCAGCCCCGGGCAGCAGACCTCCTGCCCGGCCGCGCAGCCCATTTGCCCCGCCGCCTGCCCAACCGCTGACCTGGCAACGCCGGCCTGCCTGGAGCTGCCCGCCGGCGCTGCCCAGATCTCCGCCGATCTGCCCGGCACCAGCAAGGCGGGCAGCCTGCCCTCGGGTGTCGCAGAGTGGCGGGTGCAGGTCTGGCCCGTGCCTCAGAATTGCACCTATGCAGCTGCAATCCCACGCGAGGCTTGATGCTGCAACAGCAGTGCACCTGAATCTGTGTGCCTGACACAGACAGTGCGCAATTGACCAGTAGGCAAGGCCCTGCTGCAAGCTGGCAGCCACCAGCCTCGCTACTCCTGAGGGACCGTCTTGGGACCCCCCAGTTGCAAGCCGGCAGATCTGCAGCTTTGCAGCATTTGACACATTCACTTGCCCTGCCCCTGCCTGGCAGGGCTAGAGTCGCCTTGAGGCGCCATTAATAATTTCAAGGAGGCTGCTTTTGTGGAACCTCCAATTTCCCCCAATGACCTGAGCGCTGAGCCGGACGGCGGGCCCACTCATAGAGAATGCAGCTGCCACTGACAAGGAAGTGCACACTTTGTGTCTTCTGCAGCAATGGGCATGCTCTAACTATGAACAAATTCATCCAACAAACAGTAGTTTTGCATGTCTCATGCCCTGGGCATGGGGTGTGGGCGGAGTCTTGCAAACCTCTTCGGAAGGTTCCCAAAGATCTGTGAATGCATGAGGTGGATGTGCAAGATGGGCCACTATAATCGGCAGCAGGTCAAGTGATCAGGGTGAGGACCTGCAAAAATAAGGTGAGGAGGAGGTGACAAGTCTCAAGTACGGCGCTCTGTGCCGCATTACATTGAGTTAATAACTGAGAAACATCAAGTACCATGTTCGCGTGTTATATGTTTGGCATGACCATGATGCAACGCTTTTGTGTTGCTGACGGGATCTTTCGGTACAAAGATTTTCTGGCAGACATTTTATTGCCCCACTCATGCTCGGTTCTGCGCCAGTGTCTGGAAGCAATTAGATTGGGGGCAGGAATTAAAACGCTGATGCCTTAAGGCCACAGCGGATGTGGTTAGGGTGCATTCTCTCTATCAGTAGGGTTCTCTCTATCAGTAGGGTCGCACTTTGCTCCTAGTAGTACTGGTCATCACTCATAAGGGAGTAGCAGTGGATTTTTTGCAAGGCAACATGGATGGCTGCCGGCTTTATATTCAATATTCAAAGAACATGATTGTGACGTTTGCATTGTGCTTTGTTAAGCATTTGTTTGACCGAGCAGTGCTTAGGAAGTAGAAGAAACCCAAGTACTGTCTGCATTGTCCAGTAAATTCTGGCATGGTGTACTGCATTAATTTTGTGTAATACTTATCACATCTTTATGCTTATGAATGCCATCGTACCACACATTGTGAATATAAAGTATCTCAATTGGCCCCGGCTGGCGGGGGGCGGTACAAATACTGAGCACCGTGCCCCCGGTTGATTGGGTCTTGCTTGGATCTGGCGAGTCCAACAAGGGGTAGGATTGCGGCAGCCTTTAACTGCAGCTTGTCTGCAGGACGCACCTTGCCTCTTGGCAGGAAAAGCGTGCAATAATAATAATAATACAGATTGCGCAAGTAAAGGTTGCGAGCATGCTAGCATCACTGATCCTGGCAGGCAATGCAAAGCACTGACCTGCCACACCAATACCCATCCGTCAGCCTCTGATCGTCACAGCAGAAGTCCCAATCCTTGCAGTCTCATCACGGCAATAAGATTGGGACGCAAGTCTGTTGCTCTAAATCATTCACATTGCTGCCTTCCAAAACGGCTGCAGTCCTGAGGGTCAGTAATTGGCGCACCGAAGGTGCGCACGGTCTGCTGAACTACATCTTCTCTGCAGTGCCTTCATTTTCTATCGCCTTGATGTCAAACATTTTCTCTTCTCTCGATTCTGAATTCAATAGACCATTCCATCAGTACTGTTCAACTTGCCCGTTTCCTGAGTCATGGAGAGATGTCCTAGATCAGCATGTCCTATGTACGACCAGTCAGAAGAACTTCTGTCTTTGGGAAGTCTCAAAACAGCTAGCAGTGCTTCAGTGCTGCCAGCAACAAGCTTGCCGCCCCCTTTCAACTTTTGTGTGCTTCTAGAATACACCCCAAAGGGAGATATTTGCCCATTCGGGAAAGAGCGCAGCCAGCGCCCCAAAATGTCATCCCAGATGCTGCTCCCATCACAGCCATACAAAAGAGCCTTCTAGATTGAAAGGAAAGCTACAAGTAGCAGACTCAGAAAGGAAGGAAATACTGATACAGGTACTGTCACTACACCATCCCAAGCCTCATGCATTCCTAGCGTCCCTTCCTCTCCCACCAAAACGGAGAACAAGTACCAAAGCTTCACCTCAATGGAGGCACACCGGGGCTCCCTGCTTCTGCAAGCTGCAATGTGAGCTTGACAGGGACATCATCATGACTAAGCACAGCATCATGACTTGAAGTAGCAGGGCTCTGAGCAGGGAACGCCATCCACCAATGCTGCCGGCCGCCAATCATGACCGGCTGCGCACCAACTTCCGAGAAGCCGTTGCGCAGGTAGAAGCTGCGCGCAGCTTCCGAGCAGGTGTTGACCAGCACCGGGCAGTCCCTCTCCGCCTGCGCATGCATGCGGGGACACGGTATCACACGGCTATTTTGCTGCTTATAATCTGTATGGGCTGCACTTTTCATACCGTCTCTTCGTGCCAACAAGCCATTAAGAGGAGATTTGCAGCAGGTACAGCTTTCCTGCGTGCCGTAAATACTGCGCCTCCCAAAAGTTTCCTCTCAAAAGCTGCGTCCCTGGAGGCTTGCCTTTGCCTCACCTCAACCTGCCAACTGTGGCTGCTAGTGCTCAGCTGCACATGCCTCACCGGTTGGGGCATGCACCGTCTGCACGGTGCGCCAAGCAGGACCCGACGCTAGAGAGGCTCGGCAATTTCATGTCTTGCTTCCCATGCAAAGATGCGATGGACCTTTCATGTCTGCAAAGCCCAAGAATGCTGTTCCACCTGTGGGACAAGTATCTGCAGGTGCCGAGAGCCCAGAGAGCGCACCTGCGCCTGGCGGATGCAGAGAGAGAGTGTTCTCGAGCCCAGCCCCCGCGACTGCGCAGCGCAGTCCACAGCCATATAGTCTAGGTACCAGAAGGCGCCCAATTGAGGCTTGAGTAGGTCCTTCTGTTTCTCTTCGCCCGAGTCAGCGGCCAGCAGCCGGTGAGTCACCCCGGCGCCAAATCTGAATGGCAGCGCCAGCAGCCCCTGTCGCACAACCTGCCACGGCTGCAGCTCCCTGCTGCCAGGACCTGTGAGGCAAGATTTGAGGAAAAATTCAGCATTTTAGCAGTCCTCCATGCCTGCAGATGTCCCCTCCGTCAGGCCAGAGGCAATGCCTAGACGACAGAAAAACACTGTCCCAGCTTTGATGGGAATAGTTAATTTATTTTGCCGCAATTTCTACTTGCATGGCCGTCTGGCCATGTGCTGTTGAAGGTGCTGATCAGTAAATTTGTTCTGTAATCAGACAGAGTGGTCTTCTGTGGTCAGAACTACAGGCTGCCTCCCTACCTGATGAGCTGGGGCGCCACAGAAGGACGACTCCTAGGAGCTTTTCGCTGGGTTTCTCCTTGACCGCAAAGGCATACCCTCTCTTCCTGCCTGACTTTGTGAGCAATCCCCTCACATATCGCTTCAGCACCCAGGCCAGCAATTTGAGCCTTTGCTGATCCCGTGGCTGGATGTAGGCCCAAATAGGATAGTCTCTGAAAGTGCGGGCGAGAATCTGTTGCATGCAAGAACATCCACTTCAGTAGGGGTGTGTGCCGAACAGAAGCACTTACAGGCAGGTCATTCGATGCTATCCCTCCCAACTATTGTGGAACATGCAATACATTTCCTAAATACTCATTGAGATCTGCCCAGTCGCATTCCAGATGATGTCCGCAATCGATGGTGATATTTACAGGTGGCGCAGCCAACTGCCCGATGAGACTCTCCTGAGCTCAATTGCAGCTTCTACAGGTGATAACAAGTGCAAAACCGAGTACTTTTCTGCGAGCGAAAGGGTATTCATCGTATGATCACCTGTGCTGCCGTTCGGACTTCATCGTCACGGAGCAGTTTCACGTCGATCGGTGGAGGAGGAGGCGGCAGAGGAGCGACCGGTGGCTCAGAATGTTCCTTCATCTTCTTACAACATCGAATGAAATCACGATCCAACGGATTCTTGCTTCATAGAGCAACTCATCGCGTTTGCTGTCTTCTTGTCGGACAACTCGAGGGGTGAGTGACATAATATGAGGTCAAACAGCTTTCTTCAAATGAGAGGTTTGAGGGGATCCTCAAGCCAACTTGAAAGCCGAGCTCGAGGTGACCATACTACAGACAGCATGGTGCAGGTGGCCAGTGGTGGCTGGCAGCTGCACAGCTCACAGCAGGGTGCCGATCAAGGGTACTCTAGTGGCCTGGCCATTGGATCACGATGTTGTTAAGTGGCCCACCGATCCGGGATCATGGTGACCGTGGCATGTACTGTAGGCCAATAGTCCTAGACCAGGGCCTGCTTGACCTTAAGGATTGTAGACAACAATGATGCTCATGCATGCAACAGAACATTAAAAGCCACCTTGTTACAGCTGTCTTCCTCAGCGGCAAGCTCAATTTCCTGAGAGCAGTCGCGGCAGAGAATCCCAGCAAGTCACACAGTACCCTGCTGCCCCCTGGCAGGTTGCAGTACTTCTGTTCCAATGTCTTACACTTGTGACAATGCTTTCGAGAGATGCCTCTCAAGAGAAACCTCCGCCATTGGCTGCTGCCAACCCAAAAGGTACCGCACACGCAAGAAAGAAAACAGACCAGCAAAACCTTCTGCTGCTAATGGAATGTCTGTTCTGAATAAAGTGTTTTAGAGATGACAAGGCAGCACTCGCCAAGAGCATTCTGTGATAGTGTCAGCAACAGACCAAGCCCTCCATGCGCATGAAGTTCCCTTCAGGCCACACTGGGAGATGCCAAGCAGTAAAACCTGCTCCATTACTGCTCATGGTGGCAGATTTCACTTCACTGGCTCCGGAGGGGGGGCAGATCCTGTGGTCGGCCTGCAACAAGCCACAGAAAAGCACACTAAGACCTTGCTCAATTTGACAATAAAAGAAAAGTTTGAGTCAGTGCACAGCATCAGAACCATGCGTCCAGGAGTGCA